>Ga0126307_10003298_pt1 | contig 11024 bp, 8 predicted proteins | sample Plot28_FD_89955 | JGI IMG/M metagenome (GOLD analysis project Ga0126307, IMG submission 89955) | Serpentine soil microbial communities from UC McLaughlin Reserve, CA, USA - Plot28 | ecosystem: Environmental > Terrestrial > Soil > Grasslands | place: USA: UC McLaughlin Reserve, Lake County...
AGGGCGTCGAGGTGCAGCCGCGCGACCTTCTCGTCGAGGTGCTTGGGCAGCACGTAGACCTGCTTCTCGTACTGGTCGTTCTTCGTCCACAGCTCGATCTGGGCGATCGTCTGGTTGGCGAACGAGTTCGACATCACGAAGCTGGGGTGGCCGGTCGCATTGCCCAGGTTCAGCAGGCGGCCCTCGGACAGCACGATGATCGAGTGCCCGTCGGCGAAGGTCCACTCGTCGACCTGCGGCTTGATGGTCGTGCGGCGCACGTCCTTGGTGCGGGCCAGCCCGGCCATGTCGATCTCGTTGTCGAAGTGGCCGATGTTGCCGACGATCGCCTGGTGCTTCATCCGCGCCATGTCGGCCGCGCTGATGATGTCCTTGTTGCCGGTGGCGGTGATGAAGATGTCAGCGGTCTCGACGACGTCGTCGAGGGTGGTGACCTGGTAGCCGTCCATCGCGGCCTGCAGCGCGCAGATCGGGTCGACCTCGGTGACGATGACGCGGGCGCCCTGGCCGCGCAGCGACTCGGCGCAACCCTTGCCCACGTCGCCGTAGCCGAGGACGACCGCGACCTTGCCGCCCATGAGCACGTCGGTGGCCCGGTTGATGCCGTCGATCAGCGAGTGGCGGGTGCCGTACTTGTTGTCGAACTTCGACTTGGTCACCGAGTCGTTGACGTTGATGGCCGGGAACAGCAGGTCGCCCGACTTGGCGAACTCGTAGAGGCCGTGCACACCGGTCGTCGTCTCCTCGGTGACGCCCTTGATGCCCTCGCCCATCCGCGTGTACTTGGTCGGGTCGGCGGCCACCGACGCGCGCAGCAGGTCGAGGATGACGGCGTACTCCTCGGAGTCCTCCTCGCCCGCGGTCGGCACCGCGCCGGCCTTCTCGAACTCGCTGCCCTTGTGGATCAGCAAAGTCGCGTCGCCGCCGTCGTCGAGCAGCATGTTCGGACCCTTGCCGTCAGGCCAGGTCAGCATCTGCTCGGTGCACCACCAGTACTCCGGCAGCGTCTCCCCCTTCCAGGCGAAGACCGGCGTGCCGGCCGGCGCGTCGACGGTCCCGTCCTTGCCGACGACGACCGCAGCGGCGGCGTGGTCCTGGGTGGAGAAGATGTTGCAGGAGACCCAGCGGACGTCGGCGCCGAGCGCGCCGAGGGTCTCGATCAGGACGGCGGTCTGCACGGTCATGTGCAGGGAGCCGGCGATGCGGGCACCGGCGAGCGGCTGGCTCGCGCCGAACTCCTCGCGCAGCGCCATCAGGCCGGGCATCTCGTGCTCGGCGAGGCGGATCTCGTTGCGGCCGTACTCGGCCAGCGACAGGTCGGCGACCTTGTAGTCACCAGGCTTGAGGGTGGTCATGCGGGTGCTCCTCGGATGGGTCGGCGGTCAAGGGCGTGCGGACGCGACGCGCAGTCAGCAAACGGCGGTACGTCCGGCAGGTGCCCGGCGCGGCCCCTCAGGGCCATCCCATCAGCGACGCCAGACTCGATCGAGCGATCGACCGGTCCTGCAGTCTACCGGGCCGGCGGCACCAGGTCATCCCCGTCCCGGGCGGCGTGCGCGGCGGCCTGGGTGGCCGGCTCGGCGGCGGGCCGGTCGGCCGGCTCGGCCGCGGGTCGGAGCAGGTCGGGCTCGAGGTAGATCACCCGGGCGATCGGCTCGGCCTCGCGCACCCGCACCTCGGCGGCGTCGATCGCCCGCGCGACCTCGGCGGCGGTGTCGTCGTGGCGCACCGCGATCTTCGCCGCCACGAGCAGCTCCTCCGGGCCGAGGTGCAGCGTACGCATGTGGATGACCCGCTCGACGCTGTCGTCGGCCAGCAGCGCGGCCTCGATCCGGCGCACCGCCTCAGGGGTCGCCCCCTCGCCCAGCACCAGGCTCTTTGTCTCGAGCGCGAGGACGACGGCGATGACGACGAGCAGCACCCCGATGCAGACCGTGCCGAGCCCGTCCCACGTGCCGTCGCCGGTGATCAGCGTGAGGCTGACCCCGATCAGCGCGAGCACCAGCCCGATCAGCGCCCCGAGGTCCTCGAGAAGGATCACCGGGAGCTCGGGTGCCTTGGCGTGCCGGACGAACTGCACCCAGGACTGGCCGCCCCGGACGTGGTTGGACTCGACGATCGCGGTGCGGAAGGAGAAGCCCTCCATCGCGACGGCCGCGAGCAGCACCGCGATGGGCACCCACTGCCACTCGTCGATCGGCTCGGGGTGCTGCAGCTTGTGCCAGCCCTCGTACAGCGCGAAGAGGCCGCCCACGCTGAAGAGGACGATGGCGACGATGAAGGCGTAGATGTAGCGCTCGCGGCCGTAGCCGAAGGGGTGCTCCGGCGTCGCGGCCCGCTTGGCCCGCCGGCCGCCCACGAGCAGCAGTCCCTGGTTGCCCGAGTCGGCCACCGAATGGATCGACTCGGCCAGCATCGAGGACGAGCCGGTCAGCAGGAACGCCACGAACTTGGTGACCGCGATGCCAAGGTTGGCCGCGAGCGCCGCGACGATGGCCCGCGAGCCGCCGGCGGCGCTCAACGGTCGCCCCCAGCCCCGACGGCTCCGGACTTCAGCGCGACGATCGGCTCGATCGGCGACGGGTCCAGGCCCTGCAGGAGCGCGAGGTAGACGCTCGCGAAGTCCAGCGGGGCGACCAGGCTGGCCAGCCGCAGCAGCGGCTCGTCGCCCTGCGCGCGCAGCACGTCGACGGCGACCTCGAACCGCTGGGCGAGCTCGACCGTCGCGTCGGCCCGCCGGGACACCTGCTGGACCTCCTCGGTGTCGCGCAGCAGGACGACCCGCATCCGTGGGCGGTCACCGCCCGGCACCGGGTCCTCGAACGGGTCGCGGAAGATGTCCTCCTGGGCCTCGCCGAGCGACCCGAAGCGACCGGCCATCACGACGACCTGGTTGTGGTGGACCTCGGTCAGCGCCCCGCTGACCGCGGGGTACTTGGCGTTCTCCGCGAGCTGGGCGGCGAAGCGCGCGGCCGCGACCGACGCCACGTCGCTGGCGCCCCAGACGTACGGCAGCGAGCCGGCCACCTGCACCGCCAGCTGCTTGGCCGGGTTGAGCGAGCTCTCGGCGCCCGGGCCGCACGCCTCGCTGGTCTCGTCCAGCACGTCGGCCAGGTGGGCCAGCTGAAGGGCCGGCACGTCGGCCAGCTCCAGGGCGTCGAGCACCCGCAGCACCGGGACCGCGAGGCCCCAGAGGTTGGCCCGCGGCATCCGGCCACGTGCGTCGACCGGCAGGTGCACCGCCCGGCCGTCGTCGGCGCGCGCCGACAGCGGCGAGCCGGCGGCACCGACGGTGACCACCCGGGCGCCGCGCCGGATCGCCTCGTCCAGCGCGGACAGGGTCTCCTCCGTCCCGCCGGAGCAGGAGACCGCGACGACGAGGTCCATGCCGCCCACCCAGCCGGGCAGTTGGTGGCCGCGGTGCGCGACGACCGGGACCGGGCAGCCCAGCCCGGCGACGGAGGCGGCGACCTCGGCGGCGATGCCTGAGCCGCCCATGCCGGTCACCACGACCGCCCGCGGCCGACCGTCCACGACCACCGCGCCGAGCAGCTCGTCACCGACGTGCAGGACCGCTTCGCGCACCTGCGCACCGGCCGTCGCGACGGCCCGCAGCATCCCGCTCGCGTCGAGGAGCTCCAGCGCCTCGCGATCGTCGAGGACGCTGTCGTCCATCAGCGGCGCGCCGGTCACGAGGGCCGCCGGGCCTCGTCGATCAGCAGCACCGGGATGTCGTCGCGGACCGGGTAGGCCAGGCCGCAGGTGGTCGAGGTGCAGACCAGCTCCTGCGCCTCGTCGTCGACCCGCAGGGCGGCGTGGCACTGCGGGCAGGCCAGGATCTCCAGCAGGCGGGGGTCGAGCTGCACGGCACTCCTCGGGTCGGGTCGGCTCAGGTGGTGGCAGGCGGCGGGCCGGCGGGCGTGCCCCCGCGAACCACGGCGAGGACGTCGTCGCGGACCGCGGACATCGTGGCCTCGTCGGCCGCCTCGACGTTGAGCCGCAGCAGCGGCTCGGTGTTGGACGGGCGGAGGTTGAACCACCAGCCGGCGGTGTCGACCGTCATGCCGTCGAGGTCGTCGACCGAGACGCCGGGCAGGTCGGCGTACCGCTGGCGGACCGCCGCCGTCGCGGCCGCGGCGTCGGCGACCTCGCTGTTGACCTCGCCGGACGCGGTGTAGCGCTCGAAGCCGGCCGCCAGCGCCGAGAGCGGGCGCTCCTGCTCGCCGAGCGCGCGCAGGACGTGCAGCGCCGCGAGCATGCCGGTGTCGGCCCGCCAGAAGTCGCGGAAGTAGTAGTGCGCGGAGTGCTCGCCACCGAAGATCGCCCCGGTGCGGGCCATCTCGGCCTTGATGTAGGAGTGGCCGACCCTGGTCCGGACCGGGACGCCGCCGTGCTCGCTCACCAGCTCCGGCACCGCGCGCGACGTGATCAGGTTGTGGATGACTGTGGCGCCCGGCTCCTTGGCGAGCTCGCGCAGCGCGACCATGGCCGTGACGGCCGAGGGCGAGACCGGCGCACCGCGCTCGTCCACCACGAAGCACCGGTCGGCGTCACCGTCGAAGGCCAGGCCGATGTCCGCGCCCTCGGCCCGGACCCGCTCCTGGAGGTCCACGAGGTTCGCCGGGTCCAGCGGGTTGGCCTCGTGGTTGGGGAAGCTTCCGTCGAGCTCGAAGTACATCGGCACCACGTCGACCGGGAGCCCGGCGAGGACGGTCGGCACGGTGTGGCCGCCCATCCCGTTGGCGGCGTCGACGACGACCTTCAGCGACCGGATGCCCGAGAGGTCGACCAGCCCGCGCAGGTAGGCGGCGTAGCCGGCGAGGACGTCCTGGCTGCGGACGGTGCCCGGCGTGCCGTCGTGGTCCGGGACGCCGTCCTCGGCCAGCCGCCGCACCTCTGCCAGGCCCGAGTCGGCACCGACCGGCACGGCACCGGCCCGGCAGAGCTTGATGCCGTTGTAGCGGGCCGGGTTGTGGCTGGCGGTGAACATCGCGCCCGGCAGGTCGAGGTGGCCGCTGGCGAAGTAGAGCTGGTCGGTCGAGGCCAGCCCGATCTCGACGACGTCGGCGCCCTGGGCGGTGGCCCCGTCGGCGAAGGCGGCCACCAGCTCGGGCCAGCTCGGCCGCATGTCGTGGCCGACGACGACCGCGGAGCCGGCCGCGCCGACCACCCGGACGAACGCCGCACCGATCGCCCGCGCCACGCCTTCGTCGAGCTGGTCGGGTACCACGCCGCGGACGTCGTACGCCTTGACGACGTCGGACAGGTCGGCGGTTCGCAGCGGCACGCGGGCGAGCCTAGCGAGGCGGCACGCGGCGGCTCAGGGCGGCGCCGTCCCGGGCGGAACGTCGGGGTTGGTCAGGGCTTGCGCGTCTTGTCCAGCACCCGCTGGACCGGGAGCACGGCGGGGCCGACGGCGGTGCTCTCCTCCCAGGTGCGGTGCTCGCAGCGGTGGCAGGAGGTGAACTGCACCGGTGACCCGTCGGTGAGCGCCATCGCGATCCGGGTGACCCGCTCGCTGCCGCAGGCCTGGCACGCGGCGCCGTCGCGCGCGCCCGGCTGGGTCAGGGATCCGAGGGGCACGTGCTGCGCGGGGGTGGACGACCGAGCCATGGGGACCTGCTCTCCGGTGGAGGTGCTTGCTCGTGCACGGAGGAGGTCGGCAGGTCCGCCGAGATGCTTGAGGATGCGGAGGTTCCCGGGCGTACGTCGCAGAGCGGACATCCGGCGACGCCACCCGGTCAGCCAGTCCGCCGGTCGGCAGGCACGGGGGTCGGTCAGGCGTCGGGGCTGCGCAGCATCCGCAGGTGGCCGCGCCGGCCGGCCTCCACCGGCTCGGGCTCCCGCGGCGGTGCCGGGCGGGCCGCCTCGCGCACCGCGTCGGCCAGCGCCTCGAGGTCGTCGCTGCTGGGGCCGAGCCTGTCCGGGTCCGGGGCGAGCCGCAGGACCTCCCATCCGCGCGGGGCGGTGAGCCGCTCGGAGTGGGACGCGCACAGGTCGTAGCAGTGCGGCTCCGCGTAGGTGGCCAGCGGGCCGAGCACGGCCGTGGAGTCCGCGTAGACGTAGGTGAGCGTCGCGACCGCCGGGCGACCACAGGCGGTCCGCGAACAGCGGCGGACGGGGCTCACGGGGCGAACGGTACCGACCGGCGGGCCCGCAGCCGCGCCAACACGCCCGCGCGGGGGCCGCGGCAGCACTGGCTACGCTGGCTGGGTGGAAGGGCGGCGCGGGGACGGCGGGGCCCGTCGGCCGCGGGCCGTGCCGGCGAGCCGGAGCCGGAGCCGCCACCGCGACCGGCGCGGCCGGGGGCTGCGCGGCCCGCTGGCGCCCGGGGACCTCCCGGTGTCGCGGACCCGTGCGGAGCAGTTCGACGAGCTGGTGCTGGCGGCCGTGAGCCGCCTCGAGTCCCGCTGGGCCACCGAGCTGGCCGACGTCGAGGTGCAGGTCGAGGAGGTCCCCGAGGCCGGCGACCACGAGGTCCCGCTGGGCCGCACCGAGCCGGCGACGACGCAGGACCCGGCCCGGATCGTCGTCTACCGGCGCCCCGTCGAGGCCCGCGCCCATGGCCTGCGAGCCCGTGAGCTGCTCGTCCACGACGTCGTGGTCGAGCAGCTGGCCGACCTGCTCGGCCTCGACCCGGGCACGGTCGACCCCGAGGGCTGACCCCTCAGCCGGCCGGCGGCAGGCCGCTCGACAGGTCGGGGGCGACGAGCGGGACCTCGACGACGTACCGCCCGGGCTGGACCGGGCCCGAGGTGACGAACGGGCCGCGCTCCTCGTCCTCGTCGAGCTGGCGGACCGCGAGGACCGGGCCGGAGCCGCGCACGGGGACGACGGCCAGCGCGAAGGACCCGGCGCTGCTGACCGTGCTGAGGTCGAGCGCGACCTGGGTCCCCTCGGACACCCTGACCTCGGTGGGCTCCCCGTCGGCCGGGTCGAGCGGCACCAGCCTGACCCGGGCCGCGCCGCGCGGCGCGGTGAGCAGCAGCGTGCTGGTGACGACCTCGCCGCCGCGGGCGTCCACCACCACGCCCGGGGTCGACGCGGTCAGCGGGGCGGTCGCCGCGGTGTATGCGATCTCGCCGAGCTCGCCGGTCTCCCCGGTCAGCTCGGTCAGGACACCGGCGGTCACCGGCACGTCGGAGGCGAGCTCGACGGTCACCGGCTCGCCCGATGCGAACGGCGCGACGTCGACGTCGGTCACGGTGCCGGCCCGGACCTCGATGACGTCCAGCCCGGCGGGGGCGAACGCGCCGGACTCGGTGACCAGCCGCACCCGCACGATGCCGTCGGAGTCGCCCGGTGCGACGACCTGCAGCCGCCGCTTCCCGGTGCCGCCCGGGACCCCGGGCACCAGGAGCCGCCGGGTCGGCGCCTGCGCGGGCGGCAGCCAGTCCGCACCCAGCGGCGTGAGCCCGTCGACCTGCTGGTCGCGCACGGCGGCGGCGATGCGGCCCTGGCGGGCGTGCACGTGCACGGCGAACCGCTCGGTGCCGGGCGCCAGGGCGTCGAGCAGCCGCACCTCCTGCCGGCCCGGGGCCACTGTGACGCCGCGTCCGTCCGGGGCGTCGATCGGGCCGTCCGGGCCGTACAGCGTCAGGTCCACCACGGCCGGCGCGGCCTCGATGTTGGTGAGGTAGACCCGGCCGCGCTGGCCGACGACCGCCCCGCTGCCCACGAACCAGGCGTCGGTGTCGGACGGCGCGCAGGTCACCCCGGCCAGCCCGCGCATGGTGGCCTGGGTGCTCCGGGTCAGCTGGGCGGCCACCAGCCCAGGTGCCGACCGGCCGGTGCCCCGCGCCGCGACCGGGCCCGGCCCGTCGACGTCGTCGTCGCTGTCGGGGTCCTCGACCTCGGTGACCTCCGCGCCGGGGGCGACGAGGCGGGACAGGTTCGCCGACCCGGGTCGGGTCGGCGTCAGCACGGCGCTGCCGAGGCTGCCGGGGCCGTCGGAGCCATCAGAGCCGCTGGAGCCGCTGGTGCCCTCGGCGGTGTCGCCGGGCGCGGCCAGCGCGATCTCGGTCATCGTGCCCTCGTCGACGACCGGGTCGGGGCAGGCGGCGGCCGACCGGGCGACCGGCACCTGCTCGGCCCGGGCCGCCGGCGCCCCCTGGTCAGGGGCCGCGGCCGCGACCGGCCGGGTGAGCTCGGCCACGACGACGAGCCCGACGAGGAGCAGCACGACGAGCAGCAGCGCTGTGCCCGGGCGCCGCCACAGCCGCCGGGTCACCCGAGCCTCCGGGCGCCCACCGGCGGCACCGCGCTGCCGGTGCCACTGGTCTCGCCGGTGCCGCTGGTCTCGCCGGTCTCGCCGGTCTCGCCGGTGCCAGTGGCGTCGCCGGTGCCGCCGGTGCCGTCGCTCTCGTCGATCTCGTCCTCCTCGGTGCGCACCTGGGGCAGCGCCAGCACGGCCACCAGCACCACCACAGCGAGCTGCACCCACAGCAGCACGGTGCGGATGCCCTGGTCGTGGCGGAGCGAGAGCCGGCCCCCGTCTCGCGGCACCAGGAACGCCTGCGCCCAGCCGTCGTAGACACGGCCTTCGAGCGCCTCGCCGTCGACCGTCGCCCGCCACCCGTCGTCGCGCGGGTCGGCGAGCACGAGCAGCCGGTCGGCCACTGGTCCTGATGCACGGGGCAGGTCGGCCGAGGCGCGCACCTGCCCGGCCGGGACGACCCGGCCCTCGGGCGGTGCCCCGTCCGGGCCGACGACCGGGGCACCGTTGGGCAGCAGACGCAGCCGACCGGTGCGGTAGTCGACCCGCCACAGCACGGTGCCGCCTGCGCCGCTGACCCGCACCATGCCGGGCACGGCGTCGACGGCTCGGGCCACCGCCGGGTCGGCCGGCCGGGCGAGCAGCACGAAGCGGATGCCGTAAGGCACCAGCCGGGCAGCGGCGTCACCGCCGCGCCCGGACGCCAGGTCCGCCACGACCCGGTCCAGCGCGGTCGTTGCCGAGGCCGGCGGCGCGAGCTCGGCGTCGCCGGTGCGCGGCCCCTCGGAGCGCAGCAGCGCGTAGGTCAGGTCCCCCTGCCCCCGGGCCCGCAGCACCAGGGTGCGCGGCCGGGCCGGCTGGTCGCCCTCGGCCGCGACGAACGCCGGCAGCAGCACCGGGTCCCGCCGGTCCAGCGGGTCACCGGCGCCGGCGACCGCCCACCAGCCGGCCAGGACCAGGGGCATGACAAGCGCCAGCCCGGCGAGCACCGCGACCGCCGGCTGCCGCCAGCCGAAGCTGCTGCCGGCAACCCGGTCCCGTGCACCCTGCGCCCCTGTAGCGGCGGCGAGCACCAGACCGGCCCCGGCGAGCAGCAGGGCCGGTCCCGGCCAGGCCGGGACCGGGTCCTCGAGGGTCGGGGCGGTGACATCGGACCGCGACTGCAGCACGGCGGCGACCAGCCCGGTGCCGGCCAGGACCCAGCCGGCCACGACCGGGCGGCGCCGGTCCGGCCGCAGCAGGGCCGCCAGCGCCACCAGCAACAGCGGCGCGGTGAGGACCCACGGCAGGGCGCCGGGACCGCCGGGATGCAGGAGCACCAGCGACAACGGCTCCGGGTCGGCGTCGGAGAGGGCCGGGCCGGGCAGGCCGGCCTCCAGGAGCAGCAGCTGGGGGTCGGCCACCAGGGCCGGCAGCCACGGCAGCAGCAGGGCGACCGGCACCAGGACGAGGACGGCCAGCCGCAGCAGGTCGCGTCCGCGCACCACGAGCAGCGCCAGCAGGGCCAGGGCGAGCACCACCCCGGCCACCCCCGGCACGAAGGCCGTCGCCACCCCGAGCAGCATGGCGGTGCCCCACGCCGCGCGGGTGCTGCCCGGCCCGCGGCGCGGGTCCAGGCCCAGCGCGCGCACCGTGGTCAGCGCCACCAGCGGCAGCAGGACCGCGAGCACCGCCGTGCCCAGGCGTCCCGCGGCGACGGCGCCCAGCGTGGGCGGCAGGAGGGCGTACGTCGCGGCCGCCCAGACGCGCACCGGCACGGTCGCCACGACCCGGCGGGCCGCCAGGTAGCCGGTGGCCCCGGCGAGCGGGACCGCGCCGAGCAGGACCAGGTCGACCGCCCGCTCGGGACCCCCGAGCACGGTCGAGAGCGCAGCCAGCACGGCCAGGTAGGGCGGCGCCAGCGTGTCGCTGCCCACCCCGACCGGGTGCCAGGCCGCCACGTAGGCCCGCCACAGGTCGGCGGCGTGGTCGGGCGCCGGGAGCAGGGCACCGCCGAGGAGGCGGCCGTCGCCGACCAGGGACCTCGCAGCAACCAGCGCGACAACGGTCAGCGCCACCACCACGCCGACCGAGGGACGTAGGACGAACCGGCGCAGCGGGCCGGTGCCCCACGACGGCAGGTCCTCGTCCTCCTCGGACGTCGGCCCGGTCGAGGGAGCGGCGGTCCCCGGGCGGGACGGGCCGCGGGCCGCCCCGCGGTGCCGGCCACCCGCCACGTCACCCGCCCCGGTGCCGGTCACCAGGGCGGCCGTCTCCATCAGGTGCCGCAGCCCGGCCGACCGGGGCGCGAGCAGTCGGACGGCTGAGCGCGCCGGGACCCGCCGGGTGCGCGATCGACGCCGGCGCGCCGCCACCAGCCGGTCCGGCCGCCCGACCACCGCGAGCAGCGCCCCCAGCTCGTCGGCGGCGTGGCGGGGCAGCTTGCCGACGAGGTAGCCCAGGGAGCGGACGAGGGAGCCCACCGTGAGGGCGACCAGCGCCACCGGTAGGTGCAGCAGCGGGAGGTTCGCGAGCAGGACGTGCACCGCGTGCTGGCGGTCCAGCCGGTGCAGCCGGTGCCGGCCGGCGTGGACCTGCCGGCGGCGACGGGTGGCGGCCTCGGCGTGGCCGACGACCGCGTCGGTGACACAGACGACCCGGTGCCCGGCCAGGTTCGCCCGCCAGCCCAGGTCGACGTCGTCGCGCAGCAGTGGGAGCCGAGGGTCGAAGCCGCCGAGCTCGTCCCACACGTCGCGCCGCACCAGCATCCCGGCGGTGCCGACGGCCAGCACCCGGTGCACCCCGTCGTGCTGGCCCTGGTCCCGCTCGC
>Ga0126307_10003299_pt1 | contig 11023 bp, 11 predicted proteins | sample Plot28_FD_89955 | JGI IMG/M metagenome (GOLD analysis project Ga0126307, IMG submission 89955) | Serpentine soil microbial communities from UC McLaughlin Reserve, CA, USA - Plot28 | ecosystem: Environmental > Terrestrial > Soil > Grasslands | place: USA: UC McLaughlin Reserve, Lake County...
ACCGCCGGCGGCACCTCGGTGCGGCCCGGTGCGGAGGCGTGCTGGGGCTGCGGGGCAAGCGGCATCGTGGTCCTGGTTGCCGTCGTCCTGTGCTCCTGTCCGGCGTGCTGGGGGCACGGGGCGCGACGGCCGCCACCGTCACCACCTTCTGTGTACGAACCGGCGCTAACAGTACATCCGGATCAGGGATCGGAGTGCTCGGACTGCGGTCCCGAGCGGAAGTACACGAGGACCAGGGCCAGCGCGAGGACGACGACCACGAGCAGCGACACGACGACCGCGTCGAGCGAGTCGCGCACCAGATCGAGGCGGGGGAGGAGGGCGATGGCGGCGCCGACGACGCCGGGCACCACGCCGATGAGGAGCTGGCGGCCCGGGTGCCGGAGCTCGTCCGTGCCGAACCACCGCAGCGCCACCAGGGGCACCACCAGGAGCACCACGCCCGCCATGGCAGCGGTCTCGACGGGCTCCATGGGCCCCGCAACCTATCCCCGCCTGGCGCCCGGCGCCCGTTCGCGGCACGATTGGGCAGGCCGCGCACCGTGGCGGCTCGCTGGGGTCGAGGCCACTCGGCCCGGTAGGGTCGTCACCCAACGTGGGCGTCCGGCGACCGGCGGACCTTGAACGAACCCTTGAGGAGGGGCGTGGAGATCACGGGGTTGGTCGGCACCCTCCGCCGGTGGTGGGGGACGCTGGTGGTGGCCGGGCTCGTGGCCGCGCTCGGCGCCTGGGTGCTCGCCTCTCGCGTCCCCGAGACGTTCCAGGCCAGCACCACGCTCGTGGTCGGGCCGCTGGCCGGCAACACCGACACCGTCCGGGCGGCGCAGAACCTGGCCCGCACGGACGCCGAGGTGGCCCAGTCGAAGACGCTCCTCGACGAGGCGGCCCGGGCCCTGGGCCTGCCCGCCGACGGGGTCGACGACGTCGAGGTCGACGCCAGCGCCAACGAGGTGACCCGCCTGCTGGTCATCAGCGTCCGGGACAGCGACGGCGAGCGGGCGGCCGATCTGGCCAACGGCCTGGCCGAGGCACTCGGCGCGCGGGTGGCCGAGGGGCCCGTCGGTCCCGAGGGGGAGATCACGGTCAGCGACCCCGCCACCGTCCCGAGCGAGCCGGCCGAGCCGAACGTCCCCCGCATCGTGACCCTGAGCGTGCTGGCCACGCTCCTGCTCGCCTTCGGCGTGGCCTGGCTGCTCGACCGGTTCGACGACGCCGTCAACCGGCCCGAGGAGCTCGAAGACGCCGCGCCGGGCGCCTTCGTGACCGTCGTGCCCCCGTGGCGACGGGGTCGCGGGAGCGCCCCTGCGGTGCTGGCCCGCCCGGGGTCGGGCGCCGGCGCGGCCCTGCGCCTGACCGCCACCAGCCTCGAGCTGGCCATCGACAAGCCGCCCCGGACCGTCCTCGTGACCGGCACGGAGGTGGGCGAGTCCAGCGAGGAGGTGGCGGTCAACCTGGCCGCCCTCATGGCCACCCCCCGACGGCGGGTCCTGCTGGTCGACGCCAGCGCCGACGGCCGCCTGCGCCGCGTGCTCGGCCTCCAGGCCGAGCTCCCGCACGGCTTCGGCGGCACCGAGATCGTCGTCGACACCATCGATCCGGGCACGGGCGCCAGCTTCGACGTGCTCGCCGAGGACGTCGGCGGTGGCGGTGGCGGGCTCTCCCTCGACGAGGCCCGGGCCGCACTGGAGGAGCTGCAGGCCGTGGCCGACTGGATCGTGGTCCACACCGAGCCCATGGCGGCCGCCGCCGGCACGCTCGTCTGGGCCAGCACGTGCTCGGCCACCGTGCTCGTCGTACAGCAGGGCCGCACCCGCCGGGAGGCGGTGGCGGCGAGCGCCGAGTCCATCGCCCGGGTCGGCGGGACCGTCGCCGGGATCATCGTCAACGAGCGGCGGCCGGCCGAGCGCTTCCGCCGTCGCCGGCAGCGGCCGCGCCGGGGCCGCGGCCGGCGTGGGCGGCGGTCCGGCTCTGGGGCCGCGCCGCAGGTCCGGGTCCTGCCGCAGGCGCCGCCGGCACCGGCCGCCCCGCCGCAGCCCGTGGGGTCGCGGTCCGACTCGCTCGGCCGCCCCTGACCCAGTGACCGAGCCCTTGGGCGGGCGGGCGGAGCCGCGTCCGGCGAGCCCGCTGCGGGTGGCCTACGTCATGTCCCGCTTCCCCAAGCTGAGCGAGACCTTCGTCCTCCGCGAGCTCCTCGCCGTCGAGGCGCTCGGCGTGGCAGTGGACGTGTACCCCCTGGTGCGCCACCGTGAGCCGCTCGTGCACCCCGAGGCCGAGCCGCTCGTGGGCCGGGCCCACTACCTGCCGTTCCTCTCGCTCGCCATCCTGCGCAGCAACCTGGCCGTGCTGCGGAGCCGCCCCCGGAGCTGGTTCGGCGCGCTCTGGGCGGTGGTGCGGGGCAACTGGGGGAGCACCAACCACCTCGTGGGAGGCCTCGGGATCTTCCCGAAGGTGGTCCACGCCGCGCGCCTGATGGAGGCCGACGGCGTCGACCACGTGCACTGCCACTTCGCCACCCACCCCGCGCTGGCCGGCTTCCTCGTCCACCGGCTGGCGGGGATCCCGTTCAGCTTCACCGCCCACGGCTCGGACATCCACGTCGACCGGCACATGCTGCGCCGGAAGGTCGAGGAGGCGGCCGTGGTCGTGCCCATCTCCGAGTTCAACCGCGAGGTGATCCTGCGCGAGTGCGACCCGGGCCAGGCCGCCAAGCTCGTCGTCGTCCACTGCGGCGTCGACACGGAGGTCCTCGGTCCCCGGCCGGCCCGGGCGGCGGGGCCGCTCACCGTGGTGTCCGTGGGCACCCTCCACGAGGTGAAGGGCCAGCGCCACCTGGTCGAGGCGTGCCGGCTGCTCGTCGGGGACGGCCTCGACGTGCGGTGCCACCTGGTGGGGTCGGGCCCTGACGAGGACGACCTCCGCCGGCAGGTGGCGGCCGGCGGGCTCGAGCATCGGGTCGTCCTCGAGGGGCAGCGCACCACCGACGAGGTGGCCGGGCTGCTCCGCCGGCGGACGTGCTCGTGGCCCCGAGCGTCCCCACCCGGGAGGGCAAGCGGGAGGGCATCCCCGTCGTGCTCATGGAGGCCATGAGCTGTGAGGTCCCCGTGGTGGCCAGCGACCTCTCGGGCATCCCCGAGCTGGTGGACGACGGGCGCACCGGCCTGCTGGTCCCGCCGGGGGACGCCGCCGGGCTGGCGGCCGCGCTGCGACGCCTGGCCGACGACCCCGCCCTGGCCGCCCGTCTCGGCCGCGCCGGCCGCGCCCGGGTGGAGGAGGACTTCGACGTCCGCCGCAGCGCCCGGCGCCTGGTCGAGCTCTTCGGCGGGGGACCGACCGCCCCCGGTGGGGCGGTCGAAGCCAGCTGATGCTCGCCTTCTGGGGGGCGGTCGCGGTGATCGCCTACACCTACGCCGGGTTCCCCCTGCTGGTCCTGGCCCGGGCCGCCGTGCGCCCGCGGCCGTTCACCACGGCCGACGTGCGCCCCCGCGTCAGCGTCATCATCGCCGCCCACAACGAGGCCGCCGCCATCGGCCCGAAGCTGGAGAGCGTCCTGGCCACGGCCTATCCGGAGGACCGCCGCGAGGTCATCGTCGCCTCCGACGGCTCGGACGACGGCACGGAGGACGTCGTCCGGCACCACGAGGCGGGCGGCGTGCGGCTGCTGGCCCTGCCCCGGGTGGGCAAGGCGGCCGCCCTCAACGCCGCCATCGCCGCCGCCACGGGGGAGGTCCTCGTCTTCACCGACGCCAACAGCGCCCTCGAGCCCGACGCCCTCGCCGCCCTGGTCCGCCCCTTCGCTGACCCGTCGGTGGGCGGTGTGGCCGGCGACCAGCGCTACCGCAAGCACGGGGACGAGGCCGCCGGGGCCGGCGGCGAGCGCAGCTACTGGGGGTTCGACCGCGTGCTCAAGGTCGCGGAGAGCCGGGCCGGCAACGCCATCTCGGCCACCGGGGCCCTCTATGCCGTGCGCCGGGAGCTCGTCGGCGAGGTCCCCGAAGGGGTGACCGACGACTTCGCCACCTCCACCGGCGTCATCGCCGCCGGGTCCCGGCTGGTGTTCGCCCCCGAGGCCATCGCCTGGGAGCCCGTGGCCGCCTCGGGCGAGGTGGAGTTCGGGCGCAAGGTGCGGGTCATGACCCGTGGCCTTCGCGGCGTCCTGGTCCGCCGGGAGCTGCTCGACGTCCGCCGCCACGGGTTCTACGCCCTGCAGCTGGTCAGCCACAAGGTCCTGCGCCGGCTGATGGTGGTGCCGCTCCTGGTGCTGGCCGTGGCCAGCCCCGCCCTCTGGCGGCGGGGGCGGCTGTACCGCCTCGCCACCGTGGGCCAGGTCTGCTTCTACGGCGCCGGGGCGGTCGGGCTGGCCGGGGGCTCGTCGGTCCGGCGCCGCGGCGGCAAGCTGCTGGCCCTCCCGGCCTTCTTCTGCCTCGTCAACGCCGCCTCGGTGAAGGCGGTGTGGAACCTCGTGACGGGCCGGCGCATCGACCGCTGGGAGCCGCAGCGGTCGAGCTAGACCCTTCGATCCGTTCTCTGGCCGCTCAGCCCCATCTGCGGTAGGGAGAGAACCAGAGAACCGATGCGCCTACTTGGACAGCGGGTTCCAGTAGTGCCAGTACAGGTCGGTGGCGTCGGCCGACGCCTGCACGACGAGGCCGGTGGACCCGTCGACGGACTGCTTGGTCGACGTGGCGTTGTTGACGTCGGCGGCGTCGATGACGGGCGTCCCCCGGCCTGCCGCGAAGCCCGGAGCGTCCATCGACGTCTCCTTCATGTAGATCACGTCGCCGCTCTGGTCCCAGGTGGCGAAGTAGTAGAGACGCCGCTTCTCCTCGTTGAGGACGATCATCGGCCGGGTGTGGTTGTCGGCCTTCGTGCCGAACACCGTGGTCGTCCACCGCCCCGAGCTGTCCCGGACGTTGAGCAGCATGAACGGCTGCGAGCTGGTGCTCGCGCTGGTCTTGGTGGCGGCGTAGACCCGGCCGGAGGCGTCGGCCTTGAGGTTGATGTGGTCGTCGGCCATGCCGCTGCCGCTGACGGCCACCTCGGGAGCGCTGAACTCGGTGTCGGACAGGCTGTCGTCGGCGTGGCTGGCGAAGCGCATCTGGTCGTCGCTCTGGTCGCTCCACATGATCCCGATCCTCCCGGCGAAGGAGACGACGCTCGAGATGTCGTCGCTGCTCAGGCCGCCGCCGTTCGGGAGGGCGAAGGGGCTGCCCCAGACGGTGTCGCCCACCAGCGTGCGGTTGACGAAGACCTGGGACTGCTGGGTCCAGGTGGCCCAGAGCTGCCCGGTGGAGTCCTTGGCGATGACCAGCGTCTCCGTCTTCCATTGGTTGATGGCGGCGGGGTACCCCGGATCGAGGGCGTAGCGGTCGCTGCCACTGTCGTAGGAGAAGCGGTACAGGTTGCTGGGCGCGCCCGAGGCGGCCGACTCGGTGAACACGTGGGTGGCCACGTAGAGCTTCGACCCGTCCCACAGGACGTCCGAGCGGACGGTGTTGCGGGCGTCCACCACGACGCCGGTGGGGTTCCAGGCCTGGGACGACGGGTCGAGGCGGTAGATGCGCAGCCCGGTGCCCCCGACGTTCATCACCGACCACCACGTGCCGTCGGTGAACCAGAGCTTGCTCTCCGGCTTCGAGCCGGTGGGCGACGACGGGCCCCCCGCGAAGGAGGGGCCCTGGTACTGGCCGGCGGGGGCGACGTCGGCGGCGCCGGCCGAGGCCACCTCCAGGCCGAGGAGGGTGGCGACCGCCATGAGGGCGACCCCGGCCCGGCGAACGCCCGTCGGCAAGAGGTGGAACACGCAGCGGACTCCTGTGGAACGGGAGGATTCGGACACCTGTGGACAGGGAATCGTTCCACGGGGGGTGGTCGCATGCAAAGCCGCGGGCACTCCCGGGCGTCGAGGTTCACCGAAACCACCACCGCGAGTGGCGAGAAGCGGGCGTTCGGGCCAAACTGCCAGGACTGCCCCAACGTCTCGACGGGGCGAGGGAGGGACGTGGCGCGCCTGCCGGGCAGCACGATGGGGCAACGCATCCGCACCGTGGCGGAGCCCATCACCCGCGCCCCGCGCCGCCGGCGCCTGTGGATGACCGCCGTGCTCGCCGCCGTCGTCGTCCTCGACGCCGCCTACTACGCGTTCTGCCTGGCACAGACCCCGTCCCGCCTGATCCGGCCGGGGGCGGCCCTGGCCTCGGACTTCGGCCTCTGGTCCTTCATGCGGGACCGGGGCGTGCCGGTGCCGACCACGCCGGGGGCGGTCGCCGTCGCCGTGGTGCTGTGCACGGCCGTCGGCTTCGCCGCCTACGCCGGGCTGGTCCTGCTCCACTGGAACCGGGCCGACCGCCGGGCCACCTGGCTGATCGCGGGGATGGCCGGCGTCGCCTTCGCCATCTCGGCCCTGGCCATGCCCACGACGAACACGGACGTCTACGACTACATCCTCTTCGGGCGGGTGGCGTCCGAGCACCAGGAGGACCCGCACGTCCGGTTCCCCGACGAGTTCCCGGACGACCCGATCTACGAGTACTCGAGCCACCAGTACACGGGGAAGCAGGACAACAAGCTGCCGGCCTGGACCCTGCTCACCATCGGCCTGGCCGAGGTGGGCGGCGACGGCCCCGTCTCCAACGTGCTCCTCTACCGGTCCGCCCTGGCCGGTCTGAACCTGGCCACGCTGGGGCTGATCGCCTTCATCGTCGCCCGCATCCGGCCGCAGGCCAGCACGGCGGCAGTGGCCCTCTTCGGGCTCAACCCCATCGTGGCCTTCCTCGGCCCGAGCAAGACCGACAGCCTCATGGCCTTCTGGCTCGTGGTGGGGGCTGCCTGCCTGGTGGCGGGCCGGCGCCGGCTGGCCGCCGGGGGGATCGTGCTGTCGATGTTCGTGAAGCTCATCACCCTGCCCCTGGCCGCCGTCTACTGGCTGCGGGAGATCCGGCTGGGCCGGGCCACGGCGGTGCTCGGCGACGTCGCCATCGCGGCCGCGGTGGTGCTCCTGCTCTACGCGCCCTTCTCGCGGGGCTTCGACCTCCTGGTCGACCACCTGTCACTGCTGCGGGGCGGCGGCGACAACGTGCACGGGCCGCTGCGGGCGGTGTGCGTGGTCCTGTTCGTGCTGTTCATCGCCCGCGTCGGCCTCACCCGCACGGCCGACCACCTCTCGCTGTTCCGGGGTTGGGCGGTGGTGGCGCTGGCCTTCGCCGTGCTGCTCAGCCGGCCCGCCCTCTCGTGGTACCTCATCGTCCCGATCGCCGCCGTGGCCATCGCCTGCGACCGGCGCACCACCTTGGCCCTGATCCCGGTGACCGCCGCGTCCTTCCTGCTCAGCACCTGGCGGCTCCAGAACACCCGGGCCCACGAGCTCCCGACGGACACGGGGATGACGGTGCTGGCCGTGCTCGCCGGCCTGGGCGTGGTCGGGGCCCTCGGGCTCTGGCTCTGGTCACGCCCCCGCAAGGCGGAGGCCGTCGAGGCCGAGGAACCCGAGCCGGACGACGAGTCCCGTCCGCTCACCGTGGCCCAAAGCGCGTGAGCCAGGCCCGCTCGGGGACCCCCCGGTCCCGCTCGACGAGCCGGGTGCCGGTGCGCCCGCCGGCCCCCAGCTCCCCCTCGAGGGCCTCGCACGAGGTGCCGTAGGTCCGGTAGTTCGGCGACCACACGTACCAGACCGTCGCCCCGGCGGCGTCGGCCCGGTCGAGCACGTCGCGGGCGAAGAGGCCGGGGCGCCCCGCCTGGTTGCGCTCCTCGTAGTCGACCCAGTCGACCCGGTCCCCGTCCGCACCCGTGGGGAACACGACCGTCTCGGTCCCCTCCGGCAGCAGCCGCGTGACGCCCGGCCCGAGCTGGTCCGGGCAGAAGGCGACCACGTCGCCGGGCGCCAGCTCGGCCTCGATGGCGTCGGCCACCTCGCCGGCCTGCGTGCGCTCGTCCCCTGCGTTGCGCCAGCCCCCGACCAGGCCGAGCGCCACCACGACGCCGAGGGCGGCGGTGCGACGCCGGTCGTCGACCACCGAGGCCAGCCCCACGGCGGCCACCAGCACGACGAGGGGGAACGCCACGGCCGTGTAGCGGGGCTGGAAGGCCGCGCCGGTGGCGGTGGCCACCAGCACACCCATGCCGAGGGTGCCGGCGGCCACGGCGGCGAGGGCCCGCACCACCGGCCCGCCCCGGGCCACGCCGAGCACGGCCAGCGCGACGACGACGAGGGCGAGGAGACGGGCGTCCACATGGGGGCCGCCGCCCCACGCGCTGAAGGTCTTCTCGGCGGCGGTGAACGGGTTGGTGCCGCGCGACCACGGCGTCCCGGTGTGGTCGAGCTGGTAGCGCAGGGTGCCCACCCACGGCAGGAAGGGGACGGTGCCGGTGGCCACCGCCAGCGCGGCGCGGCGGGCGGCCCCGTCGTCGTCGCGCCACGCCCGCCAGATCAGGCCCGCGGCGGTGGCGGCCACCAGGTAGAGGGCCCAGTAGTGGAGCAGGAGCAGCGCCGCAGTGGCGGCGGCCACCCCGGCCAGGACCGGCCACGTGGGGCGGGCGAGGGCCCGGACCACGGCGGCGACGCCGAGCGACCCCACCAGCAGCAGCAGCGAGTACATCCGGACCCCGGTGCTGTAGCGGACGGCGAAGGGCGAGGCGGCCAGGAGGGCCGTGGCCGCCCAGGCCACGCGTCGCCCGCCGACCTCCCGACCGGCCAGCCAGATCGCGCCGAGGGCGAGGACCCCGGCCACGCCGGCCAGCGCCCGGGCGGCGCCGTCGCCGTCCCCGAAGAGGGCCAGCCAGCCATGGAGGAGCCAGTAGAAGAGGGGCGGGAACCCGTCCGAACGGAGGGCGTCGGCGATGTCCCCGAGGGGGAGGGCGGCGGTGGCGACGCTCTGCGCCTCGTCGAGCCACAGGTGCGACCCGGCCACGAAGCGCAGCACGACCCCGCCGACCACGGCCACGGCGACCAGGCCGGGCACCAGACCCGTGCGGCTGCGGGTCCGCACGTCCACCCGCGACACGGCGGGCACGGTACCGACGATGCCCTCGCTAGCCTGCGCGGTCCCGTGGAGCTGAACGAGCTGACCGACGTCACCTACGAGGTGGACGACGGGCTGGCGTGGATCACCATCGACCGGCCCGATCGCTACAACGCCTTCCGGGGCCGGACCGTGGACGAGCTCCTCCGCTGCTTCAAGGCGGCGTGGGCCGACCGGTCCGTGGGGGTGGTGGCGCTCACCGGCGCCGGCGACAAGGCCTTCTGCGCGGGCGGCGACCAGAAGCAGCGCCAGGAGACCGGCGACTACGGGCCCACCGAGACGGGCCTGTTCGAGGTCGAGGCCCTGCACCGGACCATCCGCGACATCCCGAAGCCGGTCATCGCCGCGGTGAACGGGGTGGCCGTCGGCGGCGGGCACGTGCTGCACGTGGTCTGCGACCTCACCATCGCGGCCGAGCACGCCACCTTCGGGCAGGCCGGCCCCCGGGTCGGCAGCTGGGACGCCGGCTTCGGCACCACCTACCTGGCGCGCGTGGTGGGGGAGAAGCGGGCTCGCGAGATCTGGTACCTGTGCGACCAGTTCGACGCCGCCACCGCCGAGCGCTGGGGCCTGGTCAACCGGGTCGTGCCGGCGGCCGAGCTGCGGACCGAGGTCCGGCGGTGGGCCGAGAAGATGTTGGCCAAGAGCCCGACGGCCCTGAAGGTGCTGAAGCACGCCTTCAACGCCGACACCGAGTCGGCGGCCGCCCTGGGGACCATGGCGTGGGACACCCTCGACCTCTTCGGGAGCACCGACGAGGCCCGGGAGGGCATCGCCGCCTTCAACGAGCGGCGGCCGCCCGACTTCTCGCCCCACCGCTGACGCCGCCGGCTTGGCCTTCGGTCCGGCGGCGCGCCACCCTGCCCCCGTGCGCCGCTTCCCCCCGGCCGCGCTCGTCGCGCCGCTCGCCGCCCTGACCCTCGTCCTCGCCGGCTGCGGCGACGACGGGAGCGGGGACGGGGAGCGGTCCGCCGGCACGGCCGATGAACCCGTGACCGAGTTCACCATCGTGGCCGAGGACCTCCGCTTCGACCTCGACCGCATCGTCGTGCCGGCCGGCGAGAAGGTGACCGCCACCATCGAGAACCGCGACCGCGGGATCGGGCACAACTTCAGCGTCGCCCTCGACGACGGGCAGGCGGAGACAGAGATCGAGGCCGGCCCCGTCACGCAGACCCTGCGCTTCACCATCCCCGAGCCGGGCGAGCACGACTTCCTGTGCGACCCGCACGCCACCACGATGAGGGGGGTCGTCGAGGCGGTGTAGCCCGGGACCGCCCGGGTAGGCCATGGGACATGGCATCCCTCTCCGGCACGCGAGTGGCCTTCCTGGTGGCGAACGAGGGCGTCGAGCAGGTCGAGCTCGAGCAGCCCTGGGACGCGGTGCGGTCGGCCGGCGGCGAACCCCACCTCGTCGCCACGGAGGCTGGCGAGGTCCAGGCCTTCGACCACCTGGACAAGGCCGACACCTTCCCCGTCGACCGCACCACCGCCGAGGTGTCGGTGGACGACTACCACGCCCTGGTGCTGCCCGGCGGCGTCGCCAACCCGGACCAGCTCCGCACCGACGAGGCGGCCGTGGCCCTCACCCGTGCCTTCTTCGAGACGGGCAAGCCCGTGGCCGCCATCTGCCACGGCCCGTGGACGCTGGTGGAGGCGGACGTGGTGCGGGGCAGGACCCTCACGTCGTGGCCGAGCCTGCAGACGGACATCCGCAACGCGGGCGGGACCTGGGTGGACGAGGAGGTCCGCATCGACCAGGGCCTCGTGACGAGCCGCAAGCCCGACGACATTCCCGCCTTCAGCGCCAAGGCGGTCGAGGAGTTCGCCGAGGGCGCCCACGAGGACATGCCCCAGCCGTCTGGGACGGCCGCCGCATAGCCGGAAATCGGCGCAATCTGCCCTGCGCCCGGCAGGTGGCCGGGCGCGGGCGGCATACTGAGGAGCATGGCCCGCTCCATCTGGACCGGCGCGATCAGCTTCGGGCTCGTCACCGTGCCGGTGAAGCT
>Ga0126307_10003300_pt1 | contig 11019 bp, 8 predicted proteins | sample Plot28_FD_89955 | JGI IMG/M metagenome (GOLD analysis project Ga0126307, IMG submission 89955) | Serpentine soil microbial communities from UC McLaughlin Reserve, CA, USA - Plot28 | ecosystem: Environmental > Terrestrial > Soil > Grasslands | place: USA: UC McLaughlin Reserve, Lake County...
ATCGATGGTCGAGCCGATCGCGCGCTTCTTCCGCGCATTCGGCGGCCGGCAGGCTCCGTACCTCCTCGTCACGAAGGCGAGTCCGCGGGCGCGGCCGGCCTTGGCGGCCTGGTCCGCGCGCCACGTGGCGGGCCGCCTGCGCCGCCGTGGCTAGATACGCCGTCGCATGCGGGCTCGGGCTCGTCGTCGTTGGCGTGCTGGCGTTCAGGGTCGACGCGGCGCACGCGCGCGACGCTGCGATGTTGCATGGCTTCACCGGTCTCTACGGGGCCTCCGTGGGACCCGCGATCAGGATCCTCGCGCGCATCGCCGACCCGCTGCCATACGCCCTCATGGGTTTGCTGTGTATAGGCGTCGCGGTCAGCCACGGCCGCACATGGACGGCCATGGCCGTCGCCGTCGTGCTCGTCGCCACCGGCGGGACGACGCAAGCGCTCAAGCACGTGCTCGACCAGCCGCGCTACGCGCCCTGGCTGGCCTGGGATCCGATGGGGAACCAATGGCCGAGCGGCCATGCCACGGCGGCGATGACGCTCGCGCTGTGCGCCGTGATGGTGGCGCCGTCGGCGTGGCGCGGTGTCACGGCGCTCGTCGCGTGGGGCGCCACCGTCGGCCTCGCCTACGCCACGCTGGCCCTGACCTGGCACTACCCCTCCGACGTGCTCGCCGGGCTCCTGATCGCCGGCGTCTGGGGCTCGGCTGCCGTCGCCGTCCTGCTGCGCATCGAGTCGGGGGATCGGCGTGCCCCGCGGCCGCCGCACATCGGCGCGGTCGGCGCGATCGGCGCGGCCGGGGCGCTGCTCGCCGGCGTCGTCGTGGGCCTGGCGTCCGAACGCGTGACGCTCGACGGCCAGGACCGCCTGGTCACGGTCGCCGGGGCGGTCACCATCGCGGCGCTGGCGCTGGCGCTGCTCACGGTGACGGCGATCCGCGCCCCAGAGGCGGCGCCGTGACGCTCCTCGTCGAGACGCCGCCGGGGTACGACGCGGAGCGGCGGTACATCATCGGGGTTGTGCTCGGCGATCGGCTGGGTCTGGACTGGACGCTGCGGACCGCGGATCGCGCGGATGTCCGGATCGCCCTCGCCGAGGACGCGCAGGGGCCGTCCGTGCGCGTCCCCGACGTGCTCTTCGCCACGCCCCGCGAGGCCTGGCTGACCCGAGCCTCGCTTCCGTCCGTCGAGCACTCCGACGGCCTACCCGTCCTCTACGGGGCAGCGGCCGAGCCGTCGCGGCTCGCGGTCGACGTGTTCGGCAGCGCGTTCTTCATGCTCACGCGCTATGAGGAGCTCGTCGTCGGCGATCGCGATCCGTACGGGCGGTTTCCGGCCTCGGCCTCCGTCGCCGCCCGGGCCGGCTTCCTCGGCACGCCGATGGTCGACGCCTACGTGGAACTTCTCGGCGACGCGCTCGCGAGGACGTGGCCGCGCCTGCGGCGGCGGCGGCACGAGTACCGCGTGCTCCTCACGCACGACGTCGACGATCCTCTCGCAGCGGTCGAGCATGGGCCCCGCGACTTCGCGCGCCAGCTGGGCGGCGATCTTGTGCGACGACACGACGCGCGGCTGGCCGTACGGCGGGTGCGCTCGCTGCGCGACCACCGCCTCGATCCGCACAACACCTACGACTTCCTGATGGACGTCAGCGAGCGGCACGGGCTGCGCAGCGCCTTCTACTTCCTCGCCTATCGCGACGAGCGCCCGCGTGACGGCGGCTACGTCTACGAGCACCCGTTTGTGCGTCGGCTGCTCGGCCACATCGCGCGACGCGGCCACGAGGTCGGGCTCCACCCCAGCTTCTGCACGTACCGCGACGCGGCACGAACGCGCGAGGAGTTCACGCGCCTGCGGCGCGTCGCCGACGCCGAGGGAGTGCAGCAGGATCAGTGGGGCGGCCGGCAGCATTTCCTGCGCTGGGAGAACCCGCAGACCTGGCGCAACTGGGAGGCGGCCGGCCTCGCCTACGACACCACGCTGGCCTATCCCGAGGTCGTCGGGTTCCGCACGGGCACCTGTCATCCGTATCGCGTGTTCGATCTCCAGGAGCGCCGGCCGTTGGACCTGTGGGAGGTGCCGTTTCAGGTCATGGACGTCACGGTCCTGTCGACGATGGGGCTCGGACGCGACGCCGCGCGCACGGCGGTCCTCGACGTCGCCGCCGAGTGCCGGCGCTACGCCGGCTGCCTGGGCATCCTCTGGCACAACAACACCTATCTGCGCAGCAGCCGCGAGCAGCGCTGGTACGAGGAGCTCGTGGCGGCGGTCGCCGGGCGCTAGGGCTCGGCCGATCCGGTCCTCATCCCCGCCGGCGCCGGCCCGCACAGCGCACCGATACCCGTCACGGTGCCGTCGAGCCCGTCGCGCGCCGTCTGGAGACGAGCAGTCGCAGCACGCGCACGTATGGAGCCAGATCGGACCGCCTGGGCAGAGCCAGCCGCGACATCGGAACGGACAACCAGCGCGCGCAGTACCACACGAGGGCGATCGCAGCGGCGAGGTAGGTGATCGTCGTCGAGGCCGCCGCGCCCTCGAGGCCGAACGCGGCGGCGCCGGCAACCGCGAGCACACCGTTGACGACCAGCATTCCGGCTGTGGTGAACAGGATTTCGCGCTGGCGCTCGAGCCGGGTGATGAGAAAGTGTCGCAGGATCTCCCCCACGCATAGGGCGGCAAGCGCCGGAACGAGAATTGCGTACGGCCGCCAGATCTCGCTGTATGCGTCGCCGAAGACGAAGCCGGAGCCGACCGCGACGACAGGGATCGAAAGGCAGCCGCCGGCCAGCACGATGATCACGCTGTGACGCAACGCCATGCTGAGGCGCACCGCAAGCTCGCTCGGGGGTGCGGTCATGATCGGGTGGTACGTCGCGGACAGCAGGGACCGCGAGAGCAGCAAGAGGTTAGATGCAAGCGCCACGGGGATCGAGTACACGCCTGCATCGCTCGTTGAGAGGACCGCGGCGACGACCAGCACGTCAATGCGCGACATCAGCAGGGCCGTGGCGTTCGACAGGGCGACGCCGATCGACCGGCGCATGATGCTCACGGCGACCTGCCACGCCCGCCTGAGCACGAGACCGCCGCGGGCGATCGCGTCGGCGAACTGCAGCGCGGCGGTCAACGCTGCCCCAAGCGCCCACGCCACCATGAACGTGGTCACCGTCGGGTCGACTACGACGACGACCGCGACGATCGTCACCACCAGCGGGAAGACGGCCATGGCGATGTCCGTGAGCCGGACGCGGAACACGTCGCCGCGCGCTTGGGCGACGTACATCTCGAAGTTGGAGTAGGTCACGAGGGCAGCGACCGCTGCGGTGCACAGCAGCGCTGCGAGCGACACGCCCGCGGTGAGAGCGGAGACTGCGATCGCTACAAGCGCGAGGGCGATTGCCGATTGGAGCGCGATCGCGCACGAGGCACCGTGCAGCGCCCGCTCGTCACGACGCCCATGGATGAGATCGGCCGCCATCACGGGCGTGCCGCCGGTGACGATCGTCATCGCGATTCCCGCCACCGTCGCGAGGATCGCGTAGACGCCGCGACCATGCGTATCGAGCACGTTCGTGCTCAGGACCGCCAGTCCAAGGACCGCCGCGCCGCTCGTGAGCCGCCCGACCAGGTTCAGGGCGGTCGAGCGCGCGATCGACGGGCGCTCCGTGCCTGGGCCGACGGAGCCCACCGTCGTGTCCACCGCGCCATTCTACGCCGAGCGCATCGCGCCGACGAGCACCGCCTCCAGCTTTCGGACATTGACGTCGAGCGAGAAGTTCTCGATGCCGTACCGGAAGGCCCGCTCGCCCTGGCGCCGCCGGTCGTCGGGTGACATCGCACGCCAACGCCGGACCTCGCGCACGAGGTCCTCCGGCGTGGGCGCGAAGCTGCCCCCGCTCTCGGCGGCGAGTCGCTCCGGAACGCCCGGCACCGTGGTGATGAACGGCCGGTGGGCGCCGAGGTACTCGAGGACCTTCGACGGCAGCGCGCCAGTGAAGAGCGGATCCGGGCGCAGCAGATGCAGGCAGACGTCGCCCGCGGCGAGCAGGTTCGGCACCTCCGCCTTGGCCACCGGAGGGAGGATGCGCACGTTCGACATGCGGCGTCGCGCGAGCTCCTGCTCGAGCCGGCGCCGGTCGCTGCCGTCGCCCATGAGCACGAATCGGATGCCGTCGTCATCCGCCACGGCAGCCGCCGCCTCGATCAGCGTCTGAAGCCCGTTCGCGACTCCGACGGCACCGACGTAGACGAAGAGGCACGTGCCGTCGGTGACGGCCAGCTTGGCCCGCATCCGTGCTCGCGTCTCCGCGGGCCGCGCCGTGTCGAGCACCGGGCCGGGCACGACCGCCACCGTTGCGGCGCCATGGCGCTGGAGCGGCTCGGCCAACCCCGGCGTCGGCACGAGCGCGGCGTCGGCGCGGCGCGCGTACCGCCGGGCCAAGCGATCGAGCGCGCGGTAGGGCAGCGTGCCTTCACGCAGCCATCCCACCGACACGGCCGACTCGGGCCACAGATCGCGAACCTCGAACACCCAGGGCCGCCGGAAGCGCGCGGCCAGCACCTCGCCGACGGTGCCCACCGGTAGCGGCGGCGACGAGGCCCAGATGACATCTGGCCGGCGAAGCGTCGCGGCCCGGATCGTTGCCGCGGTGGCGAACGACGCGTAGTTGGCCACGCGATGCACACGCGAGGTGTGCACGCTCGACGACGCCCACACCCAATGGTGGACGACGCCGTCGATGCTCTCGCGGACGTAGAGCCTTCCGGCATACCGCTCGGGCACCGTGCCGCGCATGTAGTTGACCGGAGTCGAAATGAGATCGACGTCCCACCCGCGCCGTGCAAGCTGGGCGAGGTAGAGCCGATGCCGGTAGATCCCCGGGGCGCCCGGAGTCGGGGCGTGCTGATAGATGCAGAGAAGCCGCCGCCGAGCCGTCACGTCGCGCGAGTTGTACCCGAAGCCGGCCGCGGCGGGCGTTGCCGCCGATCGCGTACCGATTTGGCAGCCCTATGCTGTCCCCAATGGCAACGCGCAGCAGCATCTCGCTGCACGCGGCCGGCATGCTGCTCGCCGCCGCGGCCGCCGGACTGATCGTCCTGACACAGCCGGGCATCGCGGCCGTGGGACTTGGCACCCTCACGGTGGCGCCGGTGGCGGCGCTCGTCCTGGTCGGTCCGGCGCGGGCGCTGGCGATCGCGGGAGCACTGGGTTATGCCGCAGCCCTCAACTGGGCGTACACATCGCATTTCTCGCCGGTGTACTCGTACAACGGCGTGATCGACGCCGATCCGACGCCAACGGCTGCGCTGATCGTCGCCACGATCGCCGCTCTGCCGGCGGCGTGGCTCCCGATCGCCGCTCGCCGCCCGTCGACGATCGCTCTGTGGACGATCTACCTGGTGGGCTACGTACCCACTGCGATGGTGCCCATCTATCTGACCGGGAGCCTCGAGGCGGTGCTGCCATGGGAACTCGCCCTGGTCAGCGCGATGGCGGTGCTCGGGGCGATCGTGCGCCTGCGCCCGCCCCTCATTGAAGTCCCTCATCTTTCGTTAAGCGGGTTCACGTGGCTGCTGGTCGCCCTGGGCGTCCTCACCTTCCTCTACATCGCCGCGACGTTCGGCCTGCACCCGCCGCCGAGCCTCTCCGAGGTGTACGTCACTCGCGCCCAGTTCACCGCCCTGCAGGTCGGCACCGCGGTGGGCGGCTACATCGTCCCGTGGGCCGCCAACGTCATCAACCCGCTGCTGATGGGCATCGGCATGGCTCAGCGGCGACTCTGGCTCGTGGCGCTCGGGCTCTTGGGGCAGATGCTCATCTACGCGGACACGGGCTACAAGGCGGTGCTCTTCTCGGTCGTCCTCGTCCCCCTGGTCTATTTCGCCCTCTCCCGGGCGGCCCGGTCGTTCGGCACGCTGGCCGTGCTGGGGACCGCAGGCATCCTCGTGGCGACCGTCGGCATCAACTCCCGACCAGGCGACTGGCCGATTGCGCTCGCCACGAGGACGTTCGCCACGCCGGGCCACGTTGGTTGGTACTACTACGACTACTTCTCGCAGCACGACCAGTACCAGCTCTCGCACAGCTTCCTCAGCTGGCTGGTCGACAGCTCATACAGCGTCGATGCCCCGCTCCTGATCGGATCGGTGTACTTCCATCAGGGCACGGATGCCAACACGAGCCTCTTCGCCGACGCCTTCGCCAACTTCGGCTACCCCGGCGTCATCGTCTTCACGGTGATCTGCGGCTTCGCGCTCCTGATCATCGATGCGGTCGCACGTGGGCGCGATGCTCGGGTCATAGGGCCGACGCTGGCGATCGCCGGGCTCTCGCTCGCCGCCACGGGCTTCTTCACGACCATGCTGACGCACGGACTCGCCCTGGCCGGCGTCATAATCGCCCTGATGCCGCCCGTCGAGATCCGACGCGCAGCTCGCGGAGGCGCCGGTTGAGCACGCGCGGGATGCGACGATGCGGCGGCGCTGCTGGCTGGTTGGCCGCGTGCTTGGCGTTGTCCGCGGTCTCATGTGGTGGCGGTGCGACCGGCGGCAAGCAGCGCCAGGCGCGTGAGGGCGCGTCCGGATCGGTGGATAGCTACGTGTCCACGAACGGCAAGGACCGCTACGTGTCCACGAAGGGCAATGACGGCGGCGACGGGTCGCGCAAGCGCCCTTGGAGGACGATCTCCCACGCCGTGTCGAAGGTAGGCCCCGGCACGACCGTGCACGTCGCCGCGGGGCGCTACGCCGGGCCTTTGACGCTGAGTCGTAGCGGGCGGCCGGGGCGTCCCATCCGCTTCGTGTCGAACAGCCGGTGGGGGGCCAGGATCAGGGCGTCCTCCACGGATTCGCTGGCGGTTGTCGAAGTCGCCGGGAGTTACGTTCACTTCGAGCGCTTCGACGTGAGCGGCCGCGGCGGTGACGGCAGCGTCGGCATCGTCGTCCCCGGAAGCCATGACCGCGTCGTCGGTAATCACGTCCATGATGTGGTCGTCGCCTGTGACGGCGGGCCGAACGGTGGTGGAGGGATCGTCGCGGGGGGCGGCAATCCCGATTACCGCAACCACGACGTCGAGGTCAGCGGCAACCTCGTGCACGATGTGGTCGGCACTCCGACGCGGCGCTGCACGGGCGTACAGGGGATCTACGCGTCGATTGCCCGGGTGCGGATCTTCAACAACGTCGTCTACCGCAACGCCGACAACTGCATCACGAGCTGGCACGCCGCAAGCCAGCTCACGATCGCCAACAACACCGTGCTGGATTGCCCGGGCGCTGGAATCAACGTCAGCTCGGGCGGCCGGGGCGCGACACATCGTGGCAACTTCCGTTCGACCGTGACGAACAACATCGTCTACGGCAACGGGCAAGGGATCGTCGAGACCAGCGACGGCGAGCATCCGGTGGGCCCCGGGAATCGCTACCTGAACAACCTCGTCTACCGGTCCCGCTCCGGAAACGGCCTCGAGCCCGGAGAGTCGCTCGCGCACGCGGCGATGGTGTCCGGGACGATCTACGCGGATCCGAAGCTGAAGGGCGCGCGCTCACACTACCGGCCGACGCCAGCGAGTCCGGCGATCGACGCCGGCACGAACACAGCCGCGTCGCAGACGGACTTCGACGGCGGCGACAGGCCACAGGGTCGGGGTATCGACATCGGGGCCTTCGAGTGGCGGCCGGCGCGCAACCGATAACCGCCTTACTCGTTACGCGCGTGATGCCCGGCTCGTCCTAGCTTCGAGTCGATTCGTCGCGTTCCCGCACAGTCGTTTCGGCGGCCCGCGCAAGGCTTACCGTTAGCTCGACGTCGAGCGTTGGGGCGACGCGACCCCCTTGAGGGCTCGACGGCGTCCCGACGTGCTGACATGAGCAAGACGCGCGCGCTGACCGGCTGCGAGCCGCGGGTCGACACGCGCAGCAGGCTCGAGCGCACGTATGCGTGGTACCGCGCGCACGTATGCGTGGCACGGCGCGCACGTCTTCACGCGCGGCTGAGGCGGCGCGCGACCGCGCCCGCGAGCTCGTCCAAGCGCGAGCGCGGGACATGGCAGGAGTCAGGCGGTAGGCCGCGCTCGGCGAGCGCACGCCGGCACGCCGCCACGTCGTACGCCACGGCATGGAACGCCGCGGTGCGCGCGTCCGTGTCGAGGACCATCACACGCGCACGCGGATCGCGGCTGCGCGACTGCCCCACCGCGCCGGGGTTCAGCACGACGGCGTCCTCGTCGCCCAGCTCCACCGTTCCCGCCGGCCGGCGCAGCAGCCGGCCGCGGCGGCTGACCGCCATCGGGCGATGAGTGTGTCCGAGGATCAGGATCCGCGCGCCCGGCTCGGCGCGCTCCAGCTCGTCGAGGCAGGCGAGCGCCTGCCGCTCGGACAGGACGTACTGCTGCGGATCGGTCACCGAGCCGTGCCGCACCACGACGGCGCCGGCGCGCGCCCCGAGCGGCAGCCGTGCGAGCGCCGCATGCACGTCGTCGGCGATCGCCGCGCGCGTCCAGCGCAGGCTCGCGCGCGCGGTCGCGACGCAGCGCTCGTCGGTCAGCCGGCCGAGCACGATCAGGTCGTGGTTGCCGGCGACGCAGCGACCGGGGAGCTCGAGCACGCGGCGCACGCTCTCGCTCGGCAGCGGCCCATAGCCGACGAGGTCGCCGGCGCACAGGTACTCGTCGACCCGCTGGCGGGACAGGAAGGCGAGCGCCGCGTCGAGCGCATGCAGGTTCGCGTGGACGTCGGCGATGACGCCGTAGCGCATCAGGCGACGGGCTCGGGCTGCCGCAGGCGCGCCGTGCTGGGGTGGGGAAGCCGGCGCCCGACCGCGTGCCGCAGCGTCCCGCGCACGAACGGCTGCGGATCGTCGCGCGCAAAGCCGGAGAGCGCCTGGCAGCGACGCGCCCAGCGCAGCCACGCCAGCGGCGAGACGCCGCTCGCGTAGGCCGCGCGGAGATCGCTCAGCGGCTTGCACCACGCGACGCTCCGCGTCGTGCGCCGTCCCGGCGGGCGTGGGGCGCCGGTCAGGTCGGCGTGCACGATCGCCGGCACATTGACGCCGGCGACCGCCGCCGGGTGGTGCCAGAGCGTGAACCTCGGGTTGATCTCGAGCAGGTGCAGCCGGCCGTGCGCGTCGCGCTTGAAGTCGGCCTTGGCGACGCCCCGCAGGCCGACGCTCGCGATCACGTCGCGGCCCAGCTCCGCCACGTCGGGCAGCTCGATCACCTCGACCGCCGTGCTGTACCCGTAGCGCGGCGGGTAGGTGCGGATCTTCCGCCCGGTGAACTCGGCGGCGGTCGTCCCGCCCGCGTCGACGTACGCGTGATAGCTCTCGACCGCGCTCTCGGGGCCCGACACGAACTGCTGCACGATGACGTCCGAGCGCAGCCGCGCGAGCCGCGGCCAGATCGCGGTCCACTCGTCGCGACTGCGCGCGTGCAGCGCCTTGCCGCCCTGCGCGACCGTGGCCCAGTCGCCGGCTCGCACGACCGGCTTGACGATCAGCGGGAAGCCGACCTCCGGATCCGGCATGGGCTCATCCCCGTGCGCAAGCAGCCGGTGCGCGGGCGGAACCGGCAGCCCGCAGCGCTCGGCCAGCCCCTGGAAGCGATCCTTGTCGACCAGCTCGTCGACGAGCACCTCGTCGGCGAGCACGAACCTGAATGCCGTCGCCAGCTCCTCGCGATGGTGCGACGCGAGCAGCAGCGCCGCATCCGTCTGCGGGTACAGCACGGGCGGCTCGAGCTGCGCGCCGCCGAACCGGAGCAGCGCCGCGACGAGCTCCTCCTGGCGCTGCCAGTGGTCGATCCACGGCAACGTCGCGTGGACGTGGCGCGAAAAGCGAGCGGGATCGTCCGGGAACCCGAACCAGGCGCTCGAGATGCCGGCGAGGCCGAGCGCGCGGACCAGGTCGACGTCGCCCATCACAAGCGCCGGCGTCACGCTCGCCGCGGTCGGCATCAGCGCCTCGGCCGGTCCGCGAGCGGATCGTCGAGATAGTCGCGATCTTGGTAGCGGTCCCCGGGACGCTCGACCGCGGCGCGGTTGAGCACGATGCCGCGGAGGTCGGCTCGCGCGTTGCCGAGCTGCCTCTTCGCGGCGATGATGTCGCGCCGGCGCGCGCGCTGGAGGTCGACGACGAGGATGACGGCATCCGCCGCGGACGCGACCGCGGACGCGTCCGCCACGGTCGACACCGGAACGGTGTCGACGAGCACGTAGTCGGCGTCGCGACGCAGCTGGTCGAACAGCTCCTTCACGCGCTTGCGGACGATCGGAAGCGCCGGCAGCTTGCTTCCGGCCATCAGCCGCACGTGCGGCGTCATCGTGGGCTGCGTGAGGCTCGCGGCGCCGCCGGGGGTATCGGTCGCGCCGGTCGCGTTCCTGTGCGCGGCGTCCAGCTCGGCGTAGAGCGGCGCGTGATGGACCTTCCACCTGCGCAGCGTCGTCTCCGAGATGTCACGGCCGGCCGACTTCAGCGCGACCGCCGCGCGCCGTACGTTCCCCTGTGACCGCACGAGCTCGCCCAGGCCGGCGCGGATGTCCTCCGCCGTGTACCCGCGGCGACCAGCGGTCGGCGGCGCGGCGGCTGGGTCAGTGTCATCGGGCTCGCGCGGCAGCGCGGCGGCTGGCTCGGTGTCATCGGGCTCGCGCGGCAGCGCGGCGGCTGGCTCGGTGTCATCGGGCTCGCGCGGCGGCGCGCCGTTGCCCGGCTCGTCGATCGCGTTCAGGTAGTCGTGCAGCTCCGGCTTGCGCACGTCGAGGTCGACGGCGGTGACCTCGGCGCCGCCGAGCGCGAGCGAGCGCGCGAGCCAGCTGACGACGGTTGTCTTGCCGTCGGCGTCGCCGGGGCTCGTCACCGCGAGCACCACGCTGCCCCGCTCGGGCTCCGTCAGCTGCAGGTTGAGGCGGAGGAACTCGAACGCCTCCAGGAACGCGGGATGCTCGTACGGGCTGTTCGCCGGAAGCAGCCGGCGCGACCGCACGCGCGGGATCCGTGCGAGCACCGGAGCGCCCAGCAGGCCGGTGAGCTCGTC
>Ga0126307_10003301_pt1 | contig 11018 bp, 12 predicted proteins | sample Plot28_FD_89955 | JGI IMG/M metagenome (GOLD analysis project Ga0126307, IMG submission 89955) | Serpentine soil microbial communities from UC McLaughlin Reserve, CA, USA - Plot28 | ecosystem: Environmental > Terrestrial > Soil > Grasslands | place: USA: UC McLaughlin Reserve, Lake County...
ACCGTGTACGAGCACGAGGAGCCCTCCGTGTTCGAGCGCTGGAGCGTTCCTGGGACGCCGTTCCTCGTCCACGTCGTCGAGGGGGTCGTCGCTGCCAAGGGCACGGTCAACTCGCTCGAGCAACTCGACGGTCTCGTCGCGCTTGGCTCCGCCAGGATGGAACATGCGCCGGCCTGACGCGCTCTTCGACGGCGCAGCCCGGGCACTCTCGACCCGCCTGGCCTCGGGGATGACCAGGAGGTCCTTCCTCGGACGCATGGGCGGGGCGGTGCTCGCCGCGACGGGAGGAGCGGCGGTCGCCGCAGCGGTGCGTCCCGAGAAGAGCGAGGCGTTTCACTTCTGCGGGCACATCTGGACGACCGGGTCGTGCCTGAACCCACTAGGCCTCCCGCGCATCGACAAAAACGGCTTTCCGCTCCGGCCAAGCGACGGACATCCGATCGACAATCTCGGCCGGGCGGTCAACTCCGCGGGCTGGGCTGTTGACGGCTCGGGCAACCGGCTGCGCTCGCCGGACGGCGATTTTCTCCCGCGTGCCCCGCGCACGCGGCTTTGCGAAGACTGGACGAACGAGCACTACAGGATCGGCGGCGTCATGCAGGGCGCGTGGTACCGCTGCTGCAACGGCCAGGTGCGGAAGCTCGTGGACTGCTGCTCCTACAGCAAGAAGCGGATCAACGGCGATGCGTCTCTGACGGGCTACTGCTTCGACGGGAGGCGCGTGTTCTGCGTCCTCTACTACGACTCGGGGCTCAAGTGCTAGCCGTTGCCGCCGCGCTCGCGGCAACGGCCCTCCTCGCCGGAGTCTCGGGCGCCTGGTCGCCCTGAGGATTCTCCATGGTCGAGACCTTCACTCCCGCCGTGTGCGGGAGCCGCTCCCGCCAACGGCTCGCAATCGCTCTCTTCGCCCTCGCGGCGGTCGTCGCGTCGGCTGCCCTCGGGGCGACGCTCGGCTTCGTGGGAAGCCTCGTCGGCACCCGGCCCGCGCTGATCGCGGCCGCCGCGCTCGCCTTCCTGGCCGCGCTGCGTGAGGCGGGAATCCTCCGCATGCCGATCCCGCAGTCCAGGAGGCAGGTGCCGGAGCGCTGGCAGTACGAGCTGCCGCTGCCCCTGTGGAGCGCCGGCTACGGGGCGGGACTCGGCCTCGGCTTCCTCACCTTCCAGCCGGTCGCCACGTTCTGGGTCGCGTGCGCCGTGGCGCTCGCGCTCGGGAACCCCGCGGCCGCCGCCGCCTGCTTCGCGCTCTACGGAGCCGGCCGCGCGTTCATGGCGGTCTGGCCCCGGCACCGAGAGCCGAGCGGCCCCGCCGCCGTCGAGAGACTCGTCGGACGCGCGTCCTTCGTTTCGCGCGCGAACGCGGTCGTGCTCGGGCTCGCGGTCGTCCTGCTCGCCCTCGCTCCGGCCGCCGGCGCCGCTGTCACCTCGCTTGGCCGCGGCTTCGACCCGGCCGCGGATGGGCAGACGTTTGCACGCGCCCGCATGGACTCCGGGACGATCAAGGTGGTCGTGGTGCCGCCCGCCCCGGACCCGACCGACACGGTGAGCCCGGCGGACGCCCCCGCGCTCGACGGCGCCTACCTCGCCTACGAGGACGACGAGGGCATCAAGGTGATCGACTGGCGCAACGACTCCCCCGTGCTCGAGCTCGACGGGCCCTATTCACATCCGGCGCTCGACTACCCGCTGCTCGCCTACATCCGCGACGACGGTGCACACGAGCGCCTCGTCCTCGCAGATATCAGCAAGCCGAACCTCGAAGAACGGAACATTGCCTCCGTGCACAGCGCAGCCGACCTCGGCCGGCCGGCGCTTCGCGGCGGCCGTCTCGCCTGGCACCGGATCGCCAGCGGCGGCTCGTCGATCTACGTGCTCGAGCTCGCGACGAACAAGCGGCGCGTGATCAAGCAGACCGACGTCTGGATGGAGGCGAACCCATCCGTGAGCTCGCGGCGCATCGTCTGGGTCGAGCACCGCTCGCGGGGCTCGTATCTGCGGATGAAGTGGTTCGGGAGCAAGCGGACGAAAACGCTCATGCACGTGAGCGGACGAAAGACTCTTCTTTGGACGACGGCGCTAACGGGCCGAATGGCCTATGTGACGATGTGGACGCCGTCGACCCGAAAAGCAGTCGTTTTGCGGGTAAATTTCTAACCGGGACGGCTCACTCTATTGAGGGACGCGTGGACCTAAAGTCCGCCGTAAAGTGCGTGTGCGGGCAAGTGCCCGTCGGAGAAGGACCGAGCGGAGGAGAGGTTAGCTTTGCGGCAACCGGGACGAGTGGCGCGCCTTTGCCTAGGCGCTTTGATCGCAGCACTTGCGCTCGCCTTCACGAGCGCGGCTGGTGCGGAGCGCTACCTCGTGGTCTACAAGAGCGAGGACGTCCCCAAGGGGGCGGCGATTGCGATCGAGCGGGCCGGCGGTCAGCTCGTGCGGTCGTACAACGATATCGGAGTGGCACTCGCCGACTCGCCCAACGCGGGCTTCGCGGCGAGTTTGGCGGGCGACAACAAGGTCGACGGTGTGTCGGCGCTTTCCGGTCTCACCTTCGGGCTCGAGCACGATTCGACCGAGTGGGACGGAGAGCTCCCGAACGTGCCCGCGACCGACGCGGACACGTTCTCGTCGCTGCAGTGGAACATGCGTCAGATTCACGCACCCTACGCTCATGCCACCACGGGGGGAAGCCCCGCCGTTGTGGTCGGCCTGCTGGACTCCGGGATCGACTTCACGCATCCCGATCTTGCTCAGAACATGGACTTCGCCGACAGCGCCTCCTGCGTGACCGGGGTCCCGGACACGAATCCGACTGCCTACCAGGACGACAACGGCCATGGGACGCACAACGCAGGTTCGATCGCCGCGGCCTCCAACGGGATCGGGATCGTCGGCGTAGCCCCCAACGTGAAGATCGCATCCATCAAGGTGGCACAGCCGAGCGGCCTCATCACGCCCGCCGCTGTTGTCTGCGGCTTCATGTGGGCGGCGACGCACCGCATCGATGTGACGAACAACAGCTACACCATCGATGTCGGCGCGACCACGGCCGGAGATCCCCTCGATTTCTTCTGCCACAACGACGCGGTGCAGCAGCCGCTCATCAAAGCGGTCAAGCGCGCGGTCCGCTACGCGCTCAAGAGTGGCGTGAGCGTCGTCGCCTCGGCGGGGAACTCGAACATCGACCTTGCCCATCCTCCGCTCGGCAACGAGTGCGTCCGCCTGCCGAGCGAGCTCCCAGGAGTCATCGCCGTCAGCGCGACCGCTCTGTCGGGCGAGAAGGCGAGCTACTCGAACTACGGCGTCGGGTTCACGGACGTGGCAGCTCCCGGCGGCGATGCGGTTCCCGCCCCGCCCGCAGGCTTTGTGCTCTCGACGTGGCCGGCAGCGCTCCAGGTTCCTCGCCTGCTTCAGGATCCCGCCGCACCGGGTCCCGCCTTCTACCGCTTCATGGCGGGTACCTCGATGGCCGCGGCCCACGCGAGCGGCGTCGCCGCGCTCATCGTCAGCCGCTACGGAGACTTGAGAAGCGGAGACGCGGCGATGAGGCCCGGGCGCGTCCAGGCCTACCTCCAGCAGACGGCGACCGAGGTGGCGTGCCCGCCCGACCCGACCGCCTGCCAGGGTGGCGAGGGCTACAACGGGTTCTACGGCCACGGCATCGTCGATGCCTTCGCCGCAGTCACTCCCTAGCTTCGAAAACGAGCTTGCGGCCAAGCCGAAGGCGCAGGGCCGGGAAACCGGCCCTTCGTCCATTCGTCCATTAAGGGCCGAAGGCCGGGAGCTCGAGCGCCCGCTCGAATGCGGCGCGGTCATGCACGGGCTCACCATGCGACACGACCACGTGCTCGAACGGGAGGTCGAGGGAGACTCCTGAGGGCGGGAAGCGTTCGCTCCTCGTGCCATGGCGTTCCCCAGACCCGGAGCTGGCCGTCCCGTTCCGTCAGGGCGTCGGCAAACACCAGGGCCCGCCGCTCGGGCGCCCAGAGCGGCGTCTCGTTCCGGCCGCGCCCGTCGTAGAGCGCGACGAGCCCGCCCGGGAGCTCCGAGCCGGGCTCGATCGCCTCGAGCTCGGTCTCGGGAATGTCGTCGCGCCAGAAGAGGCTCGGCCCGAACGCCCGCGCGCCGTAACGGCCAACGAAGAGATCGACGTCGCGGACATGGTCCGGCTTGAGGACCACGACGAGCGTGGGTGGCGCGGCATTCAGGCGCTCCCACACCTCGCGGTTCTCCTCCGGAGGAGCGAGGGGGTCGGTCAGCGCGACCTCGCCTCCGGTCTCGACGACCGTCGAGGTCACGTGCGGGTCCCAATCTGCCTCGGGGCTCCAGGCGGGATGCCGCAGACGCCAGATCCAGAGGCCGGGTGCGATGTCCATCAGCGGCATGCCTCCTTATACTCGGCCCATGGCCGAGATCGCGCACATCTGGCGCTCGCCCAAGCGGCGCGAGCTGATGGAGGAACTCGATACCGCCCAGGTCTTCGAGAACGAAGGCGTCGAGGGCTGCGCCCATCGCCGCGGCGGCAAGCGCAACGTCCTCTTCGTCGCGGCCGAGGACCTCGAGTCGCTCGGTGTGCCGCCCGGGCGTGTGAAGGAGAACTTCACCGTGCGAGGCGCCGACGTCATGAACTGGCGGATCGGCCAGCGCCTTCAGATCGGCGATGCCGAGTTCGAGGTCTCGATGATCTGCGACCCCTGCGAACTGATGGAGGAGATCCGCCCCGGCCTACAGGCCGAGCTCGAGGGCAAGCGCGGGATGCTGGCCAAGGTCGTCACGACCGGCCGGGTCTCCCAGGGCGACGCGATTACGCTGCTTTGACCGCGGCGACGAGCTTCTCGACGGACGACTTCGCGTCTCCGAAGAGCATCGCCGAGTTCCCCTCGTAGAAGAGGTCGTTGTCGATCCCGGCGAACCCCGGGCTCATGCTCCGCTTGAGGATGACGACGTTCGCCGCCTGGTCGACGTTCAGGATCGGCATGCCGTAGAGGGGGCTCTCGGGGTTGTCGCGCGCGGCGGGGTTCGTGACGTCGTTCGCGCCGATGACGAGAGCGACGTCGGTTCGAGGGAACTCCGGGTTGATGTCGTCCATGTCGTAGAGCTGCGGGTAAGGCACCTGCGCCTCCGCGAGGAGGACGTTCATGTGTCCCGGCATGCGGCCCGCGACGGGGTGGATCGCGTACTTGACGTCGACGCCGCGCGCTTCGAGGAGGTCGGCGAGCTCCCGCACCGCGTGTTGGGCCTGCGCGACCGCGAGGCCGTAGCCGGGCACGACGACGACGCGCTGCGCGTAGGCGAGCATGACGGCCGTGTCGTCGGCGGTCACCTCCCGGTAGGACTTCCCGTCCGTCGAGGCCGCTGCCGCGGCGCCTCCGGCCGGGGCCGCCCCGAACGCGCCGAAAAGGACGTTGGCGATCGAGCGGTTCATGGCCCGGCCCATGAGGACGGTGAGCAGCGTGCCCGAGGCGCCGACGAGCGTGCCGCCGATGATCAGCGCCGTGTTCTCGAGCACGAAGCCGGCCGAGGCGGCCGCGAGACCCGTGAACGCGTTCAGGAGCGAGATGACGACCGGCATGTCGGCGCCGCCGATCGGAAGGACGAGCAAGACGCCGAAGAGGAGAGCCCCCAGGAGGAGCAGCACCATCCAGATCCCCTGCTCGGTCGAGCCTGCGAGCACTCCGAGCCCGAGCAGCGCGACGAAGAGGAGAGCGTTCACGATCTGCTGGCCCGTATAGGTGATCGGCCGGCCCGGCAGGACCTCCTGGAGCTTGCCGAACGCGACCAGGCTGCCCGAGAAGGAGATCGAGCCGATCAGCGCCGAGAAGAGCATGGCGCCGACCGAGTCACCCGAGAGGTGGCCCGCCGCGGGCGCGATCCGGTGGAATTCTGCGGCCGCGATGAGCGCCGCCGCGCCGCCGCCGACGCCGTTGAAGAGCGCCACCATCTGCGGCATCGCGGTCATCTTCACAAGGCGCGCCGAGATGGCCCCGATCACGGTCCCGATGGCCATGCCGACGAGGATCAGCCAGTAGCTCGTGATGTCCTCGTCGAGGAACGTGAAGAAGATCGCGATCCCCATCCCGACCGCCGCGATCCAGTTGCCCGACCGCGCGGTCGGCGGCGAGGAGAGCCGGCGGATCCCGACGATGAGGAGGACCGCGGCGACGAGGTAGGTGAAGTTGATCGCCGTCTGCGACAACGCGAGGACCGTCATTCGGATTCGGGCTTGGACGGCTTGCGCTTGAACATCTCGAGCATGCGGTCGGTGACGAGGAAGCCACCGACGACGTTGATCGTCGCGAAGACGACCGCGACGAAAGCGAGTGCCTTCTCGAGGTCGGAGTCGGCCGAGCCCGCAATGAGCATCGCCCCGACGAGCACGATGCCGTGGATCGCGTTCGTCCCCGACATGAGCGGAGTGTGCAGCATGGTCGGGACCTTCGAGATGATCTCGATGCCGATGAAGACCGCGAGGACAAAGACGGTGATGCTGTTGAGGAGCGTCATGCTCATGCCGCAACCGGCTCCTTCAGCACGCGCCCCTCGTGGGTCACGCACGTCTCGCGCGTGATCTCGTCGTCGAAGTCGAGCGTAAGCTCCGAGCCGCCTCCGAGGAGGTGGTTCAGGAACGTCCACACGTTGCGGGAGTACATCTGGCTCGCGTGCAGCGGCATCGAGCTCGGCAGGTTGAGCTCGCCGACGAGGGTGACGCCGTTCTCGACGACGGTCTCGCCGGGCTTCGTGAGCTCGCAGTTCCCGCCCGCCTCGGCGGCGAGGTCGACGATCACGGAGCCCGGCCGCATCCCCCGAGCCGCGTCGGCCGTGATGAGGACGGGTGCCTCCCGGCCGGGGATAAGGGCGGTCGTGATGACCGCGTCCGACTCGGCAACGTGGCGGGCGATCAGCTCCTGCTCTCGCTCGTGCTGGTCGTCCGAGAGCGCGACCGCGTAGCCGCCCTGACCCTCCGCGCCCTCGACGTCCAGCTCGAGGAACGTGGCGCCGAGGCTCTCCACCTGCTCTTTCACGGCGGGACGCACGTCGAAGGCCGAGACGACGGCGCCGAGCCGCCGCGCGGTCGCGATCGCCTGCAGGCCGGCGACGCCCGCTCCGAGCACGAGGATGCGCGCCGGCGGGATCGTCCCGGCAGCGGTGGTGAGCATCGGCATGAACTTCGGCAGGTGGTCGGCCGCGATCAGCGTGCCCTTGTAGCCCGAGACCGTGCTCTGGGAGGAGAGCGCGTCCATCGGCTGCGCGCGGGTGATGCGCGGGATCGAGTCCATCGAGAAGGCCGTGACGCGCCGCTCGGCGAGCGCGCGCACGAGGTCGCCGTTGACGAGCGGCTGCAGGAAGGCGATCAGGATCTGCCCGTCCCCGAGCCTGGCCACCTCGCCGTCGGACGGCTGTTGCACCTTCGCCACCGCGTCGACTCCGGAGAACGCGTCCCCCACGATTTGCGCGCCGCTCTCCTCGTAGGCCTCGTCGAGGAATCCGGCTGCCGCTCCTGCACCCGCCTCGACGAGGACCTCGACGCCTGCCTCGGCGAGACGCTTGATCGAATCGGGCACGAGGGCGACTCGCCGCTCGCCAGAAGCGGTCTCCTTGGGGACGCCGACCTTCATGCCGCGCGCAGTCTAAGGTGCGAGTGTGGACGAATGGCTCCGTGAGGCGCGCGATCGCCTGGCCGCGGCGTCCGGCGAGAGCCCGGAGAGCCTCGAGCTCTCCCAGGCCGACGTCGAGGAGTTGCTCGAGCTCGCCCGGCTCGCGGCGCACTCGAGCGGCGAGCGGATCAACGCTCCGCTCCTCTGCTATCTGGTCGGACTCGCCCACGGCCGTGGGGGCGCGGAGCTCTCCACGCTGGTGGACGCCACGGTCGGCAAGTAGCTCTGTAGGCTCCGCACGTGCCGGATCTGAAGGATCGGACAGCCGTCGTCACGGGCGCCTCGAGTGGCATCGGGGCCGAGACCGCGCGCGCGCTCGCCGCCGCCGGCGCCCGCCTCGTCCTTGGCGCGCGACGGACGGACCGGCTCGAAGAGCTCGTCGCGGATCTTCCCGGAGAGGGCCACGAGATCGCGCCACTCGACGTCACGGACGCTCAGAGCTGCGAGGAATTTGTCTCCAAGATGGCGAGCCGGTTTTCTCGGCTCGACATCTTGATTAACAATGCCGGACTCGCCCTCGGGCGCACCTCCGTCGAGGAGTCGAATGACGAGGACGACCGCCGGATGCTCGAGACCAACGTGCTCGGGCTCATGCGGATGACTCGCCTCGTTCTCCCGCATATGGAGGACGGGCGCGGGCACATCGTCAACCTCGGCTCGTGGGCGGGGCGGGAGGCCTACCCGCAGGGCGGAATGTACGTCGGCTCGAAGACCGCCGTGCTCGCGCTCACGCAGGTGATGCGGAAGGAGCTCGTCGGGCGCATCAAGGTCTCGACGGTCGACCCGGGCATGGTGGGGGACACGGAGTTCTCCGACGTGCGCTTCCAGGGCGACCAGGAGCGCAAGGACTCCGTCTACAACGGAGTGGACTACCTGACCCCCGCCGACGTTGCCGACTGCATCCTCTTCGCCCTGACCCGACCCGACTACATGGTCGTCGACGAGATGGTCATCAAACCCCTCCAGCAGGCAAGCCAGGACGCAATCGTCCGCAGGTAGTGGCTCTCACGATTCTGGAGGGGTCGACGTTCTGCGTCTCGGACGAGCGCGGCGACATCGCCGACCCCGTGATGGGCTTCTTCGCCGACGACACGCGCTTTCTCTCGCGCTGGATTCTCACGATCAACGGGCAGCGCCCGCTGCGGCTCTCGTCGGACAAGGTCGAGTACTTCTCGGCCGCGTTCTTTCTCCGCAACCCGATTGCGGGAGGACTCGAGCAGGACGTGCTCTCGATCGGACGGGACCGCTTCATCGGCGATGCCATGCAGGAGCACATCATCGTCGTCAACCATGGGCAGCACCCGGTCGAGTTCGAGCTCGCGCTCGAGGTCGGCACGGACTTTGCGGACATCTTCGCGGTCAAGGAGCACGACTTTGCGCTCGGACATCCGGACAGCGCGTCCCCGCTCCCTGGCCTCGCTACCGGTGAGTTCGACGCAGAGGGGAACCAGTTCATCTTCGTGGACGGGCCCAAGCGTCTCACGCAGGTGCTCTTCTCACAGCCCGGCGAGGTGAACGGGAGCAGCGTTAGCTACTCCATCGCGCTCGAGCCCCGGGAGGAGTGGCGGCTGCGCGCCGACGTCATCCCTTCGGCAGACGGCGTCCGGCTCGCGGTCGCCCAGGCGGAGCGGAATTTCGGCGACGAGCTCTCGCGCGTGCGCTCCTCGCTCTCGGCGTGGCATCTCTCCGTGCCGCATCTCCGCGCGTCGTGGGAGCAGCTCGGCGGCACCTTCGCGCAATCCGTCGCCGATCTTGCGTCGCTCAGGATGGACGAGGACCCGCGCGTCCCCGGTCAGCTCCCTGCGGCCGGCATGCCGTGGTTCATGACGGTGTTCGGCCGCGACACGCTGATCACGTGCCTGCAGACCCTGCTTTTCGGCCCGGAGCTTGCGAGCAACGCGCTCCGTGTCCTCGCCGCCCTCCAGGCGACCGAAGACAATTCGGCCATCGACGCCGAGCCCGGCAAGATCGTCCACGAGGTGCGCCACGGCAAAGGCGCCGACGCGTGGTTCCCGCGCTACTACGGCACGGTCGACGCGACGCCGCTCTATCTCATCCTTCTGTCGGAGGTCTGGCGCTGGACCGGCGACGCGGCGCTCGTCCGCGATCTCCGGGAGCCGGCGATGCGCGCGCTCGAGTGGATCGACGAGTTCGGCGACCTCGACGGGGACGGTTTCGTCGAGTACAGGCGCCGCTCGGAGCGAGGGCTCGTGAACCAGTCCTGGAAGGATTCCGGCGACTCGCAGCGGTTCCACGACGGGCGGCTGGCGGAGGCGCCGATCGCGCCGTGCGAGGTGCAGGGCTACGTCTATGACGCCAAGCAGCGCGCGGCGGAGCTCGCCCGGGATGTCTGGGGAGACACGGCGCTCGCGGACCGACTCGAGACCGAGGCGGCCGACCTCCAGAATCGCTTCGACGATGCGTTCTGGTGCGAGGCGCGCGGCGGGTACTACGCGCTCGCGCTCGACGGGCAGAAGGCCAAGGTCGACTCGTTGACCTCGAACGTCGGCCACCTGTTGTGGAGCGGCATCGTCCCGGTTGGACGCGCCGATGCGATCGTCGATCAGCTCATGGGCGAGGAGCTCTGGTCGGGCTGGGGAGTGAGGACGATGTCCTCGGGGGACGTGGCCTTCAACCCGCTTTCGTACCACAACGGCACCGTCTGGCCGCACGACAACTCCCTGATCGCCTGGGGGCTCGCCCGCTACGATCGCTGGTCGGAAACGCACCGCATTGCCCGGCGCATGCTCAGCGCGGCAGGTCACTTCGCCAATCAGCTGCCGGAGGTATTCGCGGGTTTCTCCCGCGCGGCGACGCCGTTTCCGATCGCCTACCCGACCGCCGCCCGGCCGCAGGCGTGGGCTGCGGGAACGCCGGTGCTCCTTCTCCACCTCCTGCTCGGCCTTCGGCCGGATCCCGGAAGGAAGGCGCTCGTCTCCGTCGCTCCGCAGGAGTTGCCCGCCTGGCTCGGAACTCTGACGCTCTCGGGCGTGCGCGCCTTCGAGCGCAGTTGGGACGTTCGTCTCGAGAACGGGCATATAGAGGTGGAGGAATCCCAATGAAAATCGCTGTTCTCAGCCCGGTGTGGTTCCCGGTGCCGCCGACTCGCTACGGCGGGATCGAGTGGATCGTCTCGCTTCTCTCCGAGGGGCTCGTCCGCGCAGGGCACGAGGTGACGCTCTTCGCCTCCGGGGACTCGAGCACACAGGCCGAGCTCGTTGCGATCTACGACAAGGCGCCGTCCGAAATGATCGGCAACACGCAGGTAGAGCTCCGCCATGCGCTCTCGTGCTTCGAGCGGGCCGGGGACTTCGACGTCATCAACGATCACAGCGGGCCGCTCGGCGCCATGTTCGGCGGAGTCGTGGA
>Ga0126307_10003302_pt1 | contig 11017 bp, 12 predicted proteins | sample Plot28_FD_89955 | JGI IMG/M metagenome (GOLD analysis project Ga0126307, IMG submission 89955) | Serpentine soil microbial communities from UC McLaughlin Reserve, CA, USA - Plot28 | ecosystem: Environmental > Terrestrial > Soil > Grasslands | place: USA: UC McLaughlin Reserve, Lake County...
CACTTCTCGTAATCTAGGGGTGCGCCGTATTTATTGTATAGGTAGGCTGCGTCCAGAACGGCGCCGTAGAGATCGAGCTGTAGCTGCTCGTAGATCCCATTACCCACCCGTACCGGTCTAGAGCCACAATAGCCGGAGAGGTGGTGCAACTCTTCTTCGCGAAGCTCGGCCCTGCCATCTATGCCGTAGATCGGCTGGAGCAGACCGCCAGAGCCATGACAGCGCCCTTGAAGCCAGTTCATAAATTTGTGCGCCTCGTCCCTAAAGCCGATGCGAACGAGCACGAACATCGCGAAGGCCGCGTCCCTGAGCCAGGTGCAGCGGTAGTCCCAGTTGTAAGCTCTCTCCATAGTCTGCGGCAACCCCATGGTGGGGGCCGCAACCAGCGCCCCGGTGGGATCGTAGATCATGAGTTTTAGAGCGAGTGCAGATCGGTTGACTATTTCGCGCCAACGGCCACTGTAGGTGCTCTTGGAGATCCACCGCCGCCAGTAGTCCAGCGTACCTTGCAGCAACTCTTCACACTCAGTTCGCTCGGGAGCCTGCCTAGGCTCCTCATCTTCGTCGAGTTTGCGGAGTACGAAACTGGCGCGCTCGCCCTCCCTCAACTTGAATCGCGCCACGGCGCTACGGTTTGGGCCCTCTTTGAGTGGCACCACGCTGGCAAGATTCAAGATCCCACCTGCCCCTCTGAAGATTACCCCGCTCTCGATGAACTCGATGGTGTGCTCTTGGCGAGCGTAGTCGAGGGCCGGGCTACAGTCGATATCGATGGTTATCCCGCCCCTTATTACCCGGATGTCGCGGACTAGGTCGTGTCGTACCGCACGCTCATCCTCTATGGGCATGAAGTCTAGTACTTCGGCGACTCCCTCGGGCGAGATGAAGCGGGTAAGGAGAACGTTGGTATCGGGCAAGTAGAGTTGCTGGCTGTGGGTGTACTCTGCAGGACGGAGACTGAAGTGGCCGCCCCTTTCGTCATCTAGGATAGAAGCGAAGACACTTGGAGAGTCGAAAGCAGGCAGGCAAAGCCAGTCTATGGTCCCGTCCATGCCGACTAAAGCGGCGGTGTGCAGGTCACCTATGATCCCGTGATCTTCTATTGGGAGGTAGCCCATGTACGTTCCTGTGGATGTTGACGGCGCTGCTTAGCGTACATTTTGCCCTACTAGACCATGACCGGCAAAGGTCATCGTCAGGTTCGAACCATTAAGAGGGTCGCGGTGGAATGAATCTGTGCCGGTCGAATGCGATATGCCAGGGCTGGCTATCGAGATCCCAGAAGGACTCCTGGTCCGGAGGTCGACGCGCGAAGGTGGATGGGGCCGCAGGCTGGTGTAAAGTGGGGAGAAGACCCGACGAGGAGGAAAAGCAGACCGCATGGCCGAGCAGACTCCATGCTCACGATGCCAGCACGCCAACCCGCATGAGAACCGCTTCTGCGGATGGTGCGGCACCTCCTTGGGAGCCGGCAGCGATCTCGTGGCGCGTCGGGAAGGTAACCCAATGGTGATGGGCCGCTCCTTGTCCGTGAAGCCAGGGCCCTTTGGCCAGGCGCTTGCGGTGGGGATGGTCACGCTGGTCCTGAAGGCGGGGCTGTCCTGGCTGCGTCGCAGGACCACAGCAGAAGACCGGCCATCGACGTCGACCACTCGAGAGCTCGAAATCGCTGTGTCCGAACGCCTCTTGGGTCAGAGCCTAGAAGAGGTCCTGATTCAGGAGTTGGAGGGAGACTACCGAAGATGGGCTATCGCTTGGCGAGCGGTCCGCTCGATCGTCGCCACGGAGCCTATTGATAGGCGGAGCTAAAGAGAACGCACCGCTCCCTCCACCCCAAGCGACAAACACGTGCTCGTTGGCAACACGTTGAGCTAACCCGAGCTCGTGGTCGGTCAAAGCCACTTGGGCAACCAGTCCGCCAATCCCATGGAGAGCACCCTCGCGCTCGCCATGGTTCCTCGACCCTTCGCCGGCCACTCAGATCAACTCCGCGCTCGCGGACGCATACCACACCCCAGGAAGGCGAGGTGAGCCCCACCGCCACGGCAGGGTAGTATGTTGAGTGCCTACAATTAGAAGAACGACCTAAGAGGTGAACTATGAGGGTTGCTAACGGTGTGTATGTCCTGCCTATACCGAGATCTCCACAGGAACCTGAGAGCTTCCTCAACCTAACCTTGATCGTGGATGAGCAAAACGGTAACACGCTGGTCGATGCCGGCTTACCGGATCAGATGGAGGCGATCAGCGCTGCCGTGGTTGAAGCCGGTATCGGAGTACGGGATCTTAGGCGCATAATCTTTACTCACCAGGACCTCGACCACGTTGGTTCGGGCGCAGCCCTCGTGCGCCAGAGCAGCGCGAGGGTGCTGGCGCATCCTGCCGATGCTCCTTACATAGAGGGCGAACTGAGGCCGCTCAAGGTTACTCCGGAGATGCTCGAACGTAGGCCGCAGATGCGGGAAGTTCTGGAGCGCCTCGAACCTGTTAGGGTAGACGAGCAGGTAGAGGACGGCACCCGTCTCAACCTTGCAGGCGGGACAAAGGTGATCTCCACGCCTGGCCACATATGTCTCTACCTGGAGCAACCCAAGGTATTGATAGCAGGAGACGCATTGACAGCGGAGGACGGTTCTCTGAATGGCCCGAACCCATCTATGACCCCACAGATGGGCACGGCCATACAGTCCATAAGAATGCTAGCGGAACTGGACGTTGACACTATCGTCTGCTACCACGGCGGCGTGGTCAGCAAAGATGCCAACGGACAGCTACGAAGGGTCGTCTGGAAGGCTTCTCGTGATGGCGATGAGTAAAAGGAATCCCTTGTTCCTGTACGTGCAAAGCTAGCCAAGATTCCTTTCAAGCCGGCGCGGCACCCGTCGCGGACCTTCCCGCCCATCCTCGCGCCTTGAAACCAACCCTTACGCTTGCCGGCAAGTAAGAACCGTCGCAACCACTTGCGTGTTGCAAGGTTAGGGAATCTCACGTGACTGAATATTATCGCGCCCCCCTAACCACAGAAGTGACTCCCTGAGGTGTCACCACCATAGGCGATCAAGTTGTTCGCGCCCACTTAAGTAGGAGGCGTCCGCCGTGCAACTGGCATCGATCTACCGAAACCCCTACACTCAGTTAGATGAGCGAAGTGCGCATTACACAAGAGGATCTGAAGGTGCTAGCCGAGTACGGCAGGACCATGCTCAGTGTCCAGCTCTTCGAGCTTATCTTGATGGGTCTCGTCCAGATTAACCAAGCCGAACCTCCAGAGAAGATTCCGTTAGGGGAAGCATGGAAGCAGGTGCAGCCGATCTTCGAGATGACGGCAGGACAGCTCAGGAAGGAACTTGAGAAGCAGGGCAGCGTCCCTGACGATCTGCTGGATGAGATTCAGATTGCTGTGAACACGCGCAACAAGCTGACGCATTACTACCTGCTTGAGTTTAGGATGCGCAGCTTCTCCGCTGATGGTGTGCCCCGCGAAGCAATGGAGGAGATGGTGATGGCACGTGCGCTGTTCCAAGATCTGAATGCGAGGCTGGAAGGGCTCACGCATCAGCGAGCTAAAGAACGTGGCTGGGACCGCAACGAACCTGGCGATCTCACTGAGGAGCAATTGCGAAGGATCGCGGCCGAGGTCGAATCCGACGAACAGTGATGAGCTGATCGCACAAGCCCCGATAATGGGGTTGGTACTTGCTGTGGCCTCGCGCTTACGGGTAGGCAATGGCCTTGGGGGCCTTGAAACGGCTCCTCCATCGTGCGCCGATCTCATCGATTCATCCCACCGCGCCTAGGGCAGAGATTGCGGCGGAATCGATGCTGTGCAAGTAACATGTTCCTACGTGCGTTGGAGAATCCTTTATACCCCCTTTCTGGACAGTATCCGCCTTACACGTCCGTTGTCCTTATGTTGCCTTCACTACTTCCCGACTCTTAGGATCACCTTCCCACGCCCGTGTCCGGAGTCCAACCGCTCGTGGGCCTTGCCGACTTCTTCCAGCGGCAGCACCTCGGCCACGAAGGGGCGTACCTGGCCGCGCTCGATAAGCGTGCCTAGCTCCTCCAGGCGTGCTCGCTCACGCGTGAGGAACACACCATAGAGGGTCTGGTTCTTCTGGTAGAGTGGTGTGAGGTCGCCCTGCGCGCCGAGAATGGTCGCCAGGCGGCCGAAGGACTTTGCGGCGGGGATGCTCTTTACTATCGTCCCGCCGCCCACGGTGTCAAAGACGACGTCCACCCCCTCCCCGCCGGAATCGTCGAGAGCGACCTCCGTCGCGTCCTGACTCTTGTAATCTATCGCCACGCCAGCACCGAGCTCTTTCAAGATCTCCTGGTTGTGGGAACTCGCCGTAGCGAGGATACGGGCACCGGCTGCCTTGGCGATCTGGACAGCGAATGACCCTACTCCACCAGCCCCACCGTGGATCAGGATCGTCTCCCCAACCTGTACGGCGAGCCTCCTCACCATCGCCTCGTAGGCTGTGCCTCCGGCGAGCGGTACGGCCGCTGCTTCCTCGTGCGAGAGCGAGGCGGGTTTCTTCGCCACGATGTCAGCCTTTGCGACGTGGTACTCGGCGTAGCTACCGTTCGAGCGCGGACCGAAGACTTCCGGCGTATAGTAAACCTCGTCACCCGGGGCGAGGTCTGTGACCCCGGGCCCGACCTCCTCGACGACGCCCGAGATATCTGCACCGAGGATAATCGGCGCCTCAAGCCCTGCAGAGCCGCCGTTGGCCCTAAGCTTGGCGTCTACGGGGTTGGTTCCCGCCGCAATCACCCGGACCAGGACCTCGGCGGCTCCGGGGGATGGTCTGTCGACCTCCCGCTCCTCGAAGAGATCCGATCCTCCGAACTGCGCTGTGACCATAGCTCGCACGATCTCGCTACTCCTTTCCTCGCGATCTTGTGTGGGGCAATCTTACCCTACACCCCAACCAGCTCTCTCGATGGGCGAAAGCTCGTGTGGCTCCCCACCGTATGGGTGTTGGTGTGCCGGTCCGTTGTGTGGTTAAACTGCCTCGAGCGAGTAGGAAAGGTGAGATCACCCTTCAAGTGCGCAATGGAGGTGCCCATGCGTGAGAGACCGGCCGCCAGGACTACCGAATCTATCGCGACAGCGCCCTGATGAGCGGCGCCCGTTCTTGATGGACCTGAGCGGAGGATCGCTAGTGCTGCTCACCCTCGCCGGCTTCGCGGCCGGGGCCATCAATGGCGGCCGCCGGAGGTGGGTCGCTCGTTACCTTTCCCGCACTGGTCGCCATCGGCTACCCTCCGCTGATCGCCAACGTCACCAACAACGTAGCCGTCTCTCCTGGCTACGTTACTGCTGCTTGGGGTTATCACGAGGAACTTCGCGGACAGCGTCGGCGGATCGTGCCGCTGGCGGTGGTCAGCTCGTTAGGCAGCATCGTCGGCGTCGGGCTGATCCTGATCAGCTCGCAAGGCGCCTTCGAGGGCATCGTGCCGTTCCTCATCCTCGCCGCCTGTGCGCTGCTGGCGGTTCAGCCGGCGATCGGGAGCCGGCTGGGCGAGCGCACCGGTTGCCGCGAACGTCCCGGCATCGGATCCCTGGTCGGCCATGTACGTGCAAAGCTAGCCAAGATTCCTTTCAAGCCGGCGCGGCACCCGTCGCGGGCCTTCCCGCCCATCCTCGCGCCTTGAAACAACCCTTACGCTTGCCGGCGATGCTGGCCGCTGTCTACGGTGGCTACTTCGGCGCAGCGCTAGGCGTAGCCGTCCTCGCCCTCTTGGGCGTCTTCTTATGGTCAAGGGTGGTCAGCACGCCGTGGATCACGCGTCGCTGATTTGTGTAGGATAGTTGTAACCTCGCACGCAGTGCTGGACGCCGGACCGGCACATGTGAGCATTGATCGTTCTCCGGCGAGATGGCCTGCCGAAGAGAGGGGACATGGGCCCAGAGCTGGCCGGACGCGACGCGACGCACGGTTCGCTCCGCCTCCCACGCCGGAAAGGAGGAGGGCGACCGGTTCGCGAACACCATGGCCGGCTTGTTAACATGTGGCTGCCAACCGTCGATCTCTTGCGGGGTAGGAACACATGGCGCAACAAGAACAAGATCGAGTCTTGGGACGCGAGGCACGCGGCCCGATTAGCTGGGAGCAGCTCGATGTGGTCCCATGGGGCCACGGGGATGCGAACGCGATGGTGGAGTTCACCACGAACGAGCTGACCGCGACGTGTCCGATCACCGGCCAGCCAGACTTCTACGACCTGAAGCTCAGCTATCGCCCGAAGGGATTGTTGCTCGAATCCAAGTCCCTCAAGCTCTACCTGTGGGGCTTCCGCGAGAGGGGGATCTTCGCCGAGGACCTTGCGGCGACGCTGCTCGAGGACCTCGCAGGGGCGTGCGAGCCAAAGGAGATGACAGTGGATCTCACCCAGCAGGTACGCGGCGGGCTCAAGATCCGCACCGTCGTCCGCCAAGGCAGCTAGCGGCAGAGGAGCCTAGCGCGCAGGAGGTGGGCCCGCCCGTGCCGGATACACGCTGTGAGCACGAGTGATGCCGCCGCAGGCACTACGAAAGCGCCGCACCTAACACACAAGCGGGGTCTCGATATGGCGGTCCGTTTGCCCGGCTACCTTGCCGGGCAAACGGACCGAACCGGGGCCGTGGCGTAGCCGAACGGTTCCCAGGTGCGAGGGCCTGCTACGGCAAGCCCTCCCCCATAGGCACGATTATCCATTCTGTCAGCACGAACTCCCGCGGGGAGGACGCGAACCAGGCGATAAAATCAGCGACCCTCGAAAGCGGGAGGGCCATCGCGGGCGACGTCTGCCCGGCCTCGCTCTCGACGCGTTCTTCGGGAGAGAAGGCGCCCCAGTTGGTCGCCATGGCGCCCGGGTATATGACGATGGCCCGGATGCCGTTGGGTCGTCCTTCGTCGGCGAGGGACTCCGTAAGGCCCGGAAGCCAAGTTTGGAGGCGCAGTAGGCCGCGGCGTTGGCCCAGCCCATTGCACGACGCGCTCTATCAGCCGCTCGGTGTAAACTCCCGGAGCGCTTGCAAGCTCATCGGTTATAGGCGGCAGGACACAAACCCTTAAGAAAGGCGGTCTCTATGAGCATCGTCATCACCGGAGCATCTGGCCAACTTGGTCGTTTGACCGCCGAACTGGTCCTGGATCGCGTGCCGGCCCCCGACGTCATCCTCACCACGCGCCGGCCCGAGGCACTCTCCGACTTGGCCGAGCGCGGGGCGACGGTCCGGCAGGCGGACTTCGACCGGCCCGAGACCCTCGCGGAGGCGTTTGCAGGCGGAGAGAACCTTCTGTTGATCAGCGCCGACGACCTTGGCCGCCGCGCAGCCCAGCACCGCGCCGCCATTGAGGCGGCCAGGGAGGCAGGCGTGCGTAACGTAGCCTACACTTCCTACCTCAACCCAGTTGAGGAGAACCCAGCCGTCATCACCTCCAGTCACCAGGACACCGAAAAGGCGCTGCGTGAGAGCGGCCTCGCGTGGACCGCGCTGCGCCACGCCTTTTACGCCGAGTACCAGGTCCCAGCGGGCGCGCAGGCGATCGCCACGGGCCAGCTTATCCACAACAACGGTGACGGAAAAACCGCCTACGTCTCGCGCGAGGACTGCGCTGCGGTAGCCGCCGCGGTCCTGACCACCGAAGGTCACGAGGACAGAGCCTACGACATCACTGGGCCAGAAGCGCTCGGCCAGGGCGACATGGCGGCGTTGCTGAGCGAAGTATCCGGCCGGCCGGTCGAGGCTGTAGCCGTCGACGACGAGGCGTTCATCCAGGGCCTCACCTCAGCCGGCGTGCCCGAACCGGCTGCCCGCGAGTTTGCCTCGTACGGCAGAGCGGTCCGCGAAGGCTACATCGATCAGATATCCGGCGCCGTCGAGGACCTTACCGGTCGCGCACCGCGCTCGCTGCGGGAGGTGTTCGAGGCTCATCGCGACGAGCTGCTGCAGGGGGCATCCACATGAGCCAGCACCAAGGCCCTACCCGCACCTCCGCGCCGCCGAAGCTGCCCGCGACGCTACGCCTCGGCGCTGTCCACTTGACCGTCACCGACCTGGACCGCTCGGTCGCCTTCTACGAGAACGCCATCGGCTTGAGGCTGCACCGCAGCGAGCGTGGTGTGGCGGCGATGGGGGTGGGTGAGGAGGACCTGCTCGTCCTCTACGAGGAGCCCGAGGCGTGGCGCGCCGGGCGCCACGCAGGCCTCTACCACTACGCGCTTCTGTTTACCTCCCGCGAAGAACTGGCTCATGCGGCGCTGCGTCTCGCCGCGACGAAGACCCCGATCCAGGGCGCCTCCGACCACGGCACCCACGAGGCCATCTACCTTCCCGACCCCGACGGAAACGGCATAGAGCTGGCCGCTGACCGACCGCGCGAGCGGTGGCCCAACCCGCTGAACTACACGGGCGGCCCACATCCCCTCGATCTTGACGATGTGCTGACCACCGTCGCCGGAGACGAGCCGCGTGGCGAAGCCGGGAGCGGTCTCGTGGTCGGACACGTCCACCTGCACGTCGGCGACCTGGAGCGGGGCTTGGGCTTCTACCGCGACGTACTCGGCTTCGAGCTCATGACGTTCATGCCCGGCGCCGCGGCGTTCGTATCAGCCGGCGGTTACCATCACCACCTCGGCTTCAATATATGGCGTGGAGAGGGCGTACCGCCCGTCCCGGAGGGCAGGGTAGGTTTGCGCCACTGGACAGTCGTCCTCGGCGACCCAGAGGAGGTTGCCGCGGTGAGAGAGCGGGTCTTGGCGGCAAGCATCGCGACGGAAGAGCGTGAAGGTGGCTTTCTCGTGCGCGACCCGTGGAGGATAGCGGTGCTCTTCGTCACTGCTCAGAGCCTTAAGGCATAAGTGGGAGTCTGATCTGTGTCTGCCACGCTAAGACGTGTTGGACCGGGGCTATGCAGACTACCGAGAACGACCGTTCCAGAAAGTCGGGTGGATGAGGGGAATAGCAAGGGCAGGAGTATCACTGTCCCGGCCCTCCCCACCCTCGTCCCCTTCAGCAGCGGACTAGTTAAATAGCAAGCTGCCTTGGTGGCACCGCTATGTTGGTGTACTAATAGTGTATGAGAGCCCAGACGCAATGCCGAGGCTCTTTTACATTCAGAGTAATCAGCTCATCTAAGCCGATTGCGGAGAGCCGACGAGCGGACTCGAACCGCTTACCTGCTCCAGCTACGAGTGATCACTCAGGCGTTGCAGAGGTATGCAGAGGCTTGCACACCGGGCATAGCTAAGCAGTTTTCTCTTCTGCGGTTTGCTTATTGTTGCACCGTATTGCGTTCCCGGTGGTGTCAGAGTGGTATCACCAGAGGCATAGCTGCTTCACAATCCTGCTCACTCGCGCACGCATCCGAAGTAAGCCCAGCACCTCGTCGACACACTAGCATAAAGCTAACTCTAGACCACTACTGCCACTGGATGCCCTCTATGGGCAGCAACACCGCCGCTGGGATAGACGAGGCGTTGGGTTAGGCAACTTACTCTGGCCCATCAGTAGTCCTTGGCGAGGGGTCAGGGCGCAGCCACAGAGACACGTGGGCTGGTTGCATCGTCTCCCCTACCACACCTACCAGGTCGTCGCTTAAGGCGTCTAGGTCGGTCTCGTCCCTGAGCGTCGCCGAGAAGGATTCGAGGGTCTTTGCAGCGTCGTACTTGCTGCGGTAGAAGCGCCTGTCTGTGAACGCCTGGATCCGTCGCCTCAAGGGGTTGAACAGAGCAGCAATCACGAGGGTTGAGACTACTATGGCCAGTTGGGGTTGGTCCTGTTGGCCGGTGAGGGCGCTGAAGATCGCCTGGGTTGCCGTTACGCCCCCGAAGTATACCAACGCCAAGAGGACTGTGAGGGAACCGTAGACGAGAGTGCGGTTTATCAGGAGGTCTATCTCGTAGAGTCTGTAGCGCAGAACGGCTATGCTCAGCGAGAGCGGAACGATGGTCAACGCCAGCCACCAGCCGGTGCTACCGGCAAGAACCCACCAGGGAAGTGGGTCGCCAGATGGAAGGGTCAGCGCGAAACCGTAAGGCACACTCTGCATCACTAGCAGAAGCCACCACAATAGGATGCCAAACAGTACCCACTTGGTTTGTTGTCGCTCGGTCGGTGTGGACACGTAGCGGTAGCGATAGATTTGCCCATACATTGCACCGAGCACAGTAATACTGACAAGAGTCCACCAGTAGAAGAGCGGCATGTAGAACATCGCCGCCGTCAACGGGATCGACAAGTAGATCAGCCAGCGTGTCCAGCGGGGGATAAACCTACCATCGGGAAAGAGAACGATGAGCGCTATGGTTGGCATAGTAAAGAACAGAGGTTGAAACACATCCACTGCCAATGAGGGCCATCCAGGGTAGAAGGCTTCCAGTCTCTCTAATGGACCAGCCAGCACTATCGCGTATACAAGAAGGTACGACGAGATGAACATGACCATCCAGTCAGCCGACTTGCGCCAGAAGAGCACGCCAGCGAGGATCAGGCACACAAGGACAGCCGTAATGGATGCCACCACACCAAGTAGATCGAGTGCGAATACCAATCCGGCAGGAGCCTCGACGGGAGCCCCCATCCATACGGTCTTGCCGAATGTGAGAACGTAGGCAGGGATAGACGCGACGAACAAGCCCAGTGCCAGCGTGGCGACAGTAACCCAGGCTGCGCGGGCAAGGAGGAGCCAGCGCCCACGTAGGGTAGTTGCCGGTGGTGAGATATGTGGGGTCATCCCGCCGACTCTCGACCTTAGCTCTTTGTCCCTTGTGTCACAACCCTACTCTACAGCACTACCGTCTCCCAATCGTTACGACAGACGTTACGAGGCAACAACTTATGGACCCCTGTCATCCATATCTCGGTGATGTACGGGTGATGTAGATGAGTCCCCGGATCGTCTCCGAGGACTCCTTCCCTTCGAGTATTCGGCCTATCCAAGCCGATTGCGGAGAGCTGACGAGCGGACTCGAACCGCTTACCCCTGCTCCAGCTACGAGTGCGCTCTCATGCTTTCACCGA
>Ga0126307_10003303_pt1 | contig 11016 bp, 8 predicted proteins | sample Plot28_FD_89955 | JGI IMG/M metagenome (GOLD analysis project Ga0126307, IMG submission 89955) | Serpentine soil microbial communities from UC McLaughlin Reserve, CA, USA - Plot28 | ecosystem: Environmental > Terrestrial > Soil > Grasslands | place: USA: UC McLaughlin Reserve, Lake County...
CGGAAGGTGAAGAACGCGCAGGAGGCGCATGAGGCGATCCGCCCCGCGGGCGATACCTTCCGCACCCCGCAGCAGGTCGAGCGCGAGCTCGGCAGCGACGAGCTCCGGCTGTACGAGCTGATCTGGAAGCGCACCCTCGCCTCGCAGATGGCCGACGCGAAGGGCCAGACCGTCTCGATGCGGATCGCCGGAACATCCTCCGCCCGCGAGGACGCCGAGTTCGGAACGTCCGGCACCGTCATCACCTTCCGCGGCTTCCTCGCCGCGTACGAAGAAGGACGCGACGACGGACGGAAGGACGAGGAGCGCAAGCTCCCGAACCTGTCCGAAGGCGATCTGGTCACCGCCAGGGCGCTCGAGCCGCAGGGCCACGAGACGACTCCGCCTCCGCGCTACACGGAGGCGACGCTCGTGCGGGCCCTGGAGGAGCGCGGTATCGGCCGGCCGTCGACCTACGCGGCCATCATCGGCACGATCCTCGAGCGCGGGTACGTCTTCAAGAAGGACAGCGCCCTCGTGCCGACCTTCCTCGCCTTCGCCGTGGTCGGCCTGCTCGAACAGCACTTCGGGCGGCTGGTCGACTACGACTTCACCGCGCGCCTGGAGGACGACCTCGACCGCATCGCGGCGGGCGACGAGGAGCGCGTCGAATGGCTTCGCCGCTTCTACTTCGGCGACGGGGATGACGGGCTGAAGGATCTCGTATCGGACCTCGGCGGCATCGACGCTCGGGAGGTGAGCTCGATCGAGATCGGCAACGGGATCGTCGTGCGCGTCGGCCGCTACGGTCCCTACCTCGAGCGCGACGGGCGTCGGGCGAGCGTTCCGCCGCACGTCGTCCCGGACGAGCTCACACCGGAGAAGGCGGAGGAGCTCCTCTCGCAGCCCTCGGATGACCGCGCGCTCGGCGAGGATCCCGACACGGGGCGCGAGATCGTGGCGCGCACGGGTCGCTACGGCCCGTACGTCACCGAGATCCTCGAGGACGGATCGAAGGAGAAGCCGCGCACGGCATCGCTCTTCCAGAGCATGTCCATCGAGACCATCACGCTCGAGGATGCGCTGAGGCTCCTCACGATTCCGCGCGTCCTCGGCGTCGACCCTGCGGACGGCGAGGAGGTCGTCGCGCGGAACGGCCGCTACGGGCCGTACGTCCAGAAGGGGAAGGAGTCGCGCTCGCTGGACGCCGAGGACCAGCTCCTCACGATCACGCTGGAGCAGGCGCTCGAGCTCCTGTCCAAGCCGAAGGAGCGTCGCCGCCGAGGCGCTGCGGCGGCCCCGCTTCGCGAGCTCGGAAACGATCCGGAGACCGACAAGCCGGTGGTCGTCAAAGACGGACGGTTCGGGCCGTACGTCACGGACGGTGAGGTCAACGCCACCATCCGCGGTGCGGATACACCGGAGACGATCTCGCTCGAGCGAGCGTCGGAGCTACTCGCCGAGCGCCGCGCAAAAGGCCCGGCGAAACCGCGAAAGAGGCGAGCACGGAGTGGCTGACGGGACCGGGCAAACTTTTAGCCTGGTTAAGCGTCCTGTAGGTAGAGGCAAACCGCTTCCGGCTTCGCGATGGAATAAGTAGGACGGGGGTCTCGTTCGTGTGTTTTGGAGACCCTCGACGGGGACAGTTCTCCGTGGGACGTCCAGGAGAGTGTGCCTAGAGTGCGAAACACCAATAAGGCCGTTGAACTGAGATAGAAGGGAAAGGCAGACCACTTGACTCAGAACCAACTGCACGAGCTGATGGAGACCGAGGGCGCGCGCTCGCTCGTCGAAGTCGCCGAGGAGCGCGGCTTCGTCGAGCTCACGGAGCTCGAGGCATTCGCGCTCGAGCACGAACTCAACGAGGAAGATGTCGAGCAGCTCAGCCGCGAGCTCGAGGCGATCGGCCTCGAGATCGGGCAGCCGCAGGCCGCCGAGACACGCCAGCCCGAGCCGACGCCGGCGCAGACGGAGGTTCTGACCGGCGCGGCCGACAGCCTCCAGCTCTTCCTGGCGGACGTCGGGCGCCACAAGCTCCTCACCGCGGCCGAGGAGGTCACCCTCGCGAAGGCCATCGAGCGCGGCGACCCGACCGCCAAACGGCGGATGATCGAGTCGAACCTGCGCCTGGTCGTCTCCATTGCCAAGGGTTATCGAGGACTCGGCGTTCCATTTCTCGACCTTATCCAGGAGGGCACGCTCGGCCTGAACCGCGCCGTCGAGAAGTTCGACTGGCGCCGCGGCTTCAAGTTCTCCACGTATGCGACCTGGTGGATTCGCCAGTCCGTGCAGCGCGCGGTCGCGAACCACGCGCGCACGATCCGCGTGCCCGTGCATGTCGTCGAGCGCCAGCAGAAGCTCTCACGCGCAGCGCGCCGGCTCGAGGTCGAGCTCGGGCGCGAGGCGACGAAGGAGGAGCTCGCCGAGGCGACGGGGCTGCCCATCCAGCACGTCGACGAGGCGATGGGCGCCGCCCAGGCGTCCGTCTCGCTCAACCAGAGCGTTGGCGCCGACGACGAGGGTGAGCTCGGTGATCTCTTCGCCGACCGCGAGGCTGCCGATCCGTTCGACGAGGCGGAGGAGTCACTCCGCCGCCAGGGCGTCCGCCGGGCGCTCGATGCGCTGCCGGAGCGCGAGCGGCGCATCCTCGAGCTGCGCTTCGGCTTCGAGGGGGAGCCGTGGACGCTCGAGGCGATCGGCCACGAGCTCGACCTGACGCGCGAGCGCGTCCGCCAGCTCGAGTCGCAGGCGCTCGCGCGGCTCGCCGCGATCCGCGACCTCTCTTCGGTCGCAGCGGCCTAGGGTTTTCTCAACAGACAACCGTCGGCGTAGACTCCGCGGCGGTCAGGGGTCTTGCGGCGAACGATCTGCACCTTCGCGCTGTGCGCGCTCGCGCTCGCTGTGGGCGGGCCAGCCGGTCGCTCGGATTGGCGGTCAACGCCGGCGAGACGGTCGACGTGACCTACGCGCCCCCCGGGGGTCGCGGACACGGCGGGCAACGCGGTCGCGGGTTTCACCGCGCATCCGACGAATACGACCCCCGCGGTGACACCGCAGTTCGAGCCGGGATACGCGCTCTCCTTGCTGAAGCCGGGCTTCGCCGAACGATGTGACGTCCCCCAGCGGCAGACGTGGGTCGGCGAATGGGGGCCGCCACGAGACGGGGCATTTCCTCGGGCTGCCCGACCTGTACGAGCAGGCGCACCGCGGAACCCCCGAGCAGTTCTCCGGGCCGGCCGCTGGGACATCATGAGCGACAACCGCGCGAGCTCCCACATGTTCGCGTGGCACAAGTGGCTGCTTGGATGGCTCGACCCGGCACAACTGCGCGGTCTCACGTCGCCGGGGTCGACGGAGGCGGAGCTGACGCCGCTCGAGCGCAAGGGCGCTCTGAAGGCGGTCGTCGTCCCGATCAGTCCTTCCGTCGCCTACGTCATCGAGGACCGCCAGCTGATCGGCGAGGACATCGAGCTGTGCGACGACGGAGTGCTGGTCTGAATTGTCGACTCCAGCAAGGCGAACGTCGAGGGGAACGCGATCGTGCAGGCGGCCGGCCACTCGTCCAGCGACGCGTGCGGGACGATCTACGACGCGGGATACGACGTCGGGGCAGGCGAGGTCTCGACGTTCGAGGACTCGCACATCCGCATGGAGGGTGCTCGAGGCGAAGCCGAACGGCAATGCCCGCGTTCGGGTGACCCGCAAGTACGCGTCTTCTGGCTGCTCAGCCGCTCACCCTGGACGCGGCCCAAACCAGCCTTCATACTTCCGCGTCTAAGTAGCAGGGAGCGCTGTTACGCGGAAAGGAGTTTTCGTGAGGAGAAAATCGCGCAGTCTCGTTCTGCTCACCATCGGCGCGTGTGCCGTCGCGCTGGTGGTGGTGGGAGCGAGCAGCGGGGCGCACAAGGGGCACACGGGTAAGGCCGCGCTGAAGACGCTTGTTTTCGGAACGTCCGCCGACCCGATCGTCATCGACGGAGCGCTGGTGTCGGACGGCGAGTCTCTCCGCGCCATCGATCAGATCACCGAGAGCCTCATCAGCCTCAAGCCCGGAACCACGAAAGTTGAGCCGGGTCTGGCCCGCAGCTGGAAGACCAGCAAGGGCGGGAAAGCATGGACGTTCGCGCTTCGGCGCGGGGTCAAGTTCCACGACGGGACGCCCTTCAACGCCGCGGCGGTTTGTTACAACTTCAACCGCTGGTACAACTTCAAGGGACCGTTCCAGTCGCCTGACGCCACCTACTACTGGCAGGCGATCTTCCTTGGGTTCAAGAAGAACGAGAGCAGTGATCTCTCGCCCAGCCTGTACAAGAGCTGCAAAGCGAACGGCCAGTACAGCGTGACGATCACGCTGGCGAAGCCGTTCGGGCCGCTGATCCCTGCCCTCTCGCTGACGAACTTCGGGATCGCCAGCCCGACGGCGCTGAAGAAGTACGGCGCCAACAAGGGGGAGATCCGGAACGGGATCTTCACGCCGACCGGAAAGTACGGCTTCGAGCATCCGACGGGAACCGGTCCGTTCAAGTTCAAGTCCTGGACCGTCGGCGAGAAGCTCGAGCTGGTCCGCAACGCCAACTACTGGGGTAAGAAGGCGAAGCTCGGCAGGGTCATCTTCCGGCCGATCAGCAACAACACCGCCCGCAACCAGGCGCTCCAGACGGGCGAGATCATGGGCTACGACCTCGTTGCCCCCGGCGACTACAACAGCATCAAGAACAACAAGTCGTTGAAGCTGCTCACGCGTCCGGCGTTCAACGTCGCGTACGTCACCATCCACCAGGGGCAGGGCTCGCCGATGAACGATCTCAAGGTCAGACAGGCTGTGGCCCACGGCCTCAACCGGCAGGGTCTGATCAAGTCGGCGGCGTATCCGCCCGGCGCGGTAGTGGCGAAGGAGTTCCAGCCGCCGCAGCTGTTCGGCTATGCGAAGACGGGCGTCAAGACGTACCCGTACAACCCGAGCAAGGCGAGGCAGCTGCTGAACTCGTCGAGCTGCCACGTTCCGTGCAAGATCGACTTCTGGTATCCGTCGGCGGTGTCACGGCCGTACATGCCGGACCCGAAGCGCAACTTCGAGGTCTTTCAGGCCAGCCTGGAGGCGTCCGGCTTCGACGTCACGCCGCACACGGCGAACTGGCGGCCCGACTACGTCGGCAAGGTCACGAACGGCGACGCAGGTGACCTGAACCTGATCGGCTGGACGGGCGACTATGGAGACCCCGACAACTTCCTGGGCGTCTTCTTCGGGACGTACAGCGCCCAGTTCAACTTCCGCAACGCCAAGATCTTCAACATCCTGCAGAAGGCGCGTACGGAGACGAACCAGGCCAAGCGCACCAAGCTGTATCAGCAGGCGAACAGGATCATCATGAACTACTTGCCCGCGGTGCCCTACGCGCACACCAGCCCCGCGCTGGGGTTCAGGAAGACCGTGAAGGGCTACAAGCCGAGCCCCGTTTCGCTCGAGCCGTTCTCGATCGTTTCGGTCGGGGGCGTCTAGGCCGGAAAGGAGTAGGGCGGCCGGCGGACGACGACGTAGATGCTGCGTTTCGTCGTCCGTCGGCTGCTCCTCCTCGTTCCGATCCTCCTCGGGCTTTCGATCCTCGTCTTCCTGTGGATCAGGGCCCTTCCGGGCGGCCCTGCTGAAGCGCTCCTCGGCGAGCGTGCCACCGCCGCTCGCGTCGCAGAGGTGCGCCACCGATACGGTCTCGACCGCCCGATCGTCGAGCAGTACTGGGAATACCTGAAGACGACGGCGTCGGGCGACCTCGGCCAGAGCATCGCCTCGAGACGCTCCATCACGAGCGAGATCAGGCAGCGCTTCCCCGCCACGTTGCAGCTCGCGATCGTGGCCATGATCTTCGCGCTGGGCCTCGGCCTGCCGCTCGGCTTCCTCGCGGCGAAGTGGTACGGGTCGACGTTCGACCACTTATCGCTGATCGGGTCGCTGATCGGGATCTCGATCCCGATCTTCTTCCTCGCGGTGATCCTCAAATACGTCTTCTCTGTCAAGCTCGGCTGGCTGCCGAGCATCGGCCAGATCTCCGTGACGACGGAGATGAACCACCCGACGAACTTCTACCTCCTCGACGCGATCATCGAATGGCGCTGGGACGCCTTCTGGGACGTCACGAGGCATCTGATCCTGCCGGCGATCGCGCTGGGGTCGATCCCACTCGCGATCATCATGCGCATCACCCGTGCCGCCGTCCTCGACGTGCAGAACGAGGACTACGTCCGCACGGCGCGCGCGAAGGGCCTTTCGCCACAGATCGTCGACTCGCGTCACATCCTGCGGAACGCGATGCTCCCGATCTCCACCATCATCGGCCTCCAGACGGGACTGCTGCTCTCCGGCGCCGTCCTGACCGAGACAGTCTTTCAGTACCCCGGGATCGGCAGTTGGATCGCAAATGCGATCTTCAACCGCGACTATCCCGTCATCCAGGGCGGGATCCTCTTTCTTGCCATCGTCTTCGTGATCGTCAACCTCGTGGTGGACGTCTCCTACGGCTTCCTCAATCCCCGGATAAGGCTCAGCCGATGAGTATCGCCGAGCTCGAGTCGGCCGAGCTAGCGCGCGAGCCGTCGACCGGCGGGCTCTGGCGCGAGGCGTGGTTCCGTCTCCGCCGGAACCCGAGCGCCATCGTCGGCGCGATTTTCGTGCTCACGTTCGTCGTCGTCGCGATCTTCGCGCCGCTGATCGCGCCGTACCCGCCCGAGGAAATCCCGGTCGACCTGCCGGCGACCTGCTGCCCAGGCCCGTCCTGGGAGCACTTGTTCGGGACGAACGTCGTCGGGCAGGACACCTTCTCGCGCATCGTCTACGGCGCGCGACTGTCTCTCGTCGTCGGCGTCGTCTCGGTCGCGGTCGGGCTCTCGATCGGGATGCTGCTCGGGGCGATCGCCGGATACGTCGGCGGTTTCGTCGACTCCGTGATCATGCGGTTCATGGACATCTTGCTCGCGATCCCGGGCCTGCTGCTCGCGATCGGAATCGTCGCTCTCGAGCTTCCGATCCCGCGGCTCTACCAGATCATGGTCGCTATCGGGGTTACGAACATCCCCATCTTCGCCCGCTTGTTACGAGGGTCGATCCTTGCCCAGCGCGAGAACGACTTCGTGCTCGCAGCGCGGGCCGTGGGCGTGCGGCGGAGGGCCATTCTCTTCTCGCACATTCTTCCGAACGCGCTCGGCCCTGTCATCGTCCAGGCGACGCTAGCGCTGGCAACCGCGATCATCGACGTCGCTGCCCTCGGCTTCCTCGGGCTCGGTCCCCAGGATCCCTCGACGCCGGAGTGGGGGAACATGTTGAACGACGCCCAGGATTATCTCGCCGCGCAGCCGCTGCTCGCGGTGTTCCCCGGCGTCGCGATCATGATCGCGGTACTCGGCTTCAACCTGATCGGCGACGGGTTGCGCGAAGCCCTCGATCCGAAGCTCCGAGGGCGTTGACCGTCAACGATCCCCTGCTGCAGGTCGATGACCTGCGCGTCCAGTTCTGGACGAGCCGCGGCACGGTGTATGCGGTGAACGGGATCTCGTTCGAGATCGAGCGCGGCGAGACGCTCGGCATCGTGGGCGAGTCCGGCTGCGGCAAGAGCGTCACTGCCCTCGCGATCCTCGGCATCCTCCCGCGGGCGGGTCGCGTCCCCACGGGGAAGGCGCTCTTCGAGGGTCGCGACCTGCTGCACCTTTCCGACCGCAGGCTGCGCGGGATCCGCGGCCGCGAGATCGCGATGATCTTCCAGGACCCGATGACGAGCCTGAACCCGGTTCTGACCATCGGCAAGCAGATCCGGGAAGAGCTGAAGACGCACTTCGGAATGAACAAGAAGAAGGCCAACGACCGGGCTGTGGAGCTTCTCGACCGCGTCGGCATCCCGAACGCGCGGGCGCGGATCAAGGACTACCCGCACCAGTTCTCCGGCGGGATGCGGCAGCGCGCGATGATCGCGATGGCGCTGGCGTGCGAGCCGAAGCTCCTCATCGCCGACGAACCGACGACGGCGCTCGATGTCACGATCCAGGCGCAGATCCTCGACCTGCTGCGCGAGCTGGTCGCGGAGCAGAACGCGGCGCTGATCATGATCACGCACGACCTCGGCGTCGTCGCGGGCACCTGCGAGCGCGTCAACGTCATGTACTCCGGGATGTTCATGGAGACGGGGACGGCGGTGCAGCTCTTCGAACACCCGCGGCACCCGTACACGCTCGGGCTGCTCCAGAGCGTCCCCCGGCTCGACGCGTCGCGGAAGACCAAGCTCCGGCCGATCGAAGGGCAGCCGCGGAACATGCTCGAGCTGCCGACCGCCTGCCCGTTCCAGCCGCGCTGCCGCTACGAGGTCGATCTGTCGCGCAAGGAGGTGCCGCCGCTCCTCGAAATCGAACAAGGGCACTACGTCGCCTGCTTCAACCCCGTCCCCGTCCAGGAGTGGGAGCGCACGAAGGAGGCGGCGACGGCATGAGCAGCGCCAACGGCGCGCTCGTCAAGCTCGACGAGCTGAAGGTCTGGTTCCCGATCAAGAGCGGCGTCGTCCTCGACCGCCACATCGGGGACATCCGGGCGGTCGACGGCGTGACGCTGGAGATCGAGCGCGGCGAGACGCTCGGCCTCGTGGGCGAGTCCGGCTGCGGGAAGTCGACCGTGGGCCGCGCGATCCTGCGGCTGTACAAGCCGACCTCGGGGCGGATCGAGTTCGACGGGAGGGACATCACGAACCTCGGAGACGGCGATCTTCGGCCGCTGCGCCGCCAGATGCAGATGGTCTTCCAGGATCCGTTCGCCTCGCTGAACCCGCGGCACAGCATTGCTCGCATCGTGGGCGAGCCCATTCGCGCGCACGGCATCGCGGGCCGGCGCGCCGCAGCGGCGCAGGTGCGCGAGCTGCTCCAGATCGTCGGCCTCCCCGCCGACGCGGGAACGCGCTATCCGCACGAGTTCTCCGGCGGCCAACGCCAGCGCATCGGGCTCGCGCGCGCGCTCTCCGTCAATCCCGACTTCATCGTCGCGGACGAGCCGGTATCGGCGCTGGACGTGTCGATTCAGGCGCAGATCATCAACCTCCTGGAGCGGTTGCAGGACGAGTTCGACCTCACGTACCTGTTCATCGCCCACGACCTCGCCGTTGTGCGGCACATCTCCGACCGGATCGCCGTGATGTACCTCGGCATGGTCGTGGAGGTGTCGCCGGCCGAGGAGCTGTACGAAAACCCGCTCCACCCGTACACGATCTCGCTCCTGTCCGCCGTCCCCATTCCGGACCCAGAGGTGGAGCTGAAGCGGAAGCCAGTGCTGCTCCCGGGCGACCTGCCCAGCCCTGCGAATCCTCCACCCGCGTGCCGCTTTCATACCCGCTGTCCGTACGTGCAGGAGACACGTTGCCGGGACGACGTTCCGGAGCTGCGCAAGCTCTCGGACGGACACACCGTCGCGTGCCACTGGGCGGAGCAGATCAAGTCGGGTCAGATCAAGCCGCACGCGGTGAAGCCCGTCTTCGACCCCGGCGTGCAGCAGCCCGCGTATGAGCCGCCACCCGACTAGTTGCGCCGCCGACGTCGCCCCGGTGCGCGCCGAGCCGCGGGACGACGCCGAGCAGGTGACGCAGGTGCTGCGCGGCGAGCCGCTGACGGTCGAGGAGCGGCAGGACGGGTGGGCCCGCGTGCGGACCGCCTACGACTATCCCGGCTGGGTGCGGGAGGACGCCGTCGGCGGTGAGGCGGACCCGGCGTGGATGCCCGGCGACGCCGGCGGCGATCCGGTGGAGCAGGCCCGGTCGTACCTGGGGACGCCGTACGAGTGGGGCGGGATGACCGACCGCGGCATCGACTGCTCGGGGCTCGTGCACATGGCCTACCGGCGGACGGGGCGGCTCGTCCCGCGGGACGCCGACCAGCAGGAGGCCGCGGGCGAGGAGGTCCCGGAGGCCGATCTCCGGCCGGGCGACCTCGTGTGTTACGACGGGCACATCGCGTTCTGGCTCGGCGAGGGGCACATCCTCCACTCGACGTCGCGCGACGGTGTCAACGGCGTGGTCGAAGAGCCCGAACCGGCCGAGCTGCGCCCCCGCTTCCACCGCTACGTGCGCCTTTAACCCTCGAGTACCCTCAAGGGTGCCTGGCACCTTTCGAGGGTACTTGAGGGTTAAGCGGTGACGAGCGGGCCGCCGCGGATGAACGTCGCGTCGTGCCCGCGGCGGTTGGCCTCGGCCAGCTCGTCCTCGTCCAGGGCGCCGATGCGGAGCAGGAGCTCGAACTCGTCTCGGAGGTGCGTGCGCATCATCTCGGGGCCGTCCGTCGCGATGGTGTAGCGGACACCGGCGGCCGTGAACGTCCGGACCGTCTCACGTATCTCGTCCTCGCTCGCAAGTGCCCGCGTCAGCAGGTTCGACGTCGGGCAGATCTCGAGCACGATTTCGCGCTCGGCCAGCGCCGAGCAGAGCCGGGGGTCGCGCGCGGCGAGGATCCCGTGGCCGATCCGGTCGGGGGAGAGCGTCTCGACGACCTCGCGGATCTCCTCGATTCCCTGCTGCCCGCCCTCCTCGCCCACGTGGATCGTCACGCCGAGCCCCGCCCCGCGCGCCTCCTCGACCATCGGCGCGAGCTCGCGGTACGCGTAGCGCGCGCCGCCGGGGCGCGGCCCCGCGATGTCCACGCCCACGATCCCACGCGGGGCGTAGCGGATCGCCTTCTCGACGATGACCTCGTTCTGCTCGCGCGTGAACGTCCGGTCCATCATCAGGATCAGGCCGGCCCGGACGAGCGGGTACTCGAGGGCGGCGCGGTCGAGGCCGCGCGAGGCGGCCATGATGATGTGGTCGAGGTCACGCTCGCCGCCGCGGTTCCGCTTCATCGGGTTGAAGCGGACCTCGAGCGTCGTGATCCGCTGCGAGCGGTACGCGCCGCCGATCGCCGCATGAACCGAGCGCTCGACCGCGAGCGGGCTCGACTGGATGAGCTCCGTCCAGTGGTAGATCGCGTCGAGGGCGTTCAGGTCCTGGACGCCCTGCGGGTCGGAGACCGTGACGAGGGCGTCGA
>Ga0126307_10003304_pt1 | contig 11013 bp, 8 predicted proteins | sample Plot28_FD_89955 | JGI IMG/M metagenome (GOLD analysis project Ga0126307, IMG submission 89955) | Serpentine soil microbial communities from UC McLaughlin Reserve, CA, USA - Plot28 | ecosystem: Environmental > Terrestrial > Soil > Grasslands | place: USA: UC McLaughlin Reserve, Lake County...
AGATCGAACCGGAGAAGGCACGCGAGATAAGGGAGCTCGGCCTAGCAGGTGTCTCGGTGAAACCAGACGCGGTTCGGGCCTACCCTAACGGTAAACTCGCAAGCCAACTCATAGGACACCTCGGGGCCGACAGGGCCTATGGCGGAATCGAGGCTCGTTATGATGAGGAGCTGAAGAGCGGGCAAGAAGTGCCCCTAACCTTAGACACCGCGGTCCAGCAGGAGCTCGAAAGGGTTCTGCTTGACGCTGCAAAAGAGTACGAAGGCAAGAAAGCTTTGGGGCTTGTGATGCGGGTCGCGGATGGGGCGATCTTGGCTTTAGCGAACGTTCCCAGCTACGACAACAATAACTTCGGAGAGGCCTCTGCGGAGGAGCAGCGCAACAGGGTACTCACTGACCCTTACGAGCCGGGCTCGACGTTCAAGCCCTTCACGATGGCGGCGGCCCTTGAAGAAGGGGCCGTTAACCAAGACAGTACGTTCGTGGTACCTGACGCAATCCCGGTAGCCGATCGTATGATCTACGACTCAGAGGTACATGAGACAAAGGTTTTAAATACTGGAGATATCCTCGCAGAGTCGAGCAACGTAGGCACGATTCAGGTCGCCCAGGCTGTAGGAGGCGAGCGTCTGAGCGAGCGCATCGTGAGCTTCGGGTTTGGGGAGGAGACCGGGGTGGACCTCTGGGGCGAGGATAGAGGTGTAATACCTTCCTTCGAAGAGTGGAGCGGCTCCTCTATCGGCAACATTCCGATAGGCCAGGGAATTACCGTGACCCCGATGCGGCTCGCCGCCGGCTACGCCGCACTCGCTAACGGGGGGCTCGAGGTCACCCCTTATGTGGCAAGAAGCTCTGCCCCCAGTGAGCCCGGCCGTCGGGTGATAAGCGAGAGGACCTCGTCTATAGTACGCGGGATGCTCCAAGGCGTAGTTGACGAAGGGACGGGTCATCTAGCCCAGATTCCAGGATACACTGTGGCTGGCAAGACCGGGACCGCACAGAAAGTTGACCCCGAGGCTGGTTCTTACGGAGATGAGTACGTTACCTCTTTTATCGGCTACGCCCCCGCTAAAGATCCCAAGTACCTCACTCTAATGGTAGTAGACGAACCGCAGAAGGATATCTTTGGCGAGGTTGTCGCCGCCCCGGCTTTCCAAGACGTTATGGGCTTTACATTGAGCTACTACAACGTCCCCCCGGATCGTGAAAGTACGAAGAACGATCCTCCGCCCCCAGATCCTACTCCCGCCCCAAACGCGACGAAGGAGGACAGACTACGTTGAAGCCTGTCTCCTTAGAGACGGTGGCACGGGCTTTGGGCGGCGCTCTAGCGGGCGCCGATGCGACGACTCTCGCGACGGGGGCGTCGGTTGATTCGCGCTCCGTGCGCGGGGGGGAGCTGTTCTTCGCACTCCGGGGCAGGTTAGACGGAGCGGATTTTGCGCCCGAGGCTTACCTTAAGGGGGCGGTCGCGGCTGTGGCTACAAAATCACTCTCAGTACCGACGGTGGTGGTCGAGGATCCCCTTTTAGCGTTGCAGGAGTTGGCCCGGTGGAATCTCAAGAGAGAAGGATCGCCCACGGTCGTCGGGATCACAGGTACCGTGGGCAAGACCACAGCCAAGGACGCGTTGGCGGCTATCTTGCGCACGGCAGAAAAGAGGGTTTGGGCAACGGCGGGCAACTTCAATAATGAGATAGGGCTTCCTTTAACGGTCCTCAGCGCCAACGAAGGTACGGAGTTCTTGGTCTTGGAGATGGGCGCGACCCACAAAGGCGACATTGCCCACCTGTGCCACATCGCCCCACCCGAGGTGGGCGTTCTAACTGCCGTCTCGCCGGTCCACCTGGACTCCTTTGGAAGCCTTGATTCTTTGGCCGCTGCTAAGGGCGAACTGGCACTCGCACTCCCTGAAAGAAAAGGCATCCTTGTCTCTCCTGTGGGCGTGCCACAATCTGCAACAGGGTCGGGAAGAACCCTCGCACGGCGGATCAGCTTCGGCCTTGATCCTCGCGCCACTCTATGGGCGACGGGTATCTCGGAGCTCGAGAACGGTCTATCCTTCACTTTGCACGTAAAAGAAGGGTTGGAAGAGGGTTCGGTAGAAGTCAAGACCCCGGTCTTCGGGACGCACCTAGTCCAACCGCTGCTCGCGGCGGCGGGTGGTGCTTTGGCCCTCGGATTGGGTTTAAAGGCGTGTGCCCGGGGCTTTCAGAGGTTACGTCGGACAGGACTCAGGGGGGAGGTTTATCGTTTGCGGGACGATATATTCGTCTACGACGACTCCTATAATGCGTCGCCAGCTGCCGTCGCCGCAGTATTGAGGTACGGGGCAGAGGGAGCGAAGACACAGGGTCGGCGGTTTGTTGCGGTTTTAGGAGGTATGTTCGAGCTTGGGGCCGGGGCGCGAGAGTACCACCGGGAAGCCGGGAGGCTTGCGGGAGAGGTAGGCGTGGATCTTCTGGTTTGCGTAGGGGACGAGGCCCGCTGGTATGCCGAAGGCTACCCTGGGGAGGCAGTGTTCTACCAAGACGCCGAAGAGGCGGCCAAGGCACTTGAGGGTGAGCTGCGAGGCGGCGACTACATAGTCGTCAAGGGCTCTCGAGGTGTAGGTTTGGATCGTTTGACCCAGAGGTTGAAGGAAAGGTTAGCGCTTGTTTAGCGTTATCTTGGCGGCAGGTATAGCCTTTGTGGTAACCGTCTCTTTAGGGTCGAGGTTTATAAGGTTTCTACAAACCAAGAAGTTTGGGCAGTTTGTGCGGGAGGAGGGGCCGCAAACGCACCTAATCAAGCAGGGCACGCCTACGATGGGTGGGGTGGTGATGCTCGTGGGTTTAGCTTCGGCACTCCTCGTGGTAGCCCGGCCGAACGTGGCGACCTTAACTACGCTCCTTCTCGTCTCGGCGGTGGCGGGGATAGGGCTCTACGATGACTGGCAGAAGATCTCTAACAGGCGCAACGAGGGCTTGAGCGCTCGCTACAAGGCACTCCTCTTAATACTCGCGGTCGTGGTAGCAGACGTTATGGCTTTACGCTACGTGGGCGTAACGCAGAACGTCGTCCTCCCCGGTTTTGACAGGAACCTGGTACTCGGACCCGGAGTCATAGGGGTCGCACTCTTTAGCTTCCTCATGCTCCTGGTAGTAGTCGGCACGACCAACGCTGTGAACCTCACCGACGGCCTAGACGGACTTGCGGCCGGGGCTGGGGGTATCGCGCTTTTGGCCTACACAGCGATCGCGTTCTTAGAGCGCCAATATGACCTGGCGATAATCTGCGGGGCGATGGTCGGGGCGATCATCGGCTTTCTCTGGTTTAACTCCCATCCAGCCCAGGTTTTTATGGGCGATACAGGTGCTTTAGCCATTGGCGGCGTCCTGGCTGCAGCGGCCGTGCTCACCAAGACAGAACTACTTTTGCCAATAATAGGCGGGGTCTTCGTCATGGAGACACTTTCGGTCATCCTTCAGTATGTTTCTTTTAAGCTCAAGGGAAGGCGGGTCTTCAAGATGGCCCCGATCCACCACCACTTCGAGCTCTCCGGATGGGAGGAGAATAAGGTAGTGGTGCGGTTCTGGATCATACAAGCCGTCTTCGCCTCTTCCGGGTTCGTCCTCTACTACTTCACCCTCTACAACGATGCCGTATGATTCCTCGAAGCAAAAAGACGCTTGTCTACGGACTAGGTGAGTCTGGCATCGCCGCCGCTCGCGCTCTTATCGAGAGAGGCGAGGAGGTGGTCGTGGCCGACTCGAATGACTCGGATAAGTTGAAGCGTCTCGTGTTGGAGCTTGGTGTCGACGGGCGACTCGGGGCAGGAGCGGAAGCTTTAACAGAAGGCTTCGACCGCGTCGTGACGAGCCCGGGCATCCGGCCGAGAAACGAGGTGCTCGCCTTTGCCGAGAGCGAGGGCGTACCAGTTCTCTCCGAAATTGCGTTGGGGCTCGAGCTGCTCAAAGCCGAGGCCCCGGAGGTGAAGGTTGCAGCCGTAACTGGAACGAACGGTAAGACGACCGTTGTGGACATGCTGCGTAGCATTCTCGCTGCATCGGGCCTTGCGCACGCAGTCGCTGGTAACTCCTGGCGAGCCCTTACCGGTTGTCTGGACGAGGTTCGGGAGGCGGGCTTGCTCGTCCTGGAGGTTTCCTCTTTTCAGCTGCACTACCTTAAGGAGCCGGGCTTCGACGTTGCGGCGCTCTTGAACATCCGGCCCGACCACCTCAACTGGCATGTCTCCTTCGAGGAGTACGCCGCCGACAAGCTGCGCATCTTTGACGGGCAGGAGCCTGAGGATCTCGCGCTCGTCAGCGCCACAGATCCGATGAGCCAAAAGGCCGCCGAGAGACTCACCGCACAGACGCTTGTGATTGGGGAGGGTGAGACAACGGTCGAAGGAGAATACCTCTACTTGCGGGGACAAAAGATCGCCACCGTCGAAGAACTGCCGTTCTTGGGGATGCATAACTACGAGAATGCGCTCTTTGCGGCGGCAGCAGCCAGGAGGTTCGTCAGCAACGTCCCGGATATCCGAGCGGGTCTTCTCGGCTACGCTACCAAGCCACACAGGATGCGGGTCGTAGCGGAGTGTGACGGGGTGGCCTACGTGGACGACTCTAAAGCTACCAACCCGGCGGCGGCCGCGGCGGCACTCGCAAGCTTCGAGGGTTCTGTAGTTCTAATCTTAGGCGGTTCGGAGAAGGAGACGAATTTTTCTGAGGTAGTGCCACATCTTCAGCGCTGCCGGGCGGTCGTATGCCAGGGAGAGGCGGGGCCTAGGGTATTTGATTTTCTAAAGAGACAAGACGACACGCTGGCAGAGGTTTTTCTGGTCCCGGATCTCGCGTCCGCAGTGGCCGAGGCGCGTAAGATATCTCTTCCTGGAGACGTGGTTCTGCTCTCGCCGGGATGCGCGAGCTTCGACCAGTTCGCGGGATATGCGGAGAGAGGGGCAGCCTTCGCCGGGCTTGTGGCCGCGGCGAACTGCGGGCGCGATGAGCGCGACCCGGTATGGGGGAGCACTGGCCGGTGACCTCGCTCCGGATGAACCTCTTCACGGTGGCTTTGGGGCTCTCGTTGCTCGGGAACGTCATGGTCTACTCTGCGACCTCCAAGGAGTACGGGACGCAGTACCTTGTTGTGCGCTTCGCGCACTTAACGCTCGGAGTTCTCGCGTTTTTCGTAGCGAAACAGGTGCGTTACACCGCGTGGCGTAAGGTCATGCCAGCCTTCTACCTCGTCGTGCTCGTGAGCCTTATCTTGGTTCTGATTCCGGGGATAGGGACCGAGGTCGGCGGGGCGCGCAGGTGGTTTGATCTAGGGCCTATGAGCTTACAGCCAGCGGAGTTTGCGAAGCTGGCGGCGATCCTCTTGCTCTCCTGCGCGGTAGCCCGAACACGTTCGGGATCGGGGTTGCCCGTATGGCCGGTATTGGCTGTGGGGTTACTCTTCGGACTCGTGCTCATCGAGCCCGACTTCGGTACCTCGGTGGTAATCGCGGCTGGCACGGCCGGAGTCTTGTGGGCTTCGGAACTAAGGACCATAAATCTACTGGCCTTTGGCGGGGTGGCGTTCGCGGCGCTTTTCGGGGTAATGCTCCTAGAACCCTATAGGCGAGACCGCTTTCTAACTTTTCTAGACCCGTGGAGCGTTTCTGATGGCTCCGGGTACCAAATCGTGCAGTCCATGGTTGCAATAAAGGCGGGCAGTTTTTTTGGGACTGGGGCCGGGGCCGGGGTCGGGGACGTCTCTATACCCGAGGCACAGACAGATATGATCTTCGCCCTCATCGGTGAGGAGCTCGGCCTTTTAGGTATGGTGAGCGTGATCGGTGCCTTTGCTTTTCTTGCGCTTGCGGGGTTCAAGATCGCGTTGAACGCCCCGTCGGTAATGGCTCGGTGCCTGGCGGCGGGTCTCGCCACCATATTCGCTGTCCAGGCAACCTGTAACCTCGGGGCGGCTATGGGCTCCGTTCCCCTGGCTGGTATAACCCTCCCTTTCGTCAGCTACGGCGGCTCGAGCGTACTCATCTGCTTCGCCGCCGTGGGAATCCTCTACCGAATATCGGAGGATGGTGAGAAAGCACGTGAAGCCAAACCCCGCAAAACCTCAAAACGCCCCACACGTCTTGATCGCCGGCGGCGGGACGGGGGGGCACGCGATCCCCGCGCTCTGCGTGGCGGATGAACTGCGCGCAAGGGGAGCCGCTGTCGAGTTCGTCGGCTCGACCTTGGGGATAGAATCCGAGATCTTCCCGAAGGCGGGCTACACCTTGCACTCTCTACCCCTCGCAGGGCTCTCGGGCGGTCCTTTGGCACGCGCTCGTGCCGGCCTTCTTTTCTTCAGAGCCATCAGGCATTGCCGCGCCCTCCTAAGAGATTTTCGTCCCGGCGCAGTTTTAGGTGTAGGCGGCTATGCGAGCGCCCCGGCAGTGCTCGCAGCAAACACGTTAGGTATTCCAACCTTCCTACACGAGCAGAATTCCGTTCCCGGCAGGGTCAACCGCTTCGCGAGCCGGTTTACAAGAGAGGTCTTCGTGACATTTCCCGCCGCAGCCGATTACTTACGGGATGCCTTCCGCGTAGGCATGCCAACACGCGAGGAGCTCTTCGAAGTGTCGAGAGACGAGGCCTTGAGAAGGCTCGGGCTCGAGCCGCCGGTGGTCCTGATCTTCGGCGGGAGCGGCGGCGCCCTCAAGTTGAACCTCGCGGCGGTCGAGGCCTTCCAAGGCACGACGCCATATACCGTTGTTCAGATCTCTGGTAGAAGAGACTTTGCTCGCCTCTCGACGAACAACCCGCGGCATAAGATCGTCGAGTACGAGGAGGAGATCTGGCAATCTTTAGCCACAGCTGACGTGGTAGTGATGCGGGCGGGCGCCGGCTCCCTGTTCGATGCGGCGGCGGTGGGGAGGGCCTCGATCCTCGTCCCCTATCCCTACGCTACCGGGGATCACCAACTCCACAACGCCCGGTACTTCACAGAAAGGTTCGCGGCCGAGCTTCTGCGCGATGAGGAAGTAACTGCATACGCTTTGCGTGCCCGTGTAGAAGATCTGCTCGAGGACGACACGCGCCGGGAGAAGCTCGCGACCAACATGCGAACCTGGGCGACGCCCGAGGCTGCTGGCAAGGTCGCCGAGCGGCTGCTTGTGGCGGCTAGGAGTACGAAAGGAAGACGATCGTGAAGATACACATGATAGGTATCGGTGGCGCCGGAATGAGCGGTATCGCCGAGGTGTTGCACAAGAGCGGACATGAACTCACCGGTTCGGACCTCAAGGAGTCCCCTTATACCCGAAGACTCGAGAGCATGGGCATAAAAGTGTACATCGGGCATGCTGCACACCAGATCGGGAACGCCGAGGAGCTGGTAATCTCCACGGCCATCCCTTCCACGAACCCCGAGCTCCTTGAGGCCCGGCGGCGCTCGATCCCTATAGTTCCCCGAGCCGCGGCCCTGGCTCAGATACTCGCGGACGGTCGGGGTATCGCCATCGCCGGCACCCACGGCAAAACCACAACCACGAGCATGACGACCCACGCTTTGAGGGCTTTGGGCGAGCGCCCAACTGCCCTCATCGGTGGCGAGCTAAATGATATCGGGAGCAACGTCGTCTCCGGAGGCACCGACCTATTTGTCGCCGAGGCCGACGAGAGCGACAGGTCGCTACTCTATCTCAAGCCCGAAGCCGCCGCCATCACCAACGTCGAGTTCGATCACCCAGACTTTTACTCCTCCCTCGACGACGTCCTCGAGACCTTTAAGAAGTTCGTTAAAGCCCTGCCTCCTGAAGGTCACCTCGTCGCTTATGTCGATGACCCGAACTGCGCAGCATTGACGACCATCGCTCCCTGCCCCGTCACGACCTACGGCCTGTCGGCAGGAGATCTCTGCGCGAAGATACTCTCCCCCAACTCCTACGTACTTTTCGAGAGCGGCGAGGAGCGGGGTACGGTCGAGCTCGGGGTCTTGGGGAAGCACAACGCTTTAAATTCCCTGGCCGCGGCGGGTGTGGCCCGCTGGCTCGGCCACGATGCTTACAAAGCTGCCACGAGCCTTAAAGATTTCTCTGGGGTGAGACGACGCTTCCAGTTTAAGGGTGAGCGTGGCGAGGTTCGCATAATCGACGACTACGCCCATCACCCGACGGAGCTCTCGGCAACGCTCGAGGTGGCACGGGCGACCCTTCCGCAAAAAGGCCGGGTAATAGCGGTCTTCCAGCCGCACCGCTACTCGCGGACCCGCACCCTCTATCGCGAGTTCGGCGAGGCCCTCTCCAGCGCAGATGCCGTCCTTATCACCGAGGTCTACGGTGCGGGCGAGATGCCTGAACCCGGGGTAAGCGGTAAGCTCATCGTGGACGCCGTTTGCGAGGGCTCCATCCACCCCGATGTCTACTACATCCCCGATCAGCACGACCTGCCGGGCGTACTTAAAGCCATCACCGAGCCAAAGGATATCGTCCTGACCATGGGTGCGGGAGACATCTCGCGGGTGGGCGACGAGCTGCTGACGATGGTGAGCAGCGGCGGCTAGGAAGCAGAGAGACTTGTCGCACCGACTTCTCCTCCTTTTTAGAAAGCTTCTAAGGCCCGTCGCGATCTCGGTCTCCGTAGCTATTCTCACCGCCCTATCTGCTTTCGTCGCCTCCTACCTGCTCTACCCTGTAACCGGCATAGAAGTTCAGGGAGCCCGCATGTTCCCTGAAACAGAGGTCTGGGAGTCTGTCCCTAACTACGCCAGCCTCCTCTTACTCAATACGGAAACCCTCGAAAACAGTGTGAAGAGTAATCCTTGGGTTAAAGGTGCAAAGGTGCTCAAGGATTGGGAGTCCGGTATAGTTACGGTTGAGGTTGAAGAACGTAGAGCTGTTATGGACGGAGATCTAGGCGAACGCCGGGTGGTGCTGGCGGCGGACGGTACGGAGCTTCCGGGGCTCGGAGGTGCCGACCTCGAACGGGTCGGGCTTGACGAGACGCAGCTAGAGGAGATTTCGAGAGTCGGAAAGGTGTTGGAGGAGAACGGAGTCGTGCTCGATTCGGTCGACAAGGTCGGCGCTGGGGGCGTTGAGGCGACAGTTGGGGATCGCCACCTCCTCTTTAGTGAGGGGGTGGAAGAGGCTCAGGCTCGGGGGCTTACCAATTTTATGTATAAGCACCTCGACTCTCCTTATTTCGATCTTCGCTCACCGAACAGAGTGGTGGTTGGCGCGGAGCCCGATGAAGAGTTTCGTAGGAAGCATGAAAGTTCGAGCGGTTAGTTGGGAAGCTCCTTGGCATCGCAGCTGATCTACGGGATAGACGTGGGCACAACGAAGATAGTAGCTATCGCTGGCCGGGCGGACGGTCGTCGGGGATGGGTAGAGGTCCTAAGCATGGGGGAGGCGCCGAGCTACGGCTTAAAGCGCGGCGTGATCGTGGACCGGGAGGCGGCGACCGAGTCGGTAACCGAGGCGATTGAGGCTTGCGGGGGCTTCTCGCGGGGTGCGTTGGTGAGCGTCGGTATCGCTGGTAGCCATATCACCTCCTTTAACACTGAGGTGACCCTCCTCAACCGGAGCCGCAGTCGGGTCGTCACCAGCCGTTTTGTAAAGCAGTTGGAGAACGAGGCGCGACGTGTCGACCTTGGTGAGGACGAGAAGGTGATCCACGTCGTCCCCCGCTCCTTTGTCCTCGACGGTACCGAGGGTGTCAAGCATCCGGCAGGTCTGGCGGCGCGAAAGGTAACAATGCGTGCTCACGTGGTGAGTGGCGCAATCTCGAGCGTTCAGAACCTTCTCGGGGCGGTCGAGGACTGCGACGTGAAGGTCTCGCGCGTCGTCCTGGAACCTCTAGCCTCGAGCGAGGCGTGCTTGGTCGAGGAGGACCGCTCTTTGGGTGTCGCCCTCGTGGATATTGGCGGCGGCACGACAGATGTCGCGACGTTCCTGCGCGGTGCCTTGACCCACACTGCCGTCATCCCCCTCGGCGGCGAGAGCTTCTCCACAGATGTCGCCTACGGCTTAAAAGTCCCCTTCGAGACCGCCGATCGGCTGAAACTTAAGTATGGGACCGTCCTCTCTCGTACGGTCGACGACGTGGCCGCTGTCAAGCTCGAAGACAGGCACTACAATGCTCACTTTATCAGCGAGATTTTGGAGTACCGGGCCCGTGAGGTACTCGAATGTACTCGCGACTCTTTGGAGGAGGCCCGGGTCCAAAACCTTCTGCCGGGGGGGGCCGTCCTTACCGGTGGGGGCTCTCTTCTGGAGGGTATGGACGAGCTTGCGGAGAAGATCCTCGGTATGCACGTTCGGATAGCCAGGCCCCGTCGAATAAAGGGCGATACTGAACCTGTACGAAAGCCTCAATATTCGACCGCCGTGGGTCTGTTATACTTCGCCGCGAAAAACGATGACCTTAGACCGAAGATTAAAGGTGCAGGGACGCTCGGTTTTGGTAGCATAGTGTCCGCGGTCAAGGAGTGGTTTGGTTTCGGGGTCGAGGGGGGTAGCCCGGGAGGGGGCCCTATAGACGACAGGCCGAAAGCGGGCGGGAGAAGCTAGGCGACGAAGGGTTAGAAGAGCATGTTGGACTCGGGTACGAACTATCTGGCGGTAATAAAGGTTGTAGGGATCGGCGGCGGTGGGACCAACGCGGTCAACCGCATGATCAACTCCGGGTTGTCGGGGGTAGAGTTCATAGCGGTCAACACGGATGCGCAGGCCCTCCAGATGACCGACGCCGACATGAAGATCCACATCGGGGAGAAGCTTACCCGAGGCTTGGGGGCCGGGGCGGATCCGAAACTCGGGATGGAGGCTGCCGAGGAGAGCAAGGCGGAGATCGAGGAGGCCTTAAGGGACGCGGACATGGTCTTCGTAACGGCTGGCAAGGGTGGCGGCACGGGCACTGGGGCGGCGCCTGTGGTAGCGAAGCTAGCCCGGGAGACCGGAGCTTTAACAGTCGGGGTCGTGACGCGGCCGTTTGCTTTTGAGGGGCGCCGCCGCTCGACGTACGCCGAGGAGGGGATAAA
>Ga0126307_10003305_pt1 | contig 11013 bp, 14 predicted proteins | sample Plot28_FD_89955 | JGI IMG/M metagenome (GOLD analysis project Ga0126307, IMG submission 89955) | Serpentine soil microbial communities from UC McLaughlin Reserve, CA, USA - Plot28 | ecosystem: Environmental > Terrestrial > Soil > Grasslands | place: USA: UC McLaughlin Reserve, Lake County...
CGACCCGGGTGACGCGATGTCCTTCGCCGAGGTGCTGGCGTTGGCGCGTCTGCATCGCACGGCGCTCGAGCACCTCGGCGTGCAGGGCTGCCCGAAGGTGACCGGCAAGCGCGGCATCCAGATCTGGGTCCCGGTCGCCCGCGGCTACGCGTTCACCGACACCCGCCGGTGGGTCGAGACGGTCTCGCGATCGATCGGCGCGACGGTGCCCGATCTCGTCAGCTGGGAGTGGGAAGTGGCACGCCGCGGTGGCCGAGTACGACTGGACTACACGCAGAACGCGATCAACAAGACGCTGGTCGCGCCGTTCAGCACCCGGCCGGCCCCCGGCGCGCCGGTGTCCGTGCCGATTCACTGGGATGAGCTCGACGACGAGTGGCTCCGGCCGGACCGTTGGACGATCCTCGATGCGCAACAGCGACTCGCGGACGTCGGTGATCCGCTGGCGTCGCTCATCGGGGCGCAGCAGGAGCTGCCCGCCCTCTGACCGGCTTCGCGAGGCGCAACAGGCCTCGTGCCTCAGTCAGCCGACCTGGCCGGCGATCAGCTGAGTGGTTTGCCGCCGGTCACCCCGAGCACTTCACCGCTGATGTAGCTCGACTCCTGTGAGGCGAGGAACACGTACGCCGGTGCCAGCTCCGCGGGTTGGCCGGCCCGACCGATCGGCGTCTGCTGACCGAACTTCTCGACCGCCTCGGGCTCCATGGTCGCCGGGATGAGAGGCGTCCAGATGGGCCCGGGCGCCACCGAGTTCACGCGGATCCCCCGCTCGGCGAGTTCCTGGGCCAGGTTCTTGGTGAAGTTGACGATCGCCGCCTTCGTCGACGCGTAGTCGATGAGGTGCGGACTGGGCTGAAAGCCCTGGATGGACGACGTGTTGATGATGCAGCTGCCGGGACCCATGTGCGCCAACGCGTAGCGGCAGAGCCAGAACATGGCGAAGACGTTCGTTCGGTAGGTCCGCTCGAGCTGCTCGGTGGTGAGATCCTCGAACCGCTCGAGGCTCATCTGGTAGGCCGCGTTGTTGACGAGGACGTCGAGGCCACCCAGCTGGTCGACCGTCGTGGCGACGATCTGTCGGCAGTGCTCCTCATTGCGGATGTCACCTGGCAACAGCACCGCTGTCCGTCCCGCATCGCCCACCCACCGGGCCGTCTCCTCGGCGTCGTCCTGCTCCTCGGGCAGGTAGGCGATCGCCACGTCGGCGCCTTCCCGGGCGAAGGCGATCGCCACCGCCCGACCGATCCCGGAATCACCGCCGGTGATCAGCGCCCGGCGACCCTGGAGCCGTCCACTGCCTCGATACGTCGTCTCACCATGGTCCGGTCGCTGCTCCATCTCATCCGTCCGGCCGGGATGCGAGATGTCCTGCTCACCGAAGTCGTCGCGGGTGTGCTGCGTCCTCGGATCGGTGGTCGTGGTCTGGTCGTCAGCCATCGCCGTCCTGAGTCATGGCGGCCGGGTACCCACCGTGACGGCGGCCCATCCCGGAGGACGCGGCCGCAGCGCACTCGAGGAGTCCGAGCTGGCGGCCATGGGCGCCACGGACGTCGAGACCGGCCGTCTGGTCGACATCGCCGTCCACGCCGCGATCTCCACCGGTGCGTTCACCAGCGGCTGGCTCGCCCGTCAGTGATGTCAACGACGAGGACTCGTTCGGGCAGGTGTCGATGGTCGCCGCGACGGAGCGCACCGCCGGCGGCATGGCATCGGGCTCGAGCGTGAAACCGACGGCCGAGTCGCCGCGCTCGCTGACGACTGTGCGCGGATCGACCGCAGCGTTGTCGTGATGTGCGCGATCACCGAACGGACGACATTTCGGGCGACGTCGGGCGCACGACGGTGTGCACGAACCTCGCCGAGCGCCGGTCGTGGCCCTCGACGACGAGCTGCGCCCGCACGTCGGCGGGGCTCCTGGTGGGCACGATCTCGCCCTGGCCGGGAGATCGCGTTCGAGTCGCGGTCGCGGCGGTTGATCCGACGGGGCCGCCGGCACGCTCCGGGGAGACTTCGGCGGACCGGTCGTCGCGGCCGACATCTGTTCGCGTTCCACTGCATCGACATCACGCTCGGCACGGCGCAGTCACCGCGACCGTCGGGACGGCGGCTCGGGTGACGCGCCCGCACCCACCCGAGCCGATGTCCCGCCCGCGGATCAACATGAGACGCTCGGCCGGTGTTGCTCCGAGCCCGCGCTCGCCGCAGACGAGGTCCACCGCACGATCGACGAGCCGGTTGGTCGCCACCAAACGAAGCGGACGTCCCCTCGCGGCACCACGGTGCGCCACCCGCGTCAGCATGTCGACACCGACGACGCCCATGAACTCCAAGCCGGACAAGTCGAGGTCGACGCCGGACGCTGACGTGTCGAGCTCGGCGACCAACACGACCTCCAACGTGCCGACCGTGGACACGTCCAGTTCACCGCGGACGCACAGAGACGACGACGACGGTCGTCGCTCGATCGTCAAACCCGCATGCTCCATCGAGCGAACCTCCAAGACGCGACTGCAACGAAGCCGCCCTCTGGCTTGAAGGCTGCGATCATCATAGACCCGGCCGGCCTCCAGCGATCTCGCCCGAACGGGTGATCCTGGCCGCTGACGCCACCGCGCTGCTCGAGAGGCGCACGCCAGCGGCGGTCGAGCGCCCCGCCGGGGTACTCCGCACCGGTTTCCGCGAGAGCGTACGGGGGGCGTCTGGCGGTGGCGGCGGTACGGTGGGGTAACTGAGGTCTGTCACCCTTCCCTTGAACCGTCAGGGGGCGCCTGTCTGGCTTCTCGATCGAATCGAGGAAGCACATGAATGCCCTGGAACCCGGCGGTTCGGTGGTCGATCAACGTCCGTACGTCCTGACGCGGGTCACCGATGACGCCAATCTGCTGGAGAGCTTGCAGCGCGTCGCGAGCGCTGGGTGCGAGCTCCTTGCCAACTGTGCGGCGTCGAGCGTCACGATCATCACCGCCGGTCGACCGGTCACCATGGCCGCCACGGACGACTTCGCGGTCGCGTTGGATCAGGCCCAGTACGACGCCGACGACGGACCGTGCCTGACCTCGGCCCGCCGTGAGCAGCTGGTACGCGTGGACGACCTGGCCGGCGACGATCGGTGGCCCGACTTCCGCGACGCCGGCCACGAGCACGGGGTGACGAGTTCGTTGTCGTTGCCGTTGCTGATCCCCGACGAGGACACCTTCGGCGCGCTCAACATCTACGGCAGGGCCCCGGGCGGGTTCAGCCCGGACGATGAACGCGTCGCCCGAGGTTTCGCCACCCCTGCCGCCGTCGTGGTGGCCAACGTGATCGCCTACTGGGAGGCGCTGGCGCTGTCACGCAACCTCAGCGCGGCGATGGAGCACCGCGGCGTGATCGAGCAGGCCAAGGGCATTCTGATGGGCGAGCACACATCAGCGCCGACGAGGCGTTCGGAGTGCTCCGACGACGCTCGCAGACCGAGAACCGCAAGCTGCGCCACATCGCCCTCGAGGTAGTGGCCGGCACCCAACGAGCGGGGGGCGGCTGAGATGGCCGAGGTGGCGGCGCTGCGCCAAGCGCTCACCGATCTCGACGTGACCGTCTCGCAGCTGTGGATCACCTACTTCAGCGTCGGCGGCAACTGCGACGCCGCCCACATCGCCCGCTATCTCGCCGGTGACGGCGACGCTGCCGATCCCGTCGACCACGATCACATCATCGCCGCCCTCAACGACTTGTACTTCGACCGCGGGCTCGATCATCCGCTGGCCTACGGCCCGACCTGACCACACTCGCGGGCCTCTCGTAGGGGGTGACAGCGGACCCTCACGGGTCTAGGCTGAGGGTGCCTTCAACAGCCAGGGCGACCACAGCAGCTCCAACTCCTGGGAGCCACCTTGCCTGACCTGTCCGAAGCGCTCCGCCTGTTCATCACGGACTCCGGCCCCCGGGCGCGGCTCGACGTCGGTGGCGAACTCGACGTGGCGACCGTCGGGACGTTCCGTGATCACCTCGAACTGCTCGTTGAATCGGCGACCGGCGACGTCGACGTCGACATGGCGCTCGTCACGTTCTGCGACGCCACGACGCTGACCGTCCTCGTCACCGCCCACCACCGGCTCGATCGTCTCGGCCGACGCCTGCATGTCATCAACGCCTCGCCACCCGTCGTGCGGTTGCTGGAGGTCACCGCTCTCGACGCGATGCTGTTCCTCCCGACCGATGAGCCGGACGCCTCCTTCGACGGCTGTCGTCAGGACGCGGGCGACGCCACTGCCATACCGAAATGGCGCCCGCACGACGAAGGATCAACCCGATGCCGATCGACAAGCACGTCAACGGCAACGACGTCGAGCTGACCCTGCGCCGGGCGACGACCAATGGTGAAGCCACCGTCGTCGTGGTCGGTGACTTCAACGACTGGTCGCCGGACGCACACCCGATGACCGCCGAAGGTCACGGCTGGACCTGCACCTTCACCCTGGCCGTCGGCAAGCGCTACCGGTTCCGCTATCTCCTCGACGGCCGACGATGGGAGAACGACTGGGAAGCCGATGACTATGTCGACAACGACTACGGCGGCCAGGACTCCGTCGTCGACCTCACCACCGTCCCGCTCGATTGACGAGCTCGGCAGGCTCGTTGGCGGGCGTGCGGCCGGGGATACAATGCTCGCCACCTTCAACCAGCAGGGTGCCGAACCGACGTCGATCGTTGTCGTTGCTGGAGGAGATGTGTCCGTGCGAGACGCCAGCGCTGCTGGGCCGAGCGCCGAGGCTCGTTGGTTCGTCGCCGGTGATCTTCCCGCCGACCTGCGGCCCCGCCAGCGCGGACGTCGCCGGGTCGACTCCTACTGTGTGCCAAGTCTTTCGCCGGTGTCGTCGATCAAACGCCGGGGTGACCGCCGGTCGCTGGAGTCGAAGGTCCGCGTCGGCCGGGTCGAGCGGGTGCAGTACGGCGACGCGATCGGCTTCGCCGAACTTTGGGTGAAACACCCGCTCGACGACCCCCCGCTCGCGCTGGCTCGAGGTCCGTGGCTCGACGTGGACAAGCTTATCTGGTGCCTCGACGGTGCCGAGATCACCCGGATCTCGGTGGCCGGCACGCGCTGGTGGACGGGCGCGGTGCGCACCGAGACCGAGGCGTCAACGGACCGCACCCGACTGCTGGCTTGGATCGGCGCCCTGGCGACGGCTGGGACGGCTCACTCCTACGCCAGCTGGTTGACCGAGCGGTGCCGTGACCCGACGTTCCGCCGCGGTGCGGCGTGACAGCTTGCGGCCGGCTCCTTGTCTCATCGCGCTCGTGCCGTCCGCCGTGAAGCGCGCACGGCCAGGGCCGTCACGACGACTGCGACGAGGGCCGGCCACGGCAAGAAGTGGGGATCGTCGGTCGACCCGAGCCACGACTCGCGCAGACCGCCGACCACGTGGGTGAGCGGGAGCAGCCCGGAGATCGTCTGCATCGGCCCCGTCATGACATCGCGTGGGGGCCCGCCGCCGCCGAGCAGGAACATCGGCACGAACAGCAGGTTCCCGATGGCGGCCGCGACGCGGGCGCTCGGCATCAAGACCCCGAGGGCGCCGCCGATGGCGGTGAAGCACGCCAGGCCGGCCAGGAACCAGGCCACCGTGGCAACAGGGTCCTCGGGGGCCGGCACGCCGTACACCAGTGCGCCGACGAACAGGACGACGGCGCTGGCGGCGGTCCCGACGATTGCGCCGATGGCGGCGTGGGAGCCGACGACGACGCCACCACCCACGCCGGACGACGTGTAGCGGCGCAAGACACCGCGCTCGCGTCGCTCGGCGATCATCGCCGGCAGCGTGATCAGACCCATCGCCGCCAACACGACGCCGAGGTAACCGACGACGTAGTGCTCGCTGGGGATGACGCCGCCGAAGTCGGGATCGGGTGTCGATCCGAAGACTCCGGCGATCACGAGCACCGTCACGGCCGGGAAGCCGATCAGCGCGACGAGCACGCCGGGTTCGCGCCGCAGCAGGCGGAGCTCCATGGCGGCGAGCACCGAAATGGTGCGCAGTGCACCGTGACGACGGCGGGGCACGACGTTGGCGATGGTCATGGAAGGGTCCTTTCGGTGAGGGCGACGAAGCGGTCCTCGAGCGACGGTCGTTCGATGCGCAGATCCAGGGCGGGGCGGCCGGCGGCGACGAGGTGGGCGCCGACGTGGGCCAGTAGGGGTCCCGTGCCCTCCACACGCACCTCCGGTCCGTGCCGGCGAACGGCCGCCACGCCGGGGAGTGGGCGCAGGTTGCGGACGTCGAGTTCGGCGTCGGTGAACCGGACCGTCGAGGAGCCGCCGAGCTCGTCGACGATCGCCGCGGGGGAGCCCTCGGCGACGATGCGGCCGTGGTCCATGACCGCGATGCGGTCGCACAGCCGCTCGGCCTCTTCGACGTCATGGGTGACGAGCACGACCGTCGCCCCACGGTCACGGACGTGGCGCACGACGTCCCACGTGCGCCGGCGCGCCACCGGGTCGAGGTTCTGCGTCAGCTCGTCCAGGAACACGAGCTCGGGCCGGCCGACGAGCGCGAGCGCGACGAACAGCCGCTGGCGTTCACCGCCCGACAGCGCGGCGAACGGTCGCCGCAGGATGTCCCCGAGCTGCCACTCCTCGATGAGCTCGTCCGTCGGCCGGGGTGTCGGGTGGAGCGCGGCGAAGAGGGACAGCGCCTCGCCGACGCGCATGCGCTCGGGGAGGGCGGCGCTCTGCAGCTGGGTGCCGATGCGGCGGCGCAAGTGCTCGCCGGCCTCCGCGGGGTCGAGGCCGAGCACGCGCACCCTGCCCGAGTCCGCGTCGCGCAGCCCCTGCAAGATCTCGACCGTCGTCGTCTTGCCGGCGCCGTTGGTGCCGAGCAGACCGAACAGCTCGCCGCGCCACACGGAGAAGCTGATGCCGCCCACGACCTCGGCATCTCCGTAACGCTTGACCAGGCCGTCCACCCGGACGACGGGCTCGTCCGCCGTCGCAAGGAGCTCAGCCGCGGGTGCGAGTGCTGTGGTCGTCATGCCGTCATCGTGAGCGCCTCGACGGACCGGCGCATCGGTCTGCGGTCGCGATCCCCACCCCGCCCCAGGGAGGAGTCAGCGGCGCCGGTCGACGATGCCGTGGTCGTAGGCGAAGACGATCGCGGCGGCGCGGTCACGCACGCCGAGCTTGGAGAAGATGGCCCCCACATGGCTCTTCACCGTTGGTTCGCTCACGTACAGGCCGGCCGCGATCTCCGAGTTGGTCGCGCCCCGGGCCATCAGCCGCAACACCTCGTGCTCGCGCTCCGTCAGGACGTCGACGCGGGCCGCCTCGGCCATCCGCGGCCGCACGTTGGAACGGAAGGCATCGAGGACCCGCGGTGCCACCTTCGGGTCGAGCCACGCCGCGCCGCGGGCCACCGCCCGGCTGGCCGCGATCAGGTCGATCGCGGAAGCGTCTTTGAGCACGAACCCGGCGGCGCCGGCGTCGAGCACGTCCCACAGCACGTCGTCGTCATCGAACGTCGTGAGCACCAGGACAGGCGGCGGGTCCGGGCTGGCCACCAACGCCCGGGTCGCGGTGACGCCGTCCATGCGACGCATCCGGATGTCCATCAGCACCAGGTCCGGCCGGTGCGCAGCGACGGCGGCGAGCACCTCGTCGCCGTCGCCACATTCGGCGACGACCTCGAAGCCGTCATCGGGCCCGAGGATGCGCGCGACGCCGGCGCGCACGACGGGCTGGTCGTCGACGATGATCGCCCGGATCACGGCGGGACCAGCTCGTCGATCGGCAGGCGAGCCTCGACGCGCCACCCGTCGGCCGTCGGTCCGGCCTGCAACTGGCCGCCGAGCGCCCTCGCCCGTTCCGCCATGCCGACGAGGCCGAATTGCATGACCTCGGGATCTGGCCGTGACGCCGGCCGCCCGCGGTCGGCCACCACGAGGCGGACGACGCCGCCGGACACGTCGACGGCGAGCGTGACGTGGTTGCCCGGCGCGTGGCGGGCGACGTTGGCCAGACCCTCTCTGGCGACGCGGTGCAACGCGGTGCCCACGGGGCCCCCGAGGGCCGCGGCCGGCTGGGCGATCGACGCGTCGATGGCGAGGCCGGCGCGCCGGTAGTCCTCGACGAGCGCCGGCAGGTCGGCGACACCAGCCAGTGACGGGTCGGTGCCGCTCTCGTCGGTCCGCAGCGAGGCGACGGTGGCGCGGATCTGGTCGAGGCTCGCCCGACCCACGGTCTCGGCGTCGGCGAGCGCACGGTCCGCCTCATCCAAGTCGTGCCGCCGCAACACGTGGCGGGCGCCCGTCACGTGCAGCAGCACGGCCGCCAGCGTGTGCCCGGCCAGGTCGTGCAGCTCGCGGGCGATGCGCCGCCGCTCCTCGGCCACGGCTTGGTCGGCGAGCGCCCGACGTGCTCGCTCGAGCTGCGCGATCAACTGACGCTGACGGACGTGCGTGCGCCCGAGCGCAAAGACGAAGAGGTTGGCCATCGCCCACGGCGGCCACGCGATGCCGTCGTCGCTGAGCACCGCGATGACCCATGTCGACGAAGCCGCCAGGGCGGTGACGGCGACCGCCCGAGTCAGCGACTCCAGGTGGGAGGTGGCGGAGAACGTCATCATCGCGATGAGGAAGATCGCCCCCTCCAAGGCGCCGCCGCGACCGACGGCAAGCCCGACGGGGACGATCACCATCACGGCGAAGAGCTCCGCCGGCAGCCGCGGCCGCAGCCCCCGTATGGCGAAGGCGACGACCGCCGGCACGAGCAGGAGCAGCTCGACGGCGTTGCCCGGGTCGAACGACTGGGCGACGACGACGATGAGCACGGCGGTGCCGACGAGGAACCAGAGCTCGTCCCGGTTCGTCGGGATCTCCGGCCGGGCCAGGTCGGCTCGCCACCGCCGCCGAAGGTCCACACCGCAAGTGTACGGCCGGGACCCCCGACCAGTCCTCCGTCCATGGTCGGAACGGCACGATCCGCCCACGAGCGGAGGGCCTCGTGAACTGGAAGTCACCTTCGATCACGTCGCCGAAGAACATGCGCAGGACGACGACGTGGGCGCCGTCGAGGCAGTTGTGTCCCGACGGATGTTTGCGGCGAGGGAGGACGCGTCGCTCCTGAGCCCGCCAGCGCCGCGAGAGGGCCGCGTCTACACCGGCTCGGCGCGATGCGGTCCACCGATGTGCTATGGAGTCGTTCGAGCTCGCCGTCCTGTGCTTCGGGCCATGTGCTGTCCCGCGGCGTTGGGTGAACCCGGCGAAGGAGGGAACGCCATGTCCGACCTTTCAACGACTGCCGTACTCGAGGATCCGGTCGCCGCCGAGTTGCTCGCCTCGACGGAGCCGGCTCGGTTGGCCTACACGTGGAGGGACGGCACGCCCCGAGTGGTGCCGATCTGGTTCCACTGGGACGGTGAGCGGCTGGTGTTCGGCAGTCCTGCCGGTGCGCCCAAGGTTGCTGTGCTGCGCGAACGCCCGGATGTCGCCGTGACGATCGACCGCGCGGCTGAGTTCCCCTACAAGGCCCTACTGCTCAGGGGTACCGCCGAGGTGCGTGACGTCGACGGGCTCGTGCCGGAGTACGTCTCCTCGGCGCATCGCTACTTCGGCGAGGAGCAGGGTACGGCGTGGGTCGAGATGGTCGGCCAGCTCGGTCTGCGCATGGTGCGTGTGAGCGTCACACCGCAGTGGGCGCGGGTGCTCGACTTCGAGACCCGGTTCGCCTCGGCCCTGGCCCGGGCGATGGCAGGCGCCCGGTAGCGACTGCTGGGGCGGGCCGACGCAGCATCCTCACAGGACCGAGAGCCGATGACCGAACCCACGAAGAACGACGCCGCGCCGAAGCTTCTCTCGGGCGGCAACCCGCAAATCCCCAAGGGCGAGGGCAACGGCCCGGTGCAGGACTACATCGCCGCCATGCCCGGCTGGAAGCGCAGCGTCGGAGCACGCGTCGATGGCCTCATCGAGCGAACAGTTCCCCGTGTGCACAAGGCCGTGAAGTGGAACCAGCCGTTCTACGGCCATGTGGGCGACGGGTGGTTCCTCGCCTTCCGCTGCTACACCAAGTACGTCCAGTTGCAGTTCTTCCGAGGCGCGTCCATCGTCCCGGTGCCCCCCAAGGCCTCCAAGCACGATGAGGTGCGCTACCTCGACATCTACGAGGACGATGAGCTCGACGAAGAACAGCTCGTGTCCTGGATCGAACAGGCGAGCGATCTGCCGGGTGTTCAGATGTGACCGGGCGACAACCGCCCGACGGGCCGGCCGGGCGGATCACCGAGGCTCGAGGTAGAGCTGGACTCGTTCGATGGCGGCCGACGCCATCTCGGCGATGTGGACCAGCACGGCGTGGTCCCGGTCGGTGAAGTCGCCTTCGATCTTCTCGACGAGCTCTATCGAGCCGATCTGGTGGCCGTCGAGCGCGGTGATCGGCGCGCTGATCCAATCACCGCTCGGTCGTGAGTCCGGTCCCGGCGGCCGTAGTTCGTCAGAGAGGTAGCCGGCCCATGCGCGACTGCCGTGGGCCATCGATGCCGCCGTCAGCGGGAGATCGTCGCCCCGCTGCACCGTCGCTTGGGCGCAGTCCGCTCCGAGGATCTCCCGGGCCTGCTCCACGACCAGCCTGAGCGCTTCCTCCAAGGAGTCGACCGCACTCGTTGCCAGTGACGGGTCGGCGAGAAATGTGGAGAGCTGCCGCAGCAACATTGCGTTCCGGCTCTCCGTTCGCGTCATCTCGCGGATGTGGCTCACGGCGTCCTCCACGGCGGTCAAGGTCTGCAGGTAGAAGCGGCCCGCCATGCGCACCGCCTGCACGGCCGCGGCGGTGTCGGCTGCCGCCCGCATGGTGACGACGAGGGCATCGGTGTACGCACTCGCCAGCTCGGACATGGCGACCTCTTCCTCCACCGCTCGACGTCCGAGCTGCTGAGCGGCGGGGAGTGCGCGGGGATGACCGTCGCGGAGGTAGAAGCCCAGCGCGGCGGCGTACGCGGCTGGAAAGTCCTCGAGTTCGGTGCTCACGATCGACCTCCCCCG
>Ga0126307_10003306_pt1 | contig 11013 bp, 9 predicted proteins | sample Plot28_FD_89955 | JGI IMG/M metagenome (GOLD analysis project Ga0126307, IMG submission 89955) | Serpentine soil microbial communities from UC McLaughlin Reserve, CA, USA - Plot28 | ecosystem: Environmental > Terrestrial > Soil > Grasslands | place: USA: UC McLaughlin Reserve, Lake County...
CCGGCGAGGGATCGTGGTCGCGAATGCGCCCGAATCGACCGTCGTGTCTGCGGCCGAGCACACGATCGGCCTCCTCCTGGCACTCTCGCGGAACATTCCCCAGGCGCACGCGGCGCTCAAGGGCGGGCGCTGGGACCGGGCCGCATACGCCGGGCTCGAGCTCGCCGACAAGACGCTGGGCGTCCTCGGCTTCGGGCGGATCGGCCAGCAGGTGGCGCGCCGCGCGCTCGGCCTGACGATGCGCATCGTCGCATACGACCCGTTCGTCGCGCTGGAGCGCTTCCGCGAGCTCGGCGTCGAGCAGGCCGCGTCGATCGAGGACGTCTACGCGGCCGCGGACTTCGTCACGCTCCACCAGCCGCTCACGCCCGAGACCCGCGGCGGAGTGGACGCCGCCGCGTTCGCCGCGATGCGGGACGGCGTGCGGATCGTGAACGCGGCCCGCGGCGAGCTCGTGGACGAGGGCGCCCTCGTCGAGGCGCTTCGCTCGGGCAAGGTCGCCGGCGCCGCTATCGACGTCTTTGCGGCCGAGCCGTACTCCGGCCCGCTGCTCGAGCTGGACAACGTCGTCGTGACGCCGCATCTCGCCGCCTCCACCGAGGAGGCGCAGGACCGCGCGGGCGTGATCGTCGCCGAGCAGGTGGCGGCCGCGCTGGAAGGCGGCCTGGTGACGAACGCCGTGAACATCCCGGTCATCGGCGCCGACGACCTCGAGGTGCTCGGGCCGTTCATCCCACTCTCGGCGGGCCTCGCGCGCCTCGCGATGGAGCTGGCGCCGCGGCGGCCCGAGCGCATCGGTCTGACGTACTACGGCATGCTGGCCGACTACGACACTCGCCTGCTCACCGTCGCCGCGCTCAACGGCGCTTTTCAGGGCCGGGTCGAGCAGCCGGTCAACTACGTCAACGCGCCGGTCGTTGCGGCAGAGCAGGGGATCGAGGTGGGCGAGGAGCGGAGGCGCCAATCGCGCGACTTCACCAACCTCGTGCGCGTCGACGTGACCGGAGCGGAGGAGGACGTGCGCGTCGCCGGGACGACGATCGGCCGCGACAACCGCCGCTGGCTCGTGAGCGCGCTCGGCTTCGAGCTGGACATCGAGCTCGCGCCGCTGATGGTCTTCTTCCGCTATGACGACATCCCGGGCGTGATCGGCCGGGTTGGCACCCTGTTCGGCGACGCCGGCGTCAACATCGCCAACATGGCCGTGTCGAGGACGCGCAAGGGCGATAAGGCACTGATGGCGCTGTCGGTCGACGAGCCGCCGCCGCCGGAGCTGGTGGAGCGCTTCCGCGCAGAGGGATTCGACGACGCCCGCTTCGTCCGACTCGGCTAGGGGAGACCTCTGGGTCGCGGCGCAGTTCGCGTTGATGGCCGTGACGATCGGGCTCGGCTTCCTGCCCCCGGAGTGGCCGGATACGGTGGACCGCCCCTTCGACTGGGCGGGGGCCGTCTGCGCGATCCTCGGCGCCAACCTGTTCTACCTCTCCGTCCGTGCGCTCGGTCGCTCGCTGACGCCGTTCCCGCGTCCGCGCGAAGCCGGCGAGCTCGTGACCGTCGGCCCGTACCGGTGGTCCCGGCACCCGATCTACGGCGGCGGGATCGTCTTCTTCCTCGGCTGGGCACTGTTCTCCGGGCCGCTTGCTCTCCTCGGCGTCGCGGCGCTGGCCGCTCTCTGGGTCGGGAAGTCGAGGCTCGAGGAACGCCTGCTGGCGGCGCGCTACGCCGACTACGAGCGCTATCGACGGGATACGCCCCGCCGATTCATACCCTTCATCGCCTGATGAGCGATTGGCCGGAGCCGGTCGAACGAGTCGTGAGCTTCCTCCGCTCGTCGGGTGCCGAGTCGCTCGTGGAGGAGTTCGCGCAGGGCACGCCGACGGCGCAGGACGCGGCAAACGCAGTCGGCGCCGAGCTTCGCGAGATCGTCAAATCGCTCGTCTTCACTTGCGGATCGCTCAACGTGCTCGTCATGGTTCCGGGCGACCGGCGGGCGGACGGCAAGAAGATCGCCGCTGCAGCGGGCTGCGCGAAGGCGCGGGTCGCCGGCCCCGACCTCGTCGTCGAGGCCACCGGCTTCGAGCCGGGCGCCGTGGCGCCGTTTCCCCTTCGGCGGATCGACCGCGTCTTCCTCGACCGCAGCCTCCTCGCGCTCGAGAAGGTCTGGATCGGCGCCGGTTCCACGCGGCACATGGCAGCGCTCGCTCCGGCGGATCTCGTCCGTCTGTCGCGCGCAGAACCCCTCGATGCGGTGGAAGACCCCGACCGCACCCGTGGTTAACATCAGACCGACGGCGGCTACAAGGAGCTGAGATGCGGGAGACCGAGAAGATCTGGATGAACGGCGAGCTCGTGGACTGGGCTGACGCCCGCATCCACGTCGGCTCGCACGGACTGCACTACGGCACGGGCATCTTCGAGGGCATCCGCTGCTACGAGACTGCAAAGGGGCCGGCGGTCTTCCGCCTGACCGACCACCTGCAGCGGCTCCACAACTCCGCGCGCCTGCTGTACATGGACATCCCGCACTCCGTCGCCGAGCTGCGCGAGGCGTGCCTCGACCTGATCGGTCACAACGGCCTTCCCGAGTGCTACCTCCGCCCGATTTGCTTCTACGGCTACGGCGAGCTCGGAGTCTCGACGGCCGGCAACCCGGTCGAGACGGTGATCATGAGCTGGCCGTGGGGCGCCTACCTCGGCGACGAGGGGATGAAGAACGGCATCCGCGTGAAGGTGTCGTCCTGGAAGCGGATCGGCCCGAACACGATCCCGCACGTCGCGAAGGCGACCGGCGTCTACCTCAACTCGATGCTGGCCGTAACTGAGGCCAACCGCGCCGGCTACGACGAGGCCATCCTCCTCACCGACGACGGCTACGTCGCCGACGGCTCCGGCGAGAACATCTTCGTCGTCTACGGCGACAAGATCGCCACGCCGGACCTGGCTGCGTCGATTCTGCCGGGAATCACGCGCGACACGATCATCCAGATCGCCCAGGACCTCGGGTACACGGTCGAGGAGCGGAACGTGATCCGCTCCGACCTCTACCTCGCGGACGAGATCTTCATGGTCGGCACCGCGGCCGAGGTGACCCCGATCCGTTCGGTCGACGACCACGAGGTCGGGCCGCCCGGGCCGGTGACGCTCAAGCTGCAGAAGGCTTACCTCGACACCGTTCGGGGCGGCGGCGAGCGCTGGGGCCACTGGCTCGAGTACGCCTCCATCCCGGAGCGCACTCGCGCCGAAGCGTGAGGACCGCCGTCCGGCGGATTCCGCTCTCTAGGCCGTACATCGGAGAGCGCGAGGAGGAGCTCGTGCTCGAGGTGCTGCGCTCGGGCCGCCTCTCGATGGGGCCGGTGATCGACCGCTTCGAGGAGCTCTTCGCCGAGCGGGTGGGCGCGCCGCACGCCGTCTCGTTGACCAGCGCCACGGCGGGGCTGCACCTGCTGTGCCACGGGCTCGGGCTCGGCGAGGGCGACGAGGTGATCACGTCGCCGATCTCGTTCGTCGCGACGGCGAACTGCTTCATCGTCGAAGGGGCGACACCGGTCTTCGCGGACGTCGATCCCGCGACGCTGAACCTCGACCCGGCCGCGGTCGAGGCGGCGATCACGCCGCGCACGCGCGCGATCGTCACGGTGGACATGTTCGGCTACCCGTGCGAGCTGGACGCGATCAGGGCGATCGCCGCGGGCCACGGGCTGGCGGTGATCTCCGACTCGGCGGAAGCGCTCGGCGCGGCGTACAAGGGCTCGCCGGTCGGCTCTCACGGTTTGCCGGCGGTGTTCGGGTTCTACCCCAACAAGCAGATCACCACCGGCGAGGGCGGCGTCGTCACCACCCACTCGGAGGACGAGTCGCAGCTGCTCCGCTCGCTGCGCAACCAGGGCCGCTCCTACGAGAGCCGGTGGTTCCACCACGTGCGGGTCGGCCTCAACTACCGCTTCACGGACCTCCAGGCCGCGGTCGGGCTCGCGCAGCTGGAGAAGCTGGACGAGATCCTCTCGCTCCGGGCGGCCGCGGCCGCGCGGTACGGCGAGCTCCTGGACGGGGTGGACGGGCTCGAGCTGCCACACAAGGACGATGCCGAGCACAAGCGCTCGTGGTTCGTGTACGTCGTGCGGATCCCGCGCGGCGTCGACCACGCCGGCGTGCTGGAACAGCTGTCCGCCGAAGGCATCGAGGCCGGCCATTACGTCCCGTGCGTCCACCTGCAGCCGTACATGCGAGAGCAGTACGGCTTCGGCGAGGGCCTGTGCCCGGTCGCCGAGGACGCGGCCGACCGCTCGGTCGCGCTGCCGTTCTTCCCGGCCATCGAGGCCGGGGATCAGGAGCGCGTCGTCGAAGCGCTCAAGTCAGCCATCGCGCGCTGACACAATCCCGCCATGGCGGAGCGGCCGCAGCGGATGGTGTTCCTGGGGTTCGGAAAGTACGCGCGCGCGGACAAGATCTACGCCCTCGAGCCGCTGACCGGCGGCGAGCGCGGCGGCGGCCGGCGAACCCGCGTCTGGATCGAGGGGGTCGCCGAGCCGATCGTCGCGGGCCGCACAGAGCGGACGATCCTGCACGAGATGGGTCAGGACGCGGCGACGACCGCGCCGCTCCTCGACGACGCGCTCGTGCTCGCACAGCGGATCGTCGAGGACGCAGAGAAAGGCCGCGTCGACCTCGGCGACCTCAGCCGCCGCGCGCGCCGCCTCCTCGAGCGCACGTCGAGCCAGCAGGACCCGAACCAGCTCTTCTAAAGCGGCGTGGACGACCGCCGCGACGACGAGGCCTTCCGGGCCCTGGCCGAAGACGCGCCCGAGCTCACCGACCGCCCCGGCTCGCGCGTCGGCCTCAGGAAGCTGGCCGTCGACACGCGACCGCTGCAATCCCGCCACTTCCGGAACCTCTGGATCGGCCAGTCGATCTCGTTCTTCGGGTCGAACATCACCTACGTCGCGATTCCGTACCAGACATACCAGCTCACGGGCTCGACGCTCGTCGTGGGTCTGATCGCGCTGGCCGAGCTCGCCCCGCTGCTGATGCTCGCCGTCGTCGGTGGAACGATCGCCGACGCCGTCGACCGCAGGCGGCTGCTGCTGATCACGGAGGTCGGCCTCGTGGTGTGCTCCGCGCTCCTCGTCGTCAACGCGACGCTCGCCGAGCCGCGGGTCTGGGCGCTGTTCGCCCTCGCGGCCGCCATCACATCGTTCTGGGCGCTCGGCTCGCCGTCCCTCCGCTCGCTGACTCCGCGCCTCGTCCCCGAGGATCAACTGGCTGCCGCGTCGCTCCTGAACAGCGCGTACCACAGCCTCGGCGCGGTGGCCGGCCCGGCCACCGGCGGCCTGCTGATCGCGGGCATCGGCCTTACCGGCACCTACCTGGTCGACGTTGCCACGTTCGGCGCGTCGCTCCTTGCGATCTGGCTCCTGCCGTCGTTCCCGCCGCACGAGGAGGCCGAGCCCGCCGGCCTGCGCTCGATGGTCGAGGGCTTCCGGTTCGTGCTCACGCAGCCCGTGATCCTCGGGATCTTCCTGCTCGATACCAACGCGATGATCTTCGGGATGCCGAGCGCGCTCTTCCCGGCGTTCGCGGAGCATCGCTTCGGCGGCGGCGCCGGCGTCGTGGGTCTGCTCTACGCCGCCCCTTACGCCGGCGCGCTGGCGGCAACGCTGCTGTCCGGCTGGGTGAGCCACGTGCGCCGTCAGGGCGTGGCCGTGGCGATCGCCGCCGGTCTGTGGGGGGCCGCGATCCTCTTCTTCGGCTTTGCGACCTCGCTCGTGCTCGCGCTGATCATGCTGGCGCTCGCCGGAGCCGCGGACAACGTCAGCGCCGCGTTCCGCTCGGCGATCGTGCTCACCGCGACTCCCGACGAGATGCGGGGCCGCGTCTCCGGGATCGAGCTCGCCCAGGTCGCCAGCGCACCGACGCTCGGCAACGTGGAGGCCGGCGTCGTCGCCTCCCTCACGAGCCTGCGCTTCTCCGTGGTCTCCGGCGGCGTGCTCTGCATCGTCGGGACGGCGCTGATCGTGGCGCTCTTCCCGGCGCTCGTCCGCTACAGGGCGCGACCGCCGAGCGAATGAAGCTCGGCCGCGATTTCTTCGCCCGCTCCGTCCACGAGGTCGCGCCCGACCTGATCGGCGTGACGCTCGTCGTCGACGACGTCGGCGGCCCGATCGTCGAGGTGGAGGCCTACGATCACGAGGACCCCGCCGCCCACGGATACCGCGGCCGCACGGAGCGGAACGCGTCGATGTTCGGCGCGCCCGGCCACGCGTACGTCTACCGCTCGTACGGCATCCACTGGTGCCTCAATCTCGTCTGCGAGGAGGAGGGGAGCGCCAGCGCCGTCCTCGTACGCGCCCTGGAGCCGACGAACGGCGTCGACCGGATGCGCGTCCGCCGCGGCGTCGACGACGCGCGCCTGCTCTGCTCGGGCCCGGGCCGTCTCTGCCAGGCGCTCGGTGTCATCCGCGCGCACGACGGCCTCCCGCTCGACCGCGCTCCGTTCGAGCTGCGCGCGCGCGAGAGCGAGCCTGAGATCGTGACGGGCGCGAGGGTCGGGATCACCAAGGCAGCGGAGCGCCCGTGGCGTTACGCGCTCGCCGGCTCGAGGTTTCTCAGCCGCCCCGTGCGACCAGCGTGATCGCCGCGCCCGGGACGAGCGCCGTGCCCCACTTCGGGCTCTGGGCGACGACGCGGCCGTTGCCGCGGATCTCGGTCTCGAGCTTCAGCGACTCGAGTTGTTCCCGGGCACTGTCCACCGGTAGGCCGACGACCTTCGGGATCACGCCGTGCTCCGGCTTGGCGAGCACGAGGATAACCCGCTCCCCCGCCGAAACCCGGCGGCCGGCCTTCGGGTCCTGCCGGACGACCACGTTCAGCGGCTGCCCCGGAGAGGCCGGCTTGTAGATCGCGAGCGGCGACAGCGGCGTCGCGGCGACCTGCTTGCGCGCCTCGTCGATCGGCACGCCGACCACCTTCGGCACCTCGACCTCGTTCGGCTTGCAGTCCGCGGTCTTCCGCGGCGCTTCGCCGTAGAAGACGAGCGCCTCGCGGGCGCCGCGACAGTAGCCGTTGTCAGCCTGGAGGATCCCGTCCCGCATGACGACCGAGCGCGATTCCGCGGGCGAGTAGTCGGGCGGCGGGAAGGGCACCGGCTTCCACTTCTTGATCTGCACGGCCTTCTCCATGAAGCTCTTCCAGATCAGCGCGGGATACGTGCCGCCCGCGACGGAATCGCCGTGGAACTCCGTCAGCATCGGCCGTAGCTGGTTGGGGTACCCGACCCAGACGGCGACGGCCAGCTGCGGCGTGTAGCCGACGAACCAGGCGTCGCCGTAGTTCTCGGTCGTCCCGGTCTTGCCCGCGACCGGACGGTTGTCCGGAAGCGCCGCGGCACGACCGGTGCCCTGGCGCACGACACCCTGGAGGATGTCGTTTACGATCGCCGCTTTGTCCGGCTCGAGCGCGCGGCGATCTCGGACCTCGTTCTTCTCGACACGGCCGTCGCGCTCGACGGAGACGATCGCGCGCGGGGAGTTCCCGAACAGCGACCCGTCGACGCGCAGCCCGCTGTTCGCGAACGTGGAGAACGCGCGCGCCATTTCGAGCGGATTGATCGCCTCGGCGCCGAGGCCGATTGCGTAGTACGCGTTCAGCCGCGTGGTGATGCCGAGGTCCTTGGCGGCGTTCACCACAGAGCGCGGGCCCACCAGCTGCGTCAGCTGCGCGTAGACGGAGTTGTCCGAGTGGATCGTCGCGTTGCGGAGGTCGATGGAGCCGAGGTAGTTGCCCTCGTAGTTCTCGACCTCCCACATGCGGCCGTCGGCCCAGATGTCCACGGGCTTGGAGACGAACGTGTTCGACGTCGAGAGCCCTTCGCGCAGCGCGGCAGAAAGCACGAACGGCTTGAAGGACGAGCCGGCCTGGCGCTCGCCCTGAACGGCGAGGTTGAACTGGCTCTCGCGGAAGTTGGAGCCTCCGACCATCGCGACGACGCGCCCGCTGTCGGGCCGGATCGCGACGAGCGCGGCCTCTGGGCCGACGTCCGTCAGCCACTTCGCGATCGACTTGCGCGCCAGCTCCTGGAGGTGGAGGTCGATCGTCGTCTTCACCCGCAGGCCGCCGCCGAACACCTCCTGCGCGCCGTACTTGTCCACGAGCTGCTGCTTCACGTAGTTGACGAAGTACGGCGCCTCGTCTCCCGCCAGCGAGCCGGGCAGCTGAATCGACTGCGGTTTCGGCATGGGCGCGTTGAGCGCCGCCACGTACTCGCCGTTGCCGATCACGCCCTGGTCGCGCATCATCGAGAGGACGAGGTCGCGCCGCTCCTTCGCCGCCATGGGATTGGTCTTGGGGTCGAAGCGCGTCGGGTCGGTCGGGATCCCGGCGAGCAGCGCCGCTTCGGGCAGCGTCAGCGCCTTCGCGGAGCGGCCGAAGTAGACGCGCGCGGCCTGCTCGACGCCGTAGGCGCCGTTCCCGAAGTAGATCGTGTTGAGGTACTCGGTCAGGATCTTGTCCTTCGACCACTGCTGCTCGAGCTGCCACGCGAGCGCGGCCTCGCGCAGCTTGCGGCCGAGCGAGCGCTGGTTCTTCACGTAGACGTTCTTGACGAACTGCTGCGTGATCGTCGAGCCGCCCTGCACGGCCGACTGGTTGCGGATGTCCGCCCAGAAGGCGCGCATGATCGCCCGCGCGTCGACGCCGCGGTGGTCGAAGAAGCGCCGGTCCTCGACGGCCACGATCGCCTGCTTCACGACGGGCGCGATGTCGCCGGACTCGACGATGACGCGGTTCTCGCCGCCGCGCAGGACGGCGAGGTTGCGGTTGCCCTCGTAGTTGAGGATGTAGCTGTTCTCCTCGCGCGTCACCTGGCGCGACGGGTCGAGCCGCGGGATCTCCTTCGCGACCGCGGTCATGAAGCCGAAGCCGAACGACGCCGAGCCCAGCAGCCCGAGCACGAGCAGGAGCGCGAGGAGCCTGAGCTTCCGGATCCGCCCCCGGCCGTTCCTACCGTTCGGCTTCGGGCCGTCCTTTTGACGTCTGCGCCGCAAAACCGGGCGATTCTAGCTGGCTAGACTCGCGCTCCCATGGCTCTCACCGAGCTCACCCGCAACGCCGTCCACGTCCAACCGGAGGGCGCGCTGGAGCGCAAGCTGGCGCTCGGCCGCCCGCTCCGCGTCAAGCTCGGGATCGACGTCACCGCGCCCGACGTCCACGTCGGCCACGCGATCCCGCTCCAGCGGATGGCCGCCTTCCAGCGCGAAGGTCACATGGGCGTGCTCATCATCGGCGACTACACGACTCGCATCGGCGACCCCTCCGGCCGCTCCGCCGAGCGCCCGATTCTTTCGAACGAGGAGATCGACGAGAACGCCAAGAAGTACTTCGAGCAGGCTGCGCAGATCATCGACCCGGAGCGCACGGAAGTCCGCTTCAACGGCGAGTGGCTCGGCATGCTGGACTTCGCGGCCGTTCTCCGGCTCACGCGGACGATCACCGTCGCTCGCCTGCTGGAACGGGACGACTTCGCGAACCGCTTCGCGTCGCAGGCACCGATCTCGGTTTCCGAGCTGCTCTACCCGCTGATGCAGGCCTACGACTCCGTCGCGATCGAGGCGGACGTCGAGCTCGGCGGCACGGACCAGCTCTACAACCTGTTGGCCGGCCGCGATGTCATGCAGGCGTACGGCCTCGAGCCGCAGGTCGCGTTGACGACGCCGCTTCTCCTCGGGACCGACGGCGAGAAGATGAGCGCGTCGAAGAACAACTACATCGGCCTCCTCGAACCGCCCGAAGAGCAATTCGGGAAGACGATGCGGATCTCCGACGAGGCGCTGCCCGACTACTACCGGCTCGTCATGGAGTCCGACGAGGATCCGCGGGCGGGCGATCCCCTGCAGGCGAAGCTTGCGCTGGCCCGCTTCATCGTCACGCGCGCGCACGGCGAGGAGGCGGCCCGACAGGCCGAGGCGCACTTCACGCGTGTGGTCCGGGAGCGGCAGGCGCCCGAACAGGTGCCGGACGCGCCGCTTCCTGACGGCGACCCGGTGCACGTCCCCGCGCTGCTGTCCTCGGCGTTCGGGATGTCGACGAGCGAGGGAAGGCGTCTGATCGCCGACGGCGCCGTGCGCGTGAACGGCGACGTCGTCACCGACCTCGACGTGCCGCGGACGTCGCTGGAGGGCGCTGTCGTCCAGGCCGGAAAGCGCCGCTACGCTCGCTTGACAGCGGCTTAGGCGTTGCTATCATGCTCCGGCTGCCTCGCGAGAGGCGATCGTAGGAAAGTCCCCGAAACGACCAGGAGAGCCCTTCGAGCGAGCCGGATACGAGTAGTTTCCGAGTTCTGAGGGGCCTCTGCGAGTCGGAGGCTTTTTTACGGCCGGCTCCAGGTGGCGCGGTCTTTGAAAACTCAACAGCGTGCGTTTACGTCGAGACCCGATCGGCTCCGCTTGCGGTGCCGTGAGGGAATCATGAAAGCCACCGTTGCTCCTGAGGCATCGCTTGCGATGCCGACCAGAGGAGGTCAGCCGGCTTGCCGGTTGGCCGATTCACTTGGAGTGACTTTGAGGCTCTCTAAAGACGAAAGCTTCGAGCCTTCGGGCTTGGAACACTTTCTTCACGGAGAGTTTGATCCTGGCTCAGGACGAACGCTGGCGGCGCGCTTAATACATGCAAGTCGAGCGAGAACCAGGGCTTCGGCCCTGGGGACAGCGGCGAACGGGTGAGTAACACGTGAGTAATCTGCCCTCGGCACCGGGATAGCCCGGGGAAACCCGGATTAATACCGGATGGCCTCTCGAGCTTTCGGGCTCGTGAGAAAAGGTAGCTTCGGCCTCCGGCCGAGGAGGAGCTCGCGGCGGATTAGCTTGTTGGTGGGGTAATGGCTCACCAAGGCGACGATCCGTAGCTGGTCTGAGAGGACGATCAGCCACACTGGGACTGAGACACGGCCCAGACTCCTACGGGAGGCAGCAGTAGGGAATCTTGCGCAATGGGCGAAAGCCTGACGCAGCGACGCCGCGTGCG
>Ga0126307_10003307_pt1 | contig 11011 bp, 11 predicted proteins | sample Plot28_FD_89955 | JGI IMG/M metagenome (GOLD analysis project Ga0126307, IMG submission 89955) | Serpentine soil microbial communities from UC McLaughlin Reserve, CA, USA - Plot28 | ecosystem: Environmental > Terrestrial > Soil > Grasslands | place: USA: UC McLaughlin Reserve, Lake County...
CGGCCAACGAGGCCTTCCTCGCGTTCTACGCCGCCCGGCTGCCGACGGTCGAGCTCAACTCGACGGGGTACCGGCTGCCGTCCGAGGAGCAGTTCGCGCGCTGGGCGTCGGCGGTCCCGAACGGGTTCACCTTCGCGGTCAAGGCGCCGCCGCGGGCACTCCGCGACGTCGCCACCTTCGAGGAGCGGGTGCGGCGGCTCGGCGACCGGCTCGGGCCGGTGCGGTTCGTCGTCGAGTCGCCCCGCGACGACGGTCTGCTCGCGCTCCTCCTCGGCTCGACCGACCTCCGAGTCGCGCTCGACCTCCGGCACGCGAGCTGGGACGGCGTCGACGTCCTCCCGGCGGTGCGCGTGAACGACTGGGAGGCGGACGCGCCGTTCCGGTATCTCCGCTTCCGCGAGCCGCCGCACACGGAGGAGGAGCTCGCGGTGATCGCGACCCGGCTCCGGCGGCTGCTCGCCACGGGCGCCGACGTCTTCGCCTACTTCCGACACGAGGACGCGCCGACCGCTCCGGGCTACGCCGCACAACTGCTCGCCCTCGTCCGCGGGGCGTGACTCCGATGCTTCGACGTTCACCGTGATCGTCCCCTTCGCCGGCCTCATCCGGCCCCTGCTCTGAATGGCGAAGCGCAGGGGCACCCCCAGCTAGGCGTTTTCCCGCTACTCTCCGCCCGTTCAACTCTTTAGAGCGCGTACGACCGGTGCCAGGCACCTCTCCTACCGTTCGTGAGTCATTGGTAAGGAGGTGTAGAGATATGGCAACAGGAACCGTGAAGTGGTTCGACGACGCGAAGGGCTACGGCTTCATCGCGCCGGAGGACGGAGGCAAGGACCTCTTCGTCCACCACAGCGGCATCGGCGGTGAGGGCTTCAAGTCCCTCTCCGAGGGCGCGAAGGTCGAGTTCGAGGCCCGCGAGGGACAGAAAGGCCCCGAGGCCTTCAACGTCGTCGCCGTCTAGGCGCGACGCGAACGACCCGGATCCCCGCGGCGGAGCGCTACCGAGCGCACCGCCGCGGGGATTCTCTCGTTTCGCTGTTCTTTCGGGACGTGTCCGGGGGACAGTCCCTAGGACACGTCCGAAACGGCCGCGGCGCCCGCCGCCCGCGCCGCGCTCGCAGCGTGCCGCCGCGCCGCGGCGACCCGCTCGTCGCCCTCGGCGGCGTTGATCTCCACGAGCCGAGCCGCAATCGACGCCACCGCGGCGGCGAGATCGGCACCGGCGGCTGCGTCGCCGCTCACGTTGGGGTTGCCGTCCCGCGCCACGAGCGCGGCGAGCTCCACCACCTCGGCCGCGATCTGGGCCAGCTCGAACGGGATCGCGACGATCCGTTCCAGGTTCGTGGCGCTCCGCTCGGCCATGAAGTCGCCGTAGGCCTGCGCATCCGCGTCGGCGAGCGGCTCGGCCCTCGCGCGCAGCTCCTCCGCCCGCCCGACGATCTCGGCCCGACGCTCCCAGCCGTCGGCAGCGAAGCGGGCAGCCATCGCGGTCAACCCGGCGGCCAGCGAGAGTGCGATCGAGGCCACCGCGCCGCCGCCGGGAGCCGGCGTGCGCGCCGGGACGGAATCGAGCAGCTCCTTGACGCTCCCGTCGAGGAAGCTAGAAGAGTCCAACCGTGCGCCCGTCCTCGTCGATGTCGACGCTGAACGCGGCGGGCGACGCGCCGAGCCCCGGCATCGTCTGCATCGTCCCGCAGAGCGCGACGAGCCAGCCGGCTCCCGTGTAGGCGCGCACGTCACGGACGGTGACCTCGAAGCCGGTCGGCGCGTTCGCCAGCGCCGGATCGTGCGAGAGCGAGAGGTGCGTCTTCGCCATGCAGATCGGCAACCGGTCGAGGCCCGTCGCCGTGTACTGCTTGATCTTGTCCTTGGCGGTCTGCAGGAAGACGACGCTTCCGGCGCCGTAGACGCGCTTCGCGATCGCCTCGATCTTCCTGTCGATCGGGGCGCCGATCGGGTAGGTGTGTTCGAACTCATTCGGGTGGTCGGCCGCGTCGACGACCGCCTCGGCCAGTGCCGCCGCGCCGGCACCGCCCCGCTCGAAGGCTTCGTTCAGCTCGGCCGCGTGCGCGCCGTGCTCGAGCGCGAGCCGGCGTACGAGCTCGACCTCGTCGTCCGTGTCGCCGGGGAAGCGGTTGACCGCGACGACCGCCCGCAGCCCGAACTCGCGCACGATCTCGAGGTGCCGACGCAGGTTCTCCGCCCCGCGCTCGATCGCGTCGAGGCCGCCGTCCGGCTCTCCGCCGTGGTGCTTCAGCGCCTTCGCCGTCGCGACGAGCACGACCGCGCTCGGACTGAGCCCGCCGGCACGGCAGACGATGTTGAGGAACTTCTCCATCCCCATGTCGGCGCCGAAGCCCGACTCCGTGACGACGTACTCGCCGAGCTTGAGCGCGACGAGGTCGGCGACGAGCGAGTTGTTGCCGTGCGCGATGTTGGCGAAGGGGCCACAGTGCACGAGTGCGGGCTGGCCCTCGAGCGTCTGGACGAGGTTCGGCTTCAACGCGTCCTTCAGGAGCACGGTCATCGCGCCCGCCGCCTGGAGTTGCTCCGCGAGCACCGGCTCGCCCTCGAACGTGTACGCGACCGTGATCGCGCCCAGGCGCTCGCGCAGGTCGTGGAGATCGCGCGCGACCGCGACGATCGCCATCACCTCGGAGGCGGCGGTGATGTCGAAGCCGGTCTCGCGAACGTAGCCGTTGGCGCGGCCGCCGACTCCCACGACGACGTTCCGGAGCGCGCGGTCGTTGATGTCGACACACCGCCGCCAGCCGACGGAGAGCGGGTCGATCCCGAGCGCGTTGCCGTGAAGGATGTGCGCCTCGAGCAGCGCGGCGAGGAGGTTGTTCGCCGCGCCGATCGCATGGATGTCGCCGGTGAAGTGGAGGTTCAGGTCCTCCATCGGCACGACCTGCGCGTAGCCGCCACCTGCGGCGCCGCCCTTGATCCCGAAGACCGGCCCGAGCGACGCCTCGCGCAGGCAGAGCACCGGCTTGCGCCCGATCTGGCCGAGACCCTGCGTGAGCGACACGGACGTCGTCGTCTTGCCCTCGCCCGCCTTGGTCGGTGTGATCGCGGTGACACAAACGAGCTTGCCGTCCTCGGTGTCGCGGAGACGGTCGAGGACGGCCAGGTCGATCTTCGCCTTCGTGCGACCGTACGGCTCGACCTCGTCGGGCTCGAGGCCGGCGAGCGCGGCGATCTCCTCGATCGGGCGGAGCGTCGCGGCTTGCGCGATGTCGAGGCTCGAGGGCAGCGCCGTCGTCATGTGGAGACCCTAATGGCGTGCGACGGCCCCGAGGTGGGGCTCGTACGCCCCCGTGTCGACGATCTCGGCGATCTGCTCGATCACGTGACGGAGCTCGTCATCGGCGGTGAAGTAGTGCGGGCCGATTCGGATCCCGGCGCCGGGGCGGAAGTCGCAGAGGATCTGGCGCTCGGCGAGCTCGCGGTGCACGGCCGGGAACTCGTCCACGTGCACCGTAACCGTGCCGCCGCGACGCTCCGCTTCGCGGGGACTCGCGACGCCGAAACCGTGTTGCTCCGCCAACGAGATCAACATGTCGGTCTGCCGGAGCGAGTTGGCGCGGATCCGTTCGACGCCGATCTCCTCGATCAGGTCGTAGCCGGCCGTGGCCGCGTGGAGGGCCGGGACATTGGGCGTTCCGGTCAGGAAGCGGGCGGCGCCGGCGGCGTAGCGCATCTCCTCCTCGAACGCGAATGGCGCCTCGTGCGCCTGCCACCCGGTGTAGGTGGGCTCCAGGCGCGCCGCCAGGTCGGGCCGAACGTACAACCACCCGTTGCCCGGGCCGCCGCAGAGCCACTTGACCGAGCCCCCGACCGCGAAGTCGACGCTGAGGGCGGTGACGTCGAGGGGGACAATCCCGACCGACTGGTAGGCGTCGAGGACGACGTGGGCGCCGACCTCGTGTGCGCGCGCGACGATCCGGCCGACGTCCTGGATCTCGCCCGACTTGAAGAGGACGTGGCTGATCGGAACGAGGAGCGTACGCTCGTCGATCGCCTCGACGATCGCTTCGTCATCCTCGACGACGACCACCTCGAGGTCCCGCTGCGCCTGGTAGAGGTAGCGCACGGACGGGAAGTTGCCGCGCTCGTAGACGACGCGGCTCCTCCTGGGTGAGGGCTCGAAGCACGAGAGGACGACGGCCTCGGCGATCGCCACGTTCTGGTGCATGACGGTCGTCCCCGCCGGCGCGCCGATGATGCGACCGATCTGGTCGCCCACCGTCAGGGGCATGTCCCACCACCCCTCGCCCCAGGCCCGGATCCCGCGCTCGCGCCACGTGCGCGCGTAGTCGGCCAGCCGCTCCTCCGCTCGGCGCGGCATCGCTCCGAGCGAGTGGTTGATCAGGTACGTCGTGTGCTCGAGGATCGGAAACTCCGAGCGGTAGTCGAGCAGCGAGCGCATCTAGTGCGGCAGTCTGCACCACGGCACCGCCGCAACGGACGTGTCCCAGGGACTGTCCCTGAAAGATGTCCCTTCACGGCGGTTTCGCTCGAGCCGACTGCGAGCTAGCGTCGAACCGTGCCGAGGATCCCGCGGAAGCAGCTGCCGAGCCCTGCCTGGTACCACGTGATCTGCCGTGGCGTGGAGCAGCGGGCGATCGTGCTCGACGACCGCGACCGCGCTGCCTGGTTCGCGCTCTTCACCGAGGTGCAGCGCCGCCATAGGTGGAAAGTGCACGCCTGGATCCTGCTCGACAACCACTTCCACCTCCTGATCGAGACGACGCAGCCCGAGCTCTCGAAGGGGATGCAGCGCCTGAACGCCGTCCACGCGATGCGGTTCAACCGCCGCTACGAGCGCAGCGGGCATCTCTTCCAGGGACGCTTCGAGGCACGGGTCGTCGAGGGCGACCGGCATCTCGCGGCGGTGATTGCCTACATCTACGAAAACGCGACGCGAGTGGGTCTGCGCGGCTGGCCCTGGCGCGGCATCGTTCTTCCGGCACGTGACTATGCTTGCCCCGGGGATGACGGAGGGGACGAGACTCAACGAGCACCCGGTCGGCCGTATCGAACGCCTGAACGGCGCCGTCGTGATCCACCTCGTCGGCGAGCTCGACCTGTACAACGCCCCGGAGGTGCGCGCGGCTCTGCTCGAGCTCTGCGCGGAGCAGCCGGAGCGGCTCGTGGTCGACCTCGGCGAGGTGGATTTCGTCGACTCGACCGCGCTCGGGGTCCTGATCGAGGCCCGCACCAAGCTCGAGAACCGCCAGCGGTTCCTCCTGGCCGCACCGGGGCTGGAGACGCACCGCGCGCTCTCGATCTCGGGCCTGGACCAGCACTTGGCCGTGCACGATACGGTCGACGCGGCGCTCGCGGCGAAGCTGAACTAGCCCTCCCGGGCGCGATAGGATGACGTCATGACCCGCGGTGGTCTCGACTGAGTACCGCGGCCGCACTCCTGGCGCTCTTCGCGCTCGCGCTCGCCGGCTCGGCCGGCGCCCGGCCGGACGCGAACGGCCTGCCGGCCTACATCAACGGCTACGCCAAATGGCAGAAGCTGAACGCGAAGCCAATCCGCGGCGGCTCGCCGGCCCATCAGGGCGTCAAGAACGTCTACGCGAGCAAGCGGAAGATCGGCCGCCGCTACCCGGTGGGGACGATCGTCGTCAAGACCGCCACCCCGCTCGGGAAGCGTTGGCTCTCGCTCGTGGCGACGATGCGTCGGATGAAGGGAGCCGCGAACGGCGGCTGGCGCTGGGAGGAGTTCACGCGCGGGTCTCCCACCGCCGGTTTCGCGAAAATCGGCTTCCCCGAATCCGGCTGCGCCGCCTGCCACATGCAGGCGAAGGCGAACGACTACGTGTTCACGCGGCGGTGAGCATCCGCTCGAGCGCCGGGTCGAGCCGGAGCGAGTCGCGCAGCTCCTCGTAGGCACGCCGCGTCTCCGCGCCTGCTGGCTTGCCGCGGACTGCTCGGATCAGCACGTTCTTGGCGGTGTGCTCGAGCGGGACGAATTCCACCAGCTGCGCGCGGTAACCATGCAGCTCGAGCAACTGCGCGCGGAGCGTGTCCGTGACGAGCGAGGCGAAGCGCTCCTTTGCGAGCCCGTGGCGGAGGAGCGGGGCGAGCAAATCGTTCTCGATCTGCCGGTACGCCTCCTTCTGACAGCACGGGACGGCCAGGATCGCGTCTGCCTGCCAGCGGATCGCCTGGGCGAGTGCCGCATCGGTCGCGGTGTCGCACGCGTGGAGGCTGACGACGAGGTCGACGTGCCCGTTCGCGTCGAAGCCCTCGATGTCGCCGAGCTCGAACCGCAGCCCGGTGGCGTCTGAGCGCTCCGCGAAGGCCGAACAGGTGGCGATCACGTCCGCCTTCAGGTCGAGCCCGACGATCTCGACGTCGCGTCCGCGCAGCCGGGTCAGCAGGTGATGGATCGCGAAGGTGAGGTACGACTTGCCGCAGCCGAAGTCCACGATCCGCAGCGGGCCCTCCGGGCGGAGTGCGGGCACGACATCGTCGACAAGCTCCAGGAAGCGGTTGACCTGGCGGAACTTGGCGTGATGGCTCGCGCGCACCTTCCCGTCCGGGGTCATCACGCCCAGCTCGACGAGGAACGGCACCGGTGTCCCCTGTTCCACGAGGTACCGCTTGCGCCGGTCGTGGCCGGTCGCTCCGGCTGGACGCGTCGGCGGGCGCCGCAGCACGGTCTCGCCGAGCACCTGCCAGTCGGCCTCGGGCGTCTGCAGCAGCCCCTGGCGGTAGTCGGCGAGCAAGAGCGCGAGCCGGTCACGGGCGGCGGCGGGCTCGAGGTTCTCGTGTGTAACGCGGTCGGCGAGCTGCGTCGTGAACCGGAAGGACGGCTCGCCTCGCAGGTCGACGGGTTCCACGGTCACCTTCGGCGGCAGCGAGCGCGCCCGCGGCTTCGAGACGACGGCGCGGACGAGGGACAGACCCTCGAACAGGTCCGTGAGCAACGAGTCCTTGTCGGGCATAGTGGACATGATGGGCCTTACGACCGGAGCCGGGCCGTTCGGGGAGCGTCCCTGGGGCCGCTTCGACTTCGACACCCCGGAGCGCGTCCGCTACGTCGAGCCGACCGCGAGGCACGTTCGGGCGCAGCGCGGCGGCCGGACGGTGGCGGACAGCCGGCGGGTGATGCTCTTCTGGTCGACCGGGAAGCAGCCGCAGTACGCCTTTCCCGTCGAGGACGTCGCGGCCGAGGGCCGGCCGGTGCCCGGCCTCGACGGCTACGTCAGCTTCGCCTGGGACGAGATCGACGCCTGGTTCGAGGAGGATGAGCAGGTGTTCGTCCACGTGCGCGACCCGTACAGCCGGATCGACGTGCTCGAGACGACCAGCCGCGTCCGCGTCGCCGCCGACGGTCAGACCCTCGCGGAGGGGAGGCCGAGGATCCTCTTCGAGACGGGGCTGCCGCCGCGCTACTACTTCGAGCGCGCCGACGTGCGCATGGACGTCCTGACGCCGAGCGAGACCGAGACTGGCTGACCGTACAAGGGCACGGCCAGGTACTGGTCGTACGGTGACGAGGACATCGCCTGGAGCTATGAGGTGCCGCGCTGGGACGCCGAGCGCGTGCGCGGCCTGATCGCCTTCTTCAACGAGCGCACCGACATCGAGGTCGACGGCACGACCGAGCAGCGGCCGTCGACACAGTGGTCGCGCTAGAGGCCGGCGGCCTCCAGCAGCTTCAGCCACAGCTCGCTGCGGCTCGGGAAGCACGGCACCGCGTGGGCGAGGCGCTGGAGCGGCACCTCGCCGATGACCGCGATCGACGCCGCGTGGAGGAACTCGCCGCTCTCGAAGCCCACGAACGTGGCGCCGACGACGACGCCCCGCACGTCGTCGATCACGAGCCGCGATGTCCCGGGCGTATTGCGGCCGACGAAGCTGGCGCCGGCGGTGCCGCTGGTGGGGACGTCGACGGCGCGCACGACCATTCCGGCCGCCTCGGCCGAGCCGAGCGTGTGCCCGACGGCCGCGACCTGGGGGTCGGTGAAGATCACACGCGGCGAGAGCGGCCCGTCGGAGACAACGGCGACGTTCTTGCCGAGGATTGCGTCGGCGGCGAGCCGTCCCTGGTACTTGCCCATGTGCGTCAGGAGCGCGCGCCCGTTCGCATCGCCGATTGCGTAGAGCCAGTCGTGCCGCGGCGAGCGCAGGTTGGAGCCGACCTCCACCGGCTTGCCCGGCTCGAGGTCGACGGTGTCGAGGCCGAGGTCGCCCGTCCGCGGCACGCGGCCGACGGCGACGAGCAGCTCGGCCCCGCGCGCGTTCGTCCCGTCCTCGAGCTCGACGACCGCGTCGCCGCCGTCGCGCGAGACGCGAACGGCGCGGCTGCCAGTCCGTAGATCGACGCCGGCCTCGACGAGCGCGGCGCCGACCTCGGCGGAGGCGAACGGCTCCTCGCGCACGATCACCCGCCCCGCGCCCTCGAGAAGCACGACCTCGGTGCCGAGCGAGATCCATGCCTGCGCGAGCTCGACCCCGACGACGCCGCCGCCCAGGATGACCAGGCTCGCCGGCACCCCCTTCGCCGTCGTCGCCTCCCGGTTCCCCCACGGACGCGCGTCGGCGAGCCCGGGGATCGGCGGCATCGCGGGACCGCTCCCCGTCGCCACGACGACCGCCCGCCGCGCGACGAGCACGTCCTCGCCGACCCGGACGCGCCGCTCGCCGTCGAGGCGCGCGTGTCCGCGGACAAGCGTCACGCCCCGCTGGTCGAGCCACGGGAGCTGCGAGGAGTCGTCGAGCTCGTGGATCACCTCGTCGCGGCGCGTGAGCACGGCCGCCGGGTCGAGTCCGTCAGCGCGGAGGAGGCCGGGCACTCGGCGGGTCTCGCCGAGGAGCTCGCCCGGCCGCAGCAGCGCCTTCGAGGGCATACACGCGTAGTACGAGCACTCGCCGCCGACGAGGTGCTGCTCGACGACCGCCACCTCAACGCCCGCCTCGCCGAGCCGTCCGGCGGCGACCTCGCCCGCCGGGCCGGCCCCGATCACGATCACGTCGAACGTGCTTTCGGCCACGGCCGAGTCTGACACATCACCCGTGTGCGACCATCAGCGCGTGAGCACCGCAGTCGACGCGCACGAGCTCCGCCGGCTGATGAGCGCCTGGGCAACCGGCGTCGCGGTGGTGACGAGCCGCGACGAGGCCGGCCCGCGCGGCGCCACGACGAATGCGCTCACCTCCCTCTCCCTCGACCCCGTGCTCGTCCTCGTCGCGCTCGAACACGGCTCGAACACGCTCGCGGCGGTCCGCAACTCGGGACGGTTCTGCATCAACGTGCTCGCGGCCGACCAGGAGGCGATCGCGCGCCGATTCGCGACGAAGGCGAGCGGCGAGGAGAAGCTGGCGGGCGTCCCGCACGAGCTCGTCGACGGCGTGCCGGTGCTCGGCGGCGCGGTCGCCTGGCTCGCCTGCGAACTCGACCGCGAGCTCGAGGGCGGCGATCATACGATCCTGCTCGGGCGCCCGCTCGAGGCGGGCTCGGACCCCGACGGTCAGCCGCTCGTCTTCCACGGCGGCCGCTTCCACGCGGGCGCCTTCGAGCGCTAGCCCGCAATCCGGCTCCGCCGCCCCCTCGTAGCAACCGAGAGACGTCCGTATCCGAACAAGGGGGATCTGCGATGCGTGTGACACGAAATCGCATCCGGGCCGCGGTGCTCGCGGCTCTCTGCTCGGTCGTCGTCCTCGGGCCGGGCTCCCAGGCCTCGGCGCAGGAGGCGGGGCCGACGATGGTGGACACGAGGCTCGGCGTCAGGACGGTCGCCAGCGGTCTCAACCTGCCGACGAGCATCGCGTTCGTCGGCGCGAACGAGATCCTCGCGATCGAGAAGAACACCGGCCGCGTCCAGAGGATCGTCGCCGGCGTGCAGCAGGGGACGGCGCTCGACCTCGCCGTCAACTTCGGCTCCGAGCGCGGGCTGCTCGGGATCGCGCTCCATCCGGGCTTCCCGGCCAATCCGGGCGTGTACCTCTACTGGACGGAGAGCACGACCGGCGCCGACACGAACGTGCTCTCGGCGACGCCGCTGCTCGGGAACCGGGTCGACCGCTTCGTCTGGAACGGATCGAGGCTGACCTTCGACCGCAACCTCGCCCGGATCCGGGCGATCCAGCAGGACGCCGGTCAGCCCGAGCGGGGCAACCACGACGGCGGACCGATCGCCTTCGGCGCCGACGGGAAGCTCTACGTGATCGTCGGCGACGTCGGTCGGCGCGGGCAGCTGCAGAATCTCGTCTGCGGCCCGACGCCGACGTGCCCCGGCCCCATCGTTCCGGACGACCAGTTCGGCGGCCCCGCGCCTGACGACGCGCACCGCACCGGCGTCGTGCTCCGGTTGAACGACGACGGCACCGCGCCCACCGACAACCCGTTCCACGCAGCCGGAGCCGCGATGGGCGGTGAGGTCGGCGCAGGCCTCCAGAAGATCTTCTCGTACGGCCACCGGAACAGCTTCGGGATCGCGATCGACCCGCAGTCGGGCGCCCTCTGGAACCAGGAGAACGGCGACGACTCCTTCAGCGAGCTGAACCGGATCGACCCCGGGATGAACGGCGGCTGGGTGCAGATCATGGGCCCGGTCTCCCGGATCGCGCAGTTCAAGGAGATCGAGACGACGTTCGGCGGCCAGAACCTCCAGCAGCTGCGCTGGCCGCCCGCCAACATCGCCGACAGCCCGGCCGAGGCGCTCTCGCGGCTCTTCACGCTCCCGGGCTCGCACTACAGCGATCCCGAGTTCAGCTGGAAGTGGGAGGTCGCCCCGGCCGGGATCGGCTTCGTCGAGGGCCGGCGCCTCGGGCCGCAGTTCGAGGGCGACCTGTTCGTCGGGGCCGCGACGACGAATCTCGAAGGCGGCTACCTCTTCCGCTTCGACCTGACGGGGAACCGGCACAGGATCGCCGTCGATGACCCTCGTCTCGAGGACCGAGTCGCGGACAACATCGACAAGTTCGAGATCACCGAGAGCGAGACGTTGGTCTTCGGCAGGAACTTCGGTATCGGCACCGACATCGA
>Ga0126307_10003308_pt1 | contig 11009 bp, 11 predicted proteins | sample Plot28_FD_89955 | JGI IMG/M metagenome (GOLD analysis project Ga0126307, IMG submission 89955) | Serpentine soil microbial communities from UC McLaughlin Reserve, CA, USA - Plot28 | ecosystem: Environmental > Terrestrial > Soil > Grasslands | place: USA: UC McLaughlin Reserve, Lake County...
GGCCTGGTCGGGCGCCGCTTGCGCTCGATCCTGACACCTTCCCGAATCGCGTCCGCCAGCCGGCTGAGCGCCAGCTCCCGGTTTCGCCACTGACTTCGCTCGTCCTGGGCGACTGCGCGGACGAGCGGCCCACGCTTGTCGAGGAGCCGGAGCTTCTGCGCGGGGGTGAGGGCCTGGGAGGCCTCCACGTCGAAGATGGCCTCCACGCGCGTCTCGGTCTTCTGTGCATGCTGTCCGCCGGGCCCGCTCGAGCGAGAGGTGCGAAGCTCGACCTCCGCGAGCGGGATCTCTAATCGTGGCGTCACCTGAATAGACTCGCCTGCGATGGCGGCCATTCTCGTCGACATCGACGGTGTCCTGCACGTCTCGGGCGAGCCGATTCCAGGCGCCGCCGAGGGCATCGAGCGTTTGCGCGCCGGTGAGCATGCATTGCGTTTCGTCACGAACAACACGACGAGGGCGCGGGCACGCCTCGCGGAGGACCTTCGCGCGATCGGCGTCCCGATCGACGAGAACGAGATCGAGACGACCCCGCTTGCCGCCGGGAAGCTGCTGGCCGGGCAGCGCGTCCTTGCCCTGGTCATGGCCTCGATCCGGCCAGACCTGGAGCGGAACGCCGCACTGGTCGACTCTGGCGCCGACGCAGTGCTCCTCGGCGGGGCGGACGAGACCGAGGAGACGGAGCGGGTCTTCTCTTACTCCAATCTGAGCCGTGCGTTCGTCGAGCTCGGCAACGGCGCGCGCCTCGTCTGCCTGCATCGGAACCGCTGGTGGCAGACCTCCCGGGGCCCACTCCTTGATGCGGGCGCATTCGTCGCAGGCCTCGAGTACGCGGCTGGAGTCGAGGCCGAGGTTGTGGGGAAGCCGACTCGAGCTTATTTCGAGGCCGCCCTCAACGAGCTGGGGGTGAAATCCGGAGACGCGGTCATGGTCGGAGACGACATCGAAGCGGACATCGGCGGCGCGAAGGCCCTTGGCATGCGCGCTGTGCTCGTCCGGACGGGCAAGTTCCAGGAGGACACGCTTGCCGCTTCAGAGCAGAGGCCGGACGCCGTTCTCGACTCGATTGCCGACCTTCCCGCCTGGCTGGCTGAGGCCGCGTGAGGATCGGCATCGACCTGATCGAGATCGCCCGCGTCGAGCGCTCGCTCGCTCGTTACGAGGCGTTCCGTGAGCGGGTCTTTACGGAGGAGGAGCGCCGCTACTGCGACTCGCGGCCGAACCCTGCCCAGCACTATGCGGCCCGGTTTGCGGGCAAGGAGGCGGTCGGAAAGGCCCTCGGCTGCGGCGTCCGCTTCACCTGGCAGGAGATTGAGATCGCGGGCCGGCCCAAGCCCGGTGTCCGTCTCTCAGGCTGGACGAAGGGCTGGGCCGAACGTCTGCGAGCGGGTGAGATCGACGTCTCCATGACCCACTCGAGAGATCTTGCTGCAGCCATCTGCGTCGTCGGCGATGCGGACTGAGCCGCTCTACACCGCCGCCGAGATGCGGGCGGCCGAGGAGGCATTCGAGGGCGCCACGCTCGAGCTGATGGAGCGAGCGGGTGCCGCCGCGGCTGCCACGGCGCTGCGGCGGTTCGCCGACGCTGAGCGCTTCACCGTCTGGTGCGGGACGGGCGCAAACGGAGGCGACGGGTTCGTTGTCGCGCGGATCCTCCACGAGGCCGGGCGCGCGGTCGAGGTCGTTCTCGCGGGGCCCGAGGAGAAGGTGGAGGGAGATGCTGCGGCAAACCTCGAGCGGGTCAAGGCGCTCGGGATCAGGTTCGCCGAGACCGGGAGGAGCGCAGACGTGGTCGTTGACGCGCTCTTCGGGACGGGTTTCCGCGGCGCTCCGCGGGCGGACGCCACGCGGCACGTCGAGGAGATCAACTCTCTCGGCGCGCCGGTTCTCTCGCTGGACGTTCCATCGGGCATCGACGCCTCGACCGGGGAAGTGGCCGGCCCCGCGGTGCGGGCAGACGTAACGGTCACGTTTCACGCGCTGAAAGTGGGGCTTGCCGTCGCGCCCGGGCGGTTCCGCGCCGGCGAGGTGGAGGTGGCGGACATCGGTCTTACGAGCGGCGAGACCCGGCACGCGCGGGTCACGGAGGAGATCCTGGACCTCGTTCCCCGCCGGAAGCCGACCGACAACAAGTACACCGCCGGCTCGCTACTCGTGATCGGCGGCTCGACGGGCTACACCGGGGCACCGTCACTCACGGCCGAGGCCGCGATGCGGGCTGGAGCCGGGATCGTCACCGTCTGCGTGCCCGGGCCCAGCAGCCTGGTGTTCGAGGTGCGACTCCTCGAGGCGATGTCGCGTCCCTGCCCCTCCGATAGCGAAGGCCGGATGACCGCGGAGGCTGCGGACGCGATCATCGAAGCTGCCGGGCGTGCCGGCGCGGTCGCAATCGGCCCCGGTCTGGGCCGGAGCGACGGCACGCGCGAGCTCGTCCGGATCCTCCTCGACCGGCTGGACGTGCCCGTCGTGCTCGACGCAGACGGGCTCTGGGCACTGGCCGGGCACCTCGAATGGGTCTTCTCGCGGGACGCGGGGACGGTGCTGACACCTCATGCCGGCGAGCTCGGGCGCCTGCTCGGCCGGACGTCGGTCTGGGTTTCCGCGCACCGTCTGGACGCCGTTCAGGGTGGCGCGGACGACGTCGGCGCGACCGTGCTACTGAAGGGCGCCGATACGCTCGTCGCCGCACCCGGTCGAGGCGTCCTCGTCTGCGACCTCGGGAATCCGGGCCTTGCAACGGCAGGGACCGGCGACGTGCTCACCGGCATCGTGGCCGCCTTCCTGGCCAAGGGGATGAAGCCGACCGAGGCCGCGGCGGCTGCCGCCGTGGCAGGAGGCGTCGCTGCCGGCCTGGCCGCGCAGAGCCACGGATCGGCGGGCATGCTCGCCCGAGACGTCGTCGAGGCGCTCTCGCCGGCGCTCTCGCCCAGTGTTGAAGCGAGCCAGATCGCCAACTAGATTGCAGCTCGTGCGCCCCCGGGCTTTCGTTCTCGCTGCCGTGACTGCCCTCGTGGCCGTCGGCACAGCTTCGGGGGCCTTTCCGGGCCGGAACGGGAAGATCGCTTTCACCCGCAGCACAGACGGCGGACTCCACTACGACGTCTTCACAATGCGCCCCGACGGCACGGTCAAGAGAAACATCACGTCGAGTGCCACGGACGAGTTCGACCCGGCGTGGTCGGCTGACGGGAAACGATTTGCGTACGTGCGCGGCGCGGGCGGGAACTTCGACGTTTTCACGATGGAGGCCAACGGCACGAACCGGATCCGGATCGCCGGCGGTCTCGGGGTTCAGTGGGAGCCCGCCTGGTCGCCCGACGGCACGAAGCTCGCCTTCTCGACGGATGCCGACGGCGATTTTGAGATCTGCGTCGTCGACCTGGGCCTAGGTGTCATCACGCAGCTGACGTCGAACGGCGGCTCCGACGGCCAGCCGGTCTGGTCGAAGCAGGGCCGGATCGCGTTTGCAAGCGACTCGGACGGCGACTTCGAGCTCTACACGATGAAGCCCGACGGGAGCGATGTGCGCCAGGTCACCCACAACCTAGTCGCGGATGCGGCGCCAAACTGGGCGCCGGGCGGCGTGCGGCTCGCGTTCGTCTGCGGACTGGGCGCGAAGAGCGAGATCTACGTGATCAGGGCGGACGGAACTAGGGCGCACCGCCTGACGAGGAACCAGAAGACGGATTCCGCCCCGGCCTGGTCGCCCAACGGGAGGAAAATCGCTTTCCAGCGGCAGTGGGACGAGACGGACGTGAGTGGACGCATCTGGACGATGCTCAGGGACGGGACAGTCCAGCGCGTTCGGACGTTTCGCGCCTACGACGCGGAGCAACCCGACTGGCAGCCGCGCCCCTAGGGCCTCGCCCGGCCTCGCCACTATCGTTCGGCGCGATGCGCCGGTCGGAGATCACCATCGACCTCGCGGCGCTGCGGCGGAACGTCAGGCGGCTCCGCGAAGCGGCCGGGGACGCGGAGCTCTGGGCGGTCGTCAAGGCCGATGCGTATGGGCACGGGGCCGAGGACGTGGCCGGCGCGGCGCTGGACGCCGGTGCGGCCGCTCTCTGCGTCGCGACGGTGCCCGAGGGTGAGGCTCTCCGCCGCCTGGACCCGGAGGTGCGGATCCTCGTCATGGGCCCGCTCCAGGCCGAGGACGAAGGAGCGGCCCGGCGGAACCGCCTCGAGGTGGCCGCCCATAGCCACGACGTTCCTCGGGGGCTTCCTGTGCATCTCAAAGTGGACACGGGCATGGGCCGCTGGGGCATGTCCCCCGAGGAGGCGCTGGCCGCTCCCCGAGAGGGCGTCGTCGGCCTCATGAGCCATTTTGCGACCGCGGACGAGGCAGACGAGGGCTTCGCGCGCGAGCAACTCGAACGATTCCAGGAGCTGGCAGGGCAGTTCGACGGAGTCGTCCGTCACGTCGCAAATAGCGCCGCGGCGCTGCGGTTCCCGGAGGCCCGCTTCGACGCCGTTCGGTGCGGCGTCGCTCTCTACGGCCTCTCGCCCTTTGGCGACAACCCTGCAACCCACGGTCTCGAGCCCGTGCTCGCCTGGCACAGCTACGTGGCCCTCGCGAAGACCCTCGCACCGGGACAGAGCACGGGCTATGGGCGCCGCTTCGTCGCCGAGCGAGCGACCCGGATCGGGCTCGTGCCGGTTGGCTACGGAGACGGCTTTCGACGCGGCCTGACCGGGGCCGAGGTTCTCGTGGGCGACGTGCGTCGCAGGGTCGTCGGGATGATCTCGATGGACGCGCTGGCGGTGGAGCTCGGCGACGAGCCGGAAGGAACAGGGGTGACGCTGATCGGGAACGGCGTGCTCGTCGAAGAGCACGCCAGGCGGTTGGGGACGATCAACTACGAGGTCACCTGCGGCATCCGCTCGGCGCCCGATCGCGCGGAGAGGCGGATCGTCGATGGATGAGCGGCTCCTCCAGGCGGTTGGAGACCAGGAGGCCTACGTCGTCGGTGGAGCCGTCCGCGACGAGCTGCTCGGGCGGCCGGTCGTCGACGTCGATATCGCGTGCCCGGAGCCGGCCGAGTCCGCACGCTCGTATGCGGGTCTCGCCGGCGGCGCCGTCTTCCCGCTCTCCGACCGCCACGGCGCCTGGCGGGTGGCCTTCCGGGACGGCCGGACGGTCGACTTCACGCCCCTCCCGGACGGGATCGAGGCGGATCTCCGTACGCGCGACTTTACGATCAACGCAATCGCGATCCCGCTCGCCGGGGGAGAACCGGTCGACCCGCACGGAGGCCGCGGCGACCTCGAGGCGCGAGTTCTCCGGGCTGTCGCACCACAGATCTTCGCAGACGATCCGATTCGGCTCCTGCGTGCGGCTAGGCTCGAAGACGAGCTTGGGGCGCGGCTCGACGAGGAGACCGAGCGTCTGGCGCGCGCTCACACGCAGCTCGTCACGAGCACTCCCGGGGAGCGCATCCTTGGCGAGCTAGTCCGTCTCTCGCACGCGGGCTTCAGGCGCCTGGACGAGTTGGGTCTCCTGGCACCGCTCGGGGGCTCGCTCGAGAAGCTCGATCGGGCCGAGGGCATCGACATCCCGGGGTTTTCACTCATCTGCGTCTTCGGCCCGGCGCTCGAGAGCTACCCGATCTCGAACCGGCTCCGGCGCCAAGCCCGCACCGTTTTCCAGGCCGAGCGACCGCCGGATGGATCGGCCCGCTCGCTCCATCGATTCCGCCGGGTGACGGAGCCCTGGAGCCGGGAGGCTCTCGTCTACCTGGGTGCGAACGACCTCTTGGCAGCCCTCGAGGAATCGCGGGCCTCGGATCCGGCGGAGCCCCTCGTGCGTGGCGACGAGCTCGGGTTGGCGCCCGGGCCCGACATCGGCCGGCTGCTCGAGCAGATCGCCGAGGAGCGCGCGGCCGGGACGATCTCGACGCGTGAGGACGCACTCGACATCGTGCGTCGAGATCGCGCCACGTGAGCGGCGACGATCCACTCCGGCGCCGATTCGCGGCGAGCGCCCCGCTCATGGCCGAGCAGACCGCGAGCACTGCGGACGAGCTCGGCGATCGCGTCGCGCGGTTCGCCGATCTGACCGGGGTCGAGCGTGTCCTTGACGCCGGCACCGGAACCGGCACGCTGGCGCTCGGGATCGCACCCCACGTGCGGGAGGTCGTCGGGGTCGACCTGGTGCCGGAGCTTCTCTCCGAAGCTCGACTGATCGCGCAAGGACGTGAGAACATCTCCTTTGTCCAGGCAGACGTGGTCGCGTTGCCGTTCGAGCAAGGGAGCTTCGATCTCGCGGGCAGCTCCCGAACACTCCATCACGTTGCCCGGCCAGAGCTTCTGATCGCTGAGCTTGCCCGCGTGACACGGCCAGGCGGGCAGGTACTCCTGATCGACCAGCTGGCCTCGACCGACCCGCTCGAGGGCATGGCGCACGACCGGATCGAGCGTCTCCGGGATCCCTCACACACGCGCACGCTCTCGGATCAGGACGTCCGTGGGCTGCTCGAGGCCAACTCCCTCGTCCTCAGTCGGTTCGAGACCTGCCGAGAGGAGCGTGACCTGGACCGCTTCCTGGACCTCGGCGCCTGCCACGGCGCTCCCCGGGAGACGGTTCTGCGGGAGGTCGAACGCCTGGTCGAGCAGGGAGATCGGGCAGGCATCGACCTGCGCCGCACGGCGGAGGGCTACGGGCTGACTGTCACCGTGGGCTTTTACCTGGCGGCGAAGCCCGCCGGCTGATGCCGCTTCTGTACGACGCCGTGGGGTTCGGGATGTGGGCGTACACGCGCGCCGCGTTCCGGGTTCGAACGCTCGGGCGACGGCGCCTCGAGCTTGAGCCGGGCACCATGATCGTCTGTACGCACCGCCGCGAAACGGACGTGCCGCTGGTCTGCCCTTCGATCTACTTCGCGCCGGGCGGGCTCCTGGCCGACCGTTCGCAGCGCATGAGCTTTGCGGCGCGGGAGGACATGTTCTCGCCGGGATTCTTCGCCGGGTTTCCGGACGCACTCCCTCTCTGGCTCCGGCGTCTTCTCTTCCCGGTGGGAATCGACCCGTACCTGCGGGGCCTAACGCTCTTTCCGATCCGTAGTGCGACGGTCGTTCGGCTCGAGGAGGTCTTCCGCCGGCTCCCGCAGCTCGAGCTCGCAGACGCGCTGCCGCCCGCAGACTTCGAAGCCCTGCGGAGTCGTGCCCGCGACGTGGGTCTGCCGGAGCCGCGGCTCGCGAAGGAGGCCCTCCGGGGCGAGTACGCCGATCTCCTGTGGCGGTCGCACACCCGGGCCGAGCTCGACGCTCCGGTTTTCGAGTCGGTTTGGTCACAGCGGGCCTCGGATGCCGTGCGGGACTTCCGCGAGCTCGTCGACGTGGTCTCGCGGGGGGCAGTCCTCCTGATCTTTCCCGAGGGGCGCCCTTCGCCCGACGGCGAGATCGGACCGCTTCAGCGCGGGCTCGCCTCCCTCGTCCGGCGGGCAAGGCCGAGGGCTCTGCAGCCCGTCGGCCTTGCCTACGACCCGCTCGTTCGCGGCCGAACCCGCGCCCTCGTCTCGTTCGGTGAGCCGCTCGACCCGCCCCGGGAGGCGCTGGAGGAACGGGTCCTTTCGGCTTTGCGCCTCGCGATGCCGCTGACCTGCGGCCAGGTGGTTGCCGGGTGGATCCGCTCAGGACGGTGCGGCTCGGCCGGCGCTGCGCTCGAGGCGGAGGTCGAGCGCGCCGTCGCGGAAGGCAGAAACGTCGATCCGGAGCTGCTCGAGGCGAGGATGCGCAACCGGAGGCTTCGCCTTGCGCTCGAGTTCGCGGACACGTTGCCCGACGACGACCCGAGACTCGCCTTCCTAGAGCGGGAGCTCCAGAGCGCCCGCACCGGCTGAAGCTAAGCGGCCTCGGCGCCGCGTCCGCGGAAAAGGCGCGGGAGAGCAGGACGAACGAGCAGCGCCCCGAGGACGGTGACTGGAAGAACGGTCAGCGCGTGCATGGTCAGGACGTAGGCGGTCGCCGAGTGCTCGGGCACGTCGATGCCTCGCGCCGCCACGAGCGTCAGGTAGTCGAAGCTGCCGATTCCCGCCGCCGTTGCCGGCACGGCCAGCGCCAGGTTGCCGATCCCCTCGAGCAGGAAGTAGCCCCCTGTCTCGAGCTCGAGATGAAATGCGCGCCCGACGATCGCATACATCGTGACGTCCGCCAGCCACATCGCTACCGAGGCGCCGAGCACGGCAAATACTCGTCGCGCGTTCGTGAAGCTCCCGAGACCCTCGACGAAGTTCGCTGCCGATCGCGCCACGCGGGTGTGCCACCGCGGGGGCAGGCGCTTGGTTGCTCGCCAGACGACGCGTTCGGCCCGGTTCGGGTCCCGCGCAGCGAGCGCGACCAGCACGACGCCGAGCGTCGTCCCGGCCGAGAGGGCGATCCCGGTGAGCAGCAACGCGCCACCCTGGCCTAGGAGGACGGCCCCGAGGACGATCCAGGCTGCGAGCACGACGCCGTCGAGGAGCCGCTCGGCGAACAGCGTTCCCGCGGTCACGAACGCCGGGATGCGCGCCAGCTCGCGCATCGACTCGATTCGGATTAGGTCGCCACCCCTAGCCGGCAGGATGTTGTTGGCCCCGCGTCCGACGCACACGGAGGAGAAGAGGGCTCGCAGCGAGACGCGATAGCCGGCGCCGTCGAGAAGGATGCGCCAACGCAGGGCCATGAAGACGATGTTCACGAGGACGAGACCGAGCGCCCCGAGCATTGTCAGGCCGGGAAGCTCGCGAATCTGGCGCCACGCCTGCCCGAGATCCACTTCCCTGAGAAAGAGGATCAGGAAGGCTGCGGTCGCAGCAGACCCGACCACGAGACGTAGAACCTTCCGCTTCACGGCTTCAAGGTATCGCCTGCGTCGCAGGATAGGTGAGAATTCGCCGTCCATGGACCGACGGAGCAGCCGGGCTCGAACCTTCTCCGGACGGCGCGAGGTCGCGATCGGACTCGGCATGTACGCCACGTATTTGCTCGTGCGCACCGCAGTCGTGAACGACAGAGGCCGTGCGCAGGCCCACCGGAACGCGGAGCGGATCGTGGCGGCCGAGCGACGACTTCGTCTCCACGTCGAGCCGGAGCTCCAGAGGGTGCTGCTGCCGCGGACTCGCCTAATCGCCGTGTTGAACGTGGCCTATGCGGTTGCGAACGTCGGCCTCACCGTCGGGTGGCTTGCGCGGCTCTTCGGCCGGCGCCGTCCTGAGTTCCATCGCCTGCGGGCCGCGGCCGTCGTGGCGACACTGGGTGCGCAGCCCGTCTTTCTGCTCTTCCCGACCGCCCCGCCACGGACGCTCGACCACTTCGTCGACACGATCGCCGAGGTGAGCGGGTTCGACCTCGACTCCGGCCTGATCGCGAAGCTCTACGACCCCATTGCCGCCATGCCCTCGATCCATGTCGCTTACGCCGTGGTCACTGCGACCGGAATCGGCGAGACGAGCCGCAGCCCTTTGGCGCGGCGCCTGGCGCCCGTCTATCCGCCGCTCGTGGCGCTCACGGTGCTCGTGACCGCGAACCACTACGTCCTCGATGCGGTTGCGGGCGCTGCGCTCGGCTTCGCAGGCCTGCGGCTCGCTCGTGATCTCGACAGCTAGGCGACGTTTTCGATCGCGGCCGTGTCCTCTTCCTCGAGCAGGTCGAGAACGGCCTCCTCGATCGCGCCCTGCGTCGAAGGCTCGCCAAACCGGCTTTCGTCGCCCAGGCGCTCGAGAGCACCGCCGATCGTCACCCCGTCCTCGAACCGGTCGAAGACACGAGGGTCGATGTACGAGGCCCGGCAGACCGCGGGCGTGTTGCCGAGGTAATGCGAGACCTCCTTGATTGCTCTTGTGACCGCACGCTTGCGGGCCGTTCGAGTGCCGGCAGCCCTACCTGACACGGCGAGCCCGACGGCTGCGAGCACGGTGGCGTTCCAGGTGCGGAAGTCCTTGGCGGAGAAGTCCGCCCCGGTGACCTCCTTGATGTAGCCGTTGATATCGGCGGAGCGGACGTCGATCCAGCGGCCGTTCGGCTTGTAGGCGAGGAGCTCCTGGCCGCTTCGCCGGCGCTTCAGCTCGCTGATGACCGCGCAGACGTGCGGGTCGACAATCGACTGGATCTGCTGCTTCCCGCCCTTGGCCTCGTAGTCGAACGTGATGAGCCCGCCTTCGCCGACCGTCACGTGGCGCTTTTGCATCGTCGCAAGCCCGTATGTCTGATTCTGCTCCGCGTAGTCCTCGCCCCCGATTCTGAAGAAGCCCCGATCGAGGAGCCGGACGGCAGAGGCGAGCACGCGCTCGCGCGGCATCCCGTCCAGCTTGACGTGCCTAGCCGCGACGGCGCGCACGTGCGGAAGCGCCCGGGCGAAGGCGATCATCTCGTCGAACTTCTCCTGATCCCTCCGCTGCCGCCACTTATCGTGGTAGCGGTATTGTCTCCGGCCGGCGACGTCCGTGCCGATCGCCTGGATATGCCCGTTCGGGTAGGGACAGATCCAAACGTCGGCCCAGGCCGGAGGAATCACGAGCTCGCGGATCCGCTGGAGCACCCCTGGGTCGTCGACGCGCTGGCCGAACTCGTCGAAGTACTCGAAGCCGCGGCCGCGGCGGCGGCGGGTGATGCCCGGGCCGGAGCAGTTTGCTCGTCGCAGTCTCGACATGGCAGCGGAGTGTTCCCCGCCGCCGCGGGGCTCAACCCACCTATCGCTCGCGGGTTCCCCTGGCCCACCGGCCGGGGCCCCTCCGGATGCCGAGCTTGGTGACGAGCCCGGGGACGAGCCCCTCCGCGGCGGCCGCGAACCGGAAGACCCCCGGCACGAAGATCTCTACTCGACCCCGATCCAGGGCCTCGAGGGTTGCGTCGGCAACCCGCGCGGGAGAGATCACGAGCCGGCGGGAGAGCCGCCCGGCGAGCAGCCGCGTCTGCGGGAATCCCTCGGTCTCGACCGGGCCGGGATTCACGCTCAGCACCCGGATCCCGTGCGGGGCGAGCTCGGCCGCCACACTGCGTGAAAACGCGAGCTGCGCATGCTTGGCGGCCGTGTA
>Ga0126307_10003310_pt1 | contig 11002 bp, 9 predicted proteins | sample Plot28_FD_89955 | JGI IMG/M metagenome (GOLD analysis project Ga0126307, IMG submission 89955) | Serpentine soil microbial communities from UC McLaughlin Reserve, CA, USA - Plot28 | ecosystem: Environmental > Terrestrial > Soil > Grasslands | place: USA: UC McLaughlin Reserve, Lake County...
AGGGGATCCGGACGGCGTTCTACTTCGGGATCGCCCTCGGGCGCGAGCTGCGCGAGGTGCTGGCCGGGAGCTCGAGCCGGGAGGCTGCGTTGTTGCGCTACAGCGCCTTCTCGGCGGCGCACCGCTGGAAGTACGAGTCGATGCTCGACGTCCAACACCTCGTGCCGAAGCTGCCGCCGCGCGCGCTCGCGGCGCTGACCAGGCTCTACGCGCGGCCGCGCCCGGCCGCGCTGTGGTCGTTCCGGCACTACCTGCATGTCGCGCCGCCGGAGTTCGCGCTGCCGGCGCCGCCGGCGGCGGTGCGCGCGACCGCGGTCGCGGCGTAGCGCCTCGGCACCCCAACCGCGGGCATCGAAGGAGGGACCGCTCCCGGCGCAGGGGATGGTTGTCGCGTTTGTTGCGCATATCGACACAAACGCGACGCGCACCGCATCACCGGGCGATCCGCCCGGACCCGCTCCGCTCGATGCCGGCGTTCGTCCCTAGTCGCCCCGCGCGGAGCGGCCGCCCGCGTAGGACCCGAGGTCTAGGACGAATGCGAGCCCGACGATGACCCACTCGAAGCCGGTCACCTGGCGACCGCTCCCGACGTCGTAGAAGACGACGTAGGCGAGGGTCGTCCACGGGAGCACCAGCCAACCCAGGAACGCGAGCCACCAGGGGTCGATCGCGCGGCTGATCATGTTCGAGAAGATCGCCGTGAAGATCAGCGCGACGCGCGGGCCGATCAGGGCGAAGAGGGCGATCAGGCAGGGCATGACGAGAGCCTATGCGCCCGAGAGCACCGCTGACAACCGGTCGAGCGCGATGTTGCGGCCGCTGACGATCAGCACCAGCGGCGCGGCGGCAGGCGTGATCCGGCCGGCGAGCGCCGCCGCCACGGCGGTCGCGCCGGCGCCCTCGGCGACGATCCCGTGGGCGCGCGCGAGGAAGCGGATCGCCTCCTCGATCTCCGCCTCGGAGACCTGCTCGACGCCCGCGACGTGGTCGCGCACGAGCGCGAACGTGGCGGAGCCCGGCTCAAGGTTGCCGGCGAGCCCGTCGGCGAGCGTGTCGCCGACCGCGAACGGGGTGATCTCCCCCGCCGCCAGTGCCGTGGTGAAGGCCGGCGAGCGGGCGGCCTCGACGCCGATCACGCGCGCGCCGGCGCGGCCGGCGGCCCACAGTCCCAGGCCCGAGGCGAGCGAGCCGCCGCCGAGGGGGGCGGCGACGGCGACCGGCCCTGGCAGCTGCGCGTCGAGCTCGCGCCCGAGCGTGGCCTGACCCGCGATGACGCCCGTGTCGTTGTAGGAGGACACGTAGGTGGCGCCGGGAAGCGCGAGCGCGTGCAGCTCGGCCTCGTCGTAGCCCGCGCCGTGCCGGACGAGCGCGACCGGCAGCGCCTCCAGCGCGGCGAGCTTCGCGGGCGACGCCGTCTCGGGGACGACGATCGTCGCCCGCACGCCGAGCACGGACGCCGCCCAGGCGACGCCGAGCCCGGCGTTCCCGGCCGAGGCGGTCACGACCGGCGCGCCCCGACCGGTCCGCCCGAGCGCGGCAAGCCCGCCGCGGACCTTGAACGAGCCGGTCGGCTGCAGCGTCTCGAGCTTCAGGTGGACGCCGTCGCCGAGCGCCGGCGCCGGGATCAGCGGCGTCGGCGCGAGGTGCGCGGCGACGACCGCGGCGGCCGCGTCGAGGTCCGCGGGCGACGGCGCCGCGACGGCGCGGACGGTCATGCCAGAGCCGTCCGCAGCGCGGCGCCGACCTCGGCCACCGCCGCGCGCGACTGCGACGACTTCGCCAGCCAGCGGAAGAAGCCGTGGATGACGCCGTCGTACCGGCTCAGGGTGACCGGCACCCCGGCGGCCTCCAGCGCGCGCGCGTACGCCTCGCCCTCGTCGCGCAGGACATCGTCCTGGACGGTGTGGACGAAGGCCGCCGGCATCCCGCGCAGATCCTCGGCCTGGAGCGGCGAGGCGTCGGGGTCGCGGCCGTCGGCCCCGTCGAGGTAGAGGTCCCAGTAGCGCTTCATCGTGAGCGCCGACAGGCCGAAGCCCTCGCTCAGCTCGCGGTAGGACGGCGTGTTGATCGCGCTGTCCGTCACCGGGTAGACCAGCGCCTGGAGGCGGAGCGCCGGATCCTCGCCGCGGTCGCGCAGCCGCCGCGCGACGACGGTGGCGAGGTTGCCGCCCGCGGAGTCGCCGCCGATCGCCACCCGGGCGGGGTCGGCCCCGAGCTCCCCGGCGTGGGCGACCAGCCAGCGCGTCGCCGCCAGCGCGTCGTCCGCGGCCGCGGGGAACGGGTGCTCCGGCGCGAGCCGGTAGTCGACGCTCGCCAAGATCGCACCGGAGGCGTTGGCGAGCGCGCGGCACAGCGGGTCGAACCCGTCGAGGCTCCCGATCGTCCAGCCGCCGCCGTGCAGGTACACCACGAGTCCGAGCGACCCCTCGCCCTCGGGCCGGAACACGCGCACCCGGATCGGCCCGCCGGGCCCGGGCAGCTCCAGGTCGCGCACTTCGGCGACGGGCTGGCCCGCTCCGCTCAGCACCTCGGTCTCGCGCTCGTGCGCCGCGCGTGCCTGCGCGATCGGCACGAGGTGCGCCGGCGGCCCTGTGGCGGCGTTCATCAGGTCGACCAGCGGCTGGGTCTCCTCGTCGAGCACGCGGGCAAGCCTACGGGCTCGTGGGCGTCAGCCACCCCGGCGCCCGCGACTCGCCGGGCCTCCTCGTGGCGGGCCCGATCAGCGCGCGCGGCCGTCGAGGGAGACGCCGAACGCGGCGGCGAGCCCGTCCTCTCCCCCAGGGGTCAGCGTGAGCGCCCGGCCGTCCGTCCGGCGGCGCAGCCACCGGCGCCGCAGCAGCTCGTCGAGCAGCGCGGCGCCGAGCGCGCCCGCGACGTGCGGCCGCCGCTCCGACCAGTCCAGGCAGGCGCGCGCGGTCGCGCGGCGCGCGCCGTGGAGGCTGGGAACGTCGAGCCCGAACGCCGCGAGCTCCTCCGCCCCGCCGTCGGTGATCGCGAAGGCGCCCTCGCCCGGCTCGAGCACGCCGCGCGCCACCAGCGCGTCGGCCAGGGCCACGCCCGCGACGCCCGCGAGGTGGTCGTAGCAGGAGCGCGCCCCGCGGAGCGCCTCGCCGTGCTGCCACTCCCTCAGCCCGCGCGGGCGCGCGCGCGGCGCGATCGCCGCCAGCGCCTCGAGCGCGCGGGCGATCTCCGGCCCCGCGATCCGAACGCGCCGCTCACGGCCGCGGCGGACGCTCGCCACCAGCCCGCCCGCCTCGAGCCGGGTGAGATGCCCGGTGGCGGTGGGGGGCGCGACCCGGCGCGGCGCGCGAGCGCGCCCGCAGTCATCGCCTCGCCGCCGAGCAACGCGTCCAGCATGGCCGCCCGCGAGGGATCGGCGATGAGCGCGGCGACGGCGGCGAGGTCGGCTTCCATGGTCACAGCGTCGCACGACGACGCTTCGGTCGCGGGCGAACCGTTTGTGCCCTTCCCCGCGACGGCGAGCGCCCGGTAGGGTCGGCACACCGGATCGTGGAGCTGCTTGAACGCGAGCAGGAAGAGGCCGCCCTCGTGCGCGCGCTGGACCGAGCCCCGACGGAGGGACGGGTCGTGCTCGTGCTGGGCGAGGCCGGCATCGGCAAGACCTCGCTCGTCGGCGCCGTGCTCCGCGCACGCGACGTCCGCGCCCTCTACGGCGCGTGCGATCCGCTCGGCGTGCCGCGCGCGCTCGGGCCGATCCACGACGTCGCCCGGGCGACGGGCGGCCCGCTCGCCGGAGCGCTGGCGGACGGCGCCCGAGAGCCGCTCCTCGACGCGCTGCTGGCGACGCTCGGCGACCGCCGGCCGACCGCGATCGTCGTGGAGGACGTCCACTGGGCCGACGACGCGACGCTCGACCTGCTCACGCTGCTGGGCCGGCGCCTGCCGGCGGCGCGCGGCTGCCTGATCCTCACCTGTCGCACGGACGCGCTCGCCGACCGCCCGAACGTCCGCCGCGCGCTCGGGGCGCTGCCGCGGACCGGCGTGGAGCGGATCGAGCCGGCGCCGTTCTCCGTGCCCGCGGTGGAAGCGCTCGCGCGCGACGCCGCACGGGACGCCGCCGGCTTGCACGCCGTCACCGGCGGCAACCCGTTCTTCGTCACCGAGGCCCTCGCCGCGCCGCCCGGCCGCGTGCCGGGCAGCGTGCGCGAGGCGGTGATGCTGCGCGTCGCCTCGCTCCCCGCCGCGGCCCGCGAGGTCGTCGAGCTCGTCTCCGTCGTCCCGGGCCGGGCGGAGCTGTGGCTGCTCCCGGCCCCATCCGCGGGCGCCGTCGACGCCTGCGTGGCGGCCGGGATGCTCGCGCTCCACGGGGACGCGGTGGCGTTCCGGCACGACCTCGCCCGCCGCGCCGTCGAGGAAGCGATCGGGCCGCTCTGGCGGCGCCAGCTCAACGGCACCGTCCTGCGCGCGCTCGAGGCGCGGCCAGGCGCGGACGTGGCGCGGCTCGCGCACCACGCCGACGCCGCCGGGGACACGGACGCGGTCCGCCGGTGGGCCCCCGCCGCCGCCCGCGGCGCGGCCGCCGCCGGCGGCCACCGCGAGGCGCTCGCGCACTGGGAGGCCGCGCTCGCGGCCGTCGGCCCCGACGACGCCGAGGCGCTCGAGGGCGTGGCCGTCGAGGCCTACCTGTGCGGCAAGCCGGACCGCGCGCTCGAGGCCCGCCGGGCAGTCCTCACACTGCATGAGGCGGAGGGCGACGCGCTGGCGACGGGCGCGAGCCTGCGCTGGCTGTCGCGGCTGCTGTGGTGGAGCGGCCGCGGCGAGGAGGCGTCAGCCGCCGGCGAGCGGGCGATCGCGCTGCTCGAGACGCTCCCGCCCGGCACCGAGCTGGCGATGGCGCTGAGCGGCCAGGCACAGCTCGCCACGAACGCCGACCGCAGCGCCGAGGCGATAGCGCTCGGCACGCGCGCGATCGACCTCGCCCGCGCACTCGGCGACGAGGCGACGCTCGCCCACGCCTTGATCAACGTCGGCACCGTGCGCGTCGGCCGCACCGAGCACGAGCGCGGGCGCACGCAGCTCGAGGAGGCCCACGCGCTCGCGGTCGCGGCCGGTGAGCACGACCACGCGGCGCGGGCGCTCGTCAACCTCTCGACCGCCACGCTGCTGCGCGAGCCGGGCGACGCGCGCGCCCCGCGCGACCTCGAGCGCGGGCTCGCCTACGCCCGCGAGTATGACCTCGGCGGCTACGAGCAGTACCTGCTGGGCGTCCGGGCCAACCTGCGGCTGCTGCACGGCGCATGGCCCGCGTCGGAGGCCGACGCGCGCGCCTCGCTCGAGTTGGGACAGCAGTTCGGCGTCAGCCTCTGCCCCGCGCTCGTCGCGCTCGGGCAGTTGCAGTCGCGGCGCGGCGAGCCGGAGGCCGGCGACACGCTCGAGGAGGCCTGGCGGCGCGCGGTGAAGACCGGCGAGCTGCAGCGCCTCGCCCCCGCCGCGGCGGCCCGCGCCGAGCACGCGTGGCTGACCGGCGACCACGAGCGGACGGCGCAGATCGCCGCGGAGACCCACGCGCTCGCCGTCGCGCGCGGCGACGTCTGGGCGCGCGCACAGCTCGCCTTCTGGCTCTGGCGCGCCGGGGCGCTCGACGAGCGGCCGCCGGACGCGCCGACCCCGTACGGGCGCTCGATCGCGGGCGACTGGCGGGGCGCCGCGGCCCAGTGGGACGGGCTCGGCTTTCCTTACGAGGCGGCCGACGCCCGCAGCGAGGCCGACGAGGAGGAAGCGCTGCTGGGCGCGCTCGCCGTGTTCGACCGCCTCGGCGCCGCCGCGCGGGCGCGGAAGCTGCGGCGAGCGCTGCGCGCGCGCGGGTTGCGACGCGTCCCGCGCGGGCCGCGGCCGGCTTCCCGCGCCGCGCCCGCGGGACTCACGCCGCGCCAGCTCGACGTCCTCCGGCAGATCGCCGGCGGGGCCACGAACGCCGAGATCGCCGAGCGGCTCGTGATCTCGCCGAAGACCGCGGACCACCACGTCTCGGCCGTCCTCTCCAAGCTCGGCGTGCACTCCCGGCGCGAGGCGGCCGCCGCCGCCGCGCGGCTGGGCGTCGCCGGAGATGGGGTGCCGTAGCGCCGACATGGGGAGTGGCTCCCGATGCTCCGCGGCGCGGCCGCGGCGTACGGTCGCGCCATGGCCACCCACTCCACTTCAGCGCTCACGGACTTCCGCGGCGTGATGATCGAGCGCGGCGACCCCGGCTACGAGCTGGCGCGCCGCGTCTACAACGGCATGATCGACCGGCAGCCGACGCTGGTCGCCCAGTGCGCCGGCGCCGACGACGTCGCCCGCGGCGTCGCCTACGCCCGCGAGGCCGCCCTGCCGCTCGCGATCCGCGGCGGCGGCCACAACGGCGCCGGGCTCGGGACCGTCGACGACGGCGTCGTCCTCGACCTGTCCGCGATCCGCGGGATCGACGTCGACCCGCGCGCCCGGACCGTCCGCGTCGGCGGCGGCTGCACCTGGGGCGAGGTCGACCGCGCGACGCACGAGCACGGCCTGGCGACGCCGAGCGGGATCATCGCCACGACGGGCGTCGGCGGTCTCACCCTGGGCGGCGGCCTCGGCCACCTCACCCGCAGCTGCGGCCTGGCGATCGACAACCTGGTCAGCGCCGACGTCGTGCTCGCGAACGGCGAGCTCGTCCACGCGAGCGCCGACGAGCACCCGGACCTGTTCTGGGCGCTGCGCGGCGGCGGCGGCAACTTCGGCGTGGTCACCGCGTTCGAGTTCCGCCTGCACGAGATCGACACCGTGATCGGCGGGCCGACGTTCTGGCCGATCGAGCTCGGCGGCACCGTGCTGGCCGCCTACCGCGAGTTCCTCCCCGCGGCACCGCGCGAGTGCAGCGGGTTCTTCGCGTTCGTCACGGTCCCGCCCGGCCCGCCGTTCCCCGAGCCGCTGCACATGCGCAAGGCCTGCGGCGTGGTCTGGTGCCACACGGGCGACGAGGCCGCCGCGGCCCGCGACATGCAGCCGCTCCTCGACGCCCTGCCCGAGCCGCTGCTGCACGGCGTCCAGCCCATGCCGCACCCCGTCCTGCAGAGCGCGTTCGACGGCGTGTATCCGAAGGGCGACCAGTGGTACTGGCGCGCGGACTTCGTCAAGGACATTCCCGACGCGGCCGTCGACCTGCACGCCCGCTTCGGGCCCGAGATGCCGACGTGGAAGTCGACCATGCACCTGTACCCCATCGACGGGGCGCCGCAGGACGTCGCCCCCGAGGACACCGCCTGGGGCTACCGCGACGCGAACTACAGCTCCGTCTTCGCCGGCGTCGACCCCGACCCGGCCAACGTCGACGCCATCGGGGAGTGGTCGCGCGGCTATCAGGAGGCGCTGCACCCGTACTCGGCCGGCGGCGCGTACGTGAACATGATGATGGACGAGGGCCCCGACCGGGTGCGCGCGAGCTACGGCGCCAACTACGACCGCCTGACCCGCGTCAAGCGGGAGTACGACCCCGGGAACCTCTTCCGCGTGAACCAGAACATCCCGCCCGCTCGCTGACCGCGCGGGTCAGCGGCCGACGCGATCCAGCCCCGCGCGGATCGCGTCGGCCAGCTCCTCGAGCTGTCCGGCCTCGATCACGAGCGGCGGCGAGACGGCGACCCCCTTGAGCAGCGGCCGGACCAGCACGCCGGCCTCCCGCGCCCCGGCGGTGAGCTTGGCGACCCCGCCCGGGTCGTCGGCGAGCGCGTCGCCCGACAGCTCGACGGCGCCGAGCAGCCCCAGCCCCGCACGCACCTCGCCGACCACCGGATGGTCGCCGAGCGGCGCCAGCGCCTCGGCCAGCGGCCGCTCGAGCTCGCGGCCCCGCGGGATCAGGTCCTCCGCCTCGTAGGCGTCGAGCACCGCGAGCGCCGCGGCGCAGCACGTCGGGTGGCCGGCGTAGGTCGCGCCGTGGCGCAGGATCGGGCTGCCCGGCTCGCCGAAGAACGGCGCGGCGACCGCACCGGAGGCGATCACGCCGCCGAGCGGCAGGTAGCCGCTGGTCACGCCCTTCGCGAACGTGATCAGGTCCGGCTTGACGTCGGGCCAGCGCTCGACGCCGAACCACGTCCCTAGGCGGCCGAAGGCGCAGATCACCGAGTCGATGACGAGCAGGATCCCGTGCTCCGCGCACAGGTCGGCCACGCCCTCGATGTAGCCCTCGGGCGGCAGGTGGACGCCGCCGGCGCCGATCACGGGCTCGCAGAAGAACGCCGCGACGCGGTCAGGGCCGATGCGCAGGATCGCCTCCTCGAGCGCCGGCAGGGAGTCGAACGGGACGGCGGACGCGTGCGGGATCAGCGGTCCCCAGTTCGCCGTGTTCGCCTCGATCCCGCCGATCGAGGTCCCGAACCCGTGCGTCCCGTGGTAGCCGTTCGTGCGGCTGAGGATGTGCACGCGCTCCGGCCGGCCCTGCAGGATCCAGTGGCGGCGGGCGATCTTGGCGGCGGTGTCGATCGCGTCCCCGCCCCCCAGCGCGAGGAAGACCTTGGCGTCCTCCATCGGCGCGTACGCCGCGAGCCTGGCGCAGAGCTCGTTGGCCGGTGCGTTCGAGAAGTCGCCGAACGTCTGGTACGCCGCGATCTTCTCCATCTGCGCGGTCACGGCGCGCGCGACGTCCTCGCGCCCGTGGCCGAGGTTCGCGTACCACAGGCTCGCGGTCCCGTCGACGTAGCGCCGGCCCTGGTCGTCGAAGACGTGGATCCCCTCGCCGCGCTCGATCACGAGCTCGGAGCGCGACACGGCGCCCATGTCGGCGAAGGGGTGCCAGAACGAGGTGGTCTTGGTCTGCGTGTCGTCAGCGATCGCCATGTCTCCACCGTAATACCCGCTGCGCGGCGTCGGCGTCAGATCCTCCCCCGCCCGGTCTGCCGGATCGGCGCACCGGCGTCAGTCCGGCCGCACGACGAGCCACGTCCCCGCCGCCAGCAGCGCGAGCCCGGCGAGCTTGGAGGCCGTGATGGGCGACCGCTCGACCCCGAGCCAGCCGAGGTGGTCGACGAGCATGGCGATCGTGAACTGGCCCGCGATGGTGGCGGCGGTCAGCCCGCCGGCGCCGAGCGCGCGGACCGTCCACACGATCGAGGCCACGTAGAGCGCGCTGATGAGCCCACCGCCGACGATCGCCCACCAGGGCGCGTCGCCGACGTCGGCGACGCCGCCCAGGCCGCCGGCGAGGACGGAGACCGCCAGCAGTGCGAGCAGCCCGACGGTGAACGCCACGACCGAGGCGGTCAGCCCGCCGACGGACCGCCCGAGGAGCGAGTTCAGCGGCCCCTGGAGGGCCAGCGTGCCGCCGATCACCGTCGCCAGCGCGACCGCCACGCCGCGGTCCATCAGGGCGCCGCCTCCGGCCGCAGGCGCCCCGGGGTCAGCGGTGCCAGGATCGCCGCCATCACGACGACGATGCCGAACAGGCACCAGAGGCTCGCGTCGAACGAGCCGGTCAGGTCTCGCAGCGCCCCGACGCCGAGCGGCCCGAGCGCGGCGATCGGATAGCCGGCGAGGAACATGAGCGCGGCCGCCGCGCCCGCCTCGGCGGGCCGGTGGGCGACGTCGAGGCACATCGTCAGCGAGATCGGGAACACCGTCCCGAGCCCGATCCCGGTCAGCACGGCCCAGGCGAACCCGCCGCCGGGCAGCGCGGCGAACCCGAACGTCGCGAGGCCCATCGCGCCGGAGGCGAACCACATCCAGCCGCGCCGCGATCCCATCTTGTCGGCCAGGTAGGGGACGACCAGCCCGGAGGGCACGGAGGCGATCCCCATCACCGCCAGCAGCGCGCCGGAGCTCGCGTCGCTCCAGCCGCGCTCCTGGTAGGCGTCCGCAATCCACGCGACCAGCCCGTAGTAGACGGCGGAGGGGAGCGCGAAGGCGAGCACGATCGCCCACACGATCGGGCGCCGGACGGGCAGCCGCGGCGGTCGCAGCGCGGAGCGCCCGCCCCACGCGCCGCGGCTGAGCGCCAGCCAGCCGGCGCAGATCGCCAGCGTGGCGAGCGAGAACACGGCGAGCGACCCGCGCCAGCCCTCCCACGCCGAGGCGATCGGGATCGCCAGCGCCGAGGAGATCGCGGCGCCGAGGTTGATCCCGGTCACCCCGATCCCGCTCGCGAAGGCGGGCCGGTGGGCGAACGACGACTTGACGGCGACCGGCAGCAGCGTGCCGGCGATCGCCATCCCGATCCCGATCGGGAGCGTCAGCGCCAGCAGCAGCGCCACGCCCGGCGTGACCGCGCGCCCGAGGCCCGCGACCGCGATCGCGAGCAGGCAGCCGGCCATCGCCGTGCGCAGGCTCCAGCGGTGGGCGACGACCCCGGCCAGCGGCGCGAACAGGCCCATGCAGAGGACCGGGATCGTCCCGACGAGCCCGGCGACCGAGTGCGAGGTGCCGAGGTCGTCCTGGATGTCGGGGATCAGCGGGCCGGCGCCGACGAGCTGCGGGCGCAGCGCCATCGCCGCGAGCAGGAGCGCCGCCAGCAACAACAGCGAGTCGCGCCGCACCGGGACGCGCCCCGCCTCCGCCGTCGTCACTTCGCGGCCAGCCAGTTCCGGCCGGCGCCCGCGTCGACGGCGAGCGGCGGATCGAGCGCGATCGCGCCGACCATCTCGGCCGAGACGATCTCCGTCGCGGCGTCCACCTCGGCCTCCGGGCCCTCGAAGAGCAGCTCGTCGTGGATCTGCATGATCATCCGCGTGGCGAGCCCGGCCGCGGCGAGCTTGTCGTGGCAGCGCACCATCGCCACCTTGATGATGTCGGCTGCGGTGCCCTGGATGATGCTGTTGACCGCGAGCCGCTCGCCCAACTTGCGCGTCTGCCAGTTGCGGGCGCGGATCTCCGGCACCTGGCGGCGGCGGCCGAACAGCGTTGAGACGTAGCCCTGCTCCTCGGCCTGCGTGATCGAGTCCTTGATGAACTGGGCGACGGCCGGGAAGCGGTCGAGGTAGCGGTCGATGAACTCCTGCGCCTCCTCCTGCGGGATCCGGAGGCGGTCGGCGAGCCC
>Ga0126307_10003311_pt1 | contig 11002 bp, 4 predicted proteins | sample Plot28_FD_89955 | JGI IMG/M metagenome (GOLD analysis project Ga0126307, IMG submission 89955) | Serpentine soil microbial communities from UC McLaughlin Reserve, CA, USA - Plot28 | ecosystem: Environmental > Terrestrial > Soil > Grasslands | place: USA: UC McLaughlin Reserve, Lake County...
ACAAATAATTACAAAGCTGCTGCTAATTGGACGCTTGGCCCAATTAAAAATTATCTGTCAGCTAATGAGCTTTCCATGGATGAATTTGTAGTGGAGGCCTCCCGCATTGCCAGTTTGATCAATCTTATTGATGAAGGAAAAATAAATTTTGGAATAGCTTCTCAAAAAATATTTCCTGACCTGCTTCGCAACCCTTCTTTAAATATCGAAAGCTTTATACAGGAAAAGGAACTTGCCCTCGAAACATCTGAATCCGGCATAGATTCGTTAATTCATGCTGCCTTGGAAAAACATTCACAAAAAATAACAGAATATAAGAAGGGCAAGAAAGGATTGATCAGTTTATTTGTAGGCGAAGTGATGAAGCTGTCAAAAGGAAAGGCCGATGCCAGGCTTGTCACTGACAAGATTATTGAAAAACTAAAAGCATAGTTGATGAATAGATTTTTGTTCGCTGCGGTAATCGTTGGCGTAGTTTCATGTACGGATAAGAAACAAGCAAATTCATTTATTGTTGATGGTACCATAAAGAACAGTACTGCTAAAATGGTTTATCTACAGGAAAGCCCTGCCGGTTCCTCCCCTGTTATTATCGACTCTTCACAATTGACAAAGGATGGTTCTTTTGAACTAGCAGGAACCGGGAAAGAAGAAGCCATTTACAGTTTACGGTCTGCAGAAAGCCACTATCCTTTTGCAGTTTTGATCAACGATTCAAAAAAGATCACTGTCCGGGCTGACTTAACAAATGAATCGGAGCCTTACACCGTAAAAGGTTCCCGGGCGAGCCAGGCAATTATTGATTTTGATGAGGCCACTATGCGAAGGGCCAAAAAAATTTACGATTTAAGCAGGCAGGTTGATTCTCTTATGAAAGCAAAAGCACCAGACAGCATTATTAATGTGCCATTTAGTGAATATGAATCTTCTGTTTCTGAGCTTAAGCGATTTACCTCTAGCTTTCTAGAAAGATCTTCCAGTCCTGTGCTGACTTTATTCGCTTTTGGTAATTACCAGCGCCTGACAGAGCAATTAGGACTAAAGCCATTCAATAAAATAGAACAAACAGAGATCATCAATAAAGCTTTCGTAAAATTTCCTGGCAATGCAGCTTTGGCCGAGTTAAAAAGGAACCAACGCTCGCAGCAGGCGCCGGATTTCACCTTGCCTGATACTACAGGAACGCCGGTTTCTCTTTCTTCTTTTAAGGGTAAGTATGTGTTGGTTGACTTCTGGGCCAGTTGGTGTGCACCCTGTCGCGAGGAGAACCCGAATGTAGTAAAGGCCTACAACCAGTTCAAGGATAAAAACTTTACCATACTTGGAGTGTCGTTGGATAAAAAGAAAGATGCCTGGCTTCAAGCTATAAAAAGTGATGGTTTGACGTGGAATCATGTTAGTGACCTCAAATACTGGGAAAGTGAGGCAGCAGGTTTGTACGATGTAAGAAGTATACCTTATAATGTGTTGATAGATCCAAATGGGAAGATTGTGGGGGAGGATTTGAGAGGAAATGATTTAATAAGCACTTTAAATAAAATTCTCAAATAAAATCATAACTCGAGATTAAATAAAAAAGGGGCTGGAAACAGCCCCTTTTTTATTTTGAATGAAATTAATATCCAGGGTTTTGTGTCATTAAACTATTTGCCTGCATTTCTATTTCAGGAATTGGCAGTAAAAATCTGAAATTACCGGCAGTCAAGGTTGCTCCTGTTGAGCTTGGAGCATCTGTGCCCTCCCGCTGTACGGCTAAATTTTTTCTTTTCAGATCCCAGAAGCGATGGCCTTCGAATGCCAGTTCCTTGAATCTTTCCAGAATAATGGCAGTCATGGCCTCATCCTTGGAAGCAAAGGTCACTGGAGCATAACCAGTAATCCGTGCAGCTCTCAGAGCATTTATGTCTGCTGCTGCGCCAGCTAAATCATTGCTTTCAGCTTTTGCTTCGGCACGTATTAAGTACATTTCGCCTGTTCTGAATACTTTGGCATCAGCTACGTTCTCTCCTGAAGTACCATAAGCGGTGCCAGCATATTTGGTGATCAGACGGTTCTGTCTCCCTGCCGTAGCAAGAGCAGGCTCTACCTTCATGTATGATGAAAAGCGGATATCGGCTGTCTGGTCATAACTATTCCACAATTTGGACGAAGGAATCCAAAATACAGTACCTATGTTTGAGGCATTTGAAGATGTATTACGCCATAAAGAACCAATCTTAGAATATGGATTGTTAGTATTTGATCTTTTCAATTTAAATGCCTGTTCATTGTTGTTCGCATCGGTCCAAATTCCATTGAACTCATCACGTGGGGACAAAGGTAGGGCAGTGATATATTCTGTACTATAAGTAATGGCATTGGTCCAGTCTTTCATGTATAAAGCTACCCGTGCCTGTAGACCACTGACGGCGGCTCTGTTGGCTCGTGTCCTGTCTGTAAGAGTATTAACCACCAGGGTCTTCGCTTCGGTCAGATCAGTATTCAGCTTTTGAAAATATGCATCCATTTTATCTCTTGAGAAAGCCGTCCAGGGTAAAGGAGAGGGCTCTGTTCTGTAAGGCATAGCCAAAGCTGCAGGATCGTAATTTGCGCCGTAATACCGATATAACTCAAAGTGACAGAAAGCTCTTATAAACTGTGCTTCCCCTTTGAGTCGGAGACGTAATGCATTATCACCTGCCCGGGTAGAATCTGCTTTTGTAATCACCGCTAATACCCTGTTCACACGGTCAATAATAGGGTAATATGATCCAATGGCTGTAAAGTTATCTCTGATAGTTACATCTTCAGGACCATATTGCCATTCATGCGTCGAAATTGAATTGTAAAACTCTCCTGAAGTCTTTACCTCATCTGAAAAGGTAGCATTCAGCAAATAGCCCATCTCCACCTGCATACCTGCATAAGCACCAATAACCGCCTGCTCCAGATTTTCAACGGTTTTAAGCGCCTTTTCTGCGTCAATAAATTCATTCTCTTTATAATCGATCACCTTTCGGCACGAAACGATCAAAAGCACCAGGAAAGCTGAAGAAATCAATTTTTTATATCTCATTTGAAAAGTACTTTAGAATTAAAAATCATAATGAGCCCGACTATATGCAAAACTATCCACGGGCTTTTATCGTAATTAGAAATTGATATCAATACCAGTTACAATCATCCTTGGGTTAGGATATTCATTCAAACTGATATTGTTATTATCCTCCGGATCCGGCCCTTTCCATGGACTCCATATCCAAAGGTTCTGTACCTGCACATAAAACCTTGCTGATCTGATTAAACGCGTTCCTTTTACAGAGATTTCAGGTATCTGGTAAGCAAAATTTAGATTCCTGAACCGCAGAAATTTTGCATCCTGAAGATCAGACGAAGTAAAGTCCCTGTCATATAAAGGACTTTGATAGTAGGCTACGTCACCTGGCTTCTGCCATTGCTGAGTGAGCATTCTACGCGACTGATTTACAGCCGCTGCATATCCCGAAATTCCTCTGGTAACCCAGCTTTCTATATTGTTGTTTCTCACTACATCCAGTTGATAAGAAAAGAACATTGCCGCGAAAAAGTTTCCGATCCGAAAATCAAAGTTAAAACCTCCTACATGCTTTGGAAGGTAGGTACCAAAATTTGCAAACTTACCTGCTTGCGCTATGTCGGTAGTTGTTTTACCATCTTGAGTCTCATACACAGGCTTCCCCGTTGCCGGATCAGCACCCAGGTAATGTTCGTCGTAATGTGAACCATAAGGCAGCCCTTTTCTGATTAAGAAGGTTCCTGTAACATACTCATCAACCACGCCCAGGTCTTCAATATTATTTTTATTGATAGAATGGTTAATGTTGAAGGTAAGGTCAATCTTTTTGGTCTTTACGACGTCAACAGCTGCGGAAAGCTCAATTCCCTTGTTGGTCATGATTCCGGCATTGATATTAAGGTTTGTAAAACCACTTTCACGAGGGAGAGGCTGGTTAACAAAGAGATCAACAGTTTTATTTTTATACAAATCCACAATAAACCGTGCACGGTTTTTCCAAACGGCAAAATCGAGTCCCAAATTTAATTTCCTGATGGTTTCAATTTTTAAATCCGGGTTGCCTGGTGTACTAGGGCGTTGACCTGATATGGTAGAACCAGCATAGCTGGTAGAAGTGTAAGAAGGAACCTGAGGGCTGATATAATTAGTTACATTAGTTATAGAACTGCTAGCGAGATCTCCATAATTTCCGGTGGGAATACTGCCAATATTGGGTACTGCACCATAAGAGGCTCTTAGTTTCAGATCTGTAAGCCACGTTTGTGAGCGGATAAAATCTTCATTAAAAGCATTCCAAAGGCCTCCTACGGACCATGTAGTAACTTCTCTATTTTCTTCATTTATAATCCGCGAGGTGCCATCACGCCTAATGGTAGCGTTCAAACTGTATCTATTGTTGTATGAATATCTACCCGTTGCAAAATAAGATCTGATACCAAAACCTGACTTAGCACTGGAAGCATTCTGAGGATAGGTGGTTTGGCCCGCACCAACAGGAAGCGCCCCGGCACCCTGTCCCGTTTGCGGCAAGCGGGGATCGAGGTTATATAGTGTAAATCCAATCGCCTTTTGATTTCCTCGGATCAGTTCGAAATAAGTACTTAGTTCAACATCATGTAGTCCGAATTTATTTGCATATACGGCACTGGTTGTATTTACTAACAGGCTGCTGAGTCTATGCGCTTCAATGTCATAACCCTTTTGAAATGTTTGTAAGCTTCCAATATAAGAGTCGGGTTTTATCCAGCGTTGGTAAGAGTCATCAGTTGCATCAACGCCAAAAGCATTTCTCAAGCTTAAAACGGGTAACAGTCTATATGTGGCGGTGAGGCCCGTATTGAGCTTGATTTGGTTCTGCTTCCAGTTAGAGTTCTCAATTCCTTCAATGGCGTTAGCAATATTTTTGAGGTTTAAAGCATTGCTGGTCCCTGTGTTCAGTGTACCGTCGGATTTGTAGGGGTTTTCGTAGGGCTTAGCCCTCCATGACATTTGAAAAGTATTCCTTGTACTGTTGCCATACCACTCTCCTTCTGTCAGGTCCGTTTTAGAATAGCCGCCTGCTGTGTTGAATTGGACCGAAAGTTTACCCGAAGTATGGTCTATGTTAAACCTTGATGTGTATCTTTTTAAACTGGAGCGAAGGTCAGTACCTTCCTGGGTAAAATAGCTGCCGGAAATATAAAATCTCGTTTTCTCTGAACCACCACTCAGGTTTAGTTCGTGCTGTTGAGAAATGCCCTGTCTATAGAAAATATCCATAGTTTCGGTATTGATATTCCTGAAGCTGTCAAGAATGAAATCGTACCTGGCTTGTGAAGCAGCATAAGGGTTGTTTGCGGGTGATGTGGCCGGCAAAGTCGCATAACTCGGGTTATTTTTTGAATAGGTCCATCCGGGAGTACCTACAATCTTAATTCTATCTTCGTATTCAAGAATCTCCCGCGAGTTCATCATATCGAAATTGGTGGATGGGGGCCTTTGGGTAAATCCGAATTGCCCTCGATATTGAATGCTGGTAGCTCCAATCCTTCCTTTTTTGGTAGTAATGACAATGGCACCTGTACCCGCCCGTGAACCATACAAAGCTGCTGCGCTGGCATCTTTAAGCACAGTAATCGACTCAAAATCGTTAGGGTTTAATGTTTGAAAAACGGCTGCAGCCAGAGGGATACCATCTACAACATATAATGGCTGTGCAAAGGCTCCGGAAATAGATTGCACACCCCTGATAGTAACCTGCGCATTAGAACCGGGCTGACCCGAACCTGAGTTCACAAGTAAGCCTGGAGCACGCCCTTGTAAAGCCTGGTCAAAAGAACCCACAGGCACCGTTTCAACTGCTTTTGAGCTAATCACTGAAGCAGCACCAGTAAATTGGGATCTCCTTTCCCGCGTATATCCCGTTACAATAACCTCCTCGAGTTGTTTATCACTCAGTTGTAAAGAAATATTAAGGATACTGTTCTCGCCAATACTCACTTCTTTTGTTTCCATGTCAACCGAAGAAAAGACCAGTGTTTTGGTGTTGGAAGGGACAGAAAGAGAGAAAGTACCATCGTTGCGGGTAAGTGTCCCTGCGTTTGTTCCTTTTATCAGAACAGATGCATTGGGAACACCTGTTCCTTTTTCGTCAGTTACCTTACCGGAAATTGTACGATTGTTTTGGGCGAGAAGCTGTGCAAATAGGAACAGCATACTCACCATAAAGAGCAATTTTCTCATGTGCATTATTTAAAATATTAAGTAGCCCTGTTTTGGGTTTATGAAAAGACTTAAAACCAATCCTTTTAGCTGCACGAATGTAAGGGAATCGGGAAAAAAATGTTAGAAATGTAAAAAAATGTTTTCATGCCGTCGCGGATTGCAGACAGCGTTTAATACTGAACAGAAGATATGGGCTATAGCAATAAAAAGGCCCCCCTTTCAAGAGAGCCCTACAATGATTTACTTATCAATAACCTTTGTTTTGAACCACTGCCTTGTTTACAATTAATTCGGATTGCGGGATGGGCCAGATATACTGGGCACTTGTAGGCGCTACAGGCGGAGCTGTACCCTTTGCAGGAATTGTGCCTCCCAACCTGAGAATATCTCTTGAACGAAAACCCTCTCCCAGTAATTCTATTCTTCTTTCAATAAGAATCATGTCAATTAATTCCTGGGCTGTTGCCGGAGCAAGTGTTACCGCAGCGTCTGCACGCTTTCTTACCGCATTCAGTAAAGCAACAGCCTTTGCATCAAGTCCGTTTACTCTTGCCAAAGCCTCTGCTAAATTTAATAATACTTCCGCATAACGGATAGCAGGAGCATTGTCAGTATTAGCAGTCCATTTCCTTAACCATGTTCTTGTGGCATGGTTGATAACCTGGTTAAATTGGCGGCGGGCATCAGCGACAGTCCAGCTGGTGTTTGACACAATCCCTGTTGCGCCTAAATTGAGTGAATAGTCTCCATTACCATTACAACTGGTACAAGGATTGGTAGCGGTTGACGAAGTTGCTGAAGGACTATAATACTGGTTTAAACTGTTTTGTGTGCCTGGCAGGTCATTGGCCGTAAACGGAAAAGATAAAATGTTTTCAGGTGTTGAACCACCCGCTCCAAATACCGTAGCAATATTAGCAGCTAATGTATGTGTAACACCGGACGTCGTAGAAAACGGCGCAGTTGCTTGTGGGACCAGCTTATTTCCTTCCGTAATAACTTTTGCATAATCGCCCATAAAAAGATAAACCCTGGTTTTTAATGCAATAGCTGTATTCTTGTGAGCACGCGTTAGATTCAAAGCGGTAGAACCATTATTAGCAAGAAGATTTGCCTCGGCAAAATTCAAGTCGTCCAGTATAAGGTTATATACTTCCGCTACCGTCGACCGGGTTTTCTGATTTTCTCCTAACTGGGTTTGGGGATCAGTATAAATAACAACACCCAGTGTATTACCGCTATTATCAATGTAAGGTTTGGCGTAAATAGTAACCAGTGAATGATAAATCAAGGCCCTTATAAAACGGCACTCTGCTTTGTACTGAGACTTTAACGCATCACTGATGGGAGCATTATCAACCCCTTTGATTACTACATTGGCCCTGTTAATTGCCGTATAGGCCGCCCCCCAGAAGTTCTGAACTTCATTGGTTGTTGGTGTTACGGTAAAATTCCATGTGGCCAATTGCGTTACACCATTAGCACTTTCATTTATAAATTCTTCCCCGCGGGCATCCTGGTAATTAAAATAACGGCCGCCGTAGATCTGTCCAACTTTTGCTCCCGCGTAGACACCGTTCACCGCAGCCAAAGTTTTTTCAGGAGTTGAAAAAGACACCTCTTCCAAAATCTGCGTCTGGGGTTCCGGAGACAATAATTCTTTTCGACAAGAAGTGATGCCAAGTATTATTAGAGATAAGATCAATAATTTATTTTTCATTTCGTTTTCCTTTAATTGATTAAAACCCAATGTTAATTCCCACATTAATAGTACGGGCCAGGGGTGCTGAGTTTCTGTCAACTCCAGGCGCACCATTGGTTACCTGGTTGGCAACTGATTCACCATTCGATTGCGTTTCAGGGTCGAAGCCACTGTAATTGGTAATGGTGAACGCATTTAACGCAGCTGCGTAAACGCGAACATTAGTTAATTTCATCCTGCTTACTAATGTTTGAGGCAACGTATAACCCAGTGAGACGTTACGGCCTTTAATGAAGTCACCTTTTTCTACATTACTGGAAATAACCAGGCCCGATCCATTAGATATATTATCACCAAATACAACTTTAGGCCATTCAACCACATCGCCAGGTTTTAACCACCGGTTTAAAGCGTCTTTTGCGCTGTTCCAGTTACGATTGTCATGCAATCCTGCCTTGCTTCCATTGTATACGTAATTGCCACCGCTGAAATATAAAAGGATGTTTAGGTCAAATCCCTTATAACGAAAAGTATTATCAAATCCACCAAAAAATTTTGGCAGGGCAGGGCCAATTAACACACCATCAGTGACCTGATTAGGTGGCGTGGAAATGGCCGTTCCGTCAGAAACCCGCGTCCATCTTGTAGCAGTACTTGCTGCGTGATTGTATTGTACAGGTGTGCCGTCTTTCATTAAAAACACACGACGGCCATTGTCCGGATTAATACCAGTGGTTTTTACTGCTAAAAAACTACCAATTGATTCACCTACGCGAATAAGTGAGGGGGATTCAAGCCCGCCGGTAGAAACCAGTATATCAGCATTATTGTTGGAAAGAGCAGTTACTTCATTTTTTAAAGTAGTGATATTAAAATTGGAATTCCATGAAAAGTCTTTGCCTCGAAGAATGGTTCCATTCAGTGTCACTTCAACACCTTTATTTACCATGCTTCCAACATTTCTTAATATGGAGCTGCCAGGAATACCCCTCGATGGTGATTGAGGTTCTGCAAGAACGAGGTCTGATATATCGTTTTTATAATAGGCGAAATCAACAGTAAACCGGTCATTGAAAAGACCAAGGTTAAATCCTACATCCAATTTTTTACTTTTTTCCCATGTGAGATTGGGATTTCCCGCCTGATTAAAGAAAATTGCGCCGCTTGAACCATACAAACCGCCGGTAAAGAGGGTTTGATAAGGATAACTGCCTATCCCTGCAAAATTGCCTACCATTCCATAGCTTCCCCGAAGCCTGAACAGACTTAGTGCATTAGAAAAAGAAGCACTCTTCCAGAAACCTTCTTCAGATATGGACCATCCGGCTGAACCGCCGTAAAATGTTCCCCACTTTTTAGCGAAAGCTGAATAACCATCTCTTCTTGCATTTAAAGAAAGGAAATACTTTCTTTGAAAATCATAGTTAACACGGCCAAAATAGGACTGTAAAAAACTCTCAGCATAAGTATTTCCAGCCGGAACAATATCAATATAGGATCCCTGGTATTCGTCAAAAAACGGATCTGTTTGATTTCGACGGTCTGCGCCCCAATTATTTGTAAGGGTATAGGTTTGTTCTGCTCCTACCAGTACATTAAGACCGTGATCTGCAAAACGGGTATCATAGGTCAGAATATTTTGCCAGTCCCAACGATGTGGCCGTTGCAGGGTATTTTGGGTCGCCCCATTAAATTGGGAACCGTCACCATGCGCTGCATTCCTGAATTCCTCATTTACAACTGAATAATGGTCAAGTCCGTAAACTGTTTTAAAAGTTAGACCCTGAAAAAGCCGCACCTGCCCATAAATATTTCCAAGAACCCTTTCTCCGTTGGATTCAAACCTGTTCAAATTGTTTAACATAACAGGGTTTGTAAATGCCAATGTAGTAAGATTATTGCCCTGGCCTATAGTTGCTCCGTTTATATTGTATGTGCCGTCTTTTTTATAAGGGCCAACGTTTGGAGCAAGGGCAAAAGCAAGACGTGCAGAACCGGATGTGTTAAATGCAGCACCTGTTGAACCCGTATTGACCCCTGTATTATGATTGCTGGTATAATTGAAAGTTCCGCCGATTGTAATAGCACCGGTTACTTTATGGTCAAGCGTAAACCGTCCGGTCATACGCCTAAAATTGTTATTGATAAACATCCCTGCCTGATCCGTATATCCGCCTGAAAAATAATAACTGGTGCGATCATTCGCACCGGAAACACTAATGGTGTGGTTTTGTGCAAATCCAGTGCGATAAATATAATCGTACCAGCGGGTATCCACAAGGTTGCCATTGGCGTCGTTCATCGTGTAAAATCCACGCGCATTTGTCGCAGGACCAGAAACTGTTCCGTCAGCATTTACAGTCCCGTTAGGCGCAGTGCCTGCGTTGACAAGGGCTTCATTTTTTAAATTAGTGAACTCCTGGGCGTTTAAAACATCAATGAGGTGATATGGTTTCGTCCATCCTGCCCATCCATCATAATTTACGCGGGTCCGGCCCTGCCTTCCTCTTTTTGTTGTGATCAAAACGACACCGGCAGAAGCTCTTGAACCATATATGGCGGAAGCAGATGCATCTTTTAGCACTTCAACACTTTCAATATCAGAAGGATTAATATCTCCCAGTAAATTATTTGAAGCAGTTCCACCGGCATCGCCCGAGAAAGATGGTATACCATCAATGACAATTAAAGGCGAAGAGCTTAAGGAAATGGAATTCGTTCCCCTAACCCTTATGATTGGAGGGTTGCCTAAAACTCCATTAGGGATGGATACGTTTACCCCTGCTGCCCTGCCGGAAAGCCCCTGTTCGAACGTTTGTATCGGCTGATCTTTCAGCTTAGAGCCACTTATTTGGGCAACATTGCCTGTGATTTCTTTTCGACGCTGTGTCCCATATCCTACTACAACCACCTCCTGTAAATTTGCCTCGGTAGCATTTTGAAGCTTTATATCGATTGCAACCCGATTTCCAATGACTACTTCAAGTGTGGCCATTCCAACCGAAGAGAAAATAAGTGCTCTGGCATTTGATGGAACCGTCAGCGAATAAGTACCGTCTGAA
>Ga0126307_10003312_pt1 | contig 11000 bp, 8 predicted proteins | sample Plot28_FD_89955 | JGI IMG/M metagenome (GOLD analysis project Ga0126307, IMG submission 89955) | Serpentine soil microbial communities from UC McLaughlin Reserve, CA, USA - Plot28 | ecosystem: Environmental > Terrestrial > Soil > Grasslands | place: USA: UC McLaughlin Reserve, Lake County...
GAGGCGCCTGGGGGCGGCAAGTGTCGTCCTTGGCGCTGCCGCTGTTTTCTTCATGGCGGCCGCTAGCACCGGCCTCATCCCTAGCGTAGCGCCCCTGGGCCACGGATACGACTAGAGTCCACCGGGATGCGTCTTTTAGTAATCCGCCCCTAGAGGAGAAAAGCATGCCCACGACTAAGCACCTGCCAGATCAGCCGATCATGAAGTACGTCCATCCCGCCGACCGGCTACGCCCCTGGTTCGGGGCCGCGGTGGGGCTGGCAGCGCTCGCGGTCATGCTCGCCTTCGGCATCCTGGGCAGGAACTTCGGGACCCTCGAGCACCTCAAGGCGCTCAACGACGCGGGCAGCTGGCTTACGGTGTCCTTGATAGAGGCTTCGGCCGGGATCCTGGCGCTACTTCTGGCGGCCGTCGCCCTAGGCGAGCGGATCGAGCGGGGGGTTGAGGGACCGCACTTCATCTCGCTGATCCGCCTTACCGCCCGTGGGGGCTTCGCAACCATAGCACCGGCCGTCGTCTTCGACGTGCTGAAGGTCACCACCACCTCCGTGGTCCAGGAAGGCTGGGTGATCACGGCCCTCGTCGTGGTGCAGGTGACGCTGTTGGCAGCGACGATCGGGGCTTTCGCGTTCATGCTGTCGTCTTTGTGGGCGACGCTCAGGGTGACGTTCGTGGGTGTTCCTGAGAGCGCCCCCGAGGAGACCCAAGCGGAGGAAAGCGCCGACGGTCGCGTCACCGAGCTGCGCGACGCCTCCACCGAGGACCTGCTAAGGGCCGTGGACGAGGCGGCCGAGATGGCCGACCGCGAGGAGAGCTCCGGATAGGGTAGGGGCTCCGGGGCCCTAGCCTCCTTCGTCCTCGGCGGCGACTGCCACAACCGAGCACGATCGTGAGGCAGCTATGCCTCTGTTGATACCACTCTGATACCACCGGGAACGCAATACGGTGCAACACTCAGCAAGGTAGAGAAAGGAAACCCCTTTAGATATGCGGGATTTGCAAGCGCCTGCACACCCCTGCAACGCCTGAGTGATCACTCGTAATGAGCAGGGGTAAGCGGTTCGAGTCCGCTCGTCGGCTCTCCCTATCCGGCTTACCTAAAAGAAATACTCGGACTTAGTGAGGCGCTCAATTCACCATCAGGATCCGTTTGATACCACTCACAATTTTTTGGTGGGCTTTTAGCTGGTCTCTTCGAAGATCTCGAGCAGAGACTTGCCAGCTAAGCTCAGACGGTAGTAGACCCTCCTGCCGGTGCGGTGGGGCTCCACGAGCCCGGCCGCCTTGAGCCTGGAGAGGTGGGCCAAAACCGCTCCAGGGGAAAGGCCCAGTTGCCTGGCAAGTTCGGTTGTTGTGCGTGGGACGATGAGACCCTTGAGGACGGACGCCCGGCCGGTACTCAGGGCGGCCTCCAGTGCCGTACCGTTGGGCGGGGCAGATGAGGAGGTCCACAGGTTCGCCACCCCGCGAGGGCCGTAAGCCACGGTCGGGCGGTAGTTAGGCTGGATGAGGACTTCGACGCGGGGCCAGGCGAAGACGCAAGGCACAAGGGTTATTCCGCGCCCTGCGGGCTCCACGACAGCTTCGTAGCTCTTGTCCAATTCCAGGACACCCCCCTCGTATCTCGCCTTCGGATGTAGGCCGGAGAAGAGGGCCTCGATGCCACCGAAGGCAAGCTCCTGACCGCGCCTGATCGCATCTCCTTCCAGAAGTTCCTGGATCCGAGGCCAGTAAGGAGCGAGCGCTAGATCATGATAGCGTCGTAGTGCGACTACCAGCCGCTTGAGAGTACCCTCGGGATCGCTCAGGTAGATCTCTAGCAGGCGTTCCCTTTCGAGTGTGAGGGAACCGAACTGCTCCTTCTGTACCCGCACGAACGCCTCCACATCCTCGTGAACCACCTCAGCGGGCGTGGCCCTCAGGAGTTCCAACTCCTGCCCGAAGGTAGCGATCGAGGCGTCTGGCGGCGGGGTGAGGAAGTCCGGGCAGGCCCTCTCGGTGCACATAGCGGCGAGCAGCGCAGAGAGTTCGGTGCCTGGTAGGACCCGCCGCGTGCGGGCGACCCAAGGTGCATGTACCGAGTCGCGCCCGTGGTGAAGCAACACCGCGAAGCTGGCAACTGTCTCCCACAGCGGGCTGGGCGCGAGGCGTACTTTGGTGAGGTCTTCGGTGGAGAGGAGTATCGTGATCATGGTGTGCTGTCAGCCGATAATAACACTCACAATTGGTCCTCCGCATTATCCCGGAGGGCCATCGATAATTCAGCACCTTTCGCGAAAATTTGAATCGATTCCGTTTCCCGGATCCCGCCTTTACATTTCTGGGACGTGGAGCAGACGATGGCAGAGCGTGATGAAGTGGAACGCGAGATCCTTGTGACCCTCCACAACGTGGACGAGGCGAGACTTCCACAAAGGATGGAGCGACTCGCAGGTCACGCTGTCCCGGCGGCGCTACTGCTACCGACTGCGTGCTGAACCTTGGCGTCGGTATGATTCGGAGCAGCCGAACATCGCGCGATGCGCAAGGTATAGCTCAAACAGAAAGGGGCAGAAGATGAACGGCGGGCCGATTCGACGGGAAGACGAGGCCGCGATCCGACAACTCATTGAGGACATGCAGGAAGGGCAGAACACCAAGAAGGGAGAGCTGTTCGCTTCCGCTTTCGCCCAAGAGCACGACTACGTCGCCATAAACGGGATGTTTCTGCCGAACCAGACCCAGGAAGACAATGCTCGCCGCCACCAAGGACTCTACGATGAGAGCAGAAGCTCCGTCGCCGGAAGGTATGGAGAAGTGGAGGTCCGCCTGAATGTTGCCAAAATTCGAGCCTTGACCGCCCCGGAAGTGACCGTGGCGCATGTTGAGAGCGAAATCCGCCTGAAGGGCCGAGCTGAGAAGAAGACGAAGAACATCATAACCGCCGTGATGCAGAAGCAAGAGGGTGAGTGGGAGATCGTGGCCTTCCACAACGCTCCCGTCCAGAAGAGTAAAGGAGAAGGCACGGGGTTCGTTATACAGGTCGAGGGCTTGGAAACAAGTCAAGGAGACAAGGAGATGATCAAGGACGTGCCTCTCATCGGCATCTTCGTTGAGGACCAGGAAGGAGCGCTCGATTTCTACACGAACGAGCTCGGGCTCCAGAAGGTCCAGGATGAAGCTTATGGCCCCGATGCTCGCTGGATCACGGTCTCGCCCGCGGAATCCAAGACCAGGATCGTACTGAAGAAGGCCGAGCGGGACTACGAGAAGGCCATGGTTGGCAACTCCGACGGTGCGCCGGTACTGACGCTGGCTACCGACGACGTCCAATTTGTCTACGACCGGCTTAGGAAGCGGGGCGTACGGTTCCTGGGAGAGCCCTACCGCTACCCGTGGGGCATCGGTGCGCTGCTCTTGGATCAGGATGGCAGCCCCATCCTGCTGCAGCAGGAGGTGGACGAAGAGAAGCTTGGTAGCGATGCCGTCGCCTGGGCGCAGGATAGGAGCTTCGATAGTGGGTAAGAGCGTGCGATGGATCTTGGCTGTGACGGTCGGCCTCCTGGCGTCTATCGGCGTTGGAGCTTCTGCCGCTCACTACCTTCAGGAGCCCTATAACCCCGGATTCCTGGACTTCCCGATCCTAGTAGCACTGCACGTGGTTCTCGGTGGAGTCTACCTGGCCCTCGCACCGTTCCAGTTCGTCAGGCGCATCCGCTCGCGACACATAAACTACCACCGCTGGGCCGGAAGGATGCTCGTCTCCGTCGGTCTGGTTGTCGGGTTGAGCGCCCTGTTCATGGCGTTGGTGATTCCACAGGGCGGTTGGCCTGAGAGGATCGTAATCGGCCTGTTCGGGAGCCTTTTCCTCTTCGCCCTCATCAAGGGCTTTCTCAACGTCCGTGCGGGGCGGGTGGCGCAGCACAGGGAGTGGATGATCCGGGCGTTCGCCATAGGACTCGCCATCGCCACTGCGCGCCTGATCTTCTTCCCCGCGCTCCTGATCAGCTTGGCCGATCCGAGCGAAAGGCGCTTCGGGACGCTGTTGGTCGTGTCGTTGGCGGTGGCGTTCGTGGTGCACGCCGGAGTGGCGGAGCTCTGGATCCGCTCCACTCGCAGGAGCGGCGCGCCTGATGTTGGAGGAGTGAAGGCTGAATAAGGGTCGTGCACTTCGCCTACGGCTTTCGACAAAAATGGGCTGGAGTGAACCGGATCAACTCCGTCGCCCTGGCAAATTTGCAGCCCTTCTGCGGCGGAACTTCTCACATAAGGTTACGTGCAAAGGTCTTCTAGATGACGCCTATGCGCCAAGTTCGACGTACTGATAGGCGGTGCTGCCCGAGCTTCGAATGTGGCGGCCGGCAAGCACACGCTCCGGATCAGATCCCACGATGGTGTAAAACCACGGTCGTGAGATCCGGCGTTTTTCATCCTGACCGCGCCCGACGTGTTGGGCGGAAGCGTCTTGGAAGTCGACGGGGGTGTTGCGCTGATTTAGGTTTGATATTGATACCACTCTGATACCACCGCGGGCGCAATACGGTGCAACACACGGCAACCCAGAGAAGAGAAAACCGCCTAGAAATCGGTAATTCGCAAGCCTGAGCAAACCCCTGCAACGGCTGACCGATCACTCGTAAAGAGATTAGGTCAGCGGTTCGAGTCCGCTCGTCGGCTCTTTCTTTCCGCTTACCTATGCGGAATACTCAAGGCAACAGAGATTCCCGGTTCATCACTAGGGATCTGTTGACGCCACTCACGAAGTCATCAGGAGGATAGAGCGCCACGAGAGGAAGTACGCGATCAGCCACAGATCACCCGGTGATGCGATGTTCCATCAAGCGTACTGCGGCCACTTCAAGCACGGGGACGAGGGCGCTCGTGTGACGCGCAGCACCAGAACTAGTGCACGCCCCCGACGGGTAGGATAAGCCCTACCGCGCCAACGGGCAGGTCTACGTGCGCATTGACAAGCAGGTGTACGATGCGACGATCCGATACCCGCCGCCGCTCAGCCTGCTGGTCAGGGAGCTGCGCCGGCTCTCGAGCCCGATGTCATGAGGCACTCATCCGCCTGTGACGGGGGCGACCGAGTGTCCGAGTGCACGAACCCGGGCGGCAGAGACGAGATTGCCCTTGCGCTTGTAGAGATCGATCGCCTCGTTGATCACGGGTAGGACTGCCTTCCGCGATCTGGTAGCCAGCAAAATCTCGGCTAGATCCACACGGCGATCCGCGCTCAAGTTAAGCATCTCACGTGGCACGAGCTGGATCGCATCCCGCGTTAGCTGCTCCGCCTCTCGGTGGTCTCCGCAATTGACCAGGACTTGAGCCCTCGCCGAGCGCCATAGGGCCTGAGCGGCGACGTTTTCAGCGGGCGCCGTTTCGAAGCTCAGGGTGCTGAACCTCTCCGCTTCTTCTGAGCCCTGGATGGATAGCATACGAGACAAGCCCGCGGCGAACTGCGAAACCCATTCTCGCTCCTGCATCTCGCGCGCCATCTGCAGAGCCGTCCGGAGCTCGCGTTCCGCGGCGGCAAGATCACCAGCAAGGATCTCAACGGAGGCGCTTGACCCGGCCGCGAACATGAGGGGCCGCCGCGCGCGTATCCGCTCCACCAGCAGTCGCCGAGCACGGATGATCAGGTCGCGAGCCCTGTCGAAGTCACCGAGCATCGCGCGCAGGCCTGCCAGCTCACACAGGACGAGGGGATGATCCATGCCCCGCCACGGCAGGAGTTCCTCGCAAGCACGGACGCAATCCAATACGGGGGTCTCGCCTAGGACGAGCGCCAGGGCAACCCAGAGTCGGGCGGCCGCTTCCTCGCGCGGCTCGCCCGAACGAATGGCATGGTCCAGGCCCCGCCGAGCGAACTTCTCCATCTCGCGCAACTCACCCAATAGCATGTGTACATGCCCCACGACGTAGCACCCTAGGGCGAGTCCGGCCTCGTCCCCTGAGTCACCTATTACCTCCAGGGCCCGCTCCGCCTTCTCCCGGAGCGCTCGCAGACTCACCGGATCTGGACCGGTGAACAGACAGATCCTGGTCCGCTCTAGACCGATGACCTGTTCGAGCGAACGATCCTCGCCGACCCTCAGCTCGTCTAGCATCTCTCGGAGCATCGCATCGGCGTGGGCATGCTGTCCCAGCAGCTGGTAGGCCTCGACGAGGTGGCGCCTCACCTGTGGCAGCTCGGTGTGGTCGGGCGGGAGTAGTGACTTCGCGCGGGACCACAGGTTCTCGGCCGCCGCCACGTCGAAGCGGCCGAAAGCCCGCAGGCCCGCGCTCGCTAGCCATTCCCCCCCACGCTCCGCGAGCGTCAGGCTGTGGGCGTCGAGGAGCCCAAGCCGGCACCGTTCCTCGTGTGCCTGCTCCAGGTGATAGCCGACAACCTCCTCGAACCCTGACGTGCTCTCCGCTGCTTCTCCCTCGAGCCACCCCGCGAACCGCTCGTGCAGCTCCGCTCGGGTCGCTCTGGCCATGCTGTGGTACGCCGCCATCTGGATCAGGACGTGAGAGAAGCTGAACGTCTGCTTACCAGTGGAGTCCAGTTGCGAGGGGCGCACCAGTTGCTTCCGTTCCAGGGCTTGGAGGTGTCTACTGGTGAAGGACCGGGCGTCCTCCGGCAGCAACGCCACGAGAGCTTCTACCGAGAAGTCGATTCCAATCACGGACGCGGTTCGCATGAGGTCGCGATCGGCGGGCCCGAGACGGTCGAGGCGGGCGGCGAGCAGCGCCTGCACGGAGGCCGGGATTGCGAAGCCCCCTTTCTCCTTGAGGGCTGCCAGCAGCTGTTCCACGAACAGCGGGTTGCCCTGGGACATCTTACCGACGCGGGCCACCGTCTCCGGCGGGAGTAGTCGTCCGGCCAAGCGGTCGGCTATCAGCTTCTCGGTGTCATCCGGTCCCAGTGGCTCAAGAACCAGCGACGCAGAATCGCGTTTGCTCGCTGCCCAAGTGCCGTGCTCCTCGAGGAAGTCGGGTCGAGCCAGGCAGAGGAGCAGCACCGCTTCCCGAGTCCATTCGGTGATGTACTCGATGAGCTCGAGGAGGGTGGACTGTGCCCAATGCACGTCCTCGAGAATGACAACCACCGGCTGCCTCTTGGCGAGAGCCTCGAAGAAGCGCCGCAAAGCGGGGAATGGCGCGTCGAGGCTTCCCGATGGCTCGGATAGGCCGATCGCACCCGCGACCTGATCGGCGATCGACTCTGCGTCGTCCTCCCCGGCGCATAGCTTCAGCAGATCCTCCCGTCTCACCCCGGCCACCTGCATTACGATCTCCCGTAGCGGCCAGAAAGTCATGCCCTCACCGTACGCGGGACAATGCCCAACGAGCACCAGCGTGTCGGAGCCGAGCGACTCGGCGAACTCCCGAGCTAGCCTCGACTTCCCGATGCCAGCCTCCCCGACGACGGTGAATAGGCGGGCGCTCCTCTCCTGCACCGTCCGATCGAATACCGCGCGCAGGCGAGCGAGCTCGGCCGCGCGGCCGACCATCGGAGCATCGAGACGGCGGGCGAAGGCCGGAGCACCCGGGACCATATCGAGGAGCCTCCATGCGGAGACTGCCTGCCCGTGGACCTCAAGGGCCCTGTGCTTCCTAGGCTCTAGGCGTGCAGCCTCCTGAACGAGGCTCCGGGTTCTCTCGCTGACCAGGATTTCGCCCTCGGCGGCCGTCTGCTGCAGTCGTGCTGCCACATTGACCGCCGTCCCCGAGGCGATCGGCTGAGCTGCTGCGGGATCGCCCACCAGTACCTCGCTTGTATCGATACCCACCCGAGCCGCCAACCGTATCCCTTCGGCGCGCTCCAGTTCCTCGTTGACCGCTGCGAGCTCACCACGCAGTTCGATCACGGCTCTTATCGCTCTGAGGGCGTCATCTTCGTGAGTGGCAGGCATCCCGAAGACAGCTACGACAGCGTCACCGATCAGCTGCTCGACAGTGCCTCCGTGCCGCACAACGACATCGCCTGCAGTGTCGACTAGCCGCTTGACATGCCGTCGGACAGCTTCTGGGTCCAGACTCACGCCTGAGCGAGCGGAGGGGGAGAGATCGAGGAAGGCGACTGTCACGGTCTTCCGGCCCGGCGGTAGCCATGGCCGCGCTTCGACTTGCGGCCGGGCCGTGGAGCTTTCGCGGGTCACTACAGAGAGCGGCGGGGCAGGTTGTAGATCCAGTGAGGCGTCTTGACGGAGGATCGCCTGCTCAAGCGCCTGGAGCGCTGGTCCTGGCTCGATCCCTAACTCTTCGACCAACACCTGGCGGGTAGTTCGGTAGACCTCGAGTCCTTCAGCCTGTCGGCCGGAACGGTACAGCGCCAGCATGAGTTGTCCTCGCAGGCGTTCCCGCAGCGGTTGCTCGGCAATCAGGCCCTCCAGCTCACCTACCAACTCAGCGTGCCGGCCGAGCGCCAGGTCCACGTCGAGCCGCTCCTCGATCGCTGCCATCCGAAGCTCTTCCAGCACTGCGATGTCTGTTTGTGCGAAGGGCTCGTATCTGAAGTCGGCCAATGCCGGTCCGCGCCATAGACCGATTGCAGTGCGAAGCTTCGCCGCCCTCTCTGGGGCAGGCGCAGCTGCCGCCTCTTCGAGCAGGCGTCTGAACCGGTACGCATCGACCTCGCCACGGTCGATCGCCAGAACGTAACCAGGGGGGTGGGTCTCTAGGACGGCAGGAGCCTCGCTAGAGCTCCGCGCGGGCTCCAGACGTTTGCGGAGGGTCGATATGAGGCCGTGGAGGGCCGTGATCGCCGTCGGGGGCGGCACCTCGCCCCACAGCCAATCGATCAGTTGGTCGGTTGAGACGACCTCGCCAGCCCGCAGAACCAAGAGCGCAAGCAGAGCCCGCCCGCGCCCGCGGGGCAGGTGCACAGGTCGATCTCCGTCGAGGACCTCCATCGGCCCCAGGATGCGGAACTCCACCAAAGCCCCCTGGCCTACTCCCCTACCGACACCACCGCTCGTCGTAGGAGTTTCGCGTCAACCGTCGCGTCAACCGTCAGCCAGCCCTTAGCGAACCATTAGCGCGCGTGCCTAGTATAGCTCCGAACCGAACAGACAGGAGGTATCATGGCCGAGCCGTTCATCTTCATCGGCACGCACATCGTAAAGGAGGGCAAACTCGAGGACTTCAAGCAGCACTTCCGAGACTTCTGTGCCTTCATCGAGGAGAACGAGCCCCGTCTGATCCACTTCGCGCTCTACATCAGTGAGGACGGCAAAGAGGTGAGCATCGTCCAAGTCCATCCCGACGAGGACTCCATGGCGTTCCACATGCAGGTTGGCGCCGAGCATTTCGCTCGGGCGTACGAGTTCCTGGACGCCACGAAGAGCATCCAGATCTACGGAACGCCCAGCGACGCCCTCGTTGAACAGATGAAACAGGTCTCCTCGCCGGGGGTTCCTGTCATCGTCAAGTCTGAGCTCACTGGGTTTGACCGTCTCCCGGCAACGGCGGTCTGAGCCGGCGACTCGAGACCGGACGGGCGACAGGATTGACTGCTGAGGTCAGGAGAACGACGAGGATACGTGGATACGAGAGCGATATTGATACCACTCTGATACCACTGAGAACGCAATACGGTGCAACACGCAGCAACCCGGAGCAGAGAAAGCGGCTTAGTAATGCGGGATTTGCAAGCTCGTGCAAACCCCAGCAACGCATGACTGATCACTCGTAGCTGGAGCAGGAATGCGGTTCGAGTCCGCTCGTCGACTCTCTTTTTACCTGCAAAACCCATGAAAATGAAAAGCCTCCGATGGTCGCTATGGGGGCCTTGTCAGCAGTAGACTATCCCAAAGCTTCGTCCCTTGGCTTGGTGCGCTACAAGTGTGCAGCGCACGGCAGGTAGCGTAGGCTAATCCTCTGGCATTGACCGTCTGACCGATGTGCCCGAGTGCTGAGAAGACAACAGCCCGTTGAAAAAGTCGGCATTGAGCAGATAGCAACCACAAATCGGACTCGAAACGCCCCAAAAGCGGCGTGTTTGGTGCCATTTGGTGCCCAGTCGAGGGTGAAAGCAGCCACCAAGGGTGTTTTTCAACAGCCTGACGAATTCTCGGAAGCTCCACGCAAGGAAAAGCCCCTAGTGCACAATCAGGCGACCTCCCGGGAAATGGATAGATGCTCATTATGCGGACAACCGAAAACCCGGCTGGAGTATTCATGAACCTTACTGTAGCTCACCACACGAAACCTATCTTGAAGACGCACTAGCGAACGTTATGGGCGGTCGACCCGGGACGTGCCGGACCCGACTTAGGCTGGACTGTGCTGCTAGGTACTCACCTCGTGCCGTATGCGCTCCAGCCGGTCTGTTTCTTCGCCACACCCGCGGTGACTTCAGGCTGGCTTTGCTCTGTATGAGATGGCGTTGGGCAACGGGGCAGGTTTGATCTCGACAACCAACGGTCAGGAGCGGGAGCGCGTTTGGCTCTTTGAGGGTATGGATATGTCTTTGAGTGCCTTTTCTGGGGTGTCGACGGGAAGTTGGCGAATCTTTTCCAGGCCCCTTGCGTTCTTCTCGTCTGAGGGCATGAGGTCGTCCCAGGTCTCGATCTCTGCGAGGGTGCGTTCGGCCCATGCCTCGACCGTGTTCAAGAGGCTGATGAAGAAGTCGACTACCAGGGCTCTGATGTAGACCTGGTCTTGGGTGACGTTGATGCCGTCTATGAACTCTTGTTTGACTTCGCCAGCGAACCTGAGCATCTCTTGGGCGTCGGCGCGGACCTGTTTGAGGGTGCCGATGATGTCGTCTTTGGTTCCCAGGGGCGCGACGAAGAGATGCAGCATCGCTTCGAAGTCCATCGAGAACGGGGAGATCGGGGTTCCCAGCCACTCTCGTAGCACTTCTTTGCCTTCTCCGGTGATCGAGTAGACGGTTCGGGCCCTCTTTCCAGTGTATTCCTTTTTGCCCTCTATCAATCCCATCGAGGAGAGCCGCTTCGCTTCCCGGTAGATGGCGCTCTCGGCCCGGGGCCAGACGTATCGGAAGTAGCGAACTCGTTGCTGGGCCA
>Ga0126307_10003313_pt1 | contig 10999 bp, 11 predicted proteins | sample Plot28_FD_89955 | JGI IMG/M metagenome (GOLD analysis project Ga0126307, IMG submission 89955) | Serpentine soil microbial communities from UC McLaughlin Reserve, CA, USA - Plot28 | ecosystem: Environmental > Terrestrial > Soil > Grasslands | place: USA: UC McLaughlin Reserve, Lake County...
GAATTTCTCTTCGATTATCTTTTTCCAATCTTCAACACCAAGATCTTGTTCATCATTCTTTCTATTGAGCCACCAATAACAATGAGAACAATGTAAATTGCAAACATTATTGACATCTACAGAGCCATATATTGCTGGTTTGGAATGAAATAATTTTATACTTATCATATTTTTGAAGATCTGTATATAAAATGGCATCTCACGTATTATGTCAGTTAATCCACGCCCATAAATTAGATCAACCACATTTGTAATATTATTTACAAATAGATAAACATGTTGCAGATTATAGTTGCTGATATCTATTATATATGGTTGAAATAAATACAAAACTAGAAAAAAGTGTTTGTTATATAAAGATTGTAAACTTTTAGAAATAGATCTAAATAAAATTTAACCATAAGTAGTATTCTTAATTAATTTAATAGGTACTCATTTTATTTATCTATCATTTTGTTATCCTTAAAAAGAGTAAATCATTCTTCTGGTATAATGGATATTTTATTAGGAACATATTTCTATACAGTCTAATAGAGAGTATTATTAGGTTCTATCCATTTAACTTTATTATTTTTAATTCATATTTTTATATTAACTGGCCTGTTTCTTAATAGTAATTGTAAAAATCACAATCTTCTAAAAATAACGTTTACGATATTTTCTCCAATAAATTTAAATTCTTTAAACATGATATTATAATAGTCTTCATAAGTGAATTTTAATTAAATGATATAATTTAATTTTTTGATGATATTATACTACTAAGACCATTTTATCATCCATTGAATTAAATGTAATATTGATTCAACCAATTCTTGACCTTTCTTAGTTAATTTATATTTGACTCTGGCAGAATTTCATTATATGCTTGCCTTTCTAGTATACCATCTTTCTCAAGTTCTTTTAATCTGCAATGAAGCGTTTTACTACTAATACCTTCCATTAACTCTAAATTTTTTATATCTTACAGGATTAGTTGTACAATAAAAAGGAATTAGCATTTCAAATGTCCCTCGTTTTGTTATCAAATTAAAGTTTTGTTGTTTGTAACATTAGTTGTTGAGAATCATAACCTCAAAATTACAATTATCATTATTATAAACCTGTAGTTTGTTTACTTTTTGTCTCTTTGTTTCCTTCATTACCCTTTGTGTAATATGGTCAGCTCGATGACTTGAATAGTTTCCTTTGTAAACAGAGGTATGCAAAAAGAAATACTGAAAAAAGGAATAAAGAAAAATTATGGAAAGATTGCTTTAGAGGGGAATGTTTCTAATACTTGTTGTAGCCCTTCATCTTCACAAGAAATTTGTTGTGATAAAAATAATATTTCTAACGAACAAATATCTTCTATGATTGGCTATAATATCACTGAATTGAAATCAATTCCAGAAGAATCTATTATTGGATTAGGATGTGGAGCACCTTTAAATTTCGTTGATATAAAAAAAGGTGTAATTCTTGTCGATTTAGGATCAGGTGCTGGAATTGATGCATTTTTGACAATTAAACTAGTAGTTAACGAAGGAAAGATTATTGGATTTGAAATGACTGATGAAATGTTAGAAAAAGCAAGAAAAGTTGCAATTGCTAATAACTATAAAAATATAGTATTTAGAAAAGGAGATATAGAAGAAAAAATTTCTTATTGACAGTAATTCGGTAGATGTTGTAATAAGTAATTGTGTTATAAATTTGACCTCTAATAAGACAAATACTTTTAAAGAAATTTATCGTATATTGAAAAAAAATGGAAAAGCAAGAATGATTATTTCTGATCTTATAACAACTAAAGAAATTAGTAAAGATGATATTAACACTAATGATTGGTATAGTTGTATAGATGGCGCATTAACAAAAGAAAATTATTTACAAAGTATCAAAGATGCTGGATTCCAAAACATTGAGATATTAAATGAAAAAACCTACATGGATAAAAACCATTTTAGTGACGGAAGGAAAATCCTTAGTATAATAGTTAAAGCAATAGTAAATTAGTCTGATATAATCATGAAATTTTTAAAAAATCTAAAACAAGTAGTAGTAAGAGTAGTAGTAATAAAAAAGATGCTAAAACAATTCTTTTTGTATGCATTGAAAATACAGGAAGGAGTCAAATGGCCGAAGGTTTTTTAAAAAATATGTCCCCCATGGATTTAAAACTCTGAGCGCAGGAACAAAACCTGTATCCCAAATCAATCCAATAGCAATACAAGCAATGAGGGAAGTTGAAATAGATATCAGTACACAAAAATCAAAAAAATTAACTGATGAAATGATTAGGAATTCAAATCATATAGTAAATATGGGATGTATGGACAAAAGTTTTTGTCCCATGATATTTTTACCAAAGGTTATAGAATGGCATTTAGAAGACCCAAAAGGAAAGTCAATTGAAACAGTGAGAGAGATAAGAGATGAGATAGAAAAAATGGTAAAGGAACTTGTTGCAGAAATTACAATTGCTCTTAAATAGATTAGACAGAAATAAAAAAATCTTTTTTGCAGAACTCATTGGAACCTTTACAGTTATAGTATTTGCTACTGGTTCTGTGGTATTAGATGCAAAATTAAATGGAGCATTAGGACTTCCATTTATAGCAATTGCACCTGCTGTTGCTGTTGCTATTGGAATTTATTTATTTGGCAAAACATCAATGGCACATTTTAATCCTGCTGTAACTGTAGCATTTTTAATAACAAAACATTTAGAAAGAAAAAAAGGATTACTCATAATTTACCTTTTAGCAGAAGTAATAGGTGGAATATTGGCAAGTATTTTCATTTATTTTATTTTTGGGAATCTAGCTCATTTGGGTGCTAATGCTCCAAACTATACTAACTTTTCCATTTATGTTATTGTTGGAATTGAAATATTAGCATCTGCTTTACTTATGTTAATAGTACTGATAGTAGTCTATACAAAAGGATTAAAGAAATTTGGCGGCATAGCAATCGGTGCTATTGTAGGTCTAGATACCGTTTTATTTGGTTTAATTTCAGGCGCTTCAATGAATCCTGCTCGTTCTTTGGCACCCGCTATTGTGTCTGGTTATTATTTTGATTTCTGGCTTTATCTTACTGCGCCATTTATTGGAACTTCAATTGTAGCATTATTGTTAAGGAATAGATTTTAATCCTATTTTTTAAATAATATCTAAAACCTAGAATTATTATTTACCTGAGTTTATAAATAACAAATTAAATTTATGATAAAAATAGTGAAACTCTTTAAGAAATAAAAAACTATATCTAATCGAATAAAATGGATCTATTCAAGTATCTAAACCAACTTATAAAAGAAGACAGTGAGATTGACTATTGACCCACCTATTGTATAAGAGTTCATCTACAAGGACCTTCTATATAATTATAAGAGGAGTTAAAGCTATTTCCTTAATTAACACCGAGAAGATTCTTATATATCTTATATAAATATCACCGTTAGAAAAGGAATCTAACTTTTTTAATATAAAGAATAATATTAATCGTTCCAGAATAATTCTTACTTGATTATGTAACCTAGCGCAAATATACATTTGAATTACTTTTAAAAGTGGATTTAATAAATATGAAATATATTATACTGTTTTTTTTATCATTGTTTGCTACTTCATTACCAATTATCAGTTTTTCGCAAATGGACTATTCTACACCTCACACAATTACACAACAGATACCATCAACAAATAACCAATCACAACCAAGTTATCTTATCTTAGCAACCATTATTATTAATGATAGTGGAGGTACAAAAGTTGCAAAAGATTTTACAGTAAACATAGTAGGAAAGATAGTAGGAAAGTCATTTATTCTTGCTTCATTTCAAGCTCTTCCATCACCTGAAATCAAAATTGTGTCTATGCAAGAAGGTAATTATTCATTATCTATAAGTAATGCCCAAGGATATAAAGTCTCACAACAAAATGAATGCCAAGGTGACATAAAAGCTGGAGAGGTTAAAACTTGTTTACTTACTTTAAATGATGAGACAACGGCAACAGCACCCTTCCCACCCCAAACTGATGGAGGAGGAGGACCACAGACGCCACCATCACCTCAATGTCCAACTGATCAGCACTTAGACCAAGCAACACAACAATGTGTTCTAAATACACCACCACCTCCACCACCACCTCAATGTCCAACTGGTCAGCACTTAGACCAAGCAACACAACAATGTGTTCTAAATACACCACCACCTCAATGTCCAACTGGTCAGCACTTAGACCAAGCAACACAACAATGTGTTCTAAATACACCACCACCTCAAACTGACACTCCATTCCACTTTACAGCAGCTGGTGACTTTAGAGATAATACTAAGACTGATGAAAACATGGCAGCAAACAATCCAGAAATTGTTCTGATAGTTGGTGACTTTTCCTACAACGGAAATGCTGCACAGTGGTGGTCTAAAAACATGGATGCTCTTAAAAATCTCACTGTTGTTGCAGCTCTGGGTAACCATGATGAACCAAATGATGAGTTCCTTAAGTTATTTCCACTCAATGGAGGTAAATGGGAATTTATTAAGAAAGTAGGTAATGTTGCTTTTGTTGCTTTTGATACCGAAAACAATGATCCATCAACCATTGATCCATTATTAGCACAAGCACAGGCAGATCCAGCTGTGGACCATATTATTACTTTTGGTCACAAAACACTGTTCACCCCTACTCCAGGAAATCCATTGAAAGCAGATGCTAATAAAGGATATTTCGATGTATTTAAAAAATATGATAAAATTAGAATGGTTTTGGGAGGGCATAACCACTTTTACGCAAGAATGAATGCAGTTTCAGGAACAGATTTCATTTATGTGACTGTTGGAAATGGAGGTGCTAATCCACACCAAGATTCAGGTGAATCAGGCTCTCCACCACAACAATATGTCAGAAGTAATGGAGCTTTACATTGTGATGTTAATAACGAAACAATAAGCTGTAAGATGATATCAAATGAAGGAAAAGTATGGGATGAATTTACTGTAACTCCTGGTAATCCTCCGGCATCAAAACAGAACCCAGCTCAAGCCCCAGGAATAATTACACAACAAATACCATCAATGTTCATACAACAAATACCATCAATAGACAAGCAATCCCAATTAGATTTTGGTGATCCTCTTGTAACCTATTTACATTGAATAGAAATATCAGATATTTCAGAAAACAATTTTTTATTGCTTTATAAAATTTTGGATACCGCTCCATTAATTTCTTTATTATTTTAGTCATTCTTCTTTTTACTTTTTGTTTTTTTTTCCTATACCAGCATTACATACAGCATATGGAGTTGATTTTTCCATATTTGCCTTTCCCTTTATCAACACATCTATCAATTTTTTTGAATATTTATTTTGTATGGGTAATTGAAATATATAATCGTTATAAATCATAACTATATATAATATATGTCTACAAAAATAGATATTTAAATAAACAATAATTATCATACATTTTCTAAATATCAGTAGCAGATTAATTAACAACTTGTATGCTTCAATTACAATAATGGTCATAGTTGTAAACAAAAGAAAAAGTAAAATTCTTTCTCTAGATATACTATATATTAAAAATACAATATTTAGGAGAAATATTTATCATAAAAGCTTTAAATTTAATATTTTCTATATTACTATATGATTTCATCTAACCATAATGATGAAAATAATAAATTTATAGATCATTTAAATGAAGTTTTATCAGCTGAAAATGCTGCAATAGAACGATTAGAAAAAAGAATACAGGAAACTCCTATACAAGACTCTAAAAAGATATTACAACAGCATTTACAGGAGGAAAAAGAACAACAAAAAAGGTTAGAAGATCTTATCTCTACTTACGGTAAAAAGCCAACAGATTCAAAAGCAGAAATAATTTCTTTGCATACATTAACTAACGAAACAAGAGATAAAATAAAAAAAGATAATATTGATGATACACACACAACAAAAATATCCACTACTACAATTGATGATAATAATAATAATAATATCAATAATAATGGAATGACATCTGAAGAATCAGAGATACTAAATACAAAAGAAGATGCACTGATAAAAAATGATGAAATATCATCTTATAAAACAATATTAAAAATAGCTGAAGGAGCCATGGGTAAAGATGTAATAAATATACTAAAACAAAATTTACAAGAAAAAGAATTAATGTATGATAAAATAAAAAGTTCTGAATCTAAAATGCTTAATGAGATAGGAAAAAATAATGAGAACCATAATGAATCATTTAAGTTAGGATCTGCAGTTGCTGATATGTTAACATCTTATTGGAATTCTCAAGAAAATCCATCTAAAGTATATTTGTTCAATAGAAGAGTCCATCACGGAACTATTGGTGCTTTACTCGGTTTATCTTCTATATATAAAAAAAATCCAATTGTGACTGGTATTCTATCAGGTTTAGGAGCAGGTCTTTTAAAAGATGATTCTAAAGATTCCAAAGAATGGTTCTTATTCAGAAAAAAAGAAGATGAGAAATAAAAGGGAATAAGAATCATTAACATAGAGCAGTAGATTGTCAATATCTTCTCACCTAATAATGTTTTGTAATTTGTAATCTAATCGCATATACGAATAAAGAATATGCAGTATAGATTCTTCTAAACTTTGTTCTATTGTTTTAATTATTTTTGATTCACCTTATTTTTTATTTTTATTCGAGTGAATTCATTTTGAGAACTGATATCACAATGTGACAAGTGGGATGGGGAACAAATTTGACCAAAGTTTTGATCTCGTCTCTAGATTAAGGATTTTTCAATTACAAATATTAAATATGTTAAATTGATTGGAAAGATATTAAACTCTAATAAAGATCTATCAAAATTTAATTAAAAATTACGTCATCTTTAAAAAAAATTTAGGTATCTTCTTCTAATGATTTGTTTCTATTGTAACATTTTCTGTTTTCCATACGTAATAGTCTTTTTGAGGATGTTTAGACACGGTCCAAAAATCATAACTTTCACCTATACGATCCCCTGCATTATTAAGTTGTATTTTTCCAGAAATTCCAGTATCAAAAGATTGTGCTGTTTCAAAAACAATGTCTTTAAAAGATTTCTTATTATTACTATTTTCATGGTCAACAAGATAGCTACTATTAGTACTATTTGTATCCAAACTTAAAGAAGAAATCCAGAAAGAATCGTAAGCTATTGCTGGATAGGTTATAGATTCTCCACCTTCGTGTAACTGTTCTTCTAGTACTTCAATTAACTCATGAATTTTGGAAGATTTTGTATCTATAGCGTATAAAGGATTTGAAAAATTAGTTTTAATTGCAAATAGTGCAGAATCTATATTCTTTGTCATGTGATGATTTTGAGCAATACTATCGCTGCCATACCATCTTACGTTGGCAAGCGAATGATACATAGAAGATTGAATTAAGATAGGTGTTATTTCGTCATAAGATATTATAAAAACTCCTACAGATTTACCACCATATTTTTTTATTGCCTCATCTACAATACTGTTCAATCTTTCTAGATCTTTATTCCACATTATGAAGTTAATTCTATGGAGACTTGTAGCAAATTTCCCTGTATGTGGTTTATAGTTTATTCCCTCTTCCATTTTTCCACCTAATTTTTCAAAATGATCTTTGGTAGATTTGTAAAGTTCATTGCCATAAATATCACCTCTCCACATTGGTACTACTACTTTGATTCCCTCATCAATCATTCGCTCTGCAATAACCTTTCCTTGATTGGTATCATCTGGTACCAATCGGAGAAGGTTATCTCCTGATATAGAAAGTAATGGAGACGTACTAGAGTAGCTGATAAGGATAATATCATTGGTATCTGCATATTCTTTCGCGGCTAAAACTGCAGTACTTGTAGCGGGCCCGACAATAATATTGGCTCCAACCGAATGTAATTGTTTTATTGCCTCAAGAGAATCCACTGGGCTTGATTTTGAATTTGCCATAACAAGATTGAACCTAGATGAAGAATTCATTTTTTCAAAATATTTGTTTACATCATACTCGGCTTTTTCCAGGGCCACTTTTACTGATTTTCCAATTGACGAAAAAGAACCAGTAATTGGTATAATGGCTCCCACTACAAATTCTTTATGGAAATTCTGCTGTCCATCAGCAACAACACTAGGAGAGGTTAGTAATGATTTGTCAGTGATATAGTTCTTCTTTATTAACAATGAGTTTTGTCCACCATTTTCAAATCCATTGCTAAGATAAACAGATGAAAACAAAATAAGAGACATAATAGTTATCGAAGTAAAAATGATTTTATTAGAGGGTTTTCTCTTTTTCATTCTAACAACAATTTTAAAGACAAGGTCTTTTGATTTCCATTTAATAGAATATCGTAAATACCACATAAGACCACCAGCAATTAGTAAATAATGGGCAGAGAGCAATAAAGTAGAAATCCAAAGTTGTTCTACGAATGTTGTGAGAACTATGATTGCAAACCAGCTATCTCCTACTACAATTGCTAAGAAACCTACCAACTCACATACCCATGGGACTAGATGATGTTTCTCCTTTTTAATACCAAGAAGAATTGTTATGGCAAGAATAGTTAATATTGAATTTAAAGTAGGATAAGCAATAGTGACAATAAAGAGCATCATACCCCTAAAGTTGGATGTTTGAGCTAGATCCAAAGTTAGATTCAAAATGTATGCTAAGAATAATCCAGTTAATACTATCATCAAATACATAATTCTTTTATCTATAATGTAGCTGAGTTTTTTTCTTATTATTATTAATCTGTAAATCAAAAAGACATATGCAGACAACAAGAAAAAATCTGCGAGAGACGGCACAGGAGATACAATATCCAATACTACTTCATAATATGCCCATATGATATTTGCAATAAACCAAAATACAAGTCCTATTGTTAAAAAGATATTTTCTTTATTCTCTTCAATACTCTCCCTATTTTTTAAAAAAATATATGATGCTAGTCCTGCAGCAACCAGAGAATTTATAATGAGGACCCAGTTAGAATATATTATTTTACTATCAGGATCTGCAAAAATTATAACTAAATTTCCTACAGCTATAGTAAAAATAACACATAGAAAAAAATACAGTGATATCAATTCTCTCTCTTTTTTTATATAGAAGTTTACACAATCATCTGTTATAAAATCCTTTTTTGATAGAAAAAGTATAATTTTTTTAAGAAAATAGTTAGTTAATGTTTTGTGCTCTGTTATAGACTATGTTAGGTAAATAGATTTAACTACAACTAAGTAGATCATTTTTTTGAATATAATATGTTACACTTGAAAGAAAGAATATATATTTTGTTAAATGTAAATAAAATTTGTGAACAAGCTTATGATTCTGACATTTTTGTTCTTTGAAGGTTCCATTCTTTAACAAATGTACCATTAGTAGTAAACTTTTGTACTTTATCATTTTAGCATCAAGAACATAAACATTTCCTGCACTATCAGCCGCTACATCTGTAGGTTTTAAAAGGGTTGCAAAGATTTGATTATCTATTCTAATTGATTTATCATGAGGATAAATATATTCTACCTGTGGATTTAAAAAATAAAAAATCAATAAAGTAATCAATAGTATGAATATTATTGATAAAGCAACGGAAGATATTTTTTTTGCTAGTTCTTCATTTATTTTAAATAACATCTATTGAATCAGTTACAATAAAAATTATATTAATATTGATTTCAGAATACTTTAAATAAGAAATTCAGATATTCTATTTACTTTTCTCTATATAATATAATTGATTATCATTGATAATATATTAAATTAGCAATAAAAAATCCAATGATGATCAATAATGGATAAGGTGCCATGACGTTATTGTTTCATATGTCATATAATAAGTTAAACGAACGATCAGATTTGCTATTCCAATTAAAGAACTAATATCATAATAGGGCCAGTGGAATGTGAAACAAATTAGACATAAATTTAGGTCAATAAATGACAATAATAACAATATCTAATTATTAAAGTCATCATCATTTAATAAAATTTGGTTCTTAGAATAATCTACATCAATTGCTATTATTACTGGGACAGATGTTGATTCTTTTGCTTTTTCTAAGATTTTAGGAAATTCTTCAGTGGATTTAACATGATATCCAATGGCTCCAAAACTTTGAGCAAGTGTAACAAAGTCAGGATTATTGAATCGAGTAAATACACTCCTTCCAAATTCATGAATTTGTTTTAGAGATATCATACCATAATCTGAGTCACACCAGATAATGACTATTATTGGTAATTGCAAACGAACCGCAGTCTCCAATTCTTGAACATTCATCAAAAAGCCACCGTCTCCACACATGACAACAACTTTTTGATTTGGCCTGACAAGTTGCGCTGCAATAGCACCTAGAAGTGCAAAACCCATAGAACAAAAACCATTAGTGATTAGACAAGTATTTGGAATATAAGTATTGTAGGTTTTTGCTATCCATAATTTATGAGCTCCAACATCTGATATAACAATATCATTTTCCTCTAAAGCATTTCTTACATCAATGACTAATTTCATAGGTTTTATCGGATAAGCAAAATCATCTTTGAATTTTTCAATCCTCCATATAATTTGTTTCTTAATTTCTCTCAATATGTCAGGTATTTCGAAATATGGCATGTCTATAGAATTTAGATTGTTATTGTTATTGATTTTTTTTCTCTCCTTTTTCTCTCCTTCTACTTCTTTTTCTTTAGTCAATTCAAGTAAAATTGCATCTATTGTATAACTGATATCTGCGGCAATCTCAATCTCTGGAGGATAGTATGTTTCCACTTCAGCTGGTGTAAAATCAATATGAATGATTTTCTTGTCTAAATTTCTATTCCAATTTTTTGGACTGTATTCTACTAGGTCATATCCTATCGCAATAACCAAGTCAGCTTCTCTTAATGCAATGAGAAGATGATCTGCATCTTTGATTCCAATTGTTTGTAAATGTCTTTCAGATTTATCTGATATTACACCTTTTGCC
>Ga0126307_10003314_pt1 | contig 10998 bp, 9 predicted proteins | sample Plot28_FD_89955 | JGI IMG/M metagenome (GOLD analysis project Ga0126307, IMG submission 89955) | Serpentine soil microbial communities from UC McLaughlin Reserve, CA, USA - Plot28 | ecosystem: Environmental > Terrestrial > Soil > Grasslands | place: USA: UC McLaughlin Reserve, Lake County...
CCGCGCGGGCCGCGAGCTGTACGCGATCGGCTCGAACCCCGACGCAGCGCGCCTTGCGGGGATCCCGAGCGGGCTGCGTGTCTTCACGGCCTTCCTCGTCAGCGGCGGCATCGCCGGCATCGCGGGCGTCCTCTACGCGGCGCGCTACGGAACCATCGACTCGACCGCCGGCAGCGGCTACGAGCTGCAGGTGATCGCCGCGGTCGTCGTCGGCGGCGTCGCGATCTTCGGCGGCAGCGGCTCGGTCGTCGGCGCGGCCTTCGGCGCGCTGCTCCTGAACACGATCCTGTCGGCGCTGTACGTGCTCGGCGTCTCGCCGTTCTGGAACCAGGCGATCGCCGGCGCGCTGCTGCTCGGCGCGATCGCGCTCGACCGCGGCATCTCGCTGTGGCTCGCGAGCGCGCTCCGCAAGCGGAGGACGCACCTTGGCGCCTGAGCTCCGCGAGCGCCTGCGCGGCACCGTGCGCTGGGAGGCCGGACTCGTGCTCGCGCTGATGGCCGTGATCGTGTTCGGCGTCAACGCGTCGTCGCAGTTCCTGACGAGCTCGAACCTGTTCTACGGCAGCCTCTCGATCGGCGAGGTCGCGATCATGACCCTGCCGCTGACGCTCATCATCGTCACGGGCGAGATCGACCTCTCCGTCGCGTCGATCCTCGGCATGTCGAGCGCACTCCTCGGCGACCTCGTCACGCGCGGCTGGTCGGTGCCTGCCGCGATCGCTGCGGTGCTCGTCGTCGGCGCGGCCGCCGGCTTCCTGAACGGCTTCCTCGTCACACGCGTCGGCCTCCCGTCACTCGCCGTCACGATCGGGACCCTCACGCTGTACCGCGGCATCGCCGTGATCATCCTAGGCCCGAGCACGATCTCCGACTTCCCGGCGAAGTACACGAAGATCGGCGTCACGCCGCTGCCGCACACCGGCGGCTACCTGTCGTACTCCGTCGGGATCTTCATCGTCCTGGCGATCGTGTTCGCGATCGTGCTGCACGCGACACCGTTCGGGCGCTCGCTCTTCGTGATGGGAGCCAACGAGGAAGCCGCGCGCTTCGCCGGCATCCGCGTCAAGCGGACGAAGCTGCTGTTGTTCGTCCTGTCGGGCGTCGTGTGCGCGCTCGCCGGGATCCTGTACACGTTCCGCCTCTCGACGGCGGTGCAGGACAACGGCCTCGGTCTCGAGCTGAACGTCGTGACCATCGTGTTGCTCGGCGGCATCTCGATCTTCGGCGGCCGCGGCACGATCGTCGGCGTCGTGCTCGCGATCGCGGTCTTCGCGGGCCTGCAGAACGCGCTCTTCCTGACCGACTTCGAGCAGCGCGCCATGGGCGTCGTCACGGGCACGCTGCTCCTGTTGAGCGTCCTGATCCCGAACGGTTCCGATTTCGTACGGCGCGGGCGCGAGTTCCTCCGCCGCCGGCAGCTCCGCTCCCACGAGATCTCCGCATGACGAGCGCAGCGCAGGTCGCGTTCGACCTAGGCGCCGAGAGCGGACGCGCCGTCCTCGGCCGGTTCGACGGCGACCGCGTCGACCTGGACGAGGTCCACCGCTTCCCGACCCGCTCGGCGCGGCTACCGGACGGGCTGTACTGGGACGCGCTCGGCCTCTTCGACGAGCTGACGCGAACTCTCGCGGAGGTGCACGGCGCCGGTGCGGAAGTGCGCGGCGTCGGCATCGACGCATGGGGCGTCGACTTCGGCCTGCTCGACGCCGCAGGCTCGCTGATCGGCAATCCGCTGCACCACCGGGACGGCCGCGGCGCGTCGGTCGTCGACCAGGCGTTCCGCCGCGTCCCGTTCGAGGACGTCTACGAGACGACGGGGATCCAGCTGCTCCCGTTCAACACGCTCTTCCAGCTGCTCGCGCTCGAGGGGTCGAGCGCGCTCGAGCGGGCCGAGACACTGCTGCTGATCCCCGATCTGCTCGCGTACTGGCTCACCGGCGAGAGGAGGGCCGAGGCGACGAACGCGAGCACGACGCAGCTCCTCGATGCGCGCGCCGGCGACTGGGCGCGCGAGCTCGTGCGGCGCCTGGGGATCCCCGCGCGCATCTTGCCCCCGATCGTCGAGGCCGGTTCGGTGCTCGGCGGCTTCCTCCCGGGCGTCACGAAGGAGACGGGACTGCCGCGCGAGACACCGGTCGTCGCGGTCGCGTCGCACGACACCGCATCGGCCGTCGTCGCCGTCCCTGCTGCGGGCGCCGGCACGGCCTACATCTCGAGCGGCACCTGGTCCCTCGTCGGCGTCGAGCTCGACGAGCCGGTGCTCACCGAGCGTGCGCGGGCCGCGAACCTCACGAACGAGCGCGGCTTCGGCGGGACGATCCGGCTGCTGCGGAACGTGATGGGCCTCTGGCTCGTCCAGGAGTGCCGGCGCGCCTGGCTGCGTGACGGCGCCGCGCTCGGATACGCAGAGCTCGCGCAGCTGGCCGCCGACGCTCCCACGGGAGGACCCCTCTTCGACCCCGACCTGCCCGAGCTCCTCGCGCCGGGCGACATGCCGGCCCGGATCGCCGCGCTCTGCGGAACGAGCGACCGCCAGGTGCTCCTGCGGGCGATCTTCGACGGCCTCGCGTGCAAGTACCGGTTCGTGCTCGACGAGATCGAGCGCGTCACGGATTGCCGGATCGACACGATCCATGCGATCGGCGGCGGTGCGCGCAACGCCTTCCTCTGCCGCCTCACGGCCGACGTCACGCGCCGCGCCGTCGTGGCCGGGCCGGTCGAGGCGGCGGCGCTCGGGAACGTTCTCGTCCAGCTCCACGCCTTCGGCGACGTCGGCTCGCTGACGGAGATGCGCGAGCTCGTCCGCGCCTCGACGACGCTCGAGGTGTACGAGCCCGACGCGGACGAAGCGCCGTGGAGCGAGCTCTACAACCGCTTTCTGACGCTTCTCGACTCGGAGGTGCTGGCGACATGACAACCGCGTACGACCTGCTCGCGGAGGCGGTGGCCGCGCGCGGCGGCGACATCGCGCACGTCGAGGCGGCGCTGCGCGCGCAGGAAGTCGAGACGCCGTCGTGGGGATACGGCAGCTCCGGCACCCGCTTCGCCGTTTTCGCACAGCCGGGCGCGCCACGCGATCCGTTCGAGAAGCTCGACGACGCCGCGGAGGTGCATCGCCTGACGGGGATCGCCCCGTCGGTCGCGCTGCACATCCCGTGGGACCGCGTGGACGACCTGAACGCCCTGCGCGACCACGCAACGGAGCTCGGCCTGCGAATCGGCGCCATCAACCCGAACCTCTTCCAGGATCCGGAGTACAAGCTCGGGAGTCTCTGCAACCCCGATCCAACCGTCCGCCGCCGGGCGATCGAGCACGTGCGCGAGTGCATCGACGTCGCCGCGCGCCTCCGCTCCGACGCAATCTCGCTCTGGCTCGCCGACGGGACCAACTATCCGGGCCAGGACTCGCTGCGCGACCGCCGGCGGCGGCTGCTCGAGACGCTGCGCGAGATCTACGGCGCGCTCGGCGACGGGATGGAGCTGCTCGTGGAGTACAAGCTGTACGAGCCCGCCTTCTACGCGACCGACCTCGCCGACTGGGGGTCCACCCTCCTCGTCTGCCAGGAGCTCGGCGACCAGGCGAAGGTGCTCGTCGACCTCGGCCACCACGCGCAGGGCGTGAACATCGAGCAGATCGTCGTGCTGCTCGACGGCGCCGCGCGCCTCGGAGGGTTCCATTTCAACGATCGCAAGTACGGCGACGACGACCTGATCGTCGGCTCGATCGACCCGTTCCAGCTCTTCCGGATCTTCTTCGAGCTCGTCGGGGTCGGCGCTTTTGAGCGAGGCGTCCGGTTCACGATCGACCAGTCGCACAACGTGGAGGCGAAGATCGAGGCGATGATCCAGACCGTCCTGAACCTGCAGGAGGCGTACGCCAAGGCGCTGCTCGTCGACCGCGCGGCGCTCGAGCATGCGCAGGGCGACGGCGACGTGCTCGGGGCGAACAGAATCCTCGTCGACGCGTACAGCACCGACGTGCGACCGGTGTCCGCGAAAGTGCGCGAGGACCTCGGCGCCGCGGCGGATCCCGTCGCCGCCTTCCGCGGGAGCGGCTACGCCGAACACGCCGCCGAGGCGCGCCGGCAGGGAACGGCGGCGGCATGGCTCTGAGCGCTCCTCCCCTCCTCGAGAACGAATGGGACGCGGCGACCGGGCTGAGCGAGCTCGACGCGCTCGCCTACCGCTCGAACCTGCTGGCATCGGACCGGGCGATCGTCAACTTCGGCGGCGGCAACACCTCCGTCAAGGCGCGCGAGCCCGATCACACCGGCCGCGAGACGACGGTGCTGTGGGTGAAGGCGTCGGGCAGCGACCTCGCGACGATCACGCCCGCCGGCTTCACGGCCCTCCGGCTCGACGAGATCCTTCCGCTCGCGCAGCGCGACTCGATGACGGACGAGGAGATGGTCGCCTACCTCGCCCGCTGCCAGCACGCGCCGTCGATGCCGCGGCCGTCGATCGAGACGCTCCTCCACGCCTTCGTCCCGCACGCGCACGTCGACCACACGCATCCGGATGCGATCGGAGCGATCGTCGGGACTGTCGACGGCGAGCGCCTCGCCCACGAGTGCTTCGGCGCAGACGCCGTGTGGATCCCGTACCTTCGGCCCGGTTTCGCGCTCTCCAAGCTCGTCGCCGAGGCGGTCGCGGCGCACGCCGAGGCGAAGGTCGTCCTCCTTGCCAAGCACGGCCTCGTCACCTGGGGCGACACGGCGGAGCAGTCGTACGCCGCGACGCTCGAGGCGATCAACCGCGCGGCGGCGTTCATCGCCGACCGCACGGCCGGAAACGAGGCCTTCGGCGGCCGCCGCGCCGAGCCGCTCAGCGACGATGCGCGGGACGCGCTGCTCGTCGACGTCCTCCCCGCGCTGCGCGGCGCGCTCTCGACCGACGGGCGGCGGATCCTCCAGGTCGACGCGTCGGCTCACGCGGTCGAGTTCGCGTGCGGCGCCGAGTCGCCGGAGCTCTCGCAGGTCGGCGCGGCCTGTCCCGACCACCTCGTGCACACGCGTCGGACGCCCGTGTGGGTCGACTTCGACCCGGCGATCGAGGATGCGGCGACGCTGCGCGAGCGCGTCGTCGCGCGGGTGCGCGAGTGGCAGGAGCGCGAACGCGCGTACTTCGACCGGTACAGCGACGGCGACACGCTCAGCGACCCCAGCCCCCGCGTCATCGTCATCCAGGGCGTGGGCGTCGTGTCCGTCGGGCGCACACTCAGGGCCGCGCGGCTCGCGCGCGACCTCTACCAGCGCGCGACCCACGTCATGCGCGGGGCCTCGGCGCTCGGCGGGTTCGTGTCGCTGACGGACGAGGAGTCGTTCGCCGTCGAGTACTGGCCGCTCGAGCTGTACAAGCTCACGCTCGCACCACCGGCGCGCGAGCTCCAGGGGCACATCGCGTTGATCACGGGCGGCGCCGGCGGCATCGGCCGCGCCGTCGTGGGCGCTGTCGCGGCGGAGGGAGCATGCGTCATCGCCGCCGATCTCGACGGCGAAGGCGCGCAGTCGGTGGCCGCCGAGTGCGGAGCCGCGGCGATCGGTGTCCAGTCGGACGTGACCGAGGAGCAGTCGGTCGTCGACGCGTACCGCGCGGCCGTGCTCGCGTTCGGCGGCGTCGACATCGTCGTCTCGAACGCCGGCATCGCGTCGAGCGCACCGATCGCGGAGACATCGCTCGAGCTCTGGGACCGCAACAACGACATCTTGGCGCGCGGTTACTTCCTCGTCGCACGCGAGGCCGCCGCAATCCTGCGCGGCGATGGCCTCGGCGGCAGCCTCGTCTTCATCGGGTCGAAGAACGCGCTCGCCCCGGGAAAGAACGCGGCCGCGTACTCCGCGGCCAAGGCCGCCTCGCTCCACCTCGCCCGCTGCCTCGCGGAGGAGCTCGGCGGCGACGGCATCCGCGTGAACACGGTCAACCCCGACGCCGTTCTCGAGGGCTCGCGCATCTGGGACTCGTCGTGGCGGGAGGAGCGCGCGCGCGCGTACGGGATCGCGCCGGACCAGCTGGAGGAGCACTACCGTGCGCGGACGACGCTGAAGGTGAACGTCGTGCCCGACGACATCGCCGAGGCCGTCCTGTACTTCGCGTCGCCGCGCCGCGCCGCGAAGAGCACCGGGAACGTCCTCAACGTCGACGGCGGCATCGCGCTCGCGTACCCGCGGTAGAGGCGTGCGCGTCGCGCTCCTCGTCACCTGCCTCGGGGACACGATGTTCCCGGAGGCGCCGCGCGCGGCGGTGACCGTCCTCGAGCGCCTCGGCCACGAGGTCGCCTTCCCGCGCGACCAGACGTGCTGCGGCCAGCTCCATCTCAACGGCGGCTACCGCGACGAAGCGGTGGCGCTGTCCCGGCGGCTCACGGGCATCTTCGGCGGCTTCGAGGCGATCGTCTCGCCATCGTCGTCGTGCGTCGGGGCGGTCCGCGAGATGAACGCCGAGATCGCGCCGCGCGTCTTCGAGCTGTCGGAGTTCCTCGTCGAGCAACTCGGCGTCGAGGACGTCGGCGCGTACTTCCCGCACCGGGTCACATACCACCCCACCTGCCACTCGCTGCGCGTCGCGCGCGTCGGCGACGCGCCGCTGCGGCTCCTCGGCGCGGTCCGCGGCCTGGAGCTCGCGCCGCTGCCCGAGGCAACGGAGTGCTGCGGCTTCGGCGGGATGTTCGCCGTCAAGAACGCCGACACCTCGACAGCGATGGTCGCGGACAAGTGCCGCGCGATCCTCGAGACCGGCGCCGAGGTGTGCACCGCCGTCGACGGGTCGTGCCTGATGCAGATCGGGGGTGCGCTCGGCCGCCAGCAGACCGGCGTCCGCACGATGCACCTCGCGGAGATCCTCGCGTCGTGACCTCCTTCCCGGAGGCGGCCCGCGTTGCGCTCGGCGACAGCCAGCTGCGGCACAACCTGCGCAACGCGACGACGACGATCCGAGACAAGCGCGCGCGGGTCGTGGCGGAGGTGCCCGACTGGGATGAGTTGCGTGACGCGGGGCGCGCGATCAAAGCGGACGTCATGTCGCGGCTGCCCGATTATCTGGTCCAGTTCGAGGCCGCCGTGGAGGCCGCCGGCGGACGCGTCCACTGGGCGCGTGACGGCGCCGAGGCGGCGGCCGTCGTGGCCGGCGTCGCCCGGGCGCACGGCGCCGACGAGGTCGTGAAGGTGAAGTCGCTCACCACGGACGAGATCGAGCTCAACGAGCGGCTCGCGCGCGAGGGAATCCACGCGCTCGAGACCGACTTCGCCGAGCTGATCCTGCAGCTGGACGGCGACTGGCCCTCGCACATCCTCGTGCCGGCGATCCACCGCAACCGCTCCGAGATCCGCGACCTGTTCGTCCGGACGATCGCACAGGGCCGCCGGCTCAGCGACGACCCCCGCGAGCTCGCCGAGACCGCGCGCCTCTACCTGCGAGAGAAGTTCCTGAGCGCGAAGGTCGGCCTCAGCGGCGCGAACTTCGGCGTCGCGGAGACGGGAACCATCGTCGTCGTCGAGTCAGAGGGCAACGGGCGAATGTGCACGACGCTGCCGCCGGTGCTCGTGACGATCCTCGGGATCGAGAAGCTCGTGCCCGCGTTCGGCGACCTCGAGGTGTTCCTGCAGCTGCTGCCCCGCTCCTCGACCGGCGAGCGGATGAACCCGTACACGTCGCTCTGGACAGGCGTGACCGACGGCGACGGCCCGCAGGAGCTTCACGTGGTGCTGCTGGACAACGGCCGCACGCGCGTGCTCGCCGACGAGGTCGGCCGCCAGGCGCTGCACTGCATCCGCTGCAGCGCGTGCCTCAACGTGTGCCCCGTCTACACGCGCACCGGCGGCCATGCGTACGGCTCGGTCTACCCAGGCCCGATCGGGGCGATCCTGACGCCGCAGCTGCGCGGGGTGGAGAACGCGAGGTCGTTGCCGTACGCGTCGAGCCTCTGCGGCGCCTGCTACGAGGTGTGCCCCGTCAGGATCGACATCCCGACGGTGCTCCTGCATCTGCGGGCCGAGGCGGAGAAGACCGTTGCGGAGCGAACGGCGTTCCGCGCGCTCGCGCGCGTGTTCGCGAACCCCCGCCTGTACGAGCGCGCTCAGCGCCTTGCGCGGCTCGGCGACCGTCCCGCCCGCCACGTGCCGGGACCGCTCGCAAGGTGGACGCGGACGCGCGAGCTGCGGCCGCCGGCGAAGGAGACGTTCCGCGAGTGGTGGAGCCGTGAGCGCGGCGCGTGACGAGACCCTGGCGCGCGTGCGCAATGCCGTCGCAGGCTCTGCGCCGGCCGGAGCCGTCGCGCGCGCGTACCGCCGCGAAGGCTCGCGGTCGCCGGCCGAGCGGCTCGCCGTGCTCGCCGACCGGCTTGTGGACTACCGCGCCGACGTCAGACGCGTGCGCGAACACGACATCGCGGGTGCCGCGAGCGGCCGGATCGGGATCCCGCCCGGACTGCCGAAAGCGTGGCGCCCAGCAGGCGCCGTCGAGGATCACGACCTGTCGCCGCGCGAGCTCGACGCGCTCGACGGCGTCCTGACCGGCTGCACCGTCGCGATCGCAGAGACGGGGACGCTCGTCCTCGCCGGCGGCCCGGCCGAGGGGCGCCGCGCACTCACGCTCGTCCCCGACCTGCACGTCTGCGTCGTCCGCCGCAGTCAGGTCGTCGAGACGGTGCCGGAGGCGTTCGCCGCGCTCCGCGGCCTCGAGCGCCGCCCGTTGACGTTCGTTTCCGGCCCCTCGGCGACGTCGGACATCGAGCTGAAGCGGGTCGAGGGCGTCCACGGTCCCCGCAACCTCGTCGTCTGCATCGTGGAGGAGGAGTGATGGCACAGCGCAGCGCGTTCGTCCTGCACGTGCGCCCGGAGCGGGTCGACGACTACATCCTGGCGCATCGGGAGGTCTGGCCGGAAATGCTCGCTGCGCTCCGGCAAGCGGGGATCCGGAACTACACGATCTTCCGGCACGGCAGCCAGATGTTCGGCTACTTCGAAGCCGACAACCTCGAGGCCGCGGCACGCCGGCTCGAACAGCAGGAAGTGTCGGCGCGCTGGCAGGACGCGATGGCCGAACTCCTCGAGCAACGCGTGCCGGACGCCGGCCCACCGCGGCTCGAGGAAATCTTTCGCCTCGAGTAGGACCAGGAGCCGATGGTCGTTCGAGCGACCTGAGAGCGGAGCGCGGCGACGGCCGCGCTCCGCTCGTCTCGAGAATCGGCGGGGCTAGGCGTTGATGAGGGCCGGAGTCGTCGCGGTAACCGCGGTTCCGATCAGTTCGGCCACGGCTGCTGGTTGCGAGACGTAGACGGCATGGCTGCCCGCGACCTCGGTCACGGTCGAACCCGCCCGCGCTGACATCGCGCGCTGGGCCGGAGGGGGGATCATCCGGTCTTCGGTCGCGACGAGGTACCAGCTCGGCTTGCTCTGCCACGCGGGCTCGCTGACGGTGCCGCCGAGGGCGTCCAGGCCCCACGGGACCTGCGAGTCGGCCATGAAGGCGGCCTGCTCGGGGCTCAGGTCCCCCGCGAACGACTCGTGGAACTTCTCGCGGTCGAGGAAGAGAAACCCGTCCTGCGCCGCGAGAATCGGCGGCACCGGTGCGCCGGGCGGCGGATCGGCGATGAGGGTGTTCACCGACTCGCCCTCGTCCGGCGCGAAAGCCGCGATGTAGACGAGCGCCGCAACGTCGGGATGCGTGCCCGCCTCGGTGACCACGACCCCGCCATAGGAATGACCGACGAGGATGACCGGTCCGCTCGCCGCGTCGATCGCCCGCTTGGTCACGGCAACGTCGTCGGCGAGCGAGAGCGTCGGATTCTGGACGACACTGACGCTATAGCCGTCCCTCGTCAGGTGCTCGTAGACGCCCTGCCAGCCTGAGCCGTCCACGAAACCGCCGTGGACGAGGACGACAGTGGGAGTATCGGACTTGCTCATGGGGACTCCTTTCTTGAGCTTTGGGTTCGCCGCAATCTTCAGCCGGCAGCGTCGCTCCGCTGCGACGCGATGTCATCGGCGCTAACCCCAGTCTTCGATTCCGGCTAGCCGGAAGAGCAAGAGGTGGCGTCCACGCGCAGCAAGGGCGCCTCCCGCCGAAACGACTCAGGCCTCACTCAGTCAAGTGGAAGTCCGACCTCGATCGCGGTGCCTTGGCCGCTCGGGCTGTCGACCGCAACCGTGCCGCCCAGAGCCTCGACACGGTCACGCAGCCCGACGAGCCCCGAGCCGCGCGCCGGCTCAGCGCCGCCGACGCCGTCGTCGCGGACCGAGAGGTGCAGGACTCCGTCCACTCGCGCCACGTCGACGTGGACGGCCGACGCCTGCGCATGCTTCGCCGCGTTGGTGAGCATCTCCGCGACGACGTAGTACGCAGCCACCTCGACGCTCTCCGGCAGCCGACCCTCGACACGAACGTCGAGCGCGACCGGGACCGGCGAGCGGCGCGCGAGCGTCTTCAGCGCTGGCGCGATCCCGCCCTCGGACAGGATCGCCGGGTGGATCCCGCTCGAGATCTCGCGCAGCTCGTCGAGCACCACTGTCAGCCCCTCGACGACGCGCGACAGCTCGGCGCGCTGGTCGGCGAGCTCGGACGGGAGCGCCGCTTGCGCGGCGCGCAGCTCGAGCGCGAGCGAGACGAGTTGCTGTTGGGCGCCGTCGTGCAGATCACGCTCGATGCGCCGCCGGGTCGCATCCGCGGTCGCAACGATCCGCGCGCGAGAGGCTGTCAACTCGGCCCGGCTCTCGGCGTTCGCGATCGCCGTTCCCACAAGCTCGGTGAACTCCGTGAGCCGCTCCTCCGTGTCGAGAGGCAAAGTCCGGTCGATCGTCACGACCGCCATCGCGCCCCAGAGGCGCCCCTCGACGACGACTGGCGCCGCCACTGAGCGCCAGCCTCGCTCGCGAGCGAGGGCGGCGAGTGCCTCGGAAGCTCCCTCATAGCTGTCGATCCGGGCGGGCCGGCCCGTCTCGAAGACGAGCCGCATTGTCGTGCCCCTGTCGAGCGGGGCACGCTCGGGTCGCTCCCCTCTGCCCC
>Ga0126307_10003315_pt1 | contig 10998 bp, 14 predicted proteins | sample Plot28_FD_89955 | JGI IMG/M metagenome (GOLD analysis project Ga0126307, IMG submission 89955) | Serpentine soil microbial communities from UC McLaughlin Reserve, CA, USA - Plot28 | ecosystem: Environmental > Terrestrial > Soil > Grasslands | place: USA: UC McLaughlin Reserve, Lake County...
ATCCAGGTGAACAGGTCCGCACTGTCCGGTACCAGGCTGATGAGGAGGATCGTCCCGAGGAGCGACAACGGTGCGACCAGCGCCCAGGCGCGGCCGCCCAGCCGCAGCACAATCGCGGCCGGTATCCCGGCCGCGGGCAGCGCGATGCACACCGCCTGCGCCGCGTCGAGCACCAGCGTGTCGAGGTCGAAGTACACCTAAGAGGGAAGGGTGACGTGTCGTTCGTCATGCCGTGGAAGGAATCAGCGGCGAGCTGATGCGAGAGGCGCTGGCGCGCTCCACCACTCCGCAAGGTCGGCACGGACCGGCGTTGCGCTGACCGCAACTCCGCGTGGCGGCCCCGATCGGACCGCGCGTGCACGCCGGGCCGGGTGGCCGGGTCGCATGAAAACATCGCGCAGTGACCGCAGAGGAACAGCCAGGACAGAGAAGCGAGACGGCGGGGGTGATCGCCCCGCCGCCGGTCATCTACTTGGCGTCCCTAGGTGTAAGTCCCGAGCGGGTTGTTTCGCTGGTGGAGGCGAGCGATCGGAGGCTTGTGGCTGAGGGCGCCGTGGGGTCTGCGGTGATTGTAGAAATCGAGCCAGCCGGTGAGCGCGGCGGTGCGCTCGCGGCTGTCGCGGTAGATCGCGCCGTAGGCCCAGCCGCCGAGCATGGTGCGGATAAAGCGTTCGGCCTTGCCGTTGGTTTGTGGGCGGTAGGGGCGCGTTCTGAGGTGGCGGATGCCGAGTGCGCGACAGGCGATCGAGTGCACGACGGAGCGGTAGGCCGAGCCGTTGTCGGTGATCAGTTGCTCGACCGTGATGCCGTAGCTGGCGTAGTGCGCAACGGCGCGTGTGAGAAAGCCGATCGCGGTCGTGGCCTTCTCGTCTGAGAGAACCTCGACGTAGGCCAGGCGAGTGGCGTCATCGATCGCGATGTGCACGAACTCCCAGCCGACCTGGAGATGGCGGCGGCCGGCGGCGTCGGTGACGCGGGCGTGATTGTGGCGGCGCTGATTGCCGGTGATCCGCTTGCCGTAACCATCCTGGATGCGACCAAGCTTCTTGACGTCAATATGGATCAGCTCGCCGGGACGTTCGCGCTCGTAGCGCTGAGCGGGCTCCAGGCCAAGCCGACCGAGCTTGCCGATCCCGATCCGCGCCAAGATGCCCGACACCGTCGAAAGCGCCATGTTGAGCACCTCGGCGATCTCGGCGCCCGTCATCCGCAGCCGTCGGAGCGCGGCGATCGCCTCGATGCGTCGCTCGTCGGTGCGATTGGCCAGGTGCGCTGGCGCCGACGAGCGATCGAGCAGGCCGAGCTCGCCCTCCCGCCGGTGACGGGCCAGCCATTTGCGCGCGGTGCGGTCACTGACTCCGGCCGCCATGGCGGCCTGCGTCAGCGACCACCCCGCCAACTCGATCCGCTCGACCAACAGCTCGCGTCCTTTGACGCTCAAACGCGCGTTAGCGTGCAGCTTCATCCGGTGTCCTCCTTGGGACTGGTGGCGTTAGACACCTCCAGCCTCCAAGGGGGCCCGGATGAACAACGTGCTCAGGAACTACACCTAGGGCGTCGCCTCGGCGACGCGGAGCAGCAGCGCCTGGAGCTGGTCGCGCTCCGCGTCGTCGAGGACCGCGAACGTGCGGGCGTTCTCGGCGTCGGCGCGGGCGGTCACGTCGCCGAGCACCCGGCGGCCCTTCTCCGTCAGGTGGATCGCCTGGATCCGCCGGTCGCTGTCGCTGCGCCGCCGCTCCGCCATCCCGAGCCGCTCGAGGTCGTCGAGCACGCCGACCATCGGGCTCTTGTCGATCCGCAGCCGGCGCCCGAGCGCGCGCTGCGACATCGGCCCCTCGGCGTCGATCACGACGAGCACCGACGCGTGGCGGCTCCGGATCCCGTGCGCGGCGACGGCCCGTTCGAAGCGGTCCGTGGCGTGCTCCGCGATGAACGTGAGCAGGTAGCCCGGCCAGTGCGTGAGCGAGCCGGGCAGGCGCTGGGAGATCGCGGCAGTCGTCATATTCGGAACTCAGACCGTATCGCTTTGAGAACGTCTTGAAAAGAGACGGCCCGGGTAGCACACTGTCGTCCGGCAACGTCGTCTTTCGCCAGACAGGTGATCCAAATGCTCGCCGATGCGGTGCGTGTCCCGGTCCCGGACTCCCTCGAGTCCCGGTCGATCCAGCGGGTGCTCCTGGCCTTCGACGGGTCGCCGGGCGCGTGGAAGGCGCTCGAGCGGGCGATCGAGGTCGCGGTCGGCCAACACGCACGGCTGACGATCGCCGGCGTGGTCGAGGAGCCGACCGTGTGGTGCGGGTGCGGACCGGGCGTTCTGCCGTACACGCGCGAGATGCTCCGGCACGACCTCGAGCGCGAGATGGAGCTGCACCTGGCCATGGCGCGCGACGAGGTGCCCGCGACGGTGTCGGTCGACACGCGCGTGCTCCACGGCCGGCCCGCCTCCGTGCTGGCGGCGCTCGCCGAGTCGGGGCACTACGACCTCGTCGTCGCTGGGCCGCGGCCCGCCGGGCGGCTGCGGCGGCTGTTCGGGCGGAGCGTCACCCATGCCCTGCTGACACGCAGCTCCGCGTCGGTCCTCGCCGTCAAGGCCTGATCCTCCGCCGCGGTCCTCGTCACCCGACGGAGCGGCGGGACGAACTGCGGCATCGGGAGAAGCCCCGGAACGCCGCCTCGACCTGGGAGGGTGCGTGACGCATTTGTCGCGGTATGCGACACGAACGCGACACGCGTCACGTTGGAAGCGGTTCCACGCTATGCGTTGCGTCTCACCCCCGCTATGCGGGAGTACACCGCAACAGAGCACGCCGGCGGCACTCCGTCCTCCACTCGCTGCCGCCGTTGACGTCCGCGGGCGTCGCCGCGTGGCCTCAGCCCTCGCGCTCGACCGTCGCCTCGATGAGGCCGTACGGGCGGTCGGCGGCGAAGAAGATCTCGCCCGGGTTGTCGAGCCCGAACGGCGCGAGGTCGACGAGGAAGTGGTGCTTGTTGGGCATCGAGAAGCTGACCGAGGTCAGCTCCTCCTGCTCGGCGAGCACCGCCTCCCCCATCGCGTAGAGCGTCTGCTGGAGCGCGAGCGAGTGCGTCGCGGCGAACACCTCCAGCAGCCGGTCGCGGACGGCGGCGTAGGTGGCGTCGAAGTCCGCCTCCGGCGTCGCAAAGCGCCACGTCGCAGTCACCGACGTGGCGAGGATCCGGTCGTCGGTCTCGGCAAGTGTCGTGAAGCGGTCGCGGTGGAAGCCGTGGAACTCCGACCCGGTCGACTTGAGCACGACGAGGTCGGTCAGGCCGCCGGCGACGCTCGTGCGGCCGTCGTCGACCTCGACCAGCGCGGTGCGCGTCTCGCGCCCGGCGCGGACGAAGGCGTGGTCGTGCGGCTCCCCGCCGACCGCGATCCGGTCCCACCCGTACGCCTCGGCCGCCCAGCGACCGCCGCTGACCCAGTCGAAGGCGCCCGTGAAGTGCCGCGCGAGCCGGAGGAGGAACGCCTCCGGCGAGCCGATGCCGTGCTCGCGCGCGAGCCCGTAGATCGTGTTCTTCTGCGTGTCGGTCGCGACGACGAGGGTGTTGTCCCCGGTGCGGTGGTTGGCGGTGAAGTCGCCGCGCAGCTGCGAGGTGACGTTGAGGTCCTCGATCACGTGCCGCGGCGCGTCGCGCGTGACCTTGACGATGCGGACCTCCGCCTTGCCGTACTGGTTGGCGCCGAGCCGGATGCTCACGGGCGCGCTCCTTCCTCGGTGACGAGTCGCTCCAGCCGCAGGATGGCGATCTCGCGCAGCTCCGCGGCGACCACCCGGCGCTCCGTCTCCTCGTCGTGGGCTAGGCGCTCGTTCAGCGCGGTGAGCACGTCGGCCTCCGAGCGGCCCGCGGCGCGGATCAGGAACACGCGCCCGAAACGCCGCTCATAGGCCTCGTTGCCGGCGCGCAGGCGAGCCCGAGTGGTGCGGTCCGCGGCGACGCCGGACTGCTCGCGGGCCGACTCCGCGCCGCCGCGCTCGCCGATCCGCGGATGCTGGGCGAGCGCGCGGTCGACGTCGGCGTCGCTCCACTCCCGTGCCAATCCGTCCGCGCGGGCGAGCAGCCGTGCCACGTCGGCGTAGGGACGGCCGGCGACCACGGCGTCGACCCAGGCCGGGATGTCCGCGCACCCCTGTACGGCCTGCGCGGCCGCGTCGGCCGGCTCGGTGTTGAACGCCTCGAGGCGCACGCCCGCACCTTTCCCGCTCGGGCTCACCCGGTCAAGGCCGAGCCTGGGAGCCGGCCAGCGCGGACGCGAGCCGGTGCCAGCTCTCGATCCCGAGCTTGCGGAAGGCGTTGCCGAGGTGCCGCTCGACGGTCTTCGGGGTCACGAAGAGCTCCTGGGCGATGTCGCGATTCGTTCTCTGCTCCTCAGCGGGCGGTGTAGCCGCCGTCGACGGGCAGCGCGACGCCGACGACGAGGCTCGCGCCTGGGCTGCACAGCCACAGCACGGCGGATGCGATCTCGTCCCCTCGCCCGAGTCGACCGATCGGCTGGCCGGCGACGGCGTCCTCGACGGTAAGCTCGCCCTTGGCCATCATGTCGGCGACCATCGGGGTCTCGATCGTGCCGGGGCATACGGCGTTGATGCGGACCCCCCGTGGCGCGTATTCGAGCGCGGCGCTCTTGGTAAGCCCGAGGACGCCGTGCTTGGTGGCGTGGTAGGCGGCTCGACCGGGGTTGCCGACGAGGCCGCCGAGCGAGGAGCAGTTGACGATCGCCCGCTGCCCTGCGCGCGCATGTGGCGCAGCTCGTGCTTCATGCACGCCCACACGCCGCGCATGTTGATCGCGGTCACGCGGTCGAACGCCTCGGCGGGCTCGTCGGCGGCGTCAGCCACCGGCAGCATGATCCCAGCGTTGTTGAAGGCCATGTCGAGCCTCCCGAACGTGTCGACGGTGTGGTCCACGATTGCCGCGACGTGGGCTTCGTCGGCGACGTCGCAGGTCACGCCGAGCGCCCGGTGACCGGCGGCGGTCAGGTCGTTGGCCGCGGCGCGGACCGCGTCACCATCGACGTCGGCGAGTGCGACGGCGGCGCCTGCACCGGCGAACGCTCGGGCAGTGTCGAGACCCATGCCGCCGCCGGCGCCGGTGACCAGAGCCACCTGGCCTTCGAAGTTGTAAGTCGGGTTCATCAGTCGATGCCGATCCGAGTCTGGAAGTCGCGGCGCTCGGTGTGGGGCTTCCATAGAACCTCAGCCACCTCGTGGGGCTCGTGGTCGCCACCGGGTGCGATGCGGCCGCCGATCGCGGTGTGCGCGACATGGACGCCACGGCCCGAGACCTCGTCGTGGAGCATCCGTGCGTATGCGACCTCGCCGGCGAACGAGATGCCGACGCCCGCGCGGAGCGGATACGGGTTGATCGGCGCGCCGCCGGTGGTGAACAGGATCGTGCCGGACCGGCGCTCGAGCATCGGCTCGAGTACCGCGGTGGTCGCGGCCCCGCGGTTCGGTCCTGCTCCAACGACCGACATGCCTCAGCCCCCGTACTGCTCGTCGGTGACGTGCTCACCCCACGTGACGGGGCTGCCGCTCTCGTCGTTCTGCTGCATGGCGATGTGGACCATGAAGCGGTTTGGCGCAGCCCCGTGCCAGTGGTTCTCCAGGGGCTCGAAGAACACGCGATCGCCGGGCCGAAGCACCTCGATCGGCCCGCCCTCGCGCTGGCACAGGCCGACGCCCTCGGTGACGAAGATCGTCTGCCCATGCGGATGCGTGTGCCAGGCGGTCCGGGCGCCGGGCGTGAAGTGCACGGCCGCGGCGGCGAACGTCGAGGTCGCCTCCGGCGCGGCGACGGCGTCGATGTAGACGTCGCCGGTGAACCAGTCGGCTGGGCCCTTCTGGGTTTCGACGGTGGTGCGTGTGATCTGCATGGGTTCGCTCCTGCTCAGGGCTTGACGAGGACCTTGATGGAGTCGCGGCCGGCCATCGCGCGGTAGCCGTCGGGGACGCCCTCGATGTCGACTGTGCGGTCGAAGACGCGACCGGGTTGGATCTTCCCGTCGAGGACGTCGGGCAGCAGCTCGTCGATGTACGCGCGCACGGGGGCGGGGCCGCCGCCGACGGTCACGTTCTTGAAGAACGACGGCTGCGCGAGCGGGACCGCGTCGTAGTGCGGCACGCCGACACGGCCGACGCCGCCGCCGGGACGCGCGATCTCGATCGAAGTCAGCGTCGCGGCCTCGCTGCCGACGCACTCGAGGACGCCGTGGACGCCGGCGCCACCCGTGAGCTCGCGGATCCGCTGGACGGCCTCGTCGCCGCGCTCGGCGACGACGTCGGTGGCCCCGAGCTCGCGGGCGAGGTCGGTGCGGTCCCGGTGGCGGCCCATGATGATGATCTGCTCCGCGCCCAGGCGCTTGGCGGCGATGACTCCGCACAGGCCGACCGCGCCGTCGCCGACGACGGCGACCGAGTCGCCCGGCTTGACGCGGGCGACGACCGCCGCGTGGTGGCCCGTGCCGAGCACGTCGGAGAGGGTGAGCAGCGACGGCATGAGCGCGTGGTCCTCGCTCACCGGCAGCGGGTACAGCGTGCCGTCGGCGAGCGGAACCCGCAGGGCCTCGGCTTGCGCGGCGCCGGTGGCGAGCCCGTCGAAGAATCCGCCGTCGACACACGCGGTGTGCAGGCCCTCATGGCAGAAGGCACAGGTGCCGTCGGAGAACGCGAACGGCATGACGACGAGATCGCCGCGCTTGATGGTGCGAACGTCGGGACCGACGTCCTCGACGACGCCGATCGCCTCGTGGCCCATCGGGCGCCCTTCCTCGGTGCGTTCGAGGTCGGCGTAGGGCCAGAGGTCGCTGCCGCAGATGCACGCGCTCGTGACGCGGATGACCGCGTCGGTCGGCTCGACGATGGAGGGGTCCGGGACGTCGATGACCCGGACGTCGCCTGCTTCGTACATGAGGGTTGCTCGCATGAGTCCCATGGTGGCCCGATCTGCCATAACTTCAAATAGAGCTTCTTCATCTAGCATTGGAAGAAGCTATGGACCCGCGTCGGCTCCTGACCTTCCGCGTCGTCGCGCACGAGCGCTCGTTCTCGCGTGCGGCCGAACGTCTTTCGCGGTCGCAGCCCTCCGTGTCCAGCCAGATCGCGCTGCTCGAGACCGAGCTCGGCGTCCGGCTCTTCGAGCGCGGCCGGCGTGGACTGCGTCTCAGGCCCGCCGGCGAGGTCCTGATCGAGCACGCCGATCACGTCGCCTGGCGCCTCGAGCTCGCCGACACCCAGATCGCCGCGCTGGCCGGCGAGCGCCGCGAGCACGTCCGCGTCGGCTGCTTCCCCACCTCGATGGCCGGGCTGGTCCCTGCGGCGATCGTACGACTCAGAGCCGACCACGGCGACATCCGCGTCCTCCTCAACGAGGTGACGGCCAGCACGCTCGAACCGCGCCTGCTCAGCGGCGAGTTCGACATCGCGCTGAGCTACCAGGACGCCACGCTGCCCCGCCGTGAGATCAAGGACGTCGAGCGCATCGACCTCGTCCAGGAGACGTTCCTCGTCGGCCTGCCACCTGACCACCGGCTCGCCGAGACGCCGGGTCCGATCGCCCTCGCCGATCTCGCCGGCGACGACTGGATCGTCGCCTCGACCGAGGGGTTCCTCGCTGATGCTTGTCGCGAGGCGGGCTTCGAGCCGCACGTCGTCGCCCTCTCGCAGGAGCCGGTGGGAACCCGCGGCATGATCGCTCGCGGCCTCGGTGTTGGCTGGATCCCGAGCCTGCTCGCCGAGGAACATCAGGGGATCGTCGTACGGGCGATCGACGGGCCGATCCGCCGCCGCGACATCTACGCGCTGCTGCCGCCCGGCGACCGGCACGCGCACGCACACCACGTCCTCGCCGCGCTGCGTGGCGCCGCTGAGACGTTCACCGTCCACGCCACGTAAGCCGGGCGCCTGACCAGGAAGCCCGAAACGCGAGGCCCATCCCGCCGCTGCTTTGGCCGAACAGGCAGAACTCCCGCAAGCAGGCTGCGCGTGAGGAGCCGCAGGCGCTCGGGCGCACGCCTTTCGATTGGGAGTGGTCGCGCCCTTGTATCGCGTGCGGCCGGGCGTTCGAAGTCCTTTGCCGCGGGGGCGCGAATCGCGGCGAGCGCCTGCTCGATGCGTCGTGTGCGTTGGATCGAGTGTCTGTCACCGGGATCCGCACCGTCAGCGCTCGATGCCGCGGTCGGACTGACGGCTGGGTCGCAGCTGGTCGAGCGCGAGCTCTTCGAGCGTGCATCGGGTGAGCGCGGCGGCGAGCAGCGCCCGTCTCTTTTGCGGCCTTCATGACCGCGCTTGCTCGGCCGTTCATCTCGCCCACGTCGGTGGGGTACTGCGATCATCAGGCAGCCGTCCGGGTCGGCGGCGGCGTGCCAGTCGGCCACTACGCGCGGCCGAGGTAAGTCTGCGGGCATGTCGATAGGCGCTGAAAGCGGACCCGAATCGGACCCAGCCGGTTGTCCGCCCGTGCGTCTCGCCCGAGCCGTCGCCCCGGAATCACAAAGGCCCGCACAGCGGACCTTCTGAGAAAGCGGCTGAAGGGACTCGAACCCTCGACCTTCTGCATGGCAAGAGCGAGCGGCTGATCGCCGCTGACCGCGCTAGGTGCGTTCTCCCTGCACTCTGTACATATACGTAGCTCCCGGCGTACCGGGCTGAGCTTCCATGGTTGCCTCCCCCGCAACCACAGCGCAACCATTCAGCGTCGCCAGTCGGTCGGCATGCCGTGCTTCGATCTTGGCGCGGTGCTCCGACTTGCGGCGCTCATCGGCAAGCTCGCGCCATGAGTGCACGTAGACCGTATCTGTAACGCGCGAGTTCTTGTGGCCTACACGACTCGCCGCCGGAGGTACCTCTCTCATCGCACTCTGTCCCGAAGTAGCCTTGAGCCGTGAGTGAGAACGAGACGACCGCGGAGGGACTCGCCGATGCGACGCCGACTCAGTCGGACCGGCGCTCTCGTGGCTGGTGCGCTCTAACCGACGAGTCCGGCTCCCAAGGGTCGAACCGCTCGATCCACTGGGCGTGCCAGGCCGGCGGCTCCCAGGGGTCGCCGAAGTAGATCCGCTCGCGGACGACCTTCTCATCGCGGAACTCCATGATGCCGACGACCATCACGGGTTGGTCGTCGTAGCGGATCGTGTACTCGTTGACCCAGAGCTCGTGGCAGCCGGTAGTTCGGTGGAGCTCGAACTGCTGTCGGGCCGGATAGGTCGATCTGAAGCCGATGATGTTCGCTTTGCCGCGCAGGCGCTCGCCGCCCTGCGGCCACTCCACGACAGCGTCGTCGGCATAGATCTCCGAGGCGCGGACGATGTCGTCTCCTGGTCCGCCGCCGGCGGCGCCGACGTTCGAGGCGTCGAAGTGCGCCTGGATCATGGCCCGCGCCGTCGCTTCGTTCATCGAAACCCTCCTTCCGGGACGCGGCCTGGCCCTCGGTGCGGGCCGTCGGGCCGCGGCGCAGATGGTCCTCGCACCTGCATCAGGCGGCGCTTCGAGCCTGCCGGACGAGCGGACCGCCCGGGCCGTCGGCGGCTCCGGCTTCGCAAGGCGCGCTGACCACTACGGGTTGCCGCCGTAGCCGCACTGGACGCCCGTGCACGGCGAGTGGTCCAGGATGACGATCGCGGGGTTGGAGCCCGACGAGCGGTCGAGGTGGAACTTCACCCACGTGAAGTTGTCGAGCTCGCCCGGCGCCGTCGCGCTCGGCCCCTCGAGCCAGTGGTTGTCGGGGTCTGCCTCGTGCGTCAGGTAGTAGTCGCCCTCGGGGAACCCGGTGACCTCGAGCTCCTGGAGCGGGGTCGACTGGTGATACTCGTCGCCCCAGCCGGCTGCGAGGCCTTGGAGGTCGCCGTTGCACTCCCAGTACGTGCGCGGCAGCTCCTTCTTCTCCTTGCCGGTGATCCCCGTGAACTCGACGTCGACGAAGCAGAACGTGATCTTCACGCCGAGCGCCATCGGCGTGCCGGTCACCGGGTCGCCGCGCATGAGCTTGAATTCGGCCACCCCGGACTGGTGCCAGTGGTTGTGCTCGGGATGGAAGAACGAGACGCCGGCGGGATGCGTGAGCGCGACGTTGCCGTTCGCGTCGAGGATCTCCTGCGTGGCCACGGTGCACTGGTCGTACGCGATGCCGTCGAGCGTGCACGGCGCGATCTGGCCGCCGCCCCGGATCTGGAGGTTGCCGGGACCGAGATTGATGTGCGTGGTGCTGAAGCGCAGCCACTCCCGCTGGTGATCGTTCTGGATCCCGAGGTGGCTCGGGATCTCCTCGACCACGTTCGGGTACACCGGCGCCGGCGCCGGCGGCGCCTTCGCGGCATCGCTCCCCGGGGCGGCGACGAGGGCGATCGCCCCCAACGCAGCAGTCGCAAGCACGACGGAGGCACGGCGACTGCGGCTCATGTATCGCTCCTCGGCGGGGGACGGACGGCGACCCTCTCACAGGACGCCGGATCAGGTCAATGTCGCGGCGAGCGCGTCGGCGACCCGCGCGACCTGCGCCTCGGTCATCGCCGGGAAGAACGGCAGCGCGAGCGACTGCGCGGCCACCTGCTCGCAGACCGGGAACTCCGCCGGCGCGTGGCCGAACCGCTCGCGGTAGAACGACGTCAGGTGGATCGCCAGGCAGGTAGGCGCGCGAGCGCGGGCACCAGGATCGCCGGTGAAGCCTCCACCCCGCGCTGGGACGGCGGGTTCGCTGCCTGGCGCTCGGAAGTGATGGTGGCGATGGGCGACGTTCCTTAAGAGAGCCAGCTGGGCCGCTCGCCTTGGCGGTACTGGGTGAGAAAGCGCTTGACGCTGGTGTGCGAACGCAATCGCAACCATTTTGCAACCAGCGAGCGAACTTGCCGGCCACTGGACATCGGCCGTAGACGACAAAGCCCCGCCTGAGCAGGGCTTTGCGAGAAGCGGCTGAAGGGACTCGAACCCTCGACCTTCTGCATGGCAAGCAGACGCTCTAGCCAACTGAGCTACAGCCGCAACC
>Ga0126307_10003316_pt1 | contig 10995 bp, 11 predicted proteins | sample Plot28_FD_89955 | JGI IMG/M metagenome (GOLD analysis project Ga0126307, IMG submission 89955) | Serpentine soil microbial communities from UC McLaughlin Reserve, CA, USA - Plot28 | ecosystem: Environmental > Terrestrial > Soil > Grasslands | place: USA: UC McLaughlin Reserve, Lake County...
GACGCCGTGCAGGTCTACGGCGGCTACGGCTTCATCAAGGAGTACCCCGTCGAGAAGCTCATGCGCGACGCGAAGATCATGCAGCTCTACGAGGGCACGTCGCAGATCCAGCGCCTCGTCATCGCCCGCGAGACGCTGCTCCCGCGCCGCATCGAGGAGCCCGCGCCCGCCGCGGCGTAGGATCGCCGGCGGCATGGCCGCCGCCGGCACGCCGATCTGGGGCGATCCGCGCGCCGGGGAGCAGTCCCCGGCGCTGGACGGCGACCTGCAGGCAGACTTCTGCGTCGTCGGGCTCGGCGGCTCCGGGCTCGCGGCCGTCGGCGCGCTGCTCGACGCCGGCGCGAGCGTCGCCGGCATCGACGCCGGCCCGGTCGCAGGCGCCGCCGCCGGGCGCAACGGCGGCTTCCTGCTCGCCGGCGGCTCGCGCTTCCATCACGCCGCCGTGGAGGCCTGGGGGCGCGAGCGCGCGGTGGAGCTCTACCGGCTGACGCTCGCCGAGCTCGACCGCCTCGAGGCCGAGCTGGGGCCGGAGATCGTGCGGCGCGTCGGCTCCGAGCGGCGGCCCGCGACGGCCGAGGAGGCGGACGACTGCCGCGCGCAGGCCGACGCCCTGGAGCGCGACGGCTTGCCGGCCGAGCGCCTGGACGGCGGCAGCGTGCTCGTGCCCACCGACGGTGCCGTCGACCCGTACGCGCGCTGCCGCAAGCTCGCCGCCGGCGCGATCCGCCGCGGCGCCAGGCTCTTCTCCGGCACCCCGGCGCTCGATATCCGCGGCGACGAGGTGCGCACGCCGAGCGGCGCCGTCGCCTGCGGCGCCGTGATCGTCGCCGTCGACGGCGGGCTCGAGCGCGTCCTCCCCGAGCTGGCCGGCCGCGTTCGCTCGCTGCGGCTCCAGATGCTCGCCACTGCGCCGGTCGAGCGCACGGTCGAGGTTTGGCCCGTCTACTACCGCTGGGGCTACGACTACTGGCAGCAGCTCCCCGACGGGCGGATCGCCATCGGCGCGGCCCGGGACCGCCACGAGGCGACGGAGTGGGGCGCTGCGCCCGAGCCCACGGACGCGGTCCAGGCCGACATCGAGCGCGTGCTGCGCGAGGAGGTGGGAGTCGACGCCCCGGTCACGCACCGCTGGGCCGGCGAGGTGGCGTTCACCGACGACGGCCTGACGCTGCTGGAGGAGGTCCGGTCCGGCGTGATCGCCGTCGGCGCCCATAACGGTCATGGAAACGTGCTCGGCTCCGCGGCGGCGCGCGCCGCGGCCACAAAAGCGCTGCACAACGTGGAATCGGCGCTCTGGGAGCTGCTTCAGGCTCAGCCTGAAGTCGAGCCAGAGGTGTTCGTCCGGGGCGGCCCGGGGACATAATCCTCGAGGTGCCCGGCGCCCGGCGCAGGACCTCGGAGGCGGCCGCGGAGGCCGCGCCGCTCGAGCATGCCCGCGCGGCCGTGGCCGCCACGCCCGGCACGCCGCGCGGCGCCGGCAGCGGCGACCCGCTCATCGGCGACCTCCGCCGCGCCGGGCTGCTGCCGGTGCTGGTCCTGCACTACGTCGCGCGCGAGCCGTCCTACGGCAACCAGCTGATCGACCGGATCGAGACGCTCACCGCCGGCGCGCTCGTCGTGAACCCGAACACGATGTACCCGCTGCTGCGCTCGCTGGAGACGCAGGGGTTCATCGAGGGGGAGTGGGAGCACCCGGAGCGGCGGTCGCGGCGCTACTACCGCATCACCGACGCCGGCGCCGCCGAGCGCGAGCGCCTGGCCGCCGAGCTCGGCCCGCGGCTGGACCGCATCGCCCGCTCGATCGACGCGATCCGCGCCGAGGCGCTCTGACCGTGGGCCGCGCGGCGGCCGCGATCACGGTCCCCGGTCGCGTCGCCGAGGCCGAGGCGCTCTGGTACGACCCGCAGCGCTGGGCGTCGTGGGTCGACGGCTTCGGCCACGTCGACCGGCTCGAGGGCGACTGGCCGCGGCCGGGCGCCCGCCTCGTCTGGGACTCGCTGCCCGGCGGCCGCGGGAAGGTCATGGAGCGCGTCAGCGCCCACACGGACGGCGCCGGCCAGGCGCTCGACGTCGAGGACGAGCGCCTGCGCGGGACGCAGCGCGTGGCCTTCGCGCCCGACGGCGACGCGGTCCGCGTCACGCTCGCCCTGGACTACGAGCTCAAGCAGCGCGCGCCGCTCACGCCGGTCATCGACCTGCTCTTCATCCGCCGCGCCATCCGCGACTCGCTCACGCGCACCCTGCGCCGATTCGCCAACGAACGCGCGGCGGAGCTCAGTGGCTAGGGTGGCGGCCATGTTCGTCTTCAAAGCCGCGGTCGTCGGCGCGGGCGTGATGGGCGGCGAGATCGCCCAGGTGATCGCCGCCGCCGACGTCCCGGTCGTCCTCAAGGACGTCGACCGCAAGTTCGTGGACGCGGGCCTCGAGAAGGCCCGCGAGGTGACGCAGGGCCAGGCCGCCAAGCTCGTCAAGAAGGGCAAGGTGTCGGAGGCGCAGGCCGCCGAGCAGGTCGAGCGGACGCTCGGCCTGATCACCGGCACCACCTCCTACGACGAGTTCGGCGACGTCGACTTCGTCATCGAGGCCGTGCCCGAGAAGATGGAGATCAAGCACGCGGTGTTCGCGGAGCTCGACGCCTCCACGCCCGGCCACGCGATCCTCGCCTCCAACACCTCCGGGCTCTCGATCACCGAGATCGGCGACGCCACCAACCGGCCCGACCGCGTGGTCGGCTTCCACTTCTTCTGGCCGGCGTCGTACATGCGGCTCATCGAGGTCATCGAGGGCGAGGACACGTCGCCCGAGAGCGCCCAGGCTGCGGCCAACTTCGCCCAGCAGATCAAGAAGATGCCGGTCCGCTGCGCGGAGTGCCCGGGCTTCGTCGTCAACCGCATCCTCGTCTCCACGGCGAGCGAGATCTGGCGCTACCAGGACGAGACCGGCCTGCCGGTCGAGGAGCTCGACGAGTTCATCACGGTCAACGTGAACATGCCGATGGGCCCGTTCCGCGTGGCCGACATGAGCGGGCTCGACACCGTCGTCAAGGTGGCGCGGGACATGCGCGAGGCCTACGGCGACCGCTTCTACGTCCACCGCGGCATGGAGGAGCGCCTGGAGCGCGGCGAGCTGGGCGCCAAGACGGGGAAGGGCTTCTATGAGCACGCCTGACACCGCCACGCAGCTCGACGAGCGGATCGCGGAGCGCTTCCAGCTCAAGGCGCTGGTCGAGGCCTGCCTGGTCGTGGAGGAGGGCGTCGCCGGCATCCGCGACGTCGACCTCGGGCTGATGATGGGCACGGGCATGGTCCCCGGCCCGTTCGCGCGCGCGGACTTCCGCGGGCTCGACGACGTGCTGGCGGCGCTGGAGCGGGCCGAGGCGGAGTGGGGCGAGCACTTCGCGCCCCCTCTGCTGCTGCGCCGGCTCGTCGCGCAGGGCCGGCTCGGCGCCAAGACCGGTCAGGGCTTCTACCCCTACCCGAGCCCCGACGAGGGCTTCGAGACGGCGTCGGTCAAGCTCGACACACGGGGCGAGCTCGCGGTCGTGTGGCTGGACAACCCGCCCGCGAACTCGCTCGCGCCCGCCGTCATCGAGGGCCTGGAGCGCGCCTGGCAGGGGATCGAGGCGGCGGACGTGCGCTCCATGGTCCTCGCCTCGCCCAACCCCGCGCTGTTCTGCGCCGGAGCCGACATCAAGGCGTTCACGCAGATGGACGCCGCGGCGGGCAAGGACCTGCTCGAGCGCGGGCACGCGCTGTTCCGCGCCTGGGAGCGCTCACGCGTCATGACGATCGCGGCGGTCAACGGGCTCGCGCTCGGTGGCGGCTGCGAGATCGCGATGGCCTGCGACGTGCGCCTCGCCGCGCAGTCGGCGTCGTTCGGACAGCCGGAGATCAACCTCGGGATCATCCCGGGCTTCGGCGGCACCCAGCGGCTCCCGCGCCTCGTCGGGCCGGCCAAGGCGCTGGAGATGAACACGACGGGCGAGCCGATCTCCGCGGAGGAGGCCTACGAGTACGGGCTGGTCAACCGCGTGGTCGCCGACCACGAGCTGTTCGACACGGCGCTCGCCTGGGCGCGCAAGTTCGCCCGCCAGGCGCCGCTGGCGCTCGAGCAGATCAAGGGCGTCTCGCACCGCGCCGACCTCGACGAGGGCATCGAGGCGGAGAAGCAGGGCTTCGGCACGGTGTTCGCGTCCGAGGACGCGCGCGAGGGCATCAGCGCGTTCGTGCAGAAGCGGACGCCGAGGTTCCGGGGGGCGTGAGCAGCGGCGCCGAGCGCCTCGCGGAGCTGATCCGCGGAGCGGGGTCAGTCGTGGCGCTGACGGGCGCGGGGATCTCGGTGCCGTCCGGGATCCCCGACTTCCGGTCGCCGGTGACCGGCATCTGGGCGGACGTCGACCCGATGGAGGTCGCGCACATAACGGCCTTCCGGCGCAATCCGGTGCGCTTCTGGCAGTTCTACGGCGAGCGCTTCTCGGTGCTCGACGGCAAGCAGCCCAACGGTGCGCACCGGGCGCTGGCCGAGCTCGAGGCGCGCGGGCTGCTCGAGGCCGTGATCACGCAGAACATCGACGGCCTGCACCGCGCCGCCGGCACGCGCGACGTGATCGAGGTCCACGGCTCGGTCGCCACCGCGTCGTGCTCGCACTGCGGCGCCGAGGTGCCGCTGGCCGACGTGCGCCGGCGCGCCGCCGAGGCGCAGGACGGCGTGCCGCGGTGTGCTGCCGACGGCACCGCGCTCAAGCCCGACGTCGTGCTGTTCGGCGAGCTGCTCGACGACCGGGCGATGACGCGCGCGAGCACGCTCGCCACCGCCGCCGACCTGCTCGTCTGCGTCGGCTCCTCGCTCGAGGTCTTCCCGGTGGCCGGGCTGCCGCGGCTGACGCTCGCGGCCGGCGGCGACGTGGCCATCGTCACGCGCAGCGCGACGCACTACGACAGCCGTGCCGCGGTGCGGCTCGACGGCGACGTCGAGGAGGAGCTCGAGGCGGTGTTGGCCGCGCTCTAGGGGGCGGCGCGGGCGCGCAGGGCGGCCTCGAGGCGCTCGAGGGCCGACGCGACCGCGGCCCTGTCCTCGCTCGACAGGCCGCCGCGCAGCGCGGCGGCCGCGACCGCGGCGATCGCATCCCGGTGGCACGCGAGCTCGGCGAGGCGCTCCGCCACGTCGCGGTGCTCGCGCCAGCCCTCGAGCTCCGCGAGCGCGGCGTCGAGCGCGGCGCGGGCCTGCAGCGCGGCCTCGCGCGTGCGCCCCTGGTCGAGGTCGCCGCGGGCGCGCAGCGCCAGCTCCTCGCAGGCGAGCACGACGTCGCGGCCGCTGAGCACCGCGGCGACGCGCTCCTGCGGCGAGAGGGTGGCCGAGCGGCGCGGCCGCCCGCCGGCGGGCGGGAGCTCGCGCGCCTGGAGCCACTCGCCCTCGGCCACCTGCTCGCCGCTGCCGTAGCCGACGCGCGCCGCCAGGGCGCGCGCCGCGTCGGCGTCGGCGGCCCGGGGGTCTGCGGTGGCGACGCGCTGGGCGGCGACGGCGCGGTTGACCAGCGCGAGCGCCTCCGCCCGCAGCGCCTCGCCGTCCGCACCGCTCGCCCGGTCCAGCCAGCCGGGCGGGTCGGCGAGCGGCGCCGCCTCCACGACCGTGGCGCGCGTGACCTCGACCTCCGGCTCGGGCGCGCGGCGGGGCGCCAGGCGCGACCGTCGCCGCGGCGCGCGGGCGCCCGTGATCACGACGATGTGGCGGACGTCGTCGCCGGCGTAGCGGCGCACGGGATAGCGCCCCGGCTCGGGCCCGAGCCGACCGGGCCACTCCCACTGGAAGAAGCCGAAGAGCGGCGAGGCCGCTACTCGCCCACGTGCGCCTTCGAGGCGCGCGTCGCGAACTTGGACGGGGTCCGGCGGACCTTCGGGTTCTCGATCTCGCCCAGGCGGTCGACGAGCTTGATCCACTGCTTGGGCTTCAGGATCGCGTTGACCTGCTTGGCGAGCTTGGAGTCGGTGCCGAACAGCGGCTGGAAGCCGACGTGGATGTGGTCGGCGTGATCGGGCATCGAGTACGTGTTGTCCGCGCCCTCGAACTCCATCAGGGAGATGATCTGGTGCGGCTCCATCGTGCCCTGGAGCGTCAGCAGCCGCTGGATGGTCATCTCGGTGATCGAGCCCTTGCCCTGGTGGCCCACGATCGGGATGCCGTTGATCGCCGCTATGTCCACGGCGTTGCCGGAGGAGTGCTCGGAGACGTTGCCGGACGCGGTGTAGAAGCCGTGGCCGCACTTGAGCGAGGTGACCGTCGGCTTCAGGCCCGAGGCGGCGAGGAACTCGATCGTGGCCAGCACGCGGCGGTCGATCTGGCCGGCGCGGACGTCGCGGCGGCCGCAGTCGTAGATCTGCACGCGCGGGTTGGCGAGCACGCGCTGGACCAGCGCCTCCTTGCTCATGAGCAGGATCTGGCCGATCGACGGCGTCGCGGCGTCGCGGCCGAAGAACGGGTTGCGGCCGGCGGCGCGGTAGATCGCGGTCGACTCGAGCAGCTTCCAGCCGTCGAGGATCGGCTTCGGGTCGATGCGGGGGGCGCCGCGCCCGGCCGGGCGGATCTCGAAGAGCAGGTGCGGGGCGAGGCGCGTGGTGCGCCCGACGTGGCCGAGGATCGTGCCGGAGACGACGCGGGCGCCGGGCTTGAGGCGCTTGAGCGTGATCTCCTGGCGCTCGAGGCCGAAGACGCGGCGGAAGTAGGCGCGGGTCATCTCGCGCCCGTCGATGCGCCCGGTCAGCTGGAACGACTGGTCGTCGCCGCCGGCCGCCGCGGCGTTCGGGCGATCCGGATGCGCGAACAGGCGCTCCTTGGTGGGCGTGGCCGGCTCGCGCGTCGCCGTCCTGCGGCCGGACCTGGTGGCCCGGCGGACGGTCTGGCGGTCGGGCGCGCGGCTGGCGGGCCGGTTGGTGCTCGAGGCGGCCTGCGTCGGCTTCGCGTCGGGCTGCGGCAGCTGCAGCTCGCGGGCGATGTCCTCCTGGGAGACGTCGCGCGGCTTGGGCGCCGGATAGCGCTTGGCGACGCTGCCGAGGCGCCCGTACGTGTACGTGTTGCCGTAGACGTCCTGGAGGACGACGTAGCGGCCGAGGCGCTTGGAGCGGCCCGTCCTGACGATGCGGCCGTCGTTGACGGCGACGACCGGCGCGCCGCGCTTGGAGAAGATCTCGATGCCGGTGCGGTTGCTGTCGGACTCGACGAGCAGGGCCGCGTTGCCGGAGCGGACCTTGCGCTTGGCCTTCTCGAGCTTGCCGGCGTAGGACGCCTTGGCGTCGACCGGGAAGCGGCCCTGGGTGAGTCCGGTGAGCGAGCCGACGAGGTTGGACGGCAGGCCGCCGATGACCTGCGCGCGCATCATCACGGAGTCCACGTACCACTCGGCGTGGTTGTAGGCGAAGACGGCGCGGCGGATGTCCTGCTCGGCGCCGGCGGCCCGCAGGTAGCGGGCGGCCGCGAAGATCGCGTCGACCGGGTTGTACGGGTCCTTGATCTTGTCGCCGTTGCCGTCGACGCCGTACGCGCGCCAGGTGGACGGCATGAACTGCATCCAGCCGACGGCGCCCGCGGTGCTCACGTTGAGGTTGCGCCCGTAGTCGGTCTCGATCTCGTTGATGGCGGCCAGGATCTCCCAGCGCACGCCGTACTCCATTCCGGCGGCCTGGTAGATCGGCAGCAGGAAGGGCGGGATCCGGAACTTGTCGATGAAGAAGTTCGGGACGCCGATCCGCGCGGGGCCCGGCGTGGCGAGCGAGAGGGTGGGGTTGTCGAGCGTCGGCTTGCCGTCAGGGCGGTTCGGGCGGTTGGGATTGCGGCGCAGCCGCTCGCGCGCGCGGGCGCCCACCTCGCCGACGGCGGTCTCGAGGTTGCCGCGACCGCCCTTCTTGCCGCCGCGGGTCGCCTGGTCGTCGCCGACGATCGGGGCCTCGGGGGCCTCGGGGGCCTCGCCGCCGGCGCCGCCTCCGCCGCTGCCGGTGTTGCCGCCGTTGCCGCCCCCGCCGCCGTCGCCGCCGGGCACCGGGACGTCCGGCAGGTCGGGCGTGTCGACCGGCGGCGCGGTGGGCGCGGGCGTGGGGACGGAGACCGGGCCGAGGTCCTCGACGCTCTGGACGGGGGCCGGGAGGCCGGAGATGTCGGCGGCGGTCGCGGTGCCGCCGGGCGCGACGTCGACCTGGACGACCATCACGGCGCCCGTGACGAGCGTGACGCGCACTTGGTGGATCTCGGCGTCGGCCGTCGTGACGAGAACCGCCGCGTAGAGCGCGGCGGCGAGGATGGCGGTCAGCAGCTTTCGGCTCGTCATGCCCGGTGAGGTCCCCTTCGCACGGCGGGACCGCGAAACGGCGCGCACGCCGGGCGCGGGACCCTCCTGATCGACGGGGAGGCTATCGGTCGCACGGGCCATCTGTCATCTGGAACGCGTGATTGTGCGTTGTCTTGCGGTGAACCGCGCCGATTCCCTGGATCTCAGCCTCGAGTCGAGGCTGACTCTCCTTTCACCGGTCCCCTGAACCGATGTCCCTGTGCGCTAGCTTCCCGCTCGACGCACGATTGAACCCCGCGCATGGAGGCATCCGGCATGGCCGATCCAACCGAGGGCGGGCTGCGCGAGCGGCTGGCCCGCCAGGGCGAAGACGCGCTGGGCAAGCTCGCCCAGGACCTCCTCGAGAACCCGCTCGTCAACTCGGCGATCTCGCGGGCGTTCGACGCGCGCGAGCGCGCCGTGCAGGCGCAGGAGGCCGCGCTGGGCGCGCTGAACCTGCCTTCGGCCGCGGATGTCGAGCGCCTCACGCGGCGTCTGCGGTCGGTGTCGCAGCGGATGGAGGGCATCGAGGAGGCCGTCGACCGGCTCGACCAGCGGCTGGCCGCCGTGGCGACGACCGCCGGCCTCGATGAGCGCCTCACCGCGATCGAGAACCAGCTCGGCACGCTGGTCATGGAGCTCTCGCAGCTCTCCGACGGGCCTCAGCCGTTGCCGCGCGAGCAGGAGCGTCTCGCGGTCGACGAGGCCACGAAGTCGGCGCCCGCGCGCTCACGATCGGGCGGTTCGACCCGTTCGTCGCGTTCCTCGCGTTCCGCCGCTTCGTCACGCTCCACCTCTTCCGCGGGTTCGGGCGGCTCGGGCCGTGGCGCATCGAAACGAGCGCCGAAGAAGCGCTAGGCGAGGGCGGCCGCCGCGGTGCGGCCGAGCTCGGCCTCGGCGGCCTCGAGCGCGTCCCGCTCGATGCGGCGGCGCTCGCCGGCGGCGAGGACGTCGCTGACCGCGAGCACCGCCGCGGCCGCGGCGCCGTGCGTCGCGGCGACGGTGAACAGCGTCGCGGTCTCCATCTCCACCGCGACGGCCCCGGCGGCGATCCACCGCGCCGCCCGGTCGTGGTCGGGGTCGTAGAACAGGTCGGCCGAGGCCACGAGCGCGTCGCGCGCGCCGTCGGAATGCTTCCTCAGCGCCGCATGGAGCTTGGGGTCCGGCGCGACCGCGCCCGACGCGCCGAGCGCGCGACTCGCGCCGTCCTCCGCGAGCGCGCCGCCCGCGACGACGAGGTCGCCGAGGCCGAGGCCGTCGACCAGCGCCCCGCACGTCCCCACCCGCACGAGCCGGCGGGCGCCGAGCGCGATCAGCTCCTCGACGACGATCGCCGCGCTCGGCCCGCCCATGCCGGTGCTCTGGATCGTCAGGGGCTCGCCGTCGGCGGCCGCGCCGGTGTAGCCCCACAGGCCGCGATGGTGGTTGAGCATCCGCAGCCCGTCGAGCAGCTGCTGCGCCAGGCGCAGCGCGCGACCGGGATCACCGGGGAGGAGCACGCGCTCGGCGACCTCCGCGCTCGGCCGCAGGTGGTAGGTCTCCCGCGCCACGCGCGCGGAGAATAGAGTCCGGCGATGGCCACAAAGAGCACGCAATCCAAGCGCGGCGCGTCTGACGCGGTCGACGCGGTCCGCGGCGCGGTGGAGCGGACGTTCCAGGCCACCGCCGAGGGCGCGGCCGCCGGCGCCGCGGTCGGGCAGAAGCGCTCCCGCGACCTCGTCGACGAGGTGACGCGCGCGGCCGCGCGCCTCCGCGAGACGATCGAGGAGCTCCGCGTCCTCGACGACATCCGCGGCCTGCGCGGCGAGATCGAGAGCCTCGCCCGCCGCGTCGCGGCGCTCGAGACGCCGGGCCGCTCGCGGTCCACCACGTCCCGCAGCACCGCCGCCTCGTCCAGCCGCTCCGGCTCGGCCTCCTCCCGCCGCCCCGCCGCGGCCAAGAGCTCCAGCACGGCCGGCCGTGCCAAGTCGTCGACGTCCACGTCGCGCTCGTCGTCGCGCACGTCGTCGTCGCGCGCGTCCGGCACGTCGTCCCGCTCGGGCTCCTCACGCTCGTCCGGCTCGTCCGGCACCTCGCGCACGTCCGGCGCGTCCAAGTCGTCGCGCTCGTCCGGCGCGTCCAAGTCGTCGCGCTCGTCCGGCACGTCGCCGTCGTCGGCGTCGAAGTCCTCCGGCTCGAAGTCGTCGGGCTCCTCGCGGTCGTCGGCGGCTAAGCCGTCGGGCTCCTCGCGTTCGTCGGGCTCCTCGGGCCGCACCAAGTCCGGGACCTCGCGGTCCACGTCCGGGGCTCGGACGCAGCGGTCGTCCGGGTCTTCGCGGACCGGGTCCTCCGGGTCGACGTCGTCGGGCTCTACCTCCTCATAGCCATGGGCGCCGAGTTCTCGTCCCGCAAGGAGTTCCAGGAGGTCATCGACCGGATCTTCTCGATGATGGACGACGATCCGGAGATGGGGCCGAAGCTGCGCGACGCGGACGTGCCACAGCGCTTCGAGTTCAACGACGTCGACATGGTCGTCAACATCCGGGCCGCCCGCGCGGGCGAGGAGGGCAACCTGCACTGGGAGTGGTCCGACCACGTGGACTGGGACGCCAAGGTCAAGATGACCATGTCCTCGGAGACGGCGAACAAGTACTTCCAGGGCAAGGAGAACGTGCCGATCGCCATCGCCCGCCGGCGCATCA
>Ga0126307_10003317_pt1 | contig 10993 bp, 9 predicted proteins | sample Plot28_FD_89955 | JGI IMG/M metagenome (GOLD analysis project Ga0126307, IMG submission 89955) | Serpentine soil microbial communities from UC McLaughlin Reserve, CA, USA - Plot28 | ecosystem: Environmental > Terrestrial > Soil > Grasslands | place: USA: UC McLaughlin Reserve, Lake County...
GAACGGCGCACGCGTTTTGGGTGATCGTCGCCGTGGTCGCAGCGATGCTGATCGGCCTGCTCGGCTTCTTCCGCGCGAAGCGCTGGCTGTGACGACGGCCGCACCGCTTGCCTGACGTCTGCGCGGCGTCTCGTCGATGTGGTCATGATCCGCGTCGCGTTCGCGATCGTCGTCGGCGCAGTCGAGCGTGGTCGATCTCGCGTTCGCCAATCTCGAGCTCGGCATCAGCCCGCTCGGCGGATGCGCGCCGTCCCGCCTGGCTCGTGCGCCTCGCGAACGTGCGACGGTGCTTTTCGGCCGACGACCTTTACCGGCGAAGCCGCCTGGGCCGTCTACGGCACTGCGGCCCTCCGCTTCATCGAAGCGGGCTCGCCGTAGGGCGTTCACGCAGCGAAAACCGACGGCGGCGATGCGCCGCTCGCTGAATGGGGCGCCGAGGCCGCAATCGGTGTCAGGCACCGGAACAAGCGCGCATAATTTCCACAGCAGGCCGGCTCGATTGCGCGCGGGCGCAGCATCGAAGCGAAAAACCGGGTGCCAGGCACCGGGTCAAGACTGCGGCGTTTCGTCCACAGGCGCGCTCCCGCGTGCGGCCTCATCGCCGACGCTCGAAGATGCTCCGCACGCCGAGCGACGGACCGCCAGCAGAGTTATCGCGCTCTTCCTCTACCGCGCAGCCGACTCTTCGCCGAACAGCTCGCTGACGAGCTCGTCGCCCGTTGGGAGCTGGAACGGGCGCGCCGTCTCGCCGCCGAGCGCGACGACCGCTCGCGCGGTCACGACGTGGTACAGGATCAAGAGCTGCACGAGGCCGAGCGCATCCGAGCGGTGGAGCTCGGTGCCGATGGTGAACTCTCCGAGGCGCTGCTGGCGCAGGTGCCGCGCGAAGTGCAGCCGCTCCCAGATCGCTTCCTCGATCTGCGCGGCGCGCGCGGTCGTGATCGTTCCGGGCACGTTCAGCTCCACCCCGTCCTCGCGCTCGACGAGGGTGACGCCGTCGCCGCCGTCGCCGACGACGCCGGTGAGATCGGGCTGCGGAAGCGTGTTGCGGAGCGTCAGCCGCGCGTCGAGGTGGTCGGCGTCCGAGCGCGTGCCCGCATGGAACGAGACGACGATGTCGGCCCGTTCGCGCTGCGGCCGGATGTACGCCTCCGAGTCCGGCTCGCGACGGTCGAGCTCGCTGAGCACCTGGTCGGTCGTGTAGCCGCGGCGTGAGCAGTCACGCTGCACCTTCCACTGCCGTCGCAGCTCCTCCGGCGGCGCGAGGTAGACGCGGACGTCGAACATGTCGCAGAGCTCCTGGTTGTGGAACGCAAGAAGGCCCTCGCTGACGACGAACCTCGCCGGTTGGAGGTAGACGGGCGCGCCGAACGTCCCGTCCGTGTGGCGGTAGATCGGCTTCATGACGGGCTCGTTGGCCCGGAGATGACCGAGGTGCTGCGCGAGGACGTCGAGGTGGTTGCACTCCGGGTCGAGCGGGGTGATCCCACGCTCGGCACGCTGCCGCCGGTCGTACCGGTGGTAGTCGTCGGCGCAGAAATGCGTCACCTGGTCCTCGCCGAGGACCCGGACGAGGCCGCGCGTAATCGTCGTCTTGCCCGAGCCAGAGTCGCCGACGATGCCGAGCATCACCGGGCGAGGCATCACACCACCGCGGCGTGCGCCGGACGGTGGACGACGAACGCAAGCACCTGTCCTTGCCTGCGCCTGTCGTAGCCGTTCAGCCTGATGTACGCGTCGGGGTTCTCCCGGCGGCACTCGTCGAGCTCGGACAGCACGTCGACCGGGTTCGTGATCTCGAACAGCGGCAGCTTCCAGAGCGTCCAGTAGTGGTCGTACGCGCTCGGCTCGCGCGTGTGCTCGATCGCGACGACGAGCCCGCGGTCGAGGATCGACCGGATTTGCGCCTCGATCTCGGCGTCGTCGAGCTCGGGCAGGTAGGAAAACGTCTCGTGGCGCATCAGGCGACGGGGTCGAGCGTATCGACAGTGTCGAAGTCGAAGCGGATCTCGCGCCACGTATCGAGTGCGGTTGCGAGCTCCGGCGAGCGCGAGGCGGCCTTCTTCAGCACCTCCGTTCCCTCCGTCGCGAGCTCGCGCCCCTCGTTCCGCGCCTGAACGCATGCCTCGAGCGCAACGCGGTTCGCGTGCGCGCCTGCTCGGCTTCCCCACGGATGGCCGGCGGAGCCGCCGCCGAACTGAAGCACGGAGTCGTCGCCGAAGATGTCGACGAGATCGGGCATGTGCCAGACGTGGATGCCTCCGCTCGCGGCCGGGAAGACGCCCGGCAGCGACGCCCACCGCTGGTCGAAGTAGATCCCGCGGGCGCGGTCGGCCGGGACGTAGTCCTCGCGCAGCAGGTCGAGCACGCCCAGCGTCGCCTCGCGGTCGCCCTCGAGCTTGCCGACGACCGTCCCCGAGTGGAGATGGTCGCCGCCGGCGAGCCGCAGCCACTTCGCGAGCACGCGGTAGTGCACGCCGTGCGACTTCTGCCGGTCGATGACCGCGTGCAGCGCGCGGTGGACGTGCAGGAGCATGCCGTTTCGGCGGCACCAGTTCGAGAGCGTCTGGTGCGCCGTGAAGCCGCCGACGAGAAAGTCGTGCATGACGATCGGCGAGCCGAGCTCCTTCGCGTACTCGGCGCGCTCGAGCATCTGCTCGGTATCCGCCGCCGTGACGTTGAGGTAGTGGCCCTTGCGCTCGCCCGTCTGATCCTCGGCCTTGCACACGGCCTCCATCACGAAGAGGTAGCGGTCACGCCAGCGCATGAACGGCTGCGACGTGATGTTCTCGTCGTCCTTCGTGAAGTCGAGGCCGCCGGAGAGGAGCTCGAAGCACGCTCGCCCGTAGTTCTTCGCGGAGAGGCCGAGCTTCGGCTTCAGCGTCGCGCCGAGGAGCGGGCGGCCGTACTTGTTGAGGCGGTCGCGCTCCACCTGGATCCCGTTCGGCGGCCCGGTGCACGTCTTCACGTACGCGACGGGGATCCGCAGGTCCTCGAGGCGGAGGGCGCGAATCGCCTTGAACCCGAAGACGTTGCCGGTGATCGACGCCATCATGCTGACGACGGAGCCTTCCTCGAACAGGTCGAGCGGGTAGGCGACGTAGGCAAACCACTCGTTGTCGCGCCCGGGTACCGCCTCCAGCGCGTACGCGCGAGCCTGGTAGCGCTCGAGCGTCGTGAGGTGGTCGGTCCAGACGCTCGTCCAGGTCCCGGTCGAGGACTCCGCCGCCACGGCCGCCGCGACCTCTTCGGGTGGGACGTCGTGCTGCGGCGTGATGCGGAAGAGCGCGAGGACGTCCGTGTCGGCCGGCTGGTAATCGGGCGTCCAGTACGTCTCGCGATAGTCCTTGACGCCCGCAGCGAACAGACGACGTTCTTGAGCTTGCACGGCGCCCACGCTAGCGCGGCTTCCCATCGAGAGCAAACGAGATTTCGACGAAACCGATAGGTCCGGCTCTAAGCCGCCACGCCGAGAAACTCCAGGAACTGGCGCACCGGCTCGCGCGGCGGCACGATTGCGGACCTGAGCACGTACCACTGTCGTTCCGGGACGCCTCCCCGGACCGCGATGCGCCCGAGCTTGCCGGCGGCCAGCTCCTCCTCCACCGCGACCCGCGATTGCAGCGAGACGCCCAGACCGAGCTGGACCGCCTGCTTGATCGAGCCGTTCGAGCCGAGCGTCCGCACCGCCGGAGTCAGGTCGTGCGATTCCAGGAACTCGTTGACCACCTGCCGCGTGCCGGATCCCTCTTCGCGGAGCAGCCAGGTGCGCTCGCCGAGCCGGTCGGGCGCGACGGAGCGCGCGGCTGCGAGGGGGTCGTCCGGCGCCGCGATCACCACGAGCTCGTTCGGCAGGAACGCCTCGCCGATCACGCGGTCGTCGCCCGGCGGACGGCCGGCGACGGCGATGTCTGCCCCCGTCGAGAGGACTCGCTCGAACACGCGAGCCCGGTTCGCGACCTCGAGGCTCACGTCGACCTCCGGATGGTCGGCGACGAAGGCCCGCAGCAGCGGAGGGATGACGTACTCAGCAGCCGTGGCGACGGCGATGAGCCGCAGCGTCCGCCGCGAATGCTCGGCCACCTCGCGGGCGGCGCGCGTGCCTTGCTCCAGGATCCCGAGCACGTCTTCGACGTAGGAGCGGAACGTCTCCCCCGCCGGCGTGAGCGCGATGCCCCGGCCCGACCGCACGGTCAACTCCGCCCCCACCTCGCGCGAGAGCGCGGAGATCGCGGCCGAGATCGACGGCTGCGTCACGTACAACCGCTCGGCGGCACCCGAGATCGAGCCCTCGCGGGCGACGGTGAGAAAGCTCGTCAACTGGTGGAGGGTGATGGGGATAAGTGAAACTTTATGGAAGAAAGCAATCGCATGGAAGACGCTTGCTCATTCGTCACGCGGCGGCGTAGGCCAACCGGTTGACGTTGAACGGTCCGGTGCCGCGCAGCGTCACCGTGCAGCGGCGGTGTCCGGCCGGCGCCGGGACGACGAGCGGCACGCTGACCGCCTTCGGCGCTCCCGCGTCGAGGTCGATGCGCCCGTAGCGCTCTCCGTTCCGCAGGATCTCGAGCGCGCGCGGCTCGGCCGAGACGATCTCGCCCTCGACGGCGCCTGAGCGGCACGCGTACACCTGGAAGTCGACCGCCCCGCTCCCGGCCGTCCCCGACGCGTCCACGCCCTCGGCCCAGGTCGCGACGCGGAACGGCCGGCGCACGCGCCAGAGCGAGTACCCCGCTGTGCTGCCGCCGAGCCGGTCGCCGACGAGCTGCACGCGATCCGACGCGAGCGCGTATCTCGCCTCCGCCTGCTGCCCCTCGTTGAACACGAGCCGTCCCTCCTCGAACGGTCCGACGGCGCGTTGCGGGATTCCGCCGGGGACCTCGGCTCCCAGCAGCCCGTAGACGGTGCGCACGCCGGGGTTCCAGAACGAGCTCTGCCAGACGCTCTCCCAGTGCAGGTCGCCGCTGTAGAGGAATGCGACGGGCCCGTCGGCGAGCGGGTCGATCCACTGCTTCTCGGTGCCGACTGCGAGGTCTTGCACGACACCGGACTCGTGCGCCACGAAGCGGCTGGCCGAGACCGAGGCGACGGCGCCGAGCACGAGCAGGAGCGGGATCGTCACGCGCGGCACCGCGAGGCAGGCGAGAAGGACGGCCGCGGCTCCGAGCGGGGCGATCAGATCGAGATCGAGCGAGCCGGTCAAGCCGTACAGCGGGATCAGTGACAAGTTCGACGGCGTCGCCGCGAGGGCGGCGAACCGCTCGAAGGGAAAGACGAAAAGCAGGAGCAGGCATGCGGCGCCGGCGACCGCCGCGACGGCGAGCCGCCGGGGTGCGCCGCGCGCGACCCAGACGGCGCAGGCGATCGCGTAGAGCGGGACGAGCACGAAGAGGTTCCGCTCGGCGGTGTGGCCGATGTGCCGCGACGCGAACACGCCCACCTGCAGCGCGAGCCACCCCGTCAGCACCAGCGTCAGCGCCTGGAACGTCCTCACGTCGCGGTCACGGAGCAGGACGAGTGCGACCACCGGCACGACGCCCACCACCAGCACGACGTCGCCGAGGTGGTAGGCGACGAAGCGGACGACGTCGCCGGTGTCGTAGTGCGACTCGCCGGCTGCCTGGTACGCGCCGAGGACCTTTGAGAGGCTGCCGCCGTTCCGCAGCCGCCACGCGATCCAGGCGAGCGCGATCACGCCGAAGCCGACGAGAGCGGGCACGTGCCTTCGCGCACGCCTCCAGTCCGCGGCGATCAGCGTCAGGTACGCCAGCGCGACCACGAAGCCCTGCAGCCGGACGGCGCAAGCGAGCACGATCAACGCGAGCGCCCAGGCCTGCCGCCGCGGTTCCGGCCGCTCGAGCGCGCGCCACACGGCCCACGCCGCGAGGACGAATGCGGGATAGAACGCGACCTCCGTCATCACGAGGCCGGCGTATGCGAGCGAGGGCGGCACGAGCGCCAGCGACGCCGCGACGAGCGCCCACCCGCGCGTCACGAACGCGCGCGCCCAGAGGTACGCCGGGATCGCCGCGAGCGAGATCACGACCGCCTGGATCGTCTGCAGCAGCCGGTAGCCCGCCTCGCGGTCGTCGAGCGAGAGCGGCAGCCCGGCGAGCACCGGCGAGACGAACGAGAAGAAGCGAGTCGGCTCGCCGAACAGCGTCAGGTGCCCTGTCCGCCAGAACGCGCGCCCGAGCTCTGCGTAGATGAGCTCGTCGGGCGCGATCCACGGAGTCGCGACCGCCTCGGCCGCCCACAGCCGGAACGCCGCCGAGATCCCCACGAGTGCGACGAGCAGCTGCCACGTCGGAAGCCTGAGGACACGGCGCACCCGCGCAGGTTACGGATCGGGTAGAACGCCCCCGTGCCGAAGCCGCTATGGGCGCCGTGGCGTCTGGAGTACGTCCAGCAAGCGGACGAGCTCGACCGGTGCATCTTCTGTCAGCCGGACGAGGAGCTCGTCGTCGCCCGCGGCGAGCGGGCGCTCGTCGTCGTCAACCGCTTCCCCTACGCGTCGGGGCACCTGATCGTCGCGCCGGCGCGTCACACGGGCGATTTCGGGTCGCTCCTGGCGGACGAGGCGGGCGAGGTGCATGCGCTCGCCGGCACGGCGCTCGAGGCGCTGCGCGCGACGTCTGGGCCGCACGGCTTCAACCTCGGCTGGAACCTCGGCCGCGTCGCGGGCGCGGGCGTCGAGGATCACGTCCACCTGCACGTCGTGCCGCGCTGGAACGGCGACACGAACTTCATGCCGGTGCTCGCGGACGTCAAGGTGCTGCCGGAGCATCTCTCCGAGACCGCCCGCAAGCTCGCCGCCGCCTGGGCGCGCTGACGGCTGGCCGCCAGAACGACTGCGGCCGGCCACCGCCGACGCGCCGGGACGGCTCCTTCCGGCTGAAGCGGCCGTGGAGGAAGCTGACACCCATGAACGTCGGCCCGATCACACTCGGAAACGAAGGGAGCAAGACGATGCGTACGACGAAGCTTTCGAAGACGGTGGCCCTGGCGGCCGCAATCGCGGTCAGCGCCCTCGGCGCCGCGCCGCTGGCGCAGGCCGGGAGCATCACCCCGGGCAAGCGGCCTCACAACATCGGGATCCCGCAGAAGCGGCCTCACGGCCTCGGGATGCCGCAGAACCAGCTCGAGATCATCGCCATCCTGAAGCGCGAGCACATCATCGCCATCCTGAAGCGCGAGCACCGCGCCGCTCCGCCGTGGGAGGCGTGAGTCGCTTCACACCGAAAAGCGTCCGGTCCCGCCGCCTCCGCGCGGGACCGGCGCGCCGATCCCGCCGGGGGGGCGACGACGTTGTCAGGGCGGTCAGGCGGCGGCCGAGCCGGCAGCGATCGGGAGCGTGACGATGAACGCCGAGCCCTCGCCGGGATGCGACTCGACCGCAATCGTCCCGTCCATCCGGTGCACGAGCTCACGGCAGATGTAGAGGCCGAGGCCGCTGCCACTGACACCGCGAGCCATATTGGCGTCGACCCGGTAGAACTTCTCGAAGATCAGCTGCTGCTCCGCGCTCGCGATGCCCAAGCCTTCGTCGCGGACGGCGATGTCGAGCTTGCCGTCGCCCTGTTTCAGTTCGAGCCCGATGCGACCTCCCGCCGGTGAGTACTTGACGGCGTTCGCGACGAGGTTCGTCAGAACCTGCCTCAGCTTGTCGCGGTCGGCGACGACGGGCGGCAGCGACGGGGGGACGACCAGCTCGAGCCTGAACCGCTCGTCGGCATGCGCGCGGGCGGCACTGATGACTTCCGCACCGAGCGCTGCAACGTCCACGGGCTCGGAAGCGAACGGCAGCCCCGGCGAGTCGATTCGGCTTGCGAGGAGGATGTCGTCGACCATCGCCGCCAGTCGGTCGGACTGTTCGATCACGACATTGAGAAGCTCGCGGAAAACGTCGCCGCCGACGACGACCTCCTCGCGCGCCAGCGTCTTCGCGGCGCCGTGGACAGCTGCGAGCGGCGTGCGCAGCTCATGCGACACGGTGGCGATGAAGTCCGTCTTCAGCTGCTCGAGCCGGCGGTCCTGGGTCAGGTCGCGGAACGCGTAGACGGTCCCTCCGGCGAGCCCGACGCCCCGGATCGACAGCCAGACCTCGCGGCCGCCGACGTCGATGGGGGCACTGGTTGGGCGCTCGCTCGACGAGGCAGGTTCGCTGGCGACGACGAGCGAGTCGCGGATCGCGGACCATCCGGGGATCGCCTCGTCGAGCGGGCGACCGACGACGACGTCGCACGACAGCCCGGTCATCGCCTCGGCTGCGGGGTTCCAAAGTTGGACGACACCTGCATCGTCGACCAGCAGCACTCCGTCGGCGATCGATCCGATCACTCGCGCGGCCTGTCCGCGCTCGTGCGCCTCGTGGTAGAGCCGGTCGCGCTCCTCCGCCAGCCACAGGGGCTCGAGGGCATGCTCGATGCTCTCTGCCACCGCCTCGAGGAGCGCCGCCTCCGCCTCATCGAAGGTCTGTTCATACAGTCGCGCCACTCCGACGACGCCGCGCGCGCCGCGCGCGCCGAAGGGCGCGCAGGCGAGCGTGCGTGCACCGACAGCGAGGAGGTTCGCTCCCTCCTCGCAGTGCGGCCCACCACCGTTCACGTCGAGGAGTCCCGTGTCGAGGAGGCGTGCCGCCTCCCCCGAGCGCAATCCGTATGCGCCGACGACGCGCGGCGGGGCGTCCTCCGTGCGGGCGAGTACGAAGCCGACCTCCGCTTCGAAGACCTCGCACAGCTCCGCGGTGACGGACTCGCCGAGCTCCGCCTCGGTCTGGGCACGGTTCACGATCGTGACGATTTGCGCCCTCCGCGCCGCCTCCACGAATCGCCGCCGCAGCTGGTCGCGGTCGTCAGGCGGGGGCGCTGAACGCAACGACGACGATGCCGTAATTGAGATCTCCTTTCGCACCGCGCACTCTTCCGATTTCGCCGCGTGTGCAGACGCCTGCGACAGTCGGCACCGGGTCGCCCAGAGCCCCAACGAGCGCGTCCGCCTCACGCAGCGCGAGGTCGCCGCCGAACCACGCACTGCGCGCAGCGCAATCGAAGACGACGGCGGCTTCGGTTGGGCCCTGCAACTGCGAGGCCGCATCCTCGACCGCTGCGCGAGCGCTCGTGCCGATCGCGTCGGGGGTGTGGTCGCAGATCTCGACGGCCGCGTTGGTCTCGATGCTCGTCGCGCAGACGAGCCCACCGTCGGCGGCGCGCGCGCGCACGTACCGCGGCCGTGTATTGCCGCTCAGCTCCGGTTCGGCGAGCGGATGCATCATCGCGAGCGTCTCGAACGTTTTGTCGTCGACCTGCTCGCCGTCGACACCGAGCCTCTCGAAGTAGACGTCCTGAGCGGGTCGTCCGTCGAGTCGGAGCACAGTTTGCCCTTCCGAGCGGGTGACGATGGACGGTGCGCCCCGTGGAACGCAGCCGTGCGCGATGCCCACGCCGATCGGCGTCCTGTTGCCGATCGCAACGGCGACGACCCCCTTTGCAAGTGCGCGGCCGTCGGCGAAGCGCGCGCGCGGAGCGCCGCCCGCCGCGCCGCCCGCGAGCGGAATCCGTCCACCGGCGACCGCGTAGGCCCCGGCAACGACCTCGGCCTGGTCGCCGCTATCGGAGTCGACGAAGAGCAGCAGGACGCCGTGCGAAGCATCGTCGATCGCGGCAAGCGCCTTCTCGGCGGCTTCGCGCCCGCACGTCCGCGGGTCATCCGCTTCGGAAGCTCCGACGCCGATGTTGAGGACGGAGGAGAAGGCAATGGCAGAGCAGCCGTTGTCGATCAGGCCGTTCGCGCCGATCACCGCCGTTCCGGTCATTCCGGCGACGCGCGTACCGGGGGCGGCTGCCTGCGCCTCGACGGCGACGGTGTCGGGATCGATCGGCGCCGTTGGGAAGACGAGGACCAGGCCGGGCTCTCGGTCGAGAGCCGTGATTGCGCGCTCGACGGCATACGCAACGGCGTGTCTTCCCGTAGCGGAAGCCGAGCCAGCCATGCGGTTATGGATGTCGAGTGTGGCTACCCCGAGCATGCGGCGGTTCCGAGCCGACAGAACGACAGACGTTCGTGGAAGCTTTCGCCGCCGCCGCCGAAAGCGAAACTCTTGCCGCCCCTGCGACGTTGCAGGCACGTGAGCCCAAAACGGCTTCACGTTGTGGCGACCGTGGTCCTCGCGCTCGCGTTCCCAGCCGCTGCGACGACGGCCGACGCCCCGTTCGTCGGCTGGAGCGCGCTTCTGCCGGGACTCACGCTTCCTTACGATCCTCTCTCGCCGGACGACTGCGCTGCAGGTCGTGTCCAGTGCGTCGACAAGACGATCCGCGACATGACGCGCCGCTTCGACGGCCTCGCGTCGTCCTGCGATCACAAGGCGGTCTTCTCCCTCATCTACCTGCGGGTCACGGAGGAGTACCGGCAGACGATCGACGCGCCCTTCTTCGACGATACGCCGTTCGTCAACTACGAGGACACCCTCTTCGCCCACTACTACTTCGCGGCCGCTGACGCATGGGCCACGGGAAGAATCGACGAGGTCCCGCCGGCGTGGCGCATCGCCTTCGACTCTGCGCAACGGCGCTCCGTCTCGGCATCCGGCGATCTGCTCCTCGGCATCAACGCGCACGTCCAGCGCGACCTCCCGCTCGTGCTCTATTCGATCGGCCTCGTCGGCCCCGACGGAACGAGCCGCAAGGCCGACCACGACCGCGTCAACATCATCCTCAACCGCGTCGCGGACGATGTGATCGCCGAGATCGCACGTCGCTTCGACCCGGCGGTCGACGATACGGCCCTGCCGATGAGCCTCGACATCACAGGTCTCTTTCAGATGATCGCGGCGTGGCGCGAGAAGGCGTGGCGGAACGCGGAGTTGCTGGCGACGGCCCCGACGCCGGCGGCACGCGAGCTCGTGGTCGCGGCAATCGAGAACGACGCCGCTGCCGAGGCCGGGACAATCGCCGCGTCCACGCGCTACACGCTGCTTTCATCGGGCAGCGGC
>Ga0126307_10003318_pt1 | contig 10992 bp, 8 predicted proteins | sample Plot28_FD_89955 | JGI IMG/M metagenome (GOLD analysis project Ga0126307, IMG submission 89955) | Serpentine soil microbial communities from UC McLaughlin Reserve, CA, USA - Plot28 | ecosystem: Environmental > Terrestrial > Soil > Grasslands | place: USA: UC McLaughlin Reserve, Lake County...
CCCACGAAGCCCTGCTGGAGGCCATGGAGGAGGCGCTCTCCAAGGTCACCCCCACTGACGCCATAGGGTGGTTTAACCACTGCGGCTATGAAGTCGAGGTTCAGTACTTATGAATACCGCTATTAGAGTGGATTCCCGCTTTCGCGGAAATGACTACTTGGGGCGGACTTCAGGTTACCCGCCCGCTTGCCGCCTCAGGCGTCTATCTTCCTGAACTCCCGGTCGCACAGCCTGTAGACGAAGTAGGCCGTGATGCTGCCCGTGATGATCACCAGGAACGGGAAAACTACGGTGAGTCCCGCCGTCACCACAACTAACACCAGGCACACGATGGTGGTGGGGAGCCTCCCGATAGCAAGGAGCAGGGAGTTCTTTATGACCGTCTTCCAGTCCGTATCGTAGTGGACCATCACGGGGAAAAGGAACACGGAACCGAAAGCGTATACGGAGGATGCCAGCACCAGTACCGACTTCATAAGGACGCCGGGCCAGTAGGAGAGCTGGTTGGCCACGAGGAAGTCGAGGAAGAGCGCCACGCCGAAGACCGTCCAGACTACTCCTATCAGGAGGCTCTGCCCGAAGTTCTCCCGAAAGCGCACGACGAACGTACGCGTCAGGCTACCCTCTTTCTTGCGCACCCAATCCCGCACCACTCCGAACATGGCGGCGGTGGATGGAAAGATCGTCACCACGGGCAAACACGCCACGAGCCACAACAGGTTGAGCAGGAAGAAATCGGTGGCCACTTCCAGCCACCTGTAGACCCTGGTGTCAAGTATGTTCATCGTCATGCGCCTGCGATCGACTGCACAACATTATATGGTCATCACTTCAGCGAGTCACCACTTCAGCTCTCGCGTGAAGTTGGCTGACAAGCGCGGGTTCAGGAAGGATTCGATCCTTCCTGAACCCGCTGTCGGGGCTTGTGCGTGGACGGTGTATGCGCAATGCTGGATCGGGCGATAAAGGAGGTCGACAAGGTGCGAACGAACGACGGCTACGTCGATACTCATCTCAGGGACCCGTTGGTCGACGAGAACTCCTTTCTACGGATGTCAAGGGAAGATGCTCCACCACCCTCGTTCGAGGATGCTTGGGATTCCCTGCCCCAACCTTTCTGGGAGGATCACGAGGGCGTAATAGATTGCTACCGCGGGGCGTGGGAGCTGGCGTTCGCTAACCTGCGCCAGCCCGAGCCGGAGAGCGGCTTCGTCGCCAGCTTCATCGACACGGCCTTCAACGACTGCCTGTTCATGTGGGACTCGGCGTTCATCCTGCTCTTCGCCCGCTACGGCCGCCGCGCTTTCGACTTTCAGCGCACCCTGGATAACCTCTACGCCAGCCAGCACCCCGACGGGTTTATCTGCCGGGAGGTCAGCACCTTCGACGGCAGAGATCGCTTCGAACGCTTCGACGCGGCCAGCACGGGGCCCAACGTCATGCCGTGGACAGAATGGGAGCACTACGGTGATACGGCCGACCGCGAGCGCCTCGGCCGGGTCTTCCCCGTTCTCGTCTCCTACCACAGGTGGCTGCGGCGCCACCGCACCTGGCGCGACGGCACCTACTGGACGTCTGGCCTCGGCTCCGGAATGGACAACCAACCAAGGTTCCAGGAGGGGCCAGGTGGAGAGGGCGGCTGGCCCGAGCGCCTCACCTACCACGGGCACGCGGTCTGGATCGACACATGCCTCCAACAGGTGCTCTCGGCAGACCTGCTCCTGCAGATGGCCGACGCCCTCGGTCGCCTCCAGGAGGCAGCGGATCTGCGCGAAGAGCGCGACAGGCTCTCCCTGACGATAAACGAGCGTCTGTGGAACGAGGAGACCGCCTTCTATCACGACGAGCTCGCCGACGGAACGCTCTCGAGTGTCCAGACTGTGGGAGCTTTCTGGGCACTGCTCGCGGACGTGGTGCCGCAAGAGAGGGTCGCCCGTTTCGTCGGACACCTCCAAGACCCCAGGAGGTTCGGTCGCCCCCATCGCGTGCCTTCTCTATCGGCTGACCACCCGGAGTACGACCCTGGCGGCGGCTACTGGCTCGGCGGGGTGTGGCCACCGACGAACTACATGATTCTGCGCGGACTCGACAGGGCCGGCTACCAGGCCCTGGCGCACGAGATCTCCCGCGAAGACCTCGACAACGTAGTCAAGGTCTTCCAGGAGACCGGAACGCTCTGGGAGAACTACGCCCCCGAACGCGCGGCTCCCGGCAACCGGGCCAAAGACGATTTCGTGGGTTGGAGTGGTCTCGCGCCCATCGCGGGCCTCTTCGAGTACGTATTCGGGCTGCGCGCCGACGCCCCTTCCGGACGGCTCCTGTGGGACGTACGGCTCCTCGAAAGCCACGGCGTCCACGGCTACCCGTTCGGCAAGGATGGGGTCCTGGATCTCTCCTGCACAGCCCGCGGCTCTACAACAGAAGAGCCGGAGGTACAGGCAAGCTCTACCGTTCCCCTGGAACTAGTGATCAGATGGAACGGAGGAGAGAAGTTCGTACGCGTGTAGAGATGATACCCGGCCCGTTTTGAAGGAACCGCGTGGGGCTGTGGGCTGACGCACCCGGGAGACTCCCGTGACTGGGCTCGGACTAGCCCTCGCGCGCTCGTGCGCCGGCTAACTCCTTGGGAGTCCCTTTTACCCTCAAACCAACGGTCTTCGTCCCGAGTACCGGATGCTTCGCCCGGAGTACGAGTGCGGCGTCTTTCTCGACTTCTCCCGCCTTCAGCCAGACGGCGCCAGCCCCTCCTACGAGGGCGAAGGGGTGCTCGCCCACTATCTCTCCCGGACCCTCCAGCGCGAGCTCGACGGCACCGGTGGCGAACGGCCGAGGGTTGCCGTACTCGTCCGTGACGAGTAGGACGGCGCGCGTGGCGTCGATGCCGTCGCCCAGCAGCTCGTCGTCGTCGAGCTCGACGTGAAATCGCTGGTCGACGCCCTTCGAGGAAAGTGTCCTGGATATGGTCTTCCGGTCTCCGAGAAACCCGTCGATCCGGAGGTCGCCCCAGACCCGCCGCCACGGGGCGATCCCTCCGAGGGTCGAGAAGAAAAAGGGCGGGTGCGGCAAATGGGGGAAACGTTCGCGGTCTGGTTCGATCTCCGCCTGAAACTCGCCCCCGATATAGACTTCGAGCCGGTCGCAGTTGGAGAAAATGACGCCCGGACCCTGGGCTCCATAGTCCGAGCCGTCCCCGACCGACCAGTGGAAGCCCGGCTCCAGTACCGTCTCCTCTTCCGGATCGCATTGCGACCTGTAGAAGCCGGCCGCAGGTTTCGGGATGCGAAAAATGTCCGAGACGCCGTGGTAGCAAACCCTGTCCCCGGAGCCGAACTCCTCGTGTGTATTGTAGTCGAACGCGCACCAGCCGAGGCCGCCGGCGAACCGGTCGTCGGCCCCCAGCATGTCGTGCACATGGGCGTGGCGCAGCGCATGCTCCTGCACGCGCTCCACGTTGTCCGTGCGCTTGGTCGGAAACATGTGCCCGACGAACTCCGTGTTCAGGTAGTGGGGACGATGAGGCGGCCTGATGAAGTCCGGATCGAAATCGTTTATCCCGAAGACGTCCTCCAGGGTCTCCGAATCGAAGAAGTAGCGGACGCCGCAAGTCTGGCGAGAGTCGTCGAGCGCGCGGGCGATCCTGTTCGTGTTAGCGTAGAAGTCATGGTCGTCCTGCGACTCGTTGACTCGCACGCCCCACAAGACGACGGAGGGATGGTTCCAGTCCCTCCGGATCATCGCCTCGACGTCGCGGCAGGCGAGGTCCTTCCATCCTCGGTCACCAATGTGCTGCCACCCCGGCATCTCCTCGAAGACCAAAAGCCCCAACTCGTCGCAGCGATCCAGGAAGTGCCTGGACTGCGGGTAGTGGGAAGTACGGACGATATTGCACTTGAGCTCGTGTTTCAGGATCCAGGCGTCCCGCCGCTGTACCCGGGCCGGCATCGCTCCCCCCACGTACGGGTAGGTCTGGTGCCGGTTCAAGCCGCGCAGCTTGAGACGCCTCCCGTTGAGGTAGAAGCCCCCTGGCGTGAACCGCGCCTCCCGAAAGCCGATACGAGTTGCGTACTCGTCCACGCACGCGTCGCTATGGTGGAGCCGCACGAGCACCTCGTAGAGCCTGGGGTCGTCAAGATCCCACAGCTCGATCTCCCCCGGGTCACTCGGCGTGAGCTCGAAGCCGACCTCCACGCTCTCCGCCGGCACCCGCCGACGACATGATGCCAGGAGCCGCTCCCCGTCGCGGAGTTCCGCGGTCAACGCGAGCGGGGCGTTCCTCGTCTTTCGGGCGTTCAGAAAGCAGCGCACGTCTACCCGAGGATTCTCCCGTAACACATCCGAGGGTCTCGCGAGGACGTTTTCAATGAAGGTCTCGGACACGGCGCGCAGCGCGACCTCACGGTAAATTCCACCGAAGGTCAGGTAGTCGATGTGACCTCCGAACGGGGGCGTATCCCCTCGCTCGGTCGAATCTACCAACACCGCAAGGACATTCTCCGGCCTCACCTGCTCGGAGATCTCGAATGAGAAGGGCGTGTAGCCGCCGCGATGCTCACCCAGCGTCTCACCGTTGAGCACCACGGTCGCCTGCGCCATTACGCCCTCGAAATCCACGACGAGACGCCGATTCCTCGTTCCTTCAGGCAGCGCGAAGTGTCGGCGGTAGACGGAGACGAACTGGTAGCCTCGGTCGTCAAAGCCGTGCCAGGGGAAGGTGTGGTTCGCGTGCGGCAGGGTAACACGTTCGAAGCCCGAGTCGTCGAAATCGGGCTCCGTGCACCCGGGAACTGCTTCCGTGTTGTACATCCAGTCTCGGTTGAGGGGAAATACCTCTCGCGTCAAGTGGAAACACACCTCCTGGTGCCGAGGTTCGGTGGCGTAGCCTCCGAAGGCGGACTTATCTCCAGCGAACCGCCCGGGCCTTCAAACGCGCACGCCCTCGGGCAGGGCGTCGCCGTGGGCCTCTATGAGCTCGTCTACCACCACCGCTATTTCGTCGAGGGAGAGCACACTTGATGCGTGGCGGTCGAGCATCGCTGCGTGGTAGACGTGGTCACGCCTACCCTCGAGCGCCGCGCTGACCGTGAGGCCTTGGACCGCCGTGTGCGGGGCGCACGTAGCTGCGCACTGCGGCGGAAGGGCCCCGACATGGCAGGGCTTCGGGCCGGCGCCGTCCACGGCAACCGGCACCTCCACGCAGCATCCGTCGGGGAGGTTCGTGATCAAAGACGTATTTTTGACGTTGCCGTAGACGACGCGCGCCTCCCCCGTGACCATCGAATGGATGATCAACGATCCGTACTCGACGCTGCGCTCCAGCGGGAACGACTCGCCCGCGAGGAGCTTCCTGCGGGTCTCGGTGTACTGGACGAGGTTCTCCTCGCTTCGCCTTATGTACTCGTCCACGGGCACATCGTAGAGTTCGATGAGCCTGTCGTTTCTCAAGAAGTAGGGAACGTACTCGGCGTTGTGCTCGCTCGACTCGGTAACGAAGTACCCAAAGCGCTGCATAAGCTCGAAGCGAACCTTGTCTTTGGCGTACACGTCGGGGACCTGCATCGCCGCGAACAGACGCGGGTAGGCGTCCTCGCCATCAACCTCCAGGCGGGTCAGCCAGACTATGTGATTGATGCCTGCACCCTCGTACACGAGCCTCTCGTGCGGTATGCCCATGTAGGAGGATAACTCGCGCACCGTGTAAGGAACGTTGTGGCAGAGTCCCACGATCGGGACGTCAGGGTACGCTTCGTACACCGCCCAGGTCAGGATGCCCATGGGATTGGTGTAGTTGAGTAGCGTCGCGCCGGGACACAGCTCGCGCATCTCGCTAGCGAGGCTCAGCATAAGCGGGATCGTACGAAGGCCCCGGAAGATTCCGCCGATGCCCATCGAATCGGCGATGGTCTGCTTGAGGCCGTACTTTTTGGGAATCTCGAAGTCGAGAAGGGTAGCCTCGTGCATTCCTACCTGCACCATGTTGATCACGAAATCCGCTCCCTCGACGGCCTTTCGGCGATCCGCATGCTCTTCGATTCGGGCTTCGGCCCGTAGCTGCTCGGAGGTCCAGCGGGCCATCATGCCCGCGGTATCGAGGCGCTCGGGATCTATATCGTGCAGCGAGATCTCGGCCCCGTGAAGCTCGGGGAAGCCGAGTATATCGGTGAGCAGGTTCTTGGTGAAGACGACGCTGCCGGCGCCAATAAAGGCTATCTTGGTGATCTCGGTCCCCCTTCGTCGTCGGGATTAGGGATAGCTACTTCAGGCCCGTGCTGGCGATACCCTGGATAAAGTAGCGCTGGAAGAAGATGAAGACCAGCAGAATCGGCACTATGGAGACCAGCGACATACTCATCAGACCGGTCCAGTCTGTGTAGTACTGACCTTTCATCAGGCTCAGACCTAGCGGGACGGTGTAGGAGGCGCGGTCTTGGAGCACGACCAGGGGCCAGGCGAAGTCATTCCAGCGCCACATGAACGTGAAGATCGTCAGCACCGCTATCACGGGCCACGAGAGCGGAAGGACGACCCTGCGGAAGATTGTGAACTCCCCCGCTCCATCGAGCCTGGCCGCCTCTATGAGTTCGTCCGGGATACTGACCATGAACTGCCGGACCATGAAGATGCCGAACGCCTCAGCCGCCCGCGGGACGAGCACCCCCCAGTAGGTGTTGACCCACCCGAGTTTGGAGACTATGAGAAACTCGGGCACCATGATGACCTGTATCGGGATCATGAGCGTGCTTATAAGGAGGAGGAATAGCACGTCACGGCCCCAGAACTCGTACTTCGCGAACGTGTAGCCGCAAAGGAGGTTGATGAACACCGTCACGACGACCGCGATGATAGCGATGGCGAGGGAGTTTATGTAGAACTGCGTAAAGGGCAGCTTGCCCCACGACTCGGAGAAGTTGCTCCAGACCAGCTGGGAAGGCAACAGGTCGAAATCCCCGTTGAAGAGTTCCTTTCTCGGACGAACTGCTGTCGCGAACATCCAGTACAGGGGAAAGACCATGAGGAGCGCCCCCGCGACCAGCAGCCCCCAGACGGCGACGTCCCCGCCGCCCATGCGGCGCCGGCGGCCATTCTTGCCACGCTGTAGCACAGTAGCTACCCTGGCCATGGCGCCTCCTTCCTCACTGGATGTTCTCGCTCTGTCTCGTGAACCACCATTGGAACACGGTAAAGATCAGGAGCATCAGGTATAGCACGACCCCTATGGCGCTCGCATATCCCATCTGCGACTCCTGGAAGGCTTGCTGGTAGATGTACTGAACTAGGACGGTGGTCGCGAACCCCGGTCCACCCCCAGTCATCACGTAGATAAGGTCGAAAACGTGCAGCGAGTAGATGACATTGAGGATCAACAGCAGGAAGGTCGTCGGCCTGAGGAGCGGCCACGTTATATGCCGGAACCGCCTTCGGCCCGTTGCCCCGTCGACACGCGCGGCATCGTAAAGCTCCGTCGGTATCGACTGCAGGGCCGCCAAGTAGACGACCATGTTGAAGCCGAGTCGAATCCAGAGCGTGGTGATTATCAGGGAAGGCATCGCCCACCGCGGGGAGGAGAGCCAGGGCACAGACTCCAGACCCAGGGCTCCAAGGGCGTTGTTAATGACGCCGTAGTTGTCGTTGAACATCCAGGAGGCGATCAGGGCGGTCGCGACGAGGGAGATGATGACGGGCACGAAGTAGATGCTTCGCAGGAGCGCGCGCCCTGGCAGCTTGCGGTTGAGCCCGACCGCAACAGCCAGCCCCAGCGCCATGCTGGTAGGGACCGTGCCCACCGTGTAGATGAGGGTGTTGAGGAACGCTGTCCAGAAGTCCGCGTCCTGGGCCATGTCCACGTAGTTTCCAAGCCCGATAAAGATGGGATCCCCGATGAGTGACCACTCGTTGAGGCTCATGTAGAAGGCGAACACGATCGGCACGAACACGAACACCGTGAAAACGATCATGTTTGGCGCGATGAACAAGTAGGGGATGACACGACGCTGGTTGCGGTCCCACCAACCTACCACTCCCCCGGACCTTTGCGCAGTCAAGCTAAACCCTCCTTCGCCGCGCGCTCAAAACGGCGTACCACCGCCAAGCCGCACCCCTCAACCCAAGGTTTCCGTGATACCGCTCTCGATGTTCTTCGCCGTGTCCTCTGGCGTTTGTCCCGTCTTGAAGGCCGCCTCGAGCTCGTCGGCCAGGACCTGGTTGACCTTGTTGAAGTCTGGGAACGTCTGCTCCCGGGCCATCGTCTCTGGCACCGTTTCGGACTGTTTGACGAAGACACTCATGTCCTCGGGCCTGAGCTTGTAGTCGAGCCCCTGCTGCACCAGACTGGTGCGCACGGGGATGAACTGCGCGTCTATGCAGAACTGCTTCATCTCCGCTTCGCTGGCCAAAAACTCGAGAAAGCCGGCTGCCGCCTCGGCATCCTTCGCGTCAGCAGTCGCCGCCACCGCGTTGCCGCCCAAATCCGAGGCCATGGCGGTGTCTTTGATCATGTAGGTCACGCCCCACTCGTCCTGCATGCTGTCCGCGAGAAACGGCATCAACCAGTCGCCCTGGAGCATCATCGCGATCGTGCCGTTCGCGAACAGCGTCTCTATGAGCTCTCCGCTCTTTATTGACGTACTCGGCGGGACCAGCTTGTCCGTGAACCAATCCTGGGTGAAGGATATCGTGTCCACCCCGGCGGCGTTGTTGATCGCCGGTGTTTTCAGGTCATCGTCGAGCAGCCTGCCGCCGCGCTGGAACAGATAGATCATCCAACGGTAGGCCGCCCCGTCGCCCTGCCAGTTCATGGCGAAAGGGTACTTGGCGGCGCCCTCATCCTTTATCTGTCGCGACACCTCCATAAATCGGTCCCAGGTCCAGCCCTCCTCGGGGCTTGCGGGGACATCGACGCCGAGCTCATCGAATGTCCGCTGGTTGTAAAAGAGGGCGAAGGTGTCAGTGTGCTGCGGTACTCCGTAAGGTTTGTCCTCGAACAGCACCGACTGCCACAGTGCCGGCGTGAACGCGTCGCCGTAACCCTCGCCGAGGTAGTCGGTGAGATCCACCAGAGCCCCCTGCGAGCTGTAGCGTCCGATCGCTTGGTACTGTATCCGTGCGAGGTCCGGACCTTCGCCGGCGGCCAGCCGGGTGTCGAGCTTCTCGTACATCTGCTCTGGAGGCACGATCTCCATCTCGACCTTCGCGCCGGGGTTCTTCTTCTGGTACCGATCTATAATCCCCCTGAAACCTTTCTCCTCGGCGCTGTTGGCCCAAGTCATAAAGGTCAGCGGCCCTGATGATTCGGACCCGCCGCCGCAACCGCCGAGGAGCACGAGTCCCGCGCCTGCCCCGATGCCCGTGGTAAGAAATTCCCGTCGTGTGATCCCCCGCTTAGCCGGCCGCTCGCCTTCGGTCATTCCTCTCCCCTTCCTTCCAGGCCTTCCCCGTAGCCAGGACAAACGTAGTCGTGTAACAAGCCTAACAACACGCCGATTGCCCGTCAAACCCCGTAGCGGGGGTGCGGCTGCTAATCCCCATCGTCATAACCTGGGTACTGGACTCCATCCTGAAGGGCTGAGAGCATAAGGCCTCGATCGTCTACCGGAAGTGTAAGACCGGCTTGGCAGCCGCTCACCACAGGTTGACTACAGGAGGTAAGGCCATGATCGCAAGCAGGGTGCCGCATATGATCTACGGCGGTGACTACAACCCGGAGCAGTGGCCCGAGGAGGTCTGGGACGAGGACGTCCGCCTGATGCGCGAGGCCGGCGTGAACCTGGTCTCGCTCGGGATCTTCTCCTGGGCGAAGTTCGAACCGCGCCCTGGCGAGTACGACTTCGGCTGGCTGGACCGCATCATCTCCCTCCTGCACGAAAGCGGCGTGATGGTCAACCTCGCCACAGCGACCGCCTCTCCACCTCCCTGGCTCGCCGCCCTCCACCCCGAAAGCCTGCCCGTCACGCAGGAGGGCGTCGTCCTCCATCCCGGGGCTCGTCAGCACTACTGCCCGAGCAGCACCGCCTACAAGGAGAGGGCCGCGGGGCTCGTCCGCATGATCGCGGACCGCTACAAGGACCATCCCGCGCTCGCGATGTGGCACGTCAACAATGAGTACGGATGCCACGTGGCGGAGTGTTACTGTGACGCCTCGGCGGTGCACTTCAGGGAGTGGCTGAAGGCCCGCTACGGCGACCTGGATACACTGAATGAGGCGTGGGGGACGGCGTTCTGGAGCCACGCTACGGGGAGTGGGGTGAGATCCTACCCCCCCGCAGCGCCCCCACCTTCGCGAACCCCACCCAGCAACTGGATTTCCGCCGCTTCTCTTCGGACGCCCTCCTCGAGCTCTACGAGATGGAGAAGGAGATCCTGAGCCGAGCGACACCAGACATCCCCGTAACCACCAACTTCATGGGCTTCTTCAAGCCTGCAGACTACTGGAAGTGGGCTTCGAGCGAGGACCTCGTCTCGGACGACTCCTATCCCGATCCCTCCGACCCCGAGGCCCGCATAAAGGCTGCCATGAGCCGGGATCTGATGCGCTCTCTGGGAGATGGCGCCCCTTGGGTGCTTATGGAGCAGACCACGGTGCGCGTGAACTGGCGCGGGCGCAACGTCCCCAAGCAGCCTGGTGAGATGCGCCTCTGGAGCTACGGCGCCGTCGCCCGCGGGGCGGAAGGCATCATGTTCTTCCAGTGGCGCCAATCCAGAGCAGGGGCCGAGAAGTTCCACAGCGCGATGGTCCCGCACGTTCCCGTGGAGGACTCGAGGAGCTGGCGTGAGGTCAGCCGCCTCGGCGCGGAGCTCGGAAAGCTGGACGAACTGCTCGGGGCGCGTGGGGAGGCGGAGACGGCGATCCTCCTTGACTGGGAGAACTGGTGGGCACTCGAACTCGACTCCAAACCCTCCACCGCCGTCAGGTTGCTCGAAGGCGTCTACTCCTTCTACAAGCCGCTCTACGCGGCGAACGTCCCCGTAGACTTCGCCCATCCCGCCTCCGACCTCTCC
>Ga0126307_10003319_pt1 | contig 10992 bp, 13 predicted proteins | sample Plot28_FD_89955 | JGI IMG/M metagenome (GOLD analysis project Ga0126307, IMG submission 89955) | Serpentine soil microbial communities from UC McLaughlin Reserve, CA, USA - Plot28 | ecosystem: Environmental > Terrestrial > Soil > Grasslands | place: USA: UC McLaughlin Reserve, Lake County...
GAGGCGAAGGTGGCGCTGACCAAACCGATCACCAACGGGTTCACCTAGAAGTTCGTCTGCGACTTCGAAAAGGCAGCTGATGCCACCGTGGGGGTTCCGATGTCTGCCGCCGAGGCCCCGGGGCGAGGAGCAGCCGCAGAAGCCGGCGACACAGGCGGTCATCACTAAAGATCTGTCGGTCGAACCGGTTACGGTCGCGGCGTGGCTAAAGCGCGTTCGCAGTACCGCTGCTCGGAATGCCACCACGTCACCGCCAAATGGGTTGGCCGCTGCCCCGATTGCGGCACCTGGGGAACCGTCGACGAAGTCGCGGTACTGGCCGCGGTCAACGGTGCCGCCACCCGGCGCGCCGTCGCGCCGACCTCCCCCGCAGTGCCGATCACCTCGATCGACCCCGGCAACACCCGTCATTTCCACACCGGGATCAGTGAACTGGACCGTGTCCTCGGCGGAGGCCTGGTTCCCGGCTCGGTGACACTGCTCGCGGGCGACCCCGGTGTCGGCAAATCGACACTGCTGCTCGAGGTCGTCCATCGCTGGGCGCAGACAGGCAGACGGGCACTGTATCTGTCCGGCGAGGAGTCGGCCGGACAGATCCGACTGCGGGCCGAACGCACGTGCTGCACCCACGACGAGGTCTATCTGGCGGCAGAATCAGATCTGCAGATGGTGCTGGGCCACATGGAGGAGGTGCGGCCCAGCCTGGTCGTCGTCGACTCCGTGCAGACGATGTCCACCACCGAGGTCGACGGCGTCACCGGCGGGGTCACTCAGGTGCGGGCGGTGACGACAGCGCTGACCATGGTCGCGAAGACATCTCGGGTGGCGATCCTCCTTGTCGGCCACGTCACAAAGGACGGCGCCATCGCCGGGCCGCGCTCGCTGGAGCATCTCGTCGACGTCGTGCTGCACTTCGAGGGTGACCGCACGTCGGCGCTTCGCATGGTTCGCGGTGTGAAAAACCGCTTCGGCCCCGCCGACGAGGTGGGCTGTTTCCTATTGCACGACAACGGAATCGAGTGTGTCGCCGACCCATCAGGGCTCTTTCTCGACCAGCGACCAAAGCCCGTATCGGGCGCAGCGGTGACGGTCACGCTCGACGGCAAACGACCGTTGATCGGTGAGGTGCAAGCGCTCGTCGGCTCACCCGCCAGCGGCTCGCCACGACGGGCGGTCAGCGGTATCGACTCGTCCCGCGCCGCCATGATCACCGCGGTACTGGAGAAGCGGGCCAAGCTCCCTGTGGGGGCAAACGACATCTACCTGTCCACTGTCGGCGGCATGCGACTGACCGACCCGTCGTCGGACTTGGCGGTGGCGCTGGCCATCGCGTCCTCCTTTACCGACCTGCCCATGCCGGCCAACGCCGTGGCGATCGGCGAGGTGGGCCTGGCAGGCGATCTGCGCCGGGTCAGTGGCATGGATTGCAGGCTCGCCGAGGCCGCGCGGCTGGGCTTCGGCTGCGCCGTGGTGCCCGCCGGCGTCACGGCGGTGCCCGCAGGTCTGCGTGCCCTTCCCGCCGACAACATTCAGACGGCGTTGCGGCTGCTCAGGGAAATCAGTCAGACTGACGCCGGTAGCGGCCGATCCTAGGAGGGCAGATGGCCGTGAAGTCGAGCGGCAGATCGAGCCGCAATGTTTTGCAACTGGCCCGACCGACGCTGCGCGAGACCATCGCCCGCCTGGCCCCGGGGACCGCGCTACGCGACGGACTGGAGCGCATCCTGCGCGGTCGCACCGGCGCGCTGATCGTCATCGGCTACGACGACAGCGTCGAGACGATCTGCGACGGCGGCTTCGAACTGGACGTGCGCTACGCGCCGACCAGGCTGCGCGAGCTGTCGAAGATGGACGGCGCGGTCGTGCTGTCCAGCGACGGCAGCCGCATCCTGCGGGCGAACGTGCAGCTGGTGCCCGACCCGTCGATCCCAACCGAGGAATCCGGCACCCGGCACCGCTCCGCTGAGCGCACCGCCATCCAGACCGGCTGTCCGGTGATATCGGTGAGCCATTCGATGAGCATCGTCACCATCTACGTCGCCGGGGAGCGGCACGTGATGCCCGACTCGGCGACGATCCTGTCGCGCGCCAATCAGACGATCGACACGCTGGAGCGCTACAAGACCCGTCTCGACGAGGTCAGCAGGCAGCTGTCGACCGCGGAGATCGAGGACTTCGTGACACTACGCGACGTGATGACCGTGGTGCAGCGGCTGGAGATGGTGCGCCGGATCAGCCTCGAGATCGAAACGGACGTCGTCGAACTGGGCACCGACGGCCGCCAGCTCAAGCTGCAGCTGGAAGAGCTCGTCGGCGACAACGACACCGCCCGCGAGCTGATTGTGCGCGACTACCACGCAAACCCCGATCCGCCGGCGGCCGCTCAGGTCAGCGCCACGCTGGATGAGCTCGACTCGCTGTCGGACAACGAACTTCTCGACTTCACAACGCTGGCAAGGGTTTTCGGTTACCCGTCGACGGCCGAGGCGCAGGATTCGGCGATGAGTTCACGCGGCTACCGCGCGATGGCGGGCATCCCGCGGTTGCAGTTCGCCCATGTCGACCTGCTGGTGCGGTCGTTCGGGTCGCTGCAGGGCCTGCTTGCCGCCACGTCCGACGATCTGCAGTCGGTCGACGGCATCGGCTCGATGTGGGCCCGCCATATCCGGGAAGGCCTGTCACAACTGGCCGAGTCGATGATCGCCGACCGGCTGGCCTAACTCGCTGATCTCGTCGAGCCCGGCTCGAAGCAAGGGCCACGCGAGATGCCGCCGGGGCGTTCACGTCGCCGCGTTCCGAATCCACGACGGCCCTGGTGGATTGCGCCAATCCGGTCATCTTGGCTCCCATCCGCCCCGCGCCTGCCGCCATGCGGGTTCAGACTAGGGAACCCTATCGAGCCGTCGCGCCCGTCCCCGCGGGCGCGTATACGTCAAACGACACATCCCGCTAGGGTCGACTCGGCGATTGCTCAGCGCTATCGAATTGACCCGCTTCAGAATGAGGGCCCCATGGGACAACCCGTGCCACAAGAAGGTGATTCGTCGATCATCGTCAGCCTCGCCGAGGCGGCGATGCACATGTACACCGCCGCGATCGACGCATTGCCTTTTGCAGAGGACCGCAAGTTCCACAAGCGCGCGGATGTCGTTCTGTCGGGCATGCGCAAGTTGCGGGCCGCACTGTCTGACGCAGCAAGCACCAACAGGCCCTCACCCTCAGTGATCGTGGCGCTGAGCGATGTACGGCGGCGTTACGACGCTCTGATGGAACACGCCGCCGCTGCACCAGGGTCGAGTTTGGGCCAACAGCTGTACGTCACACGCGTCCACGCCAAATTGTCTGCTCATGAAGTGGCCAACGGCGCGGGGCTTCGTGCCGATCTCCTCGACGAGCTCGAGGCCGGCTCCACCCCCAATGAAGACGACGCGGCGAAGATCAAAGACGCCATTGCCGCACTCGGCGGCGTGCCTGGCACTGAACACCTCGAGCATCATCAAGAGCCGGTGGAGTCAGTCGTCAACGGCTGGGACGAATCGCTCGTGACGGACAAGGCCGGCGAGGTCACACCTGCCGAGTCAGCCGCCTTGCGGCACCGGCGCGGGTTCACCCGGGGGCGCGCCCTCGGCCGGTGGCGCTGCGGCGGGCGGGGCGAGGATGAACGGCACCGTCGACGACCTCAGATTGCCGAGCTGCACGACGAGGTTGTATGTGCCCGGCCCGATCGGCTGACGGGGCAGGGGGCACTGCGGCGCCGAGCCCATGCCCGTCCAGGTGACCTCCGTGGTCACCTGCTCACCGGGCTGGAACGCCTTGACCAGGGTCTCGTTCGAAGGGGCGCAGTCCAGGTTGGACCACAGGCGGGTGTTGTCGAGTGAGTACACGTAGGCGGCAAGCACCGCTGCGCCGACGTCGCGCTGGCATGCGACCAGGCCGATGTTGGTCACGACCATGGTGAACTTCGGCTGGTCCCCGACGACGTACTGCGGCTCGTTGGTGATTCCCTTGACCGCCAGCGTGGAGTCGGGGCAGTCGTCACCCTCCTTGAGCACCGGCGGCGGCATGACGGCCGCGGTCGGCGTGGGCGTCGCCGGCGGGGCCTGTTGAGCAGGCGGCATCACCGGCGTCTTGACCTCGGGGTTCTCCCCGGGAAGCGGTGTCGGTCCGGCGGCCTGGGTGGGGGTTGGCTTGTCTGAGGACTTGTTCTCGGAACCGGTGCTGACCATCACGACCATCACCACCACGGCGGCGATGACACCGATGACGAGCACCGCTATGCCCAGCGCGAGTGCCCTGCGCCGCCAGTAAATCTGGGTGGGCAGCGGGCCCTGCGGTTCTAGATCCAGCACAACCACACGGTAAGGCCAGGTCACGCCGCCTCGTCCGAGGTGACTCGGCGTGTCGCGGGTCAGCCTTCGCCGATGTCGCCCAGATGGTCCCGCAACACCGCTTTGCCGTCGGCCAGCTGGTAGGTCAATCCGACGATCGCCAACGTGCCCGCGTCGATCCGCTTGGCAATTGCCGTGGACCGGTTGCAGAGCTGCGCTCCGGTCTCGGTGACGTGTCTTGCTTCGAACTCGTCAACCCTGATCAACCCATCGCGCCGGCCCAACAGAATCGACGGCGTCACGCGTTCCACCACGTCTCGCACGTAGCCGCCGGGCACCATTCCGCCATCCAGCGCCGCCAACGTCGCCTTCACCGCGCCGCAGCTGTCGTGGCCTAGCACCACGATCAGCGGCACGTCGAGCACCGTGACCGCGTACTCGACGGATCCGAGAACCGCCGAGTCGATGACGTGGCCCGCGGTGCGCACAACGAACATGTCGCCCAGGCCCTGGTCGAAGATGATCTCGGCCGCCACCCTGCTGTCGGCGCAGCCGAACACCACCGCGATGGGCTTCTGCTCCTCGGCGAGGCTGGCCCGATGCTCGATGCTCTGGCTTGGATGTTCGGGCTTGCCCGCAACGAAGCGCTCGTTACCCTCCTTGAGTGCTTTCCAGGCGGTCACCGGATTCGTGTTGGGCATGACGGACATTGTGCCGGAGTAATTGATGAGTATCGATTCGAGCGAACTATTGCGGTGGTACGAGCAGGCGCAGCGCGACCTGCCGTGGCGTCGAGCCGGTGTCACACCCTGGCAGATACTGGTCAGCGAGTTCATGCTGCAGCAGACGCCGGTGGCGCGCGTCGAACCGATCTGGCTGGCGTGGGTGGCCCGCTGGCCGACAGCGTCTACGACCGCTGCCGCCAGCGCGGCCGATGTGCTGCGGGCATGGGGCAAGCTCGGTTATCCGCGGCGGGCCAAGCGGCTGCATGAGTGCGCGACGGTGATCGCCGGGCAGTTCGACGATGTGGTGCCGTCGGACGTCGAGACGCTGTTGACGCTGCCGGGAATCGGCGCCTACACCGCCCGCGCTGTCGCGTGCTTCGCATACCGGCAGCGGGTGCCCGTCGTCGACACGAACGTGCGACGCGTGGTGGCCAGGGCCGTGCATGGCAGAGCCGACGCGGCCGCGTCCTCGTCGCCGCGGGACCTGGACGACGTCGAGGCGCTGTTGCCCAATGATGCTGATGCGCCGCGTTTTTCGGTCGCTCTGATGGAGTTGGGTGCGACGGTGTGCACGGCACGGGCGCCCCGGTGCGGACTGTGTCCGTTGAGCACATGCGCATGGCGGTCGCGCGGATTTCCGGCCGGCACCGAGACTCGCAGGGTTCAGCGGTATGCCGGCACCGACCGACAGGTACGCGGCCGGCTGCTGGATGTGTTGCGCGGCAACGACTCTCCGGTAACGCGTGCGCAGCTCGACATGGCATGGCTGAGTGACACCGCCCAGCGCGACCGCGCGCTGGACTCGCTGTTGGTCGACGGGCTGGTCGAGCAAACGGTTGACGGTAGGTTTGCCCTCGCCGGCGAAGGCGGAGAGCTCACCGACTAGGCGCGAGTGGCCACTTATGTCACGCGAATTTGCGAAAAAAGCGTGCATCAACTGGCCACTCGGCGAGCGCTCGACGGTCAGGCGGTTGCCGCCGCCTCCTCGCATGGACCGCCGCAGGCGAACCGGCGCCGGTAGTCCGACGGTGTCACGCCGATCATCCGGCGGAAGTGGTGGCGCAGCAGTGTCGCGGTCCCGAAGCCCGATTTGTCGGCGATCCGGTCGATGTCGAGATCGGTTTCCTCCAGCAGTCGGCGCGCGTAGAGCACCCGCTGGTCGGTGACCCACTGCATCGGGGTGCGGCCGGTTTCCTCGACGAACCGACGCGCAAAGGTGCGTGCCGACATGTTCACCCGGCGGGCCAGCGTTGCGACCGTGAGCGGCTTGTCGAGATTGCTCAGGACCCAATCCAGATGCGGTGCAAAGCCTTCCGAACATCGCATCGGAATGGGCTGGTCGATGTACTGCCGCTGACCACCGTCGCGCTGCGGCGGCACGACCATCCTGCGCGCGATCTTGTTGGTGACCTCGCTGCCCAACTCCCGACGCACAAGGTGCAGGCAGGCGTCGATGCCCGCCGCGGTTCCCGCGCTGGTGATCAGGTTGCCGTCGTCGACGAACAACACATTGCGGTCGACCTTCGCAGTTGGATACATGCGGGCGAGTTCGTCGGCGTGCATCCAGTGCGTCGTGCACGGCCTGCCGTCCAGCAGACCCGCGGCGCCAGCGACGAATGCGCCCGAGCACACCGTCAAGATGATCGACCCGGACTCGGCGGCTTCCCGAACCGCCTTCAACGCCTCGGGCAAATACTCGGAACCACCGATGGCCGGGATTGCCACCAGGTCCGCTCCGTGGAGGTCGTCGAGGCCGTGGTCGGGGGTGATGGTGGCGCCGACCGATGTCCGCAGCGGCTTGCCCGGCTTAGGGCCGCAGACCTTGAAATCGAAGTTGGGGACGCCGTCGGCTGAGCGGTCGATGCCGAAGACCTCGCAAATCACGCCGAACTCAAAAATCGCTAGACCGTCGAGCACCAGCGTAGATACGCTTCTTAATGCCATGGCAGCATTTTATCGCAAGGTGTCCTTCCTGCCACTGTTGGCGGGATCTTTATGAGCGGAGCATTACTGCCATGACCACTGCACTGACGTTCCTCATCCTGATCGCCCCGTTCGCGCTGGCGGCGGCGCTCAGCTGGGCCGCACATCGTTCCGACTCGCTGCGCATCCACTTCGACCAGTTCCGTTGGTCCGCCCCGATGGTGGGCAGGCTTTTCGAGGACGATCGTGACGGCTTCCGCATCGCGCACGACGTCGACGCGATCCGCACACGCTTTGAGCAGCAGCCGTTCTGGCCCGTGTCAGGCGCCACCGGTGAGCGGCGCTAGCGTTCGGCCATACCGCTCACGCCCGTGATGATCAACTCGAGGCCGTACTCGAAACCCGCGTCGTAGTCCCAGTCGGCAGCCAGCTGTCGCGACGCGTGTAGGCCGGGAATCGGCCCACGGGCCTGGTATGTCGCCTGGCTCAGCGTGAAGCCGACGAGGACGAAATAGGCCTGCGCACTTTCCACCTCGTCAAGTCCGGCCGCCTGAAGCGCCGCCATCGCGACATCCATGGGCCGAAACACCGATGCGGGCGCGGCACCTTCGATCTCGAGCATCGTCGGAAGCCCTGGGTGCTGTAGGCAGATGCGGCGTAGGGTATGAAAGCAATGCCGCAGCCGGTCTTGCCACTTCGCTACCCCACCATCGAAGTCCGCGCGATCGATGACGTGCTCGGCGACGCCGCGCAATAGCTCGTTCTTGTTGCCGAAATGGTTGTACAGCGCCATCGGTGTGACGCCGAGCGCCCGCGCCAGGTCGCGCATCGTGACAGCACCGGCACCGTTCTGGTCGATCAGATCCAATGCGGCGTCGACGATCTTGTCACGGCTGAGCGTGCGCACCCTTCGGTCCGGCATAGGCGGCCTATGTGACCGCCACCAGCAGCACCACGAAGCTCATGGCGGCCAGCACCGCCCGGGCGACATGCGAGAACTCCCATAGATTGCGCATCTGCACCCAGTTCGATTCGGATGACGAGAACGTCCCAAAGAACACTCTCGCCGCTCCGTCCAGTTCGGTGTCCTTCAGCCATGCGCTGTTCACCGGGTGCGTGACGAACCAATAGGTGAGATGGGCCAGCACGAGGAACCCGAGACTGACGGCGGTCCACAAGAACCGCTCCGTGTCGACCGGTGTCAGCGCCAACAGGACCGGCAGCACGATCAGGGCACCGAATTCGCCGATCAGCCCGCCGATCGTGAAGCCCGGGTAGTAGATCGCCTGGACGGCACGGTACGTCGACTCGGCCAGGCGCGCCTTGCCCGGAAACTCCAGGGCATGCGCCAGTGACAATCCCATGGTTACGGCGACGAGGAACACCGCGATCAGCGACAGCATTGTCATCGCTTGGACCTCCCGTCAGTATACGTTGTATATATACAGCGTACACTCAGGGCAGGGCCAGCGCCGACAAGAATGACTCCACAGCATCGCGATAGATCTGCGGTGCATCATCGTGGATCAGATGGCCGGCACCGGGCACGTGTAAATACGTTGTCCGGTAGCCGGTTTCACCCATTCTGCGCATCTGCCCCACAGGCGTGACGGAGTTGCCTGCCTCGATGAGCAACGCGGGGCCCCGCACCGCCTCCCACTGCTGCCAGTAGTCACGGGTGCCCCACTCGGCAGCGATCTCAATCCAGCGGCTGGTGTGCCCATGCAGCCGCCAGCCGGTCGCGGTCCGGTCGAACGCCTCCAGAAAGTACTGGCCGGCAACCGGTCCGAACTCGTCGTAAACACTTTGGGCCGAAGCGAATTCGGCCGGTAGCGCGTGCAGCCACGGTTCCCACGGCCCGGTGGTGCGGCCGCGGAAGTCCGGAGCCATGTCCTCAACGACGAGCGCGCTGACGAGATCGGGCCGGCCCGCGGCCAGGCACCACGAGTGCAGGGCTCCCATCGAGTGGCCGATCATGACCGCGGGCCGACCGAGTGTGGCGACCGCGTCGCCGAGATCGGACACGAACCGCTCGGTGCTGATCGGATACGGGTCGGCGACGTCGCGGCCACGGTGCCACGGCGCGTCGTAGGTGTACACCGTGCCCCACCTCGTCAGCCACGGCAGCTGACGCGACCATGTGCTACCCCGTCCCATCAGGCCGTGCACCAGGACCAGCGGATCGCCCTCGCCCCCGCGAGGTGTCAGCAGGTCGGGGGCCATGGCAGCGCACGGTAACCTGAACGGCATGCCCACCCCAAATGTTGTGGTGAAGATCAACGCAATCGAGGTCCCGCCCGACGCCGGTCCGGAACTGGAGAAACGGTTCGCGAACCGTGCACATGCCGTCGACAACCAGCCAGGTTTCCTCGGCTTCCAACTACTGCGGCCGGTCAAGGGCGAAGACCGCTACTTCGTGGTCACGCAATGGGAGTCCGAAGAGGCGTTCCAGGCGTGGGCAACCGGTCCCGCCGTCGAGGCGCACGCCGGCCAGCGCGCCAACCCGGTGGCCACAGGCGCGTCGCTGCTCGAGTTCGAGGTTGTGCTGGACGTTGCGGGGACCGGCGCTAAGGCGTAACGCGAGCCGGGTGCGACGCTACGCGACCACACTGAAAGTCGCGCTCGCGCTCGTCACCGTCCTGGCTTGCGGTTGCTCCCACACCGGACCGGCGCCGGCCGACGCCGCGTACGGCCTTCACATCGACACCAACACTCCCCAGGGTATGCGGGCCAAGCAGACCATGGACATGCTGAACTCCGAGTGGCCTATCGGGACTGTCGGGGTGCGCACCATGGCGGCTCCACAACTGGTCAATAGCGTCACTGCCGCCATGGGAAACCTGTGGTTGGACCGGCCGATCACCGTGACCGGCATCAGCATCGGCGCCGGGAGTGCCACTCTGCACACAGTGACCCCCTACGGGGCGGCACAGGAGATCGAACTGCGCACCAACTCCGCCGGGCTGGTCGATCGCTTCCACGTGACGCTGCAGCCGCCGGTCATCAAGAAGTGGTCCGACATCGACACCGAGCTGACCAAGTCGGGGGCGCGTTACTCGTATCAGGTGTCAAAGGTTGTCCCAGATGGTGCAGCCAGCAAGTGCTCGGTCGTCGCGGGCACCAATACGGAGCTGTCGCTGCCGTTGGCGTCGATCTTCAAACTGTATGTGCTGCTTGCTGTTGCAGACGCGGTCAATGCGGGGACGGTGAATTGGACCGATTTGCTGACCATCACCGAGCAGGCCAAGGCGGTGGGGTCGGCCGGCCTCGAGGAGTTGCCGCCGGGAGCCCAGGTATCGGTTCGCACCGCTGCGCAGGAGATGATTTCGGCCAGCGACAACATGGCCACCGATCTGCTGATCGAGCGGTTGGGCCCCGGTGCCGTCGAGCGCGCACTGGTGGCCGCGGGACACCATGATCCGGCCAGCATGACCCCGTTCCCGACCATGCACGAGCTGTTCTCGGTCGGCTGGGGTGAACCGGATCTGCGGGAGCAGTGGAAGCAGGCCTCCCCGCAGGGCCGCGCACAGCTGTTGGAACAGACGAATTCGCGTCCATACCAACCGGATCCGACGCGCACGAGCACCCCGGCATCTACCGACGGCGTCGAGTGGTACGGCAGCGCAGCCGACATCTGCCGCGTGCACGCGGCGCTGCAAGCGGCCGCTGCCGGCAAGGCCGCACCCGTCAAGCAGATTCTTTCGACCATCCCCGGCATCGACCTGGACAAGTCGAAGTGGTCGTATATCGGCGCCAAGGGCGGCAATCTACCCGGCGACCTGACATTTAGTTGGTACGCGGTGGACCGCACCGGTCAGCCGTGGGTGGTCAGCTTCCAGTTGAACTGGCCACAGTTCCGCAGTCAAACCGCGGCGGCCTGGCTGCTGTCGATCATCCACCAGGCGTTCGACCTGGTACCGATGGCCTGATCACTGGCTGGAGCGCAGTAGTCTGATTAGCGGTTCGACCGCAGTGTCCAGGCGTGTCCGCGGAAATGCATCACCGTACGGCTGACC
>Ga0126307_10003320_pt1 | contig 10991 bp, 14 predicted proteins | sample Plot28_FD_89955 | JGI IMG/M metagenome (GOLD analysis project Ga0126307, IMG submission 89955) | Serpentine soil microbial communities from UC McLaughlin Reserve, CA, USA - Plot28 | ecosystem: Environmental > Terrestrial > Soil > Grasslands | place: USA: UC McLaughlin Reserve, Lake County...
AAAATTTGTATTTGTTTAAATGAACTATTTTTGACCTTCTCAAAGAATTAAAACCTATACCTCATGATTAAACTCCATTGGAAGAACAGCATGCATTGGTGAAAAAACTACATTACAACTATGACAATAAAGTTCATACTTGTGATATGCAGGATCTTGAATATTCTCTGATAAAATCACATAGCGAGATAAATGACATGTAGGACATCCATACAAATATTTGTCAAATATTTTCTTTTTATCTTTATTGGAGCTAATCCTCATGGAATAAATCTTATTAGTTTAAAACTTAAACTCTATGATTAAATTAGTATTATTTTTTTTATATAAAATAATTCTTATATCGCCTTAAGTTAATTTAATAGAAATATTACTATTAAAAAAAGTATTATAGTTTACAACAAATACGCATGATCTAATGTATTGCTAAAATATTTTCTCTAAGTCTATTTTATTAGGATAAGGTAAAAAAAGATTAAGAAATATAAGTAGGTTTATCAATCAAGCAAAATTCCATTATTGGAGGTAATATTGCTTTACAATTAGGACATTTTACTGAACCTTCTTCTTGTGGATATGTTTTACCAATTACATATTCTTTGCAAACTTGACAATACCTTATTGATCGAAAACAATATTCCATATATTACTATTGTTATTGTATCTATTAAATATGTCTAATTTTTATTATTTTTTTTAGTATATAATATGCTTCTTATAAATAAAAACTTTATAGTTATTATCTTCTTTATCTTTTATGCCTCAATTAAAAATTGATGCTGATCTTCGAAGTATAGCTAAAGGAAACGTTCTTTCTGATGAATGGAGTAAAAAAATTTATTCTGTGGATGCTAGTGAATATTGTTTATTTCCTGCTAGTATTATTCAAGTCAAGGACAATGAAGATATTTCAAATATTTGTAAGTATGCTTATTCTCATAACGTAAGCGTTACTGGACGAGGAGCAGGTACTGGACTATTAGGACAGTCACTTACTGCAGGTGTTTGCCTTGATTTTACCAAATATATGAACAAAATGATTGAATTTGAAAATGATTATGTAATTGTAGAACCAGGAATTGTCAAAGCAATATTGGACAAAGAATTGAAAAAAAAGGGAAAATTTCTTCCTCCTGATCCTGCTAGTAGTAATTTTTGTACCATAGGTGGTATGATAGCTAATAATTCTAGTGGAATACATGCATTGGGTTATGGAAACACAATTGACTTTTTAGATGGTATAGAGATTGTCTATTCTAATGGTAGTATAGAGTCTTTATTTGAATCATATAATAATAAACATAATTCAAAAGACACAATTAATCATGTTCATTCAACAAATAAGATTAACCACTTATTTAAATTATTTTCACAAGATATTTTACAATATATTTCTTCAAAATTTCCAAAAGTAACAAAAAATTCTTGTGGATATCGTATAGATTCCATAATTGATAATAGTGGAAGATATTTACCACATAAAATATTTACATCATCTGAATGCACATTAGGAATAACAACCCTTGCCAAATTCAAAATTCTTGATCTCCCATTATATAGATCTGTAATGGTGATAGGATTTGAGAATATTCTAAAGGCAATCAAGGTAGTTCCTATAATTTTAACTTTTTCTCCATCAGCTTTAGAATTACTTGATTCTTCTATCTTGAATTATGAAAATATGCTCTACAATAAAGGAAGTTATAAATTCAATAGCAATAAAAGTGGTACAATTCTCTTTGTAGAATTTGATGGAGATAATCTTGTTAATGTAGAATTGAGATTGAGATTATGTAGGGAAAAGTTATGTGCTTATGGAGAAATAATAGAAGTAACATCAGATAAAGTTAGTTCGGAGAAAATTTGGTCAGCGAGAAAAAGTGCTCTTAATAATGTAATGAAATTGACATTAGGAAGTCGAAAACCTGTTAGTTTAATTGAAGATACTGTTGTTAATCCTGAGTTTCTTTATGAGTATACACTTTTTCTTTTGGATGTATACAAACAGTACAAATTGGATTATGTTTTTTATGGACATGCTGGAAATGGAAACCTTCATACTCGGCCAATAATAGATACAGCCTCAAATAGTTATAAACACTTAATCAAATCTCTCACAGATGATGTATTTTCAAAGGTTTATGAATTTTCTGGCAGTATCACAGCAGAACATGGAGATGGAATAAGTAGAACAAAATATATATCAAAAATGTATGGACCCATAATTTTTGATTTATTTAAAAAGATCAAATTTATTTTTGATCCTACAAATATAATGAATCCAGGAAAAAAAATTATACAATAACTCTATGAAGTTATGAAAAAAGCTATTGAAAATGTCTTTTATCATCTAATTGTGAGAATATAAGTAGTTTTATAATCCCATCCAAGTGGATTTGCAAAATTACTGTCCGAAGTGCCAATTGTTTCATTTACTTCTCCTTTAAATTTTATCTCATGTTGACCAACATTTAATAGTTGTAATAATATCCAGGTGCCGTCTGAAACTGCTTGAGTATTTTGTGGAGTTAATCCAAGAATATTATTTTTAGGAAGAGAACTATTAAATAATGATGATTGAATACGGTAGTTTTCCAAATTCTTTGATTGATTATTATCGATAAATGCGGATGGACTAGTAACTCTATCTTGGAAAGTTTTTGCACAATCTCTTAATTCTATCTCATTTTTAGGTTAAGGAAATTCTATATATGAACATTCAGCATTAAAATGGGAAAAAGTATAGCATTACCAGCTGGGATATTACAATAACGTGTGACCAGATATCCAAAAGTATCTGGGAAGAACCATACAGGATTTTCTGTTTTTCCCAACAGAATTCTCCTGTATTATCATATGCGGGATGGTGATCCTTTGGTATTGAATAAGCCCATTGCCACGACTTAGTCCAATCACTATAAGTTATATTAAATGGGTTCATCGAGTAGAAAATTTATCATGACTTTCTGAGGATTATGGGTTATTGTCAGTTATTTCATAGATTAAATCATTTTCATCATAATTCGAAAATATTACTTCAGAATTTATTCAAGGAATTGTAATATTAATACATATTATCAAGGTTAAGATTGACAATTTTATTATACCTATTAACATGAAATGAACCATAAAAACAAAATCTGTTAAATTATAAAAATATTATTTTTTTATAATATTTGTGTGATTTTAAAAGGAGTTAGAAGAATTACGTCCACTAGTTATTTGATTTAATACCGTTTTCTGTTATAGAAATTGAAGCATTATTTGATTTAACTTTACTATGCATTATTCTTTTTCCATTAGCAAATGAAATGTAATTCTGGGTAATCGTTATTACTTCTTCATCAATTCCAAATCTTCCACTTACAATAATTGTTTCTTTATTGACAACTCGTGATTCAAGTATAATTTCACCATTTTTATCTACGATTAAAATATGATCTCTTTTCATAAATTTTGTCTTCAATTCTTTATTACAAAATATTACATTATTTTTAATGATTTCAATGATTTTAGAACCTGTTATATCAAATAATTCTGTATTTATATATGGACCTTCGTTATCTTCATTCAGAGAAAAAATCGGAGAATTCTTAAAGGTTACGTTTTTGGGATTGTTTAAAATAAAATTATTTCCTATTAGCAGTTTATAGACCATTACATTAACCTTTCAATAAATAAACAATTAAGCTTATCCTTTGCATTCAAATTTTATTTATCAATTTCTATTTTTAATATACACATGGGTAAAAAAGTCATATCAGATGCATTAATAAATATCCTTATTTTGATTTTTCTTTTCAATTATTGGTTCAAGATAACGAAAAGCTATTATTTGGCATTGTTAAGTATTGAATGTTGGATAGAATTTAATTTTTCTTAAATCTTCTTCTGTATCGATCAAGGCATTCAACAAACAACAACTAAATTTATATTTATTGAAATATATGAATAAGTTATGTGACTTAAATTTTTAATGACAGTTCAAAAACCTTAAAAATAAAAAATTTAAATAATTAAAGGTATGTTTAGTAGACAAGATTTAGTACTATTGTTTTAAAATTTATTAATAATTCTCATTTTATAAATTGCAATTTAAATTGCTCTTTGCATATTTTATATTTGATAGAAATCTTTATTGTATTTTTAAAAGGATTTACTATTACTATATGATACTTTTTATATTGTATATGTAAAGTGTAAATTGATTGATAAATTAATTACTTTGCAAATTTTGTTGGCAGTTTCTATGAGAAATAAACACTAATTGTTAAGATACTAAAAATAACTCTTAAAAATTAAATAAAACTATAAAAATAGATATTTAGATGTATTATAATATTCTAGATTTTTTAATTACCTATATTCATCTATTTTCTTCTTTTCTTTGGTGGGGTTTAACTTTTTTTGTAATTTTTATACTTGGTCCAGTAAACAAAAAGGGATTTTATTCTTCTATTTTGCCAAGAATTCATCAATTTGTAATTCCACTATCTACGATATCTATATTATCAGGAATTGTGCTGACTTTTATTAATATTGATTTTGATCTAAATAGACTTTTTAATTCAATGTGGGGATATATGTTAATAGTAGGTGGATTATTTTCAATTCCAGTTTATTTTATTGTTATATTTCGTAGTAAGAATCGAAATGTAAGAATACAATTAAACAAAAAAAAATCTCCACAATATAACACGCTTCTTCCTTATTTAGTATTTCTTTTCCTTTCAATTACAATGTCGTTAATGATATTTATAACACAATGGTTTTTTATTCCATAATAACCATTTTTCAGAGATTTTATAATGATTATGCATTTTAGAATAATTGAATGATGTTAATAATATTACTTATAACTAACTAAATTGTTTTTTTAATACATTATTAGATTTTTATCTAAGTATGTGAATATTTATTATAATTGAGAAAAAACAATCTTAGTATATTAGTTATAGTAGTGTTTATCTCTGCATTTTTTATATTAATTACTTTAAATATGGATTATCATTCAATTTCCAGTATTGATATAAATGGAAATTCCTCTAATTTTAAGTTCCAGGAAGGTGAAATAACTGATACATATCACGAAGAGGAAAATATTACACCAGTGATTATTCAATCTGACTCTTCTATCAATGGCCCTGAGGTAGTTGAAGTTAGTTCAAACTCGATTAATGTGCTTGAAAAACTAATTTCTAATATTATTAATATTCAGACAACTCATAATTCGGGTGATACAATAAAACGATCACTTATTGCGCAAATAAATAATGCCATACTTATATTAAAAGATGATGACTCTGATAATGATAATATTATATGCAATAGTTTTGTTAATAAATTTTTATCAAGTGTAAAGTTATATGAAAGAATAGGTCTTTTCAAACCTAATAGCTCTTTTAAGATTTCCCAGGATCTTTTAACTCTCCAGAATTCTTTATGTGATTCACATAGGTAAAAATAATAATACCACAACTACTTTTTTTAGATATGTAAATATTAGTTTAAAATTTATTGTAGACGTCATCGATTACAATTTTAAAAAGGATGGGAGTATCTATTAGAATTTAATTGATAAGAAATTTTACATAATATTTATTTAGGTTATATTAAAGAAAAGTAGCCATTTAATTAAAATTTTTTAATACCTTTCGAAAATAAAACTAATGTGAAATTTCTGTAATGATAGAAGTTTGAAACTATTCCTAAAGAAGAATATTGAAAAAGACAACAGAATTGATAAAAGCTCAAATTAAAGCGAAAATAAAATCAAAATTAAATTATTACTGTAATCAAATTTGATATATATTAAATTATACCAATAATATAAGGGTTAAATATATCATTTTTTGATAATATTTTTGTACATCATAATTGTTAGAAGGGCTATGGCTTTTTAAAATAATAAAAAAAAATAGTAACATATTCAAAACAGAAATGATAATTTTAAAAATTTGTCATCATCATTGTATAATACTTCAAACAAACCTTTGCAATAAATATAGATTCTTCTAATTCTTGTATTAATTTTTTATCATTATCTACCATATCATAAAATATATGGATATGTTCTTGTTTGTTATTTTTTAGAGGTTCGATATAATTAACTACAATTTCAGAACTCATTTCTTAATCTTCACATAACATTCAACATACATAAACAAAGAAAATCATTAGGTTTAGTTACTAAAGACGTTAATGACTTTTACATAAATAAATAAATAAATAATAAATAGAGAAACTTTTTTATTTCTTCTCTATTCCTTCTTCTACTATTTTATTGTAAAGATCTATGATATGCTTTGAACAAGTATGATGTATTTTGATAGTACCGTTTTTATGATATTCATTCAAGCCTACTGTTGCTATTCCAGGTTTTCTAGGTAGTGTTATATCCTCTCCACATATCTCACACAATGATTTTTCTTCTTTTTCTTCTAGAGAATTTTTCAGCATTTTTTCTCTACACTTCTTAAATTATTATATGGAAATTAAGTATTAAATAACAATGGTAACGATAATGCCAGAGGCAGAAGTAACAAGAAAAAGAGAAGAAAATGACTTAGTAACCAATACAAATAACATCAGATTCTCAAATAGAATACTTCAACTTTTTATAAGAACTAATATATTTAAAATTTAAGAATATGGATTTTAAGAACATAGGAAATCAAATTCTGAATCTTGATCCTGATGTACGTTTTGCTCCTAAATGAGGGCTATGGTTTTAATTAACAACAATTATATCTAATTTTCAAATAATTTATCATGTCTTATTTTCAATATAAATATATTGGATAGTTGGCATACCCTGGTCTTCTAAATTATTATTCCAAGTCACAGAGGGATATGGCTTTTAAATTATTAACTGCTCATTATTAAGCAAAAAATTGGATTACATTGAGATCTCCATTAATTCCCTCAGTGCCCGATCTGATGGCGAAACCAGATTATGGCCCATTTATCTTGTGAATGTAGAATTTTACTTTAACACTTATTATGAATAAAATCTAATTAAAAATACTATGTGTGAAACAAATGTAATACCTGAAAAAGAAGTAATACCTAATAAAAAACTAGAAAAAGAAAAACAATTTAAACAAGAAGAGGAACCAGTTACTGTAAATTCAGCGTAAAAACTATATTAACCATTTTTTATTTTAGAGATATTTAATCTATTACTCTAGCGATATTATATACAGGTAGTTATATTATATGTTCACCCAAAAGAAAAATAAATGATTATTGATTTGCTAGGATGCCCTTTGACCTTTGCTAAATAAATCTTCTTCAGCCTTTGTTTATACCCTAAAGCAAGATTACATAATATTTTTGGATAGTTTGGATGTGTATCCATCACTTTATCATAGCATTGTCTATCTCTATTCCGTTATAATATGTCTGCTGATGGAAAACTATCCCAGCAGCAAAACCAGTCTAATAAAGTTCACATAAGCAACCTAGATACAGAAAAATGAATGATTTAAAAGATTTTGTTTAATTTTAAATCTAACTTCAATAATTTTTTTTATATATCATAAATCTCTATCCTGGCACTATCGATATCGAATAATAACAATTGGATATGGCAGTAAGAAAGAGAAATGGCAGCAATAGTAACAGCAAAAAAATAAATAAAATAACAACTTACAAATACAGATCAAGTAAATTATGATCAATAATATAATAAATGGTGTGCAAGGAAATATGTTCACGCCATAAAGCAATGAGACCTAGCAATGGTAATAGATATTTGATAGGACAAAAACGCTGTCAGGTTTGTCAAATCTTTATTAATTGGCAAGGTTTGTTTTGCCCATGTTGTGGATATAGATTAAGAACTAAGCCGAGAAATAAGAAATACAAACTAGCATTAAGTAACAATATCAAAAATAATAAATAAATAATAAATAATTATTTAATGCTTCTTATTTATCATCCTCATCGTATTTTCTATTTTATGTTAATATTTGCCATCATCATATTTATTATCAATTCATATTATTTCAGTTTCTTGTACATACGCTAATGTAGCAATAGAAATAGTAGAAGTTGATTAAGTTGTATTCATCATTGTAGAATTGTCGTTCATGATAATAGTGTCTTTTCCTATGCTTTCTCCCATCTTTCTCTATTCTTTTCCTATCTCAGAACCATGTTGTGCTGCATATGCTAATGTTGTGTTCATCATTCCAGTATCATTTCCAATCATTTCCCTATCATTGTAAAATTTTATGAATCCATTTGAGCAAAGGCCTTATCTATATTATTGCTTTTACTGTCAATACTATTGCTTATTCCTAAAAGACTTATTGCTAAAAGACTTATTGCTAAAAGGGCAACTAAAGTTGTTGTTATTAAACTATTTTCATTAAAAAAGTTAAGGATGCTTGTTAATAATGATTGAGTGAATATTTTATATTTAGAATAGGCACTATAAGAACTGTTTAAGTTTTACGAAATTTTTTATTAATGTAAAATAGTCAAACTCTAGAATAAGAATTTCATAGATTTATTAATATAATTTATAATTTATTACTAACTTACTCTACTCCCTAATCTCATTTGACATTTGTCATAGTTTGGACGACCAAGAATGAAGAATCGTATTCTATCTGTTCAGGCTATGACAATTAATTTATTTCAAAGTGTTTAATACCTTAAAGGATATAGGTTAATACACGTCTAGGAGTGATGAAAGTCTCAAATATTTGTGTATAGATGTTGGATAATGAGTAAAATCATTGTCTGGCATCTATCTTTCTCTTATCAATTATTAAATAAATTTATTATCAATAGTATAGTGATAGAAACATAAAAACTAGTCCAGTCTGGCTTTACTATACAATTTATTTTAGGAATAATGTTAAAAAATTGTTTTTATACGATTATATAGTATAATATTTGAAATGGCTGAAAATACATCTAACAATTCTGATGATTATAAAATACAAAGAAAAAATGAATCTATTAAGGATAAAATATTTGAAAAAATGTCTGAATTTGTAGGAAGAACAGGAAGTGAAGAACAAGGATCATCGTTTGCTATTAAATCAATAATTTTTGGTCTATTTGCTTTGATTGGATTTATAATCCTTGTATATTCCATATTTGTAGCAGTTGTAAGGCAACCTTTAGCATTAACAGCAGATACTGTATTTGTTGCTACATTAATAGGATCCTTTACTTTGGTAGGGATAATTGTTAGTCATTTATTCTTAAAGAAGTAATACTTTTTTCAAATAATATTTACTTATTAAAATATTTTTGATTTTTTAATAATCAAAATTAAATAGGTTTAACTATTAAGTTGATAATTGAAATTCCTAAATATTATAAAATATAAATTATCTTATGTCTGCCTCCATAGCCTGGACTGAATTAATTAAAGATAGAAAGGGAGTTGTAACTAAAGATAACCAGTCTTGTGGAAATATAATTGGAGAAAATGAAGAAAATATAGTAATTGAAGATGGTGTAATACGTCAACACTTTTATCGAGTTCCAAAATTAGCCGTAGAAGGCTATAATGGTGCTGAATTAACATTAAACATGCAATATAATGAATTAGAAACCTATGAAGAGAAAGAGGAGGGTAAAGATAAAAGAAAGGAAGGATCAATTACAGAAGCCCTGAAGAATAAAGTAACAGAGGTAAAAGAAAAGACTGCTGATAAGGCAACAGAGGTAAAAGAAAAGACTGCTGATAAGGCAACAGAGGTAAAAGAAAAGACTGCTGATAAGGCAAGCGATGTCGGCCATGCAGATAATGTAAAATATCAGGCAGCAGGGGAAGTAAAAGGACAAGATGAAAGTAAAGCAATGTCCTCGTATGTACAAACCACCTCGGCAAATACAGATACCACTCATAAATTAGAAACAGAAAAAGAATTAGCATTACCATTAAAAAATAAAGAAGAAAATATTACTAGTAATTTAAAGGAAGAAACAAAACAATTTTTAGAACAACAAAATCAACAAGTAAAGAATACAACATCCACTATTTCAGAAACAACCAATAAAAACAATGACAATATCAATCAATTTCAAGAGACAAACAGAACTATTCTTGACAAAAATATCAGTACAACAAACAGATATCAACATGAAACTATCAATACAATGCAATCAATCTTAAACAATTATGTAGAATTGCAAAAGAATCTTCTTAATAGTTTTCAATCCGTAATTTCTAGATTTCTTAATGATGCCTCCAAATTATACTCAAACAATTTTTCATCTAAACAACAATATACAGACACATATAATAAGACTAATCAAACTATCACAGACAATACAATAAACTATACACAAAGAGTAAATGACTTTGCATTGGCATCTATCGAATCTTTTAACAAAACAATAGAAATTGCACAAAAATACTATAATGAGTCGATTCAAAACTACTTTAACTTTCTCAAGAAAATAGAAAGATCTTCTTCTAACCAATAAATATTTTTTTTATTTTTTCTAATTTTTTAAATGTTAAAACTAGATAATACAACCATATCTTTAGATAGTTGGGACGTTGTTGCATGAATTTATCATAACATTCTATTTCTCCTTTCCATTGAAATTCATGTGGGATGCACTCAAAGTAGAATCATTCTGATAAAATTCGCATAAATGATGACTTTGATATTTAAAAGAAATAATATTAAAGAATTTAATCTCTTTTTTATCTAACTTTCAGATGATTGGTTTATATATGAAAATGAGCCTCTTAGAGGGATATGGCTTTCTTTATCTCTTCTTTTACTAATAATTTATCTCCAAGTATTATATAGTATGCTTTCCATGAGTTGTATACTCGAATATGATGGTCATTCAGTTCGAGAAAGAGAAATCCCCAAACCTCTTTGTCATAGTCTGCTACTACTATTTCTGTTTGCATCCACTTCTATTTTAATGGTAGGCTATGGCTTTCTTCTAATTAATTAATCTATTATTATAGTGATATATCATAGACATAAGAGAATATCATTCAT
>Ga0126307_10003321_pt1 | contig 10991 bp, 9 predicted proteins | sample Plot28_FD_89955 | JGI IMG/M metagenome (GOLD analysis project Ga0126307, IMG submission 89955) | Serpentine soil microbial communities from UC McLaughlin Reserve, CA, USA - Plot28 | ecosystem: Environmental > Terrestrial > Soil > Grasslands | place: USA: UC McLaughlin Reserve, Lake County...
CCCGGCGCGGCTCCGCTCGAGGTCGACGGCGCCGCCTACCGCGGTTCCTTGCTCGTCCACCGCAGCGGCGCGAGGCTGACGGTTGTGAACAAGCTGCCGCTCGACCGGTACCTGCGCGGTGTTGTGCCCTGGGAGATGCCGGACGACTGGCATGCGCAGGCACTCCGCGCCCAGGCCGTGGTGGCGCGTTCCTACGCGCTCGCCACGCTGAAGCCCGGGACGCTCTTCGATCTCTACGCCGACACGCGCAGTCAGGTCTATGGCGGGATCGAGGCGGAAGCGGCGACGACGAACCGGGCGATCGGCGCCACCGCCGGCAAGGTGCTCTTCTGGAACGGTCGCGTCGCGACGACCTTCTACCACTCGACGTCGGGCGGGCGGACGGTTTCGATCGCGGAGGCGTGGCCGCGCGCGGCCGCGGTGCCGTACCTCGTCTCGGTCACGGATCCCTACGACACGCTCTCGAAGCACCACCGGTGGGGGCCGTTCCTGCTCACGCCGGCCGAGGTCGGGGCGAAGCTCGGAATGCCGCGGCTGCGCGACCTCGTCGTCACGCGCGGGCCTTCCGGCCGTGCGATCTCGGTACTGCTGACGGGGGTCCGCTCGTCGCGGACGATGCTCTCGAACGACGTCCGCCGCGCGCTCGACCTCCGGTCGACGTGGTTCACCGTTCGCGTGCTCAACCTCGACCCGCCGCTCGAGCGGGCACTGGCGAACCGGCCGGTGAAGCTGCGCGGCTTTGTCCGCGGGCTCTCGAAGGTGCGGCTCGAACAGCAGGTGAACGGTGGTACCTGGAGGACGGTTCGTCGGGTGAGCACGCGTCCCGACGGCCGCTTCACGATCACCGTGACGCTGCGCAGGACAACGAGCTACCGACTCGCGACGCCCAAGGCTGCCGGCGGCGCCGTCACGGTGCGGGCGCGCTGACGGAGCCGGCGCAGTCACCGCCCCGCACGCTCAGCCGGATTCTCGTCGTCCTCTGACCCAGCTTGGGCTTCGCCGCTCGAGGAAGGCTTGGAGGCCTTCCTGTCCCTCGTCGCTCGTGCGGCGCTCGGCGATCCGCCGGGCCGTCTCAGGCCCGTCCGGCCGCTCGAGGACGAGCCGCTTGGCATGTCGAGCCGCCCGAGGCCCTGCGCTCGCGATCTCCGCGAGGATCCGCTCCACGGCGCCGTCGAGGTCGGCGTCCACCTCGTGGACGAGGCCGATCCGCAACGCGGTTGCGGCGTCGAAGCGCTCGCCTGTGACGAAGTAGCGCCGCGCCCAGCTGGCGCCGATCTTGGCAAGCGCGAACGGCGAGATGACGGCCGGGATGATGCCGAGCTTCACCTCGGAGAAGGCGAAGACGGCCTTGGGCTCTGCGACGGCGAGGTCGCTGCACGCCACCAGGCCTGCGCCGCCGCCGAGCGCATGGCCCTGAACGCGCGCGACCACCGGCGCCGGACAGCGGTCGATCGTCTCCAGCATTCCGCGGAGCGCGTTCGCGTCGGCGACATTGGCGTCGAAGTCCAGGTCGACGGAGGAGCGCATCCATTCCACATCCGCTCCCGCGCAGAAGCTCGGCCCGTCGCCGGAGAGCAGCACGGCGTGTGCCTTGCCCACGTCCACGAAGGCCTCGCCGAGTTCCGCGATCAAGTCCGCAGCGAAGGCGTTGCGCGTCTCCGGCCGTGCCAGGGTGATGCGCAGCACGCCCTCGTCCCGATCGATGCGAAGCGCCCCCATCGGGGGATGATCCTATGCGCCGCGTCGATCATCCTGAGAGGGCCATGTCCGCGAAGGGTGCCGCCATCGCCGTTCTCGCCGCAGCCCTGCTGGCGGCTGCGGGCGCGGGCGCCGCGCCGAGCAGGCAGCAGGCCGGCTGCACGATCACGGGCACCGCGCGCTCGGAGACGCTGGTCGGTACGGCGGGTCGCGACGTCATCTGCGGCCTCGGCGGCGACGACCACATCGACGGGTTGGGCGGGAACGACCGTCTGCTCGGCGGTGCCGGCGACGACGTGATTCTGGGCTCGGCCGGAGCCGACGTCATCCTCGGCGAGGCGGGGAACGACGTGCTCGACGGCGGCGAGGGCTCCGACACGGTTGACGGGGGGATCGGGGGCGACTGGGTCACGGGCGGGCTCGGATATGACATCCATCGCGGCGGACCCGGTCCCGACCATCTCGCCTCGCGCGACGGGGGGCCTGACTCGCTCGACGGCGGGCCGGGTGCCGACAGCGCCCGGATCGACCGTCCATACGACCGGCTGACGAACGTCGAGAGCACGTAGCGTCGCAGTAGAGTCGCGGGATGCTGCGCGGAGCTCTTGCGGCGGCCGTGACGCCGCTCGACGGTGATCGGCTCGACGAGGCTGCGTTCGGGCCGTACGTCGACTTTCTCCGCGACGGTGGCCTCGACGGCCTGCTCGCGCTGGGGACGACGGGCGAAGGGCTCCTCTTCGCCGTGGCCGAGCGGAAGCGGGCGCTTGAGCTCTTCGTCGCAGCTGCGGGCGACAGGCTGCAGGTCGTGGCCCACTGCGGGGCTCAGACGACCGCGGACACGCTCGAGCTGGCGACGCACGCGGCCGAGGCAGGCGCCGCGGCCGTTGCCGTGATCGGCCCTCCGTACTTCCAGCTCGACGAGCGCTCGCTGCTCGACCACTTCACGGCGGCCGCCGCCGCGTGTGCACCGTTGCCGTTCTACGTCTACGAGTTCGAGCGCGCGAGCGGCTACGCCGTGCCGATCCCGGTGCTGCTCGAGCTGCGCGAGCGCGCGGAGAACCTCGTGGGGCTGAAGGTCTCCGACGCGCCGTTCGATCGCTTCGCCCCGTACCTGGTCGAGGGGCTCGATGTCTTCGTCGGGCCGGAGGCGCTGATCCACGACGGCATCAGCGCGGGGGCCGTTGGCGCCGTGTCCGGCTTGGCCGCGGCCTTCCCGGACAAAGTGGCGGCGGTCGTGAAGGAGCCGACTGAGTCCGGTGCCATCGAGCTCGGGGAGCTGCGCGCCGCGGTCGAGCGCAACCCGCGGCATGCCGCCCTGAAGTACATCCTCAGCCTGCGCGGTGTGCCCGTCCGGGAGGACGTTCGGCGGCCGCTGCGGCAGCTGAGCGACGGCGAGCGCGAGGAGCTGCGCGGATGGCTCGCGTCGTCGTAGCCGGCGCCGGCGCCATCGGCGCCTCCATCGCCTACCACCTCGCCCTCCGCGGCGCCGACGACGTCGTCCTCGCCGACGTGGGGGAGGTCGCCGGCGGGGCCACGGGCAAGGCGATGGGTGGCGTGCGGCAGCAGTTCACGACGGAGGCGGAGGTGCGGCTGGCGCAGGCCAGCGTCCGCCTGTTCCAGGAGCTCGGCGCGCCGCTCTTCGAGCAGGTCGGCTATCTCTTCCTCGCCACCACGGAGGCGGGCCTCGCAGCGCTGGAGGAGCGGCGTGGGCTCCAGGTCGCGCTGGGTGTGCCGGTCGAGAGCGTCGACGCCGGTTCGTTCGAGGGGCTGCGGGTCGACGACGTCCTCGGCGCGACGATCTGCCGAGAGGACGGGATCGCTGACCCTGTGGGAGTGACCCGGGCGCTCGTCCGGCGCGCGGCCTCGGCCGGTGTCGAGGTTCGGGAGTACGCGGACGCGCTCGAGCTCGAGGCGGAGACGCTCGTAATCGCGTGCGGCGCGCGTTCCGCCCCGGTCGCAGCGGCGCGTGGGGCGGAGTTGCCCGTACGACCGCTCGTGCGCCAGCTCGCGGACGTCGGCCCGGTCGACGGGGTTCCCGCCCGGCTGCCGATGACGATCGAGGAGAACGGCTTCCACTTCCGGCGCGTCGGCGCCGACGGGCTCCGACTGGCGATGGGGGAGCCGGAAGCGCGGTGGGACGGCCCCGAGGCGGTGCGGGACAACCTCGTCGAGGACTGGCGCGAGCGTCTCGCCCAGCGCTATCCGCGCGCCGCCAACGCGCCGCTGCGTCGCGCCTGGGCGGGCTTCTACGACATGACCCCGGACGCCCACCCCATCATCGGCGCCGTCGCCGGCGGCGTCTATGCAGCGTGCGGCTTCTCCGGCCATGGTTTCATGCAGTCGCCGGCCGTCGGCGACGCCGTCGCGGCCGAGTTGGTCGGTGACTCGCCGCCGTTCGACCTGACGCCATACCGTCTCGAGCGCTTCGCCGGCGCCGCGGTCTTCCCGGAGACCCTGGTGCTCTAGCCGCGCCAGGCGAGCAGGAGCACGCCAATCGCCGCTGCGGCTGCCAGGCCGATCACGATTGCGTTCGCGAGGAGGACGGCGACGATCAGATTCGAGCGCCGTTCCGCGGGAGCGCTGGCCTCCGCCTGCCCATCGGCCTCGCCCTCTGAGCCCCAGCCGATCCGCCCCGCGAGTGTGTGGGTGATGAACTGGTTGAGGCTGACACCCTCTCGCTCAGCCGTGCGGGCGAGCTCGGCATGGAGCGCGGCGGGCATCCGCAGGAGGAGGCGGCCGCTCGGATTCGCCTTCGCCGGCCTCTTCGAGCGCTCGGTGGCGGACGGTGCGGCGGACATGAGGTGATTCTAGGTTCGAGAACCGGTCCGCACAAGCTTCGTAACGCGATATCACGCTGCGAGCTCAGGTCTGGCCGATCTCCTGCCGGAGCTTGCCGAGCGAGTCGTGCAGAAGCCGAGAGACGTGCACCTGGGAGAGGCCGAGCTGGTCGGCGATACCACGCTGGCTGACGTTGCCGAAGTAGTGCAGTTGCACGATCCGCCGTTGCCGACGTGGTAGCGCACGCAGACCGGCCGCGATCAAGGCCCGTTCCTCGCCCTGCTCCAGCCTCTGCTCGGCAACGGTATCGCGGGAGGCGGGCGTCTCGTCCTCGAGCGGTACCGAATGCACCATCAGGCCCGCGCCGCGCGGCACGCGCACCGGCCGGGCGCTATCGCGCAGATGACGGCGGATCTCGCCGACGACCGTCGGGACGGCGTAGGCGGTGAACGAGGCACCGCGGGCGGGGTCGTAGCGGTCGACAGCTTTGATCAACCCGACAGCCCCGACCTGCGCAAGATCGTCGAGTTGCTCGCCGCGACTGGCGAAGCGGTGGGCGAGTGCTCTGACCAGCGGCAGGTGCAGTTCGATCAGGCGCCTGCGCGCATCGCGGTCGCGTTCGTCACACCAGGCCCGCAGCAACTCCTGATGCTCGCCCGCCATGGATTCGACACTAGACCTGCGACAGGAACAATTCAAGAAGAAGTTCTCGTCTCCGAGGTGACGAAGTCGTGAAAAGGAAAAGAAAATGGATCAGCGAGATGAAAGCGGGGTATTTCCTATTACGTGAGACCACGATCGGGATCACCGACCCCGCGGGCTGCCGTCATCCTCGCCGTGGTCGGGCTCGCCGCCGCGACGTGCTCCCCAGCACTGGCGGAGAGCGGCGCACCGGACGTTCCGGTGCCGGCCGTTTCCGATCTGGCCGCGGCCGCGGCCACGGTGCTCGACGACGCGACGCTCCAGGAGATGCTGCCGGATGCCGCAGCCGCAGTACTCCCGGAGCTCGAGCCCGTGGCCGCGCTGCCCACCACGCTTCCGGCAGTACCCGCCCAAGAGACTGCCGCGGAGCCGGTGACAGGGGCGGTCGCCGCACCGCCCCCGAAGCCGGTTCCACCACCGCCTGCGGCTCCGCTACCGGATGTACCGGCCCCCGACGTGCCACCGGCCACGGTCGACCAGGCGGAGCCAAGCAATGTCAACGTTTCCGTGCGGATCGACAGCCCGGGCGACAACGGCTCGGTCGACCAGCTGAACGCCGCTGACGCGGCTAACCGGTATCAGCCGGACGATCCGCAGTATCAGGCCCAAATACGCGAGGGTACGGCGGCCGCGGCTGCTCCGACCCCCGAGTCTCCGGTCTCCACGGGTGCCTCTGCGTGGGCCTGGGACTGGAGCTGGGACTGTGCCGATCCTGTCCCCGAGCTGCCGGTCAATCCGAGTGGGCCGATGCAGAACTGGACCTGGAATTGGAACTGGGATTGCGGCGCGCCAGGATTACCAGACGGAAATACAAATCCTCAATCCGGAGGGCAGTATCAACCCGGGGTATCGCAGTATCGGCCGATCAATATCAACGTCTCAATTCGCATCAACAGCCCGGGGAACGATGGACCCGTCCGCCAAGCGAACATCGCCTCGGCGACGACCTCGTTCGTGCTGCCGACGATCAGGATCGAGGCGTCCTCGACGGCGCCCCCTGGAGGCTTGCCTGCGCCTTCCGGTGCCGGACCTGCCCTCATGGTGTCGGCCTCCTTGCCCCTGGCGGACGCAGTGCAGGCGGAGATGCCGGCGCCGTTGATCGAGTTCCTGTTCGGTGCGCCGTCGGATCCGGACGCTTGCTGTCCGCCGACGCGGCGCGTCGACGCCCGGTTCGGCCAGCTGCAGGCTCCCCCGCTCAAGGCGTCGCCGCCGCCGGATGCCGCACCCCGTGATATCACCGCCCCGGCACGGTTCCGTGCTTCCGTGGAGCTGACGATGCGCCTGACGCGTGCGTCTGCCGAGGCTGCCCGAGAGGCGCGAGCCGCCTCCAAGCCCGCGCGGACGGTGCGCCCTGCGCCGCGCTCGCGCGCGGCGAATGGCGCTCGGGAGCCCGCGGCCGTACTGAGCTCCGGATTCGCTCCGCCGCTGAACGCACCGGACGGCCGGCTCGGCTATGTCTTCCTGTTCGTCGCCGGGCTCGCCTTCGTCTTTGCTTTCGCCGCCGCCACGCGCTCGGTCGCCGCCGACGTGCGTGCAACAGGCGAGGACCCAGACCCGCCACCCGACCGGCCCGGCTAGCGCTCCTCTCGTTTCCACGTTCTTGGTGGACGACGCCGAACGTCCGCCTATCCGACGTAGTTCCGAGAAGGAGAGGAAGCGATGAAACGAATCCTTGCGGTCGTTGCCGCAGCGCTCGGGCTTCTTGCAAGCACGGGCCAGGCGACGGCAGCGCCGGGAGACGATGCTCTGGAGCTGGCTGCAGCCGCGCAAGCGGCGGCGGCGGCCCAGGCTGCGGGCGCGCAATCAGGCGCCTCGCAGAGTCAACCGTCGAACAAAAACATCTCCGTTCGCGTCATGAGCCCCGGCGACGACGGCGACGTCACGCAGTCGAACACCGTCAGCTCCAACGCGACGGCGGCGAACGCGAACGTCACCGGCCAGTCGGCCGGTCAGACGCAGGGCGGCTCGTGCGGCTGTGAGAGCGGTACGCAGGCCACCGGCCAGGAGGCTGATTCGAGCCAGGCCGCGACAGCCGGGTCGTACGCGTCGCAGACGGGCGCGAGCAACACGAACATCCCCGTCCGGGTCATGAGCCCCGGCGATGACGGCGATGTGGAGCAGACGAACAGCGTCGCGTCCGACGCGACCGCTGCGAACATCAACGGCACCGGCCAGTCCGCCGAGCAGGCGGCAGCCGGTGGCTCGGGCACCCAGGCCGTGGGTCAGAAGGCCGACAGCGAGCAGAAGGCCGCTGCCGCCTCCGCCGCGGAGCAGAAGGACGCCAAGAACACGAACATCTCGGTGCGCGTCATGAGCCCCGGCAAGAACGGCAACGTGACGCAGTCGAACGAGACCTCCTCGTCGGCGGGTGCCGGCAACGCCAACCTGACCGCGCAGCAGGCGGGTCAGGCGGGATCCGGCACGCAGGCGATCGGCCAGAAGTCCAAGAGCGACCAGTCGGCGCTGGCGCTGTCGGTGGCCAAGCAGGATGGGGCAAAGAACGTGAACATCCCGGTTCGCGTCATGAGCCCCGGCGAGGGCGGCGACGTGACCCAGTCGAACACCGTCGACTCCACCGCGGTCGCGGGCAACCTGAACAGCACGAAGCAGAAGGCCGATCAGGGCGGCGCGCGCGGCTCGTCGAAGTGCGGCTGCTCCTCGGACGGCACACAGGCCATCGGCCAGTCCGCCAAGAACAAGCAGTCCGCGGGTGCCCTGTCGGCAGCGGTCCAGTCCGGGGCGAGCAACACGAACACCCCGGTGCGCGTGGACAGCAAGGGCAGCGACGGTGACGTCGACCAGTCCAACAGCGTCGGGTCGCGCGCGACCGCGCTGAACATCAACCTGACCGGTCAGAAGGCCGATCAGGCGCAGGGCAGCGGCGACTGCCACTGCGGTTCGAATGGCACCCAGGCAATCGGCCAGGAGGCCAAGAACGACCAGTCCGCAGGTGCCGCATCGCTGGCCGCGCAGCTTCCCGGTCGCGATCGCTGCGGCTGCGGCTCGAGCGGGAACACGAACGCTCCCGTGCGGATCGACAGCTACGGTGGCGGCGGCTCGGTCGAGCAGTCGAACGACGTCTACTCGTCGGCCGGCGCAGGGAACCTGAACCTGACCGGGCAAGAGGCGAATCAGGGCCAGGGCGGCTCCGGCACGCAGGCGATCGGGCAGAAGGCGGAGAACGATCAGGACGCTCTCGCCCTCTCTGCTGCGCTGCAGGCCGGCGCCTCCAACCGGAACGCACCGGTCGGCGTCGACAGCAAGGGCTACGGCGGCGACGTCACGCAGTCGAACAGCGTCGGCTCCCAAGCGGAGGCCATCAACCTGAACCTGACCGGCCAGAAGGCCGACCAGGCGCAGCGCGGAGCCTCGTGCGGCTGCCACTCGACCGGCGTTCAGGCGATCGGCCAGGAGGCCAAGAGCGAGCAGGGTGCAGCTGCCTTCTCGCTGGGTCTCCAGTCCGGCGCCTCGAACTCCAACACGCCCGTCGGCGTGGCCGGCAAGGGCGGCGGCGGCTCGGTCGAGCAGTCGAACAGCGTCGCGTCGTCGGCCACCGCTCTCAACCTGAACGCGCTCAAGCAGCACGCGGCTCAGGAACAGGGCGGCGGCGGCATCCTCGTCCAGGCGATCGGCCAGAAGGCGAAGAACGAGCAGGGAGCGCTTGCGCTCTCGGCGGCGTTGCAAAGCGGCGCCTCCAACAGCTCGTCGCCCGTCGCGGTCGGAGGCAAGGACGGCAAGTACGACAGGCACGACAAGCACGCCAAGCACGCCAAGTACGACAGGCACGGCAAGTACGACAGGCACGGCAAGCACGGCACGTACGCCAAGCACGCCAAGCACGACACGCACGGCAAGCACGACACATACGACAGGCGCCACAAGGGCCGCAGTGGCAGCGTGAAGCAGTCGAACAACGCTGCCTCGGGCGCGAAGGCCCTGAACGGGAACCTGCTCCACCAGGCCGCTACGCAGGGTCAGGACAGCGGTCGCTGCGGGTGCAGCGATCACACGGGCATCCAGGCCCTCGGCCAGTCGGCCAAGAACCACCAGGACGCCGTCTCCGGCTCCCTGGCGCTGCAGTGCCGCCCCAGCAACGGCCGCTCGGCCGGGCATGGCGACGCACGGCAGCCGTCGGTCTACGAGAAGCCACGGGAGGTGGCCTACTGCTAGAGAGCACGAGACCTGCGTGGGCCGGGTACGGACACCCGGCCTACGCAGGGCTTTTCAGGCGTTGACAGGGATCGGAAACCGCAGTAGCTTCGAGACGGAATCAGGGAGGGGGCTGATGGCACCACCGTTCGTCCGATTGTCACTGCGGCGGTTGTGCGCTCCGACGGGGGCACTGGCACTGCTCGGCCTGATTCTCGCCGCAGGCTCTCTCGCCGCGACGCCCTCGCCGGATCCGCCGCCGCAGGCGGTCGCGCCCGAGGCGCCACCGGCGACGCAGGCGGCGAAGCCGACACCCGTTGCTAGGGCGCCGGTCGTGACGCCCCCACCGGCGGTTCGGCACGTGGCGCCCGTCGTCCGCACGCAGCCCACCCGAGCAGTGCGCGTGAAGCCGAAGCCGGCCGCGACGCCGAAGGCCAAGCCGAAGGCGAAGGCCGAGCGGGCACCCGTGCGCCAAGTCGTCTCTCGGCCTGCACCGCATGATCGCGGTCCGGTGCCGCTTGCGGCGTTGGTCGCCGCGGGCGAGTCGCTCAACCGGGGCCTGCTCGCGCTCGGTGGTGCCGCGCTGTTGCTGGTCGCGTTCGGTGGCGCCGTGCTGCTCGGAATCGCGCGGCGACAGCTCGAGGGGAACTTTAGTTGAGGCGCCACGCGTGCTTGCTATTGCTGGCCGCGTTGCTGCCTCTGAGCATCGGGACTCAACCAGCTCGTGCTGTGAGCCCCCCGACGCCTCACTGCTCCCCGGCTCCGGAAAACTGCTCCGGTTGGTACCGAACGAATGTGACGGTTACGTGGACATGGGATTCGGGTGGCGCTCCCCAGGACTGCGTCTTTACGACGATTTCGAGCGACACGGCGGCGGCGGGGGTGGAAGTCCGATGCAGTGTTTCGTTCGGAGGAGCACCACCGCTCACGTCGATCGTGCCAATCCGCAGGGATGCGACGCCACCTCAGGTCACCGCTGCGACCCCCTCTCGTGCACCGGACACGGCGGGTTGGTACACCAAGCCAGTGTCGATCGCCTTCAGCGGGACGGATGCCGCATCGGGGGTCGCCTCGTGTACGAACCCGTCATACGGCGGCGGGGACAGTGCGGCGGCGACGGTCTCGGGAACGTGCACCGACGTCGCCGGCAACACAAGTGCTCCGGGAGGCTTCTCGCTCAAGTACGACGCGACGCCTCCGGCGGTCACACCGGCCGTCGACAGGCCACCAGACAGCAAAAAGGGCTGGTATCGCAAGCCGTTGACCGTTAGCTTCGCCGGCAGCGATGCGATATCGGGGATTGCAGCATGCACGCCTCCCACCCGCTACCAGGGGCCCGATGTCGCGCAGGCGTCGGTAACAGGTTCGTGCCGCGACGGTGCCGGGAACATCGCCGAGGCGAAACACTCCTTCCAGTACGACGCGACAGCCCCACTGCTCGCGAAGACGGAGGCCACGGTCGACAAGGGTGTCGCACGCATCGGCTGGGAGCGCGCCGGCGACGTCGTGGAAGTGGAGCTCGTCCGCAGTCCAGGCATCAACGGCGCGAAGTCGACGATCGTTTACAGAGGCAACGGCGCTGCGTTCGTCGACAAGACGGTAAAGGCAGGCGTCCGGTACCGGTATGAGATCAGCGTCGCCGACATGGCGGGCAACGTGACCAC
>Ga0126307_10003322_pt1 | contig 10990 bp, 14 predicted proteins | sample Plot28_FD_89955 | JGI IMG/M metagenome (GOLD analysis project Ga0126307, IMG submission 89955) | Serpentine soil microbial communities from UC McLaughlin Reserve, CA, USA - Plot28 | ecosystem: Environmental > Terrestrial > Soil > Grasslands | place: USA: UC McLaughlin Reserve, Lake County...
CGCCGGTTCGCTCGAGGTGGAGGTGAGGTGACCGACGGCGCCGAGCTCTGGCGGCGGATGGGCCTCAGCATGCGCGCGGAGTTCCGCCTGATGCCCGAGGCAGCCGGCGGCACCCTGTTCGAGAGCGACGGTGTGATCGCGACCATCCTGCCCGCGGTGCCCGACCGCTCGCTGCCCAACTCCGTTCTGTACCGCGACGCGGGCGGCCTGGAGCGAGTACTGGACCGGCTCGCGGCCGCCTACCGCGACGCGGGCGTACGCGCCTGGACCGTGTGGGTCCCGCGTCACGACGGGGCGGCGCGCTCGCTGCTGCGCGACGCCGGACACCGGCTCGACGCCGAGCCAGCGGCCATGGCGGCCGACCTCGCCACCGTCGAGCCGCCTCGCGCGGGGGACCCCGAGCCCGATCCTCAGCCCCGGCTCGAGGACCTGGGTCAGCTCAACGACCGGGCCTACGGGACCGGCGACCAGCTGGGCAAGGTGATCGGGCGAGGGCCCGGCGACCCCCGGCACCTCTACGTCGCCCGCCGCGGCGCAGAGGCGGCGGCCGCTCTGGTGACCGCCGACCACGACGGCGACTGCAGCGTCTGGTGGGTGGCCACCGCGCCCGAGGTGCGCGGCCGGGGGCTGGCCTCGGGGCTCATGCGCCGCGCACTGGCCGACGGCCGCGAGCGCGGCAACGACGTCTCCACGCTGCAGGCGACCAGGATGGGCCAGCCGATCTACGAGGCGCTGGGGTACCGCGCCTTCGGTGTCTGCGAGATGTGGGAGCGGCGCGAGCCCGCCTAGCGGAGCTCCACCTTCTCCTCGAACATGACCTCGCCCTCGAGCGTGCGGTGCACGGGGCACTTGTTGACGATGGTCATCAGCCTGTCACGCTGCTCCTCGGGCAGCTCCTTGGGGAGCTTGACGACGAGCTCGAAGCGCGTCGGCGAGCCGCGCTGTGCGGGCTCGTAGCCCACCTCCACGACCACGTCGCCGATGTCCCAGCCCTTGCGCTCGGCGTACATCTCCATCGTGATCGCGCTACAGGAGGCCAGGCTGGCGGCCAGCAACTCCTGCGGATTGGGGCCTTTGTCCTCACCGCCCGTGTCGTGTGCCTCGTCGGCCTTGAGGCGGTGATCGCGCACCTGCAGGTCGTGCTCGAGCTTGCCGTTTCGCCGTCGGGCGATGGCTTTCATCATCGGCTCCCTTCCCTTCCCCCGAACAGCTCCGGCTCGGGCTCGTCGGCAAAGCGCGCCATCGCGAAGAGCGCGTCGGACGCGCGGTTGAGGAAGCGCAGCACGGCTTCGTCGGCCAGCTCGAGCACCGACACACGGCGCTCGGCGCGCCGAAGGGCGCTGCGAGCGACGTCCAGGCGCGCGGACAGCTCGGTGCCGCCCGGGATCACGAACTTGGGCGGCAGGTCGACGCGGTCCATGTAGCGGTCGATGACCTCCTCGAGACGGTCGACCATCCGGTCGGTGACGCGCGAGATGCCGTCCTCCAGGCGCCCGGAGGCCGACGGCTCGGTGGCCAGCTCCGCGCCGGCCACGAACAGCTCCTCCTGCAGGCGCAGGATGTCGCCGTACAACTCGGAGCCCGGCTCGGCGGCGGCGCGCGCCAGGCCCAGCGCCGAGGCCGCCTCGTCGACCGAGCCGTAAGCCTCGGGCCGCGGGTCGGCCTTGCCCACGCGGCCGCCGTACCAGAGGCCGGTGGTCCCGTCGTCGCCCTTGCGCGTGTAGATCTTCACTGTTCGAGGAGGTTGAAGACCAGGCCCGTCGGCACCTTGGGGAAGAAGAAGGTCGACTTGGGCGGCATCGACTCGCCCTCCGCGGCCACCGCCTGCACCTGTTGGACGGGCGTGGCGCGCATGAAGAAGGCGGCGTCCACCTCGCCGGACTCGACCTTGGCGCGCGCCTCGTCCAGGCTCTTGGAGTAGCCGAGCCCCCTGAAGTGGGCGATGTCGTCCTCGCTCATCCCCAGGGCCCCCTCGAGCACCAGCGCCTCGAGCACGGCGGTGTCCAGGTCGCGGTAGGCCTGCGGCTTGTCGGGAAGGGCCCGGACTACCGCGTCGGGGTCCTTGAGCGTGGCGCGGTAGGGCTGGCGGTGAAACGAGTCCATGTACCCGAAGGCGACCGGGCCCTCGCCCGGCGGCGTCAGGTCGTCGACCTGCTCGACTTCGAAGTGGGTGGTCAGCACCTCGCGGATCGCCTGCTGCTTGACGGTGTCGTCCGCGAGGCCCGTGAGCAGCCGGTGGGTGGGGAAGACCGCCAGTCCGGGGTCGGCGAGCGAGCACAGCAGCATCAGCACGTAGCGGTGAGGGCCCTCACCGCCGACCTCCTCGGCGTACACGCGGGCGGTCTCGTAGCGGTGGTGGCCGTCCGCGATCAGCAGCTCCGAGTCGCCCAGGGCGTCGCTGAGCGCCGTGATCGCGCTGGGGTCCGCGATCCGCCAGAGCGTGTTGTCGGTGCCCTCGTCGTCGCGGGCCTGCGCCCAGGGCTCGCCGCTCGCGAGCCCCTCGACGATGGCCTGCGCCGCGCCGTCGGGGTCGGTGAACAGGCTGAAGACGGGAGAGAGGTTGGCCCGGGTGGCCCGTGTCAGGCGCAGACGGTCCTCCTTGGGCCCCGGGTGGGTGCGCTCGTGCGGGCGGATGCGCCCCGGGCCGTAGTCCTCCACCCGCACCCGCGCGAAGATCCCGCGCCGGGTGCGCTGCGCACCGTCGGGGGTGGTGAAGGACTGCTCGAGCGCCCAGATCGCCGGCTCGCGCTCCTGGGTGAGGACACCCTGCTGGCGCCAGTTCTCGAAGGTCTCCTCGGCATGCTGGTACGGGTCGCGGCCGTCGGCCTCCGGCAGGTCGATCTCCACGACGTTGAAGGGGCTGCGGGCCGCGAGCTCCCTCCGCAACGGCGGGTCGATCACGTCGTAGGGAGGAGCCAGGACGTTCTGAAGCGAGCCTACGGCGGATGGCTCGTAGCGGACGGTGTGGAGAGGCTCTATGCGCGCCACGGCGGAGCACCTTACCGCCGGGCGCCGGGGGGCTTGACGCGCCGGTCCCCCCGGGCGTACGGTCGAATCGTCGACGAGAAGAGGCCTCCCATAGGGCGCGAGGTCGTCAACGGCGCCTGCCCGCACGACTGCCCGGATACGTGCGCCATGCGCACGACCGTCGAGGACGGGCGCGCGACCGCGGTCGCGGGCGACCCCGACCACCCGATCACGGTCGGGTTCCTCTGCGGCAAGGTCTCTAACTACCTCGACCGGGTGTACTCGGACGAGCGCCTGCTGCACCCCCTGATCCGGACCGGGGAGAAGGGCCAGGGCGAGTTCCGGCGCGCGTCGTGGGAGGAGGCCCTGGGGATCGTCGCCGGCCGGCTCCAGGGCCTGGGGGAGTCGATCCTGCCCTACAGCTACGCCGGCACCCAGGGCCTGATCCAGGGCAACACCATGAGCGCGCGGGTCATGAACGCGCTCGGGGCGTCGGACCTGGAGCGCACCATCTGCGCGACAGCCGGGATCGCCGGCGCGGTGGGCACCCACGGCCTCTCGCCCGAGGTCGACCCCGAGGAGTGGCCGCACGCGCGCTACGTGATCGTCTGGGGCTGGAACCCGATGTCGACGGCCCCCCACCTGTGGCGCAAGCTGCTCGACGCCCGCAAGGCCGGCGCCCGCCTCGTCGTCGTCGACCCGTTTCGCAGCCGCACCGCCCGCGTGGCCGACGAGCACCTACGGCCGCTACCGGGCACCGACGGCGCGCTCGCCCTGGGGATGATGCGAGCGGTGGCCGACGCCGGGCTGGTCGACGAGGAGTGGTCCCGCGCCCACGCCAGCGGCCTCGACGAGCAGCTGGCCGCCCTCGCCGACTGGCCGCTGGAGCGCGCGGCCGAGCTCACCGGCGTGGCCGCCGAGGACATAGCCCGGGTGGGGACCGAGTTCGCCCGCGCCCGGCCGGCCCTGCTGCGGCTGGGGGTGGGGGCGCAACGCCACCTCGGGGCCCCGGCCGCTTACTCGACGATCGCCTCGCTGCCGGCTCTCACGGGCGCGTGGCGTGACCGGGGCGGCGGCTGCTCCTACATCCCCACGGCGACCGCCGCGGCCGTGAGCTCGCATCCCCTCGAGCGAATCGACCTCAAGCCGCGGCCGACGCGCAGCATCAACATGTCGCAGCTGGGCTCTGCGCTCACGGACCCCCGCCTCGACCCGCCAGTGCGGGCGCTCGTGGTGTGGAACTCGAACCCCGCCTCGATCGCCCCCGAGCAGGAGCGCGTGCTCGAGGGGCTGCGCCGCGAGGACCTGTTCACGGTGGTGCTCGAGCAGTTCATGACCGACACCGCCCGCCACGCCGACGTGATCCTTCCGGCCACCACCCAGCTGGAGCACCTCGACGTCGTCTTCTCCTGGGGCCACCACTACTTGACCTGGAATGACCCGGCGATCGAGCCGCGGGGCGAGGCCGTCCCGAACACCGAGGCCTTCCGCCGCATCGCCGCGGCGCTTGGACTCGAGGACCCCTGCTTCGGCGACACCGACGAGGAACTGGTCGAGGCGCTTCTCGAGCCGGGCCCGCCGCTGCCCGGCCTGCGCGAGCGCGGCTGGGCGAAGATCGACCTGGGGCAGGGGCCCGCGCCGCACGCCGACGGCGGCTTCAAGACGGCCTCGGGCAAGCTCGAGCTGCACGCGGACTACGAGCCACCGGCCGAGGTCGCCGACGCCGAGCTGGCCGAGCGCTTTCCCTACGCGCTGGTCACTCCGAAGACCCACCTATTCCTGAACTCGAGCTTCGCCAACCAGGAGCGCCAGCACGCGGCCCAGCCTCACCCCGAGCTGGTCATGAACCCCTCCGACGCCGACGCCGCCGGCGTCGCCGACGGCGTGTTGGCCCGCGTCTACAACGATCGCGGCTCGTTTCGATGCGTGACCCGCGTATCCGAGGACGCGCGGCCCGGAGTGCTGGTGGCCCCCATGGGCTGGTGGAACGCGGACTGGCCGGGGGGCCGGGCCGCGCAGACGACAACGTCGCAGCGGCTGACGGAGGCCGGCGCAGCGCCGACGTTCAACGACAACCGAGTGGAGGTGGAGAGGGCCTGATGAGCGACGGCTACGCAGCATCCAAGATCGAGGATCTGCCGCCACTGTGGGACGGGTTCGCCCGCCTGGTCCGCGCCGGACTCGACGTGAGCGCGTTCGGCTGCCAGATCATGGATCTGCCACCCGACTACTCGACCCGCTCGCACGACGAGTCCGAGTCCGGCCAGGAGGAGGTCTACTTCGCCCTGCGGGGCTCGGGCTCGGTGCTGATCGACGACGAGGACCGCCACCTGCCCCTCGACCCCGAGCACGTCGTCCGGGTGTCGGCGGGCACGGGGCGCACGCTCACCAGCGGGCCGGAGGGCATGCGCGCCCTGTGCATCGGTGGCGTGCCGGGCAAGGCCTACGAGCCCCCGGAGTGGACCGATGGTCCATAGCCGGGCCTAGACTGCCGCCGTCGGGGCGTAGCGCAGCCTGGTAGCGCGCCGCCTTTGGGTGGCGGAGGTCGGCGGTTCAAATCCGCCCGCCCCGATCTGACAGGGCTGACGGCCGAACCTACGCTCGTAGGTTGTGACCCGCATGGACCCTGGCAGCCTCCGCGACCGCGCGCCGCTCGAGCTGGGGCGGGGCGTGCTGGGGCTCCCCGATACGGCCCTGCGCCGCCTGTTCGGTGAGCCCCCACCCGACGCCGCCGGGCTCGAGCCCCAGGCGTGGGGCCTGGCCCGGCTGAGCGAGTTCGCCTCCCCCGCCGAGGCGCCCAGCGACCAGGAGACCCGGCGAGTGAACGAGATCCGCTGTGCGGTCTTCGGCCGCCGGCCCGAGACGCCCGTGGCCGCGGACGACGTCGACGCCGGCGGCGTTCCCGCGCGCCTCTACGTCCCGCAGGCGGCCGCCGGGTCCGGCCCGCTGCTCGTCTTCTTCCACGGCGGCGGCTGGGTCCAGGGGTCGGTGCGCAGCCACGACAGCGGCTGCCGCTGGGTGGCCGACCGGGCCGGCGTGCGGGTGCTCTCGGTCGACTACCGGCTTGCGCCCGAGCACGTCTTCCCGGCCGCCTTCGACGACGCGGTGGCGGCCTACCGCGCAGTCGCCGAGGAACCCGAGCACTTCGGGGCCGACCGGCTCGCGGTGGGGGGTGACAGCGCCGGGGGCAACCTGGCCGCAGCTCTGTGCCTGCACGCCCGCGACGCCGGGCTGCCGGCGCCCGCCTTCCAGTGGCTGCTGTACCCGGCGACCGACGCCCCCGACCGCCACGTCAGCTACTCGACCTTCGCCGAGGGCTTCTACCTCGGCGCCGAGCGCATGCGCTACCTCTTCCGCCGCTACGTGCCCGACCCTGCGCTGCACCAGGACCCGCGCGTCGCTCCTCTCGCCGCGGCGGAGCTCGGCGCGCTGCCGCCCGGCTTCGTGGCCACCTGTCTCGCCGATCCCCTGCGCGACGAGGGCGAGGCCTACGCGCGACGTCTGCGGGCGGCCGGAGCGGAGGTCGAGCTCCAGCGCGAGCCGTTGCTGCACGGGTACCTGAACACCACCGCTCTGCGGAGCGGCCGGGCGGGCGCACTGCGTGCCGCGGACGCCCTCCGCCGCGGTCTTGCGAGGTCCGCGGCGCGGGGTTAGCGTGGGCCCGGTCGGAGCAAACGAGGAAAGGAGCTTCCATGGCCGGTCACATCGACGAGCTGCGCGGACGCTACGAGGCCTTCAACGAAGGCGACATCGAGACCGCCACCGAGCTGTGGGCCGATGACTTCGTCTGGCAGGGATCGAACTCCACCGAGCTTCCCGGGGGAGGGGAGCATCGCGGCAGGGACCAAGCGCTTCAGGTCCTTCAGCAGGCCGTCGGGGCCTGGGACGAGTTCTCGCTGACGGCCGACGAGTTCCTGGAGAGCGGCGACACCGTCGTCGTGTTGGGCCACACGGACGTCAAGAAGGGCGGGCAGTCGGCGGAGGTGCCGGTGGTCCACATCTGGCGCTGGGAGGGCGACCAGATCAAGCGCCTCCAGATCCTGACGGATACCCACCAGACGGCTCAGCTGCTCGGCGTGGGCTGAAGCAGCCGCGGGCGCTCGAGGGCGCGCACGCCAGAAGGCGCGCGGACCAGGCCAGAAGGCCCGCACCAGGCCAGAAGGGGCGCACGTCGTCCCCCGTTGGAAAATTCCTCAGGCGCCTGAGCGTTTTTCCACGAGGGGCGCCGTGTCGCCCCTAGCTCACCAGCCCCGCTGCTTCGAGGGCGGCCTCGCGCTCGGTGAAGGCGGCCCTCTTCCTGATCTTTCCTCCCTCGGTCGACCAGTAGACAGCGAACACGGACATCTCGACCTCCGCCCCGCTGGCGCGGCCGCGGCCGCGTAGCTGCTCGACCACCACGACCAGGCCGTCGGTGTCATGGAGCACGTCCCCTAGGCTCACCTCGAACTCGTCCCATTCCCGAACGCACGAGGTCCGCCCACCTCTTGATGGCTTCGGGCCCGCGGTAGTCGTCGGCCAGCCCGGGGAAGGCGCCCGTCGACCCCCACTCGACATCGGGAGTGGTCAGCTCGGTCATGACCGACAGGTCGCCCTGATTGAAGGCTGCCTGCCCCCGCCTGAGATTTGCGAGCGCGGCCTGGGACACGTCTACCCCGAAAGCTCCACTGCCCTCGAGGCGTCCGCGAGAGTGAGGAACAACTCGATGCGCGTGAGCACTCCGTCTTCGACTGTGAAGACGCTCGCGAAGTCGAGCTCGACCGGTGCCCGGCTGTTCCTCCCGCGCCCGCTGAGACTCATCCCCAGAGTATGGCCCCCGGGAGGACTCGAACCTCCGACCCGCTGCTTACCTAGGGTTCCACGTCACCCAGTCGCCTTTGATGTCGTCGTAGACCAGCACACCAGACCTGCTCGTCGACGACGAATTCGGGCGACGGAGCTTTACCGCCATCCAGTAGTACTCGGTCCTCTCCCAGGTGTCTTGGGTGCCCAACAGCGGCTCGAGGAAGACCTCCTTGACGGCACAGCGAACGTGGTGCCTCGAGCGACGGCGGCAATAACGCACTCGGAACTGCAGGGCGTTCTGGTCCCCGGCATACGCGTAGAGGACTTGCTTGGCCTTGCGCACCGAAAGCGTGTGTCCCTCGGCAGCAACGGGAAACGCCCAAGTGACCGCCGATACAGCGATCGCCAATAAGACCAAGGATCGCTTCACGATTCCCTCCATGGACAACGTGACCATTGCGACTATCTGCTAAGGCAGGCTGTCGATACCCGAAGCGCCCGGGGACCAAACCGCCTACCCGGCCCGGGACAAAGCCGAGTGCCCCCGGGAGGACTCGAACCTCCGACCCGCTGCTTAGAAGGCAGCCGCTCTATCCACCTGAGCTACGGGGGCTTGGGTATCGAGCCTATGGTGCAGCACGGTCATGGACCTGTCTGCAATTGCGGCGTTCACCGGCGTGGCGATGCTGCTCACGATCACCCCCGGCGCCGACATGGCGCTCGTGACCCGGGCGGCGCTGGCCAGCGGGAGGGGCGAGGCGTTCGCGGTCACGTTGGGGATCGTCAGCGGGCTGATGGTCTGGGCGACCGCCTCCGCTCTGGGCGTGGCAGCCCTGCTGGCGACTTCGGCGACCGCCTTTACCGTGCAAGGTCGCCGGCGCGGCCTACCTGGTCGGCCTCGGCCTCTTCACGCTGCTTCGCGCGGGCGAGCCCGAGCGCCGCGAGGCGCGGGAGCCCGTTCGCTCGGGCTTCACCGTCGGGCTTCTCACCAACCTGCTGAACCCGAAGATCGCCGTCTTCTACTCCAGCTGCTGCCCCAGTTCATCGGCCCGGGTAACCCGGTGCTGGCGACCTCGCTGGTGATGGCCGGCGTCCACGGGGCGCTGGGGGTGGTCTGGCTCAGCGGCTATGCCTGGGCGGTCACCGCCATGGGCGATGTCCTGCGTCGCCCGCGGGTGCGGACGGCGCTTGACCGGGTGACGGGAGCGGTGCTGGTGGGGCTGGGGGCCGGGCTGCTGCTGGAGCGGCGAGCCTGAGCGTCGGCTAGCCGACCGGCAGAGCGCGCGGACCGGTGTGGCCGGCCGCATGGCCGTTGCCGTTCGCCGGCAGGGCGGTCGGGGCGGAGACGGGACCGAGCGCGGGGTGCGGCTCGGCGGCGATGGCCTCGGCGTGCTCGGCCTCGTGGGCGAGCTTGGTGCGCAGGTCGGCCAGCTCGGTGCGCATCGTGTCGATCACGCGCCCGAACTGGTTCTCGATCAGGGCGAGCTGGGACTCGAGGTGCTCGACGTGGCCGACGATCGTCCCGGCCGACTCGAGAGCGTCGCGGCGGATGCGGGTGCCGTCGACGGTGGCGGCGCGCTCGATGTCGCGGGCGTGGCTGGCCATGCCGTCGAGATGCGTGCGCACGGCGCTCGAGAGGTCCTCGCGCTGGGGCGGAGGCTCGGCCTCCACACCGCGGAACCACCACCCGCGCAGTCGATCGGAACGAGGGGGCTTGGGACTTTCGTCGATCTTCTTCCGCATGCATCTCGTATCGGCACCCATCGGTCGACCTTTAGCTCCAGACGTCCGGGCGATTAGTCTCCCGCCCTGATGCCCACCTCAGTGGTAACCGGCGGCGCCGGCTTCCTCGGCTCCCATCTCTGCGACCACCTGCTCGCCAAGGGCCATCGGGTGATCTGTGTCGACAACCTCGAGACCGGCTCGCTGGACAACATCGCCCACGTCCGCCACGCCCCCTTCCGCTTCGAGATGTACGACATCACCCGCCACTACGAGTTCGACGAGCCGGTCGACTTCGTCTACCACATGGCTTCGCCGGCCAGCCCGATCGACTATGCCCGCCTGCCCCTGCACACCCTGAAGGTCGGCGCCTACGGCACGCACAACACGCTGGGCCTGGCCAAGAAGCACCGGGCCCGCTTCCTGCTCGCCTCGACCTCGGAGGTCTACGGCGACCCGCTCGTGCATCCGCAGCCCGAGACCTACTGGGGCAACGTCAACCCGATCGGCCCGCGCGGCGTCTACGACGAGGCCAAGCGCTACGCGGAGGCGCTCACCATGGCCTACAACCGCCAGCAGGGCGTTGACACCGGGATCGTGCGGATCTTCAACACGTACGGGCCGCGCATGCGCCCGCACGACGGCCGCGCCGTGCCCACCTTCCTGCGCCAGGCCCTGGCCGACAAGCCGGTCACCGTCTTCGGCGACGGCTCCCAGACGCGCTCGTTCTGCTTCGTCGATGACCTGGTCCGGGGCCTGGTGCTCCTTCAGGAGTCCGGGCTGCACGAGCCCGTGAACATCGGCAACCCCTACGAGATGACGCTGCTGGAGATGGCCGAGGCGGTGGTGGAGGTCACGGGAGCCCGCTCGGAGATTGTCTTCGAGGCCTTGCCCGTGGACGACCCCCAGGTGCGCCAGCCCGACATCACGCGCGCACGCGACCTGCTGGGCTGGGAGCCCGAGGTGGAGCTGCGCGAGGGACTGCGCAAGACGATCGACCACTACGCGACCGAGCTCGCGGAGCCGGCGAAGCAATGAGCGCGGAGGCCAAGAACCTCGAGGTGATCGTCAAGGCGATCGAGCAGCACGACCGCAACTGCGAGTACCCGGCGCTGGCCGTGGCGATGAACCCGTTCGAGGTCGAGCGGCTGGGCTGGGACAGCATCAAGGGGCTGCCCATACGCTCGGACCCCAACCTCGGCACCGGCTCCTTCCGTGTCATCTGCAGCGGGGACGAGGACGGCTCCGGGCTCGAGGAGGAAGAGGTCGTGGAGGCCGTTTCCGAGCAAGAGGCGCCGCTCGTCGTGCCGGTCGAGCGCTAGCCAGCGCATAAGGCGGGTGTAGGAGCGAGAGCGGTCCGACCCGCCCGGGGTCACAATCAGGGCGTGCGGATCCTGGTGGTCGACGACGATCGCTCCCTGCGCGACGCCCTGCGGCGCGCGCTCACCCTGGCCGGGTACGACGTGGCGCTGGCCGAGACCGGGCAGGAGGGCCTCAGCCGCATCGCGGCCGACCAGCC
>Ga0126307_10003323_pt1 | contig 10988 bp, 11 predicted proteins | sample Plot28_FD_89955 | JGI IMG/M metagenome (GOLD analysis project Ga0126307, IMG submission 89955) | Serpentine soil microbial communities from UC McLaughlin Reserve, CA, USA - Plot28 | ecosystem: Environmental > Terrestrial > Soil > Grasslands | place: USA: UC McLaughlin Reserve, Lake County...
CTCAAGCATCGGTTCGTCGAGCCGGCCGGCCGGATCGGCCTGCAGGAGGTGATCTGCCACCCACAGGGTGTCGACCGCGGTGTCATCGAGGAAGCCCGCGAGCGACGTGAGCCGGTCAGCGGTCCGGTCCGGCCACGAGTAGTTCGTCACGCTGACAGACAGTTTCATGGCGAACCCACCCCCGCTCGCGCCTCTTGCTTGTTGCGCCGGCGCAGCGGCAGCAGCGCTCCGGCGACGATCAACCAAATCAGGCCGGTGAACCGGGCGACTGGCAGCAGCGGCGATAGTCCCGGCCAGATCAGCACGAGCGTGGTCAGTTCAGCGAGGCCCGCGATGACCAGGCCGGTCCATGCGACCGCTCTGGGCAGCAAGCCGGCGATCAGGCCGGGCACCGTGATCCCGGCGATCAACAGGCCGAGCATGACCACATGCCAGGGACCTCCGGTGAGGTACGTGAGGTAGTACAGCGCGCGAACCAACGCGGCGTCGGAGGTGACCTCGGGCCGTGAAAGCGTCCAGGCCGTCAGGCTCGACAACGCGAGCCCGGCCGACGCGAGGAGTCCGCCGGCCAGCGCGATCGTCGCCCCGGGCGCGGTGATGCCGAGTTGACGCAGACGTGCGCTCGCCGTTGCTGCGTAGATGGCTAGCGGTACCGACGAACCGAATGTCGCGACCGCGATGGCTACGGCCGCAGCGTGGCGACCGGCGAAGTAGTCCTGTATCGCGGTTGCGGAGCCATACGGAAGCGGCATGACACCCGCGAGCGCGACGCCGACCGCGAGGCCGGTGAGTAGCAACACCAGGGAGATCCCCGCAAGCAGCGCCAACGGAGGGCCACCCTGCACTGGTCGTCCAACCGCACTTTTCGTAGCCAGTGGTGAATCGTTCATACTGTGAACGATATGCCTGATCGAGCGCACATACAAGAACATTCACCAATTTGCCGGAGAAATCGTTCACAAATGATACGATTTTTGCGTGTCAGCAGCGGCAAGCGACAGTGTGGCGTTCTTACTGTCCCAACTCGGCCACCGTTCCGCCTCGGTGTTCGCCGACCTGATCGCCACGATCGATCTCACTCCGCCGCACGCCGGCATTCTGCGCGCGATCGCGGCCGAACCCGGGCGCAGCCAGCAGGCGCTCAGCGGCCAGCTGGGTTTGTTACCGAGCCGGGTAGTCGCCTACGTCGATGAGCTGGAGGGCCGCGGCTACGTTGAACGTCGGCGCAACCCCGACGACCGCCGACTACATGCGCTCTATCTGACCGCGTCCGGCAAGAAGGTGATGGCCAAGATCGGCGGTCTCGCCAGGCAACACGACCGCCTGCTCACCGCAGGGCTGGATGCGCAGCAGCGCGATACGCTGCACCAGCTGCTGGCGACCATCGCCGAGCATCAAGGCCTGGCGCCATACGTCCACCCTGGCTACCGCACGCTCGGACGCGTTAAGCCATAACGGTCGCGCCGAACGTTCCTTACCGCTCGAGTTTTTTGCCGAAAAGTCGAGCGGTGAGGAATGTTCGCGGCGGTAGGCGGCTAGGCCAGGCGCGTGATCTCGACGACGACGTCCAGGTCGGTCGAACCTTCCCCGGAGTAGATGCCTTTCAGCGGTGTGACATCCGAGTAGTCACGCCCCAGCCCGACGCTGATGTACTGCTCGTTGATGTCGGCGTCGTTGGTCGGGTCGTAGTTCCACCAGCCGCCAGTCCAGGCCTGTACCCAGGCGTGGCTCTGACCTTCGATGGTTTCTCCGATGACCGCCATACTGTTGGGATGCAGATAGCCCGAGACGTAGCGAGCCGGAATCCCCATGCCGCGCAATAGAATCAGCGTCAGGTGCGCGAAGTCCTGACAGACACCCTTGCCTTCGCGATGCGCGTCCAACCCGGACGAATGCACGCCCGTGGTGCCCGGCACGTACTCCAGTTCGCTGTGCACCCAGTTCGCCGCGGCGGTGACGGCCTCCTGCGGATCGTGGTACTTGGCGATGCGCTCTCCCACCCGCCTGATCCGCTTGCTTTGCGGCGTGTAGCGCGTCGGGCCGAGCACCTCGTCGAACCGGTCGATAACCGCCTCTGAGCGGAGGTCCTCCCAGCTGGCTTGGACCTTCTCGTCCTTCGGCGAAGCGCCGCGGTCGGTTTCCACCACGGAGCTCGAGGTGACCTCGAGCTCGGTGTGCGGGGCGTGTAGGTCGAACGCCGTGACTGCGGTGCCCCAGTAGTCGACATAGCGGTATGACCTTGTGGCGGGCACGGTTTCGACACGGTTGAGGATGACGTTCTGCCGGGAATCGGAGCGCGGCGTCAGTCTGGCCTCGTTGAAAGACGCAGTCACCGGCGACTTGTAGGCGTATCCCGTGGAGTGCACAGCCCGCAGCCGCCACATCAGAGTCTGCTCTTCGCGCAAGCGCTCATCGTTAGATCTCGCCTTCCTCAATGACCAGTGAGCCGGGGCGCCCGGCATCGTGCCATGCGACCCAGGGAGCGGAGTGGAAGTACTGCAGCGCCAATGCTTCTCCGACATCGTGGCAAGTCTTCTGGATGCCGGCCAGCCGTTGCTCGAGCGATTCCAGCAGCACTCCCGGGCGCAGGAACTCCAGTTCGCTGCGGGCCCGCCCGAGCAGGCGCTGTGCCTCGGCTGTTGATCCGAGTCGGTCGTGCGGCCGGTTGAGCAGCTCGTCGAGGCTGTGATCGGCCAGCCGCAGCGAGTAGAAGATGGACCGCGGGAAAAGCCTATCCAGCAGCATGAATTCGACGACCCTACTGGCGTCCAGCACTCCTCGGTAGGTCCGCAAGTAGGTGTCGTGGGCACCGGCGGACCGCAGCGTCGTGACCCATGCCGGTGAAGAGCCGCTGTCGCCGACGCGGGAAAGCAGAAGCCGCACGGTCATGTCGACGCGCTCGATGGCGCGGCCAAGCACCATGAACCGATAGCCGTCATCGCGAGATAGGGTCGAGTCCGCCAGCCCGGCGAACATCGCGGCGCGGCCCTCGATGAACGACAAGAACTCGTGAGGGCCAAGGCGTTTCGCAGCGCGCTCGCGTTCGGGAAGCGCGTTGTAGGTGGTGTTCAGGCACTCCCAGATCTCAGTGGAGGTGACTTCGCGTGCCCCGCGGGCGTTTTCCCGCGCGGCCGAGATCGCTTCGACGATCGAGTAACCGCTGCCCTCAGTGTCCCGGCTGAACGCGACGAGGTCGGTCAACGACCATACGTCCAGCGCGCCCTCGGGTGGCTCGATACCCAACACCTGCAGCAGCGTCCGTGACGCGTGGTCCGGGTCCACGCTCGAATCCTCTAGCAGCTGGTGCACAGTCACATCGAGAATGCGTGCGGTGTCGTCGGCACGCTCCACGTAGCGGCCGATCCAGTACAACGATTCGGCATTGCGCGCCAACATTATTGTCTCCTCTTCAGCGTTTGCTCTTCGCCCGAGGGCTCATCGCCGCGCGCGCTGCTCATCGCAAGTCCATCAGCGCCTGCTGCTGCTGTTGCTGCTGCTGGCTTTGTTGCGAACCGTCCGTCGACTGCAAGACCTGGGATTGCTGTTGCTGCTGTTGTTGCGACGACCCGTCCGAAGCGTTCTCGGCCTTCGGGCCCTTGGCTGTCTTCGGCAGAGACCGGACCACCTCCGCGGCGGCGAGCTCCCGGTCGGCCACCGATGCGCGCGACGCCAGGACCCAGGTGTCTTTGGACCCACCGCCCTGGCTGGAGTTGACCACCAGCGAACCCTCGGGCAGCGCCACGCGGGTTAGCCCGCCGGGCAGCACCCACACGTCGTCCCCGTCGTTGACTGCGAACGGCCGCAGGTCGACGTGGCGCGGCGCCAGTTCGTCGTCGATCTGGGTAGGCACCGTGGACAGCTGCACGACCGGCTGCGCGATCCAGCCGCGGGGATCGCTGCGGATCTTCTTGCAAATCGTCGACAGCTCCTTCTCGGAGGCATCCGGGCCGAACACGATGCCGTAGCCGCCGGAGCCCTCCACCGGTTTGATCACCAGTTCGTCGACACGGTCCAGCACTTCCTCGCGTTCGTCGTCGAGCCAGCAACGGTAGGTGTCGACGTTGGCCAGCAGCGGCTTCTCGCTCAGGTAGTACTCGATGATCGTCGGCACGTACGTGTAAACCAGCTTGTCGTCGCCGACCCCGTTGCCGACCGCGCTGGAGATGACGACGTTGCCTGCGCGGGCGGCGTTGAGCAGGCCGGCGACGCCGAGCACCGAGTCTGGCCGGAATTGCATGGGGTCGAGGAACGTGTCGTCGATGCGGCGATAAATGACGTCGACTGGGCGTTCACCCTCGGTGGTGCGCATGTAGACGGTGTTGTCGCGGCAGAACAGGTCGCGACCCTCGACGAGCTCCACCCCCATCTGCCGGGCCAGCAGCGAGTGCTCGAAGTACGCGGAGTTGTAGACGCCGGGAGTCAGCACGACGACGGTCGGATCGGCGACGTTGTTGGCTGCGGCGTTGCGCAGCGCCCGCAGCAGGTGTGAGGAGTAGTCACCGACCGCGCGCACCCGGTGGGTGGCGAACAGGTTCGGAAAGACCCGCGCCATGGTGCGCCGGTTCTCCATCACGTATGAGACGCCCGATGGGGAGCGCAGGTTGTCCTCGAGGACCCGGAAGTCACCCTTGGCGTCGCGGACGAGGTCGATGCCCGCGACGTGGATGCGCACACCGTTGGGCGGGACGATGCCAACGGCCTCCCGGTGGAAGTGCTCGCAGGACGTGATGAGCCGGCGCGGGATCACCCCGTCGCGCAGGATCTCCTGCTCGCCGTAGATGTCGTGGAGGTAGTGCTCGAGGGCCTTCACCCGCTGCTTGATGCCACGCTCGAGTCGCGTCCACTCGGCCGCCGAGATCACGCGTGGAACGAGGTCCAACGGGAACGGGCGCTCCTGTCCCGACAAGGAGAAGGTGATGCCCTGGTCGATGAACGCCCGGCCCAGCGCCTCGGCGCGAGCTTCCAGCTCGGAGGCATCCGACGGGGCGAGCTCGGCGAAGATACCCTTGTACGGGCCGCGGACGTTGCCCTGGCCGTCGAACATCTCGTCGAAGGCCTTCGAATAGGTGCCCATGCTGTTGTAGCCGTCGAAAATGCCGTCGTACCGTTTACGCGCCCGCGAGCTGGTGCGCGACTTGCTTGCGGTGTCGGTCGGCAGCGTTCGAAGGGTCACCTGTCACATGCTGCAACACTTCGGCCGTTTCGGCAGGCCACTGGGCGTCACTTTGGGGGATTCGGGGGCGCGCTGGTACCCTGAACAGTCGCTGCCCGCCTGCCGGGCCCGCTCATACAGACTTGCCCAACCCAGACGAGATTTGCGAAGGAAAACACGCGTGGCCAACATCAAGTCGCAGGAGAAGCGCAATCGCACCAACGAGCGCCGCAGACTGCGCAACAAGTCGGTGAAGTCGTCGCTTCACACGGCGGTCCGTGGATTCCGGGAGGCCGTCGAGGCCGGCGACAAGGACAAGGCCGCCGAGTTGCTGTTGTCGACCAGTCGCCAGCTCGACAAGGCCGCCAGCAAGGGCGTGATCCACAAGAATCAGGCCGCCAACCGCAAGTCGGCGCTGTCTCACGCGCTCAATAGCATCTGATCAGTCGGCCGCCAGCTCGGCGACTTTTCGGACCGCCGCCTCCAGTGCATAGTCCGCGTCGGCCGCCGCTCCCTTGACGTCCGCGTTCAACGTCGCGACCAGCCGCATCGCCTCGGCGACCGATGAGCGCGTCCACCGTCGCGCCTGCTTCTGCGCCTTCTGCACCCGCCACGGCGGCATGCCCAGCTCGGCGGCGAGCCGGTACGGATCACCGGACAGCGGCGCGACCCTGGCGATGGTGTGCACGGCCTCGGCCAGCGCGTCGGCCAACACCACCTGCGGCTCGCCGCTCATCATCGCCCAGCGCAGCGCCTCGGCGGCGCCCGCGATATCGCCCATGACGGCCTTGTCGGCGATCTCGAAGCCCTTCACTTCCGCCTTGCCGGAGTGGTAGCGGCGTACGGCGAGCGCGTCGACCTGGCCGTCGGTGTCGGCCACCAATTGTGAACAGACTGAGGCGAGTTCACGTATGTCGGAGCCCACGGCATCGAGCACGGCGGTGACCGTGTCATCGCTGACCTTGACCTTCAACGCCCGGAATTCGCGGCGGACGAAGTCGGCTCGCTCACTGGGCTTGGTGATCCGCGTGCACGGATGAACCTGAGCGCCAAGGCTTTTCAGTTGGCCGGCCAGCGCCTTGGCGCGCCCGCCACCGGAGTGCGCGACGATCAGTACGGTGCCCGGCGGCAGGTCGGCGGCGGCGGCGCCGATAAGGGCGACCGCGTCCTTGCCCGCTTCGGCGGCGGCCTCCAGCACTACCACGCGTTCGTCGGCGAACAGCGACGGGCTCAACAGCTCGGCCAGCTCGGAGGTGCTGACATCTCCGGCACGCAACCGATTCACCGGCACGTCGTCAGTACCTGCCTGCTTGCGCGTCTGCCGGAGTACGGTAGCGACCGCACGCTCGACGAGCAGCTCTTCTTCACCCAACACCAGGTGCAGGCCCGCGACGTCTTCGCTCACCTCACGATCGTGTCATGCCCGCCCGACAGCCTGGACACGGTCCACGCGAGCAGGCACAACGCCGCCGCACCCGTTATGAGGCGAACCCATCGCCACCGCCAGGACACGACGGCGGCGACACCGGCGGCGGCGACGATGGCGACACCAAGGAGGCCGGACGGAACGGTGACGGACGCGCCCGGCACTTCCGCGGACCAATGCGCCACCCGCAGCAGCCACCACAACTCCGGGCCTGTGAACCGGATCAACAGTTGCGCCCCCGACGGCCACAGAGGACAGAGTGCTGCCGCCGCCGTGCCTACGACCGTGATCGGTGGGACTACCGCCGCCAAAGCGAGGTTGGCAACCACCGACACCACGCTGAAGGCGCCCGATATCCCCGCCACCAGCGGGGCGGTGACGAGCTGCGCGGCGACGGCCACGCTCACCGCATCGGCCAGCGGCTTGGGCCAGCCGTGCCCGACCAGGCGCCGCGACCACACCGGTGCGATCACGACAAGCGCCGCTGTCGCCGAAACCGACAGCGCGAATCCGACATCGACGGCCAGTTCGGGCGCGGCGATCATCAGCATGATCACGCTGGCCGACAACACTGGGATGGCCTGGCGGCTTCGGTGCGAGACTACGGCGAGCAGCGTGATGCCTCCCATCACGGCAGCTCGCAGCACGCTGGCCGACGGCTGCACGACGATGACGAACGCCAACAGCGCGAATGCGGCGAGCGCGACGGCCACCCGAGGCCCGAAGAGCGCGGCAGTCATCAACACCGCCCCGCAGACGATGGTGACGTTGGCGCCCGACACCGCGGTCAAATGGGTCAACCCCGCCACACGGAACTCCGCGGTGGTCTGCGCGGTCAACGTCGACGTGTCGCCCAGCACCAACGCAGGCAGCATCGCGGCCTGATCCGCGGGTAGAGCGCCGCGTGCGGCGTCGGCGAAGCCACTGCGAATGTCATGCGCAAACCGGTCGATCGGCGCGGCCTCGCCCAGCGTCGGCTCGCCGGTTGCCGACAACGCCGCGGCGGTCAGGTCCCGTCGAGTAGGCCTGCCGATGCGGGCGCGGAAACTCGCCGGCCGACCCGCCGTCAGCTCCGCGAACTCCGCAGCGCGCGTGAAAACGATAACCCGGCCCGACATTTCAATGTCGCCGATCCGCTGCAGCGACGCTCGGAACATCATCCGGCCGCCGCCCAGTGAGCGCGGGGTCTCGGTCGGCGTCACGACGGCGGTGGCGACCGTGCCGTAGCGCTCGACGATCGGATGGTGACGCAGTTCGTGGACGCGCAGCCCGATCGCGACGGCAAAACCGGCGCCGACCACCGCCACTGCGACAACCCCGGCTTTGAGTGCACCGACGTCAACACCGGACTCACGGCGGCCACTGCCCCACCGCCCGACGGTGGCGGTTGCGACGATCGCCACGGCGACAGCAGCGACCGAACCGCCGATCTGCCAGAGGATTCCGGCCGCCGTCACCGCCCAGCCGGTGAGCGCAGCGGGAACCAGCCGCAGATCCAGACGGTCCGCGCCCACCGTCACCGTTGTCATACCCGTACGAGGTCACGAAGCTTCTCCAGCCGCGCCGGTCCGATGCCGTCGACGTCACCGAGCTGATCGACGCTGGTGAACCTCCCGTTGGCGTCGCGCCACGCGATGATGGCGGCCGCGGTGACCGGACCAATGCCCGGCAACGTGTCCAGCTCCTCAACGGTGGCGGCGTTCAGATCCACCAAACCGCTTGGCGCCGAATCCTTTCCAGAAGTCTGCGGTGCATCCGTCGGCGCCGCGGCGTTAGTTTCGGAACTGACCGAGCTGCCCATCGCGGCAGGCTGCCCGGGTGCCGCGGCAATCCCGACGAGGATCTGTTCACCGTCGGTGACTCGCCGGGCCATGTTCAGCCCGATCAGATCGGCCCCGTCCAACGCACCACCGGCCGCGGTGAGCGCATCGGCGATCCGCGCACCCGGTGCCAACGTGACGAGTCCCGGCTTGTGCACAAGACCCACCACGCTGACCACCACCGGCCCTTCGGCGCTGCGCGGCGCGGACCCTGGAGTCGGGCTGCCCGACGAAACCATCTCCACTGGCGGCAGTTTGGCCGATGCCACCGGCGGCGGCTTGTCACCTACGAGGGTGAAGACAGCCACCAAAACCGCGATGACACCAACGACCGCCAACGCGATGACGCCAGCCCGGCCGGGGTCGGCCCGGATAGCCGCCATCCAGCCGGCCGTGCCACCGGAGTTGGTGGTATCAGGCAGCCACCGCGACAGCGAGGTGTCCGCCTCGTCGTCGCCGTCGGCCTCGGACTCGCTGTCGGCACCGAGGCGGCGCCGCAGTCGCTCGGCGGGCAATTCGGTTCCCATGCGGACAAAGTAGGCGCGCGGTCACACCGCTCAGGCCGTGGACGGCCTAGGTCAACGCGCCCTGTGGATGAAATGCCGTCTGTGGATAGCCGCGTTGTCTACAGTGATTCGATATGCATCGTCGTATACCGATGATTGCCGGCATCGCGTTTGCGGTCCTGTTCGCCGCTGCGCTGCTTATGGTTCCGACGCTTCCCGGCATCGACAGGCCGGGCTATGACATCGTCTCCCACATCAACGCACATTCCGGCGCGATGCGAATGCAGGCGCTGTTGGTGACGTTCGGGTCGCTGGCGTTGGTCGTGGTGCTCGGGTATGCGCGTGACCGCCTCGCAGGCCCGGCGGGCTACGTGTTCACCATCGGCTCGGCCGTCGTGCTCGTCGAGGTGTTCATCGCGATGTGGTTCACGGCTGGGCTCGCCCTGCATCCCGACCAGCTCGGATCGGCGACCGCGCGCACCGTCACCGACGTGGCCACTATGTGGGGGCCGATCCTGACGGTCGCCGACATCATGGTGGCCGTGCCGATTCTGTTGGCTGCCAACGATGGTCGGTTCCCTCGATGGCTCGCGATATTCGCCGCGGTGTTCGCGGTCGAGCAGCTGATTGAGACGATCACGATCATCGGCCCGCCGGCCAGCTTCATCTCCCCCGGCGGCGCGATGAACTTCTACCTCGGCGGGCCGCTGTTCATCGTGTTCTTCTTGGCTCTCGGCGTCGCGTTGTCATTGGACGAGCCGGCCGCGGAAGGCCAGCGCCCGACCGTTGACGAAAGCCGGTGACTGATCCGGCAATGCACTTCTCTGAAGCGTCAACCGATGATGACGCGCGCGGAAAGGGGGAAGTGCTCAGGTGGAGGTCATTTCCGGTTGGCATGCTTCCTTGGAGCGCTATCGGATCTGTCCCTTTTGGGCTCCTTCTTCTTGTCTGTTGACGTGTGCACCGAACCAGTCGTCGAGCCGTCCGTCTGGTCGGCGGCTTCCTTCTGATCTGAATCTTTCCTGTCACTCAGCGTTTCTGACGAATTGCTCGTGTCGCGTTTCTTCGTCGTCGTTGCCGTCGGGGGGAACGGATCGGCCAGCGAATTGCTGATGTTCGTCACTGCGGTATTCACCGCTGACACGACCGGTGCACTCGCCGTGCTGAAGACCTGACGCGCTTGTGCTGCACCGGCAGCCAAGGCCGCCGCAGGATCACCCGATTGCGCCAGTTCCCGCGCTGCGGCGTCGGCGATTTGCACTACGCCCACAAGTAGCAGTTCACCGGCTTGGAACGCCACCGCCGTCGTGACGTTGACCGCCTCGACGACGAGGACCTGCACTATGTTCCTGGCGCCCGTCGGGGTCGTTGGCGGGCCCACTGGCTGATTGAGCGCGCGGAGAATGTTGGTGCGCCCGTTCTGGACCGCCTGTAGGAACTCACTCGGCGTGAATACCGCGGCACCGACGTTGAGGGCTTCGACGATGGCGACGTCAAGGGCGTGAAATGCCTTCGGCACCACCAGAAATACGTCGTTGTTGATCAGCGGTGTGAAGGCGGCGTTCGCCGGGCCGGTCACCGACGCCGCGGCCGCACCGATCGCCCTGAGCGGCGAGCCCGTCGCGGCAAGCGAGCCCAGAAACGTTGCAGGCGCCTGCGCGGCAGCGATCGGCACGGTGATCGCGCCTTGCACGGCGAACGGGCAGATCAGGCTGCAGTACTGAAACTGGTTGCGGATGAACGCCAGAGGGATCGCTCCAAGCGCAGGCGCAGCCGTCAGCCGCACTTCGCGGGTGACGCTCGGTGGCGCGTGAGGCGCAGGCGCCGGCGCCACGGGCGCAATGGCAAGTGCGCCGATCCCGATCACGGCGATGCCGGCGACGACAGATGAACGAATACGCGCGCGCATATCGCCCCCTATGTGATTGGGTTGCACTCTTGACACGGATGGCGCCGCCGAAAAGTTCGAATCTGCTTAAGACGATCGCCGTAGGATTCAACGCGTGGACGGCGTGCACGACCTCGGCGGCCTCGACGGATTCGGTCCGGTCGAGCGTGAGACCAGCGAGCCCCTCTTTGAGCAG
>Ga0126307_10003324_pt1 | contig 10986 bp, 12 predicted proteins | sample Plot28_FD_89955 | JGI IMG/M metagenome (GOLD analysis project Ga0126307, IMG submission 89955) | Serpentine soil microbial communities from UC McLaughlin Reserve, CA, USA - Plot28 | ecosystem: Environmental > Terrestrial > Soil > Grasslands | place: USA: UC McLaughlin Reserve, Lake County...
TCGGGCCACTGCGTGTCCGCGATGCGGCGACGGAGGTCGACGAGTGCCGCTTCCGGAACGTCGATCCGGAAGGGGCGGACTTCGGTACGGGCCATGGAGGTCTCGACTTGGGTCATGTTGGTCTCCTTTCTGTGGATTCACTCTACGTCGCGGTACGGGGCCAGGAACTCCGTCAGCGCCGCCAGCATCTCCTCGGGGGCCTGCTCAGCGACCCAGTGGCCGGTGTCGGGGATGACCACGCTCTGCACGTCGTCCGCGGCTGGCTTCATCCCGTTCCCGACCTCTTCACCCCAGCTTTCCGCTCCCCCAATCGCCAGGACCTCTGGGCTGTGCCCTTGTTGCTGCCGATTACGATCGCTATCCGACATCCATACGCTCCTTTCCTCCTTTTTCCATGGGTTGGCACACCCGCGCACATGATGCCACCCAATAAAGCCCCACGCACCTTCCGAACTCTATTCGCCCACCTTCTAAGGGCGTTATTCCTTTTTACGCCCTCCTTAGCTGCTAGCGAGTTTTCGAGGATGCCGGAACCTTAGTTTCCTAGCATGAAGCGGCAACCCACCCTATCCTTGCCGTAGTCTCTAAGGACAACTTCGCTTGGGTTGCAGCAAAAGGGCCGGGAGGCACTTCGCGGCCCTCTATTTCACATACAAAATACCGTTGTTTGCAGTAAAAACGGAGTGAGCGATGCTGGATTCGAACCAGCGACTTCCTCCTTGTAAGTTAGGTTTGGGTTTTCCGGATAGGTACTGCCCTGTCGGAAATATCGCTTATGTAAGCGGTTTTCGGCGTTTCTTGCGCCGTTGCTTTTCTGCTCTGTCCGGTTACATCCGGCTCCGGTTGCAGCACGGTTGCAGCCTCTAACCCTTCTCAGGCCTGTGGAGGTCGACGTAGAAATTCTAGGTAAGTGAGATGGAGAATAAGGCCAGTCAGGGCAATCACCTCCGCCCGCTTCAGCCGCCGCAACTATACGGCCATGTCGCAGACGTGAGCCTCGTGTCGCGCTCGACTTGGAACGGCGCTGAACCTAGACCGAGAATTGACGCTGCGAGGAGCTAGAGAGCCCTCGCAGCGTCCTCCGAGAGGGCGTCTCCATTACCCGGGCTGCCTCCCAACTCCCAGTGGCGATCGGCTCAAAGCCGAAGTCGCAAATGATATCGGCACTAATTCTTCTTGCCCCTTCGAGAACGATGCCCAACAGAGTGCTCATCATCAGCGCTGTACTGGTCATAGTGGTACTACTCCTTGTTGAAGCGTTGGTTTTTGGTCTGGGATGGGGGCTACGTTCGCCTGACTCGGGAGCTTCAGACGTCTGGTCGTCCGCTACGAGCGTAGGGTAGGCAACTTCTTGGGCTTTGTGCACCTGGAGTGCATAGTTATCCTGCTCAGGCAAGCGCTAGTTTAGTTTAAGAGAAGCCCAACAAGGCTACATCGGCACCAGAGTGACCAAGCGCACAGGAGTGGCCATGACTGAATCGATGGGATCACCAAAAAGCCCTCCGGAACGGCTTAAGCGTTGGTTGCTCAAAATTCGTACGGTAGAGGCAGCAGGCCCGGAGGCTAGGGAAGACCGGCCCGACCAACACTCCTGGTGGCAAGTCGTGTGCCTAACCGGCGTGGACTACTTCTCCACTTTAGGCTACATCCCCGCCATCGCGGCCTTGGCGGCCGGGGCACTTTCGCCCATAGCCATCCTGCTAATCGTACTGCTGACGCTCTTTGGGGCCTTGCCGATGTACCGACGAGTCGCCGCCGAAAGCCCGCACGGGCAGGGCTCTATCGCGATGCTCGAAGACCTGCTCTCGTTCTGGAAGGGCAAGATCTTCGTCCTGTGCCTGCTGGGGTTCGTAGCGACCGCCTGGCTGGTGACGATGACCCTCTCGACTGCGGACGCCGCGGCCCACCTCGTCGAAAACCCTTTCGTAGCGGAGTTTCTGCAGGGGCGGGAGGTCGTCATCACTCTCGTGCTGCTTGGGCTACTGGGAGCGGTCTTCCTCAAGAGCTTTAAGGAAGCCATCGGCGTCGCTGTCGCCGTGGTTGGGGCATACTTGCTCTTAAATCTCGTCGTCGTAGCCGTCGGCCTGTACGAGAGTGTAGCGAATCCTCGGTACGTCACCGACTGGTCGGAGGTGCTGTTTACCAGCTACGGCAGCCCGCTGACGATGATCGGCGTGTTACTCTTGGTTTTCCCGCGCCTGGCGTTGGGGCTCTCGGGCTTCGAGACCGGCGTGAGCTTGATGCCGCTCGTGCGTGGCGAAGAAGGGAACGATCCCCAACGTCCCGTAGGCCGCGTCAGTAACACGCGCAAGATGTTAACTACAGCCGCAATAATTATGAGCTTCTACCTGCTCACGACCAGCTTCCTTACTGCGGTGCTCATACCGCTCGAGGAGTTCCAGCCGGGCGGGGAGGCCAAGGATCGGGCGCTCGCTTACCTGGCGCACGAGCACCTGGGCAGCGCCTTCGGCACGGTCTACGACTTGAGCACGGTAACCATCTTGTGGTTTGCGGGGGCATCTGTGATGGCGGGTCTGTTGAACATAGTGCCGCGCTACCTGCCCCGCTACGGCATGGCCCCCGAGTGGGCGCGGGCGGTCAGACCGCTGGTGCTAGTGTATACCGCCATCGCGCTGGCGATTACGCTTATCTTCGAGGCCAGCGTCGACGCGCAGGCTGGGGCGTACGCGACCGGTGTCCTGGCGATGATGGCCTCGGCCGCGATAGCCGTGACCGTATCCGTCCGCCGCAGGGGAACAAGGCTAGGAGCGGCCGCTTTTGGGTTGGTGAGCCTCATATTCCTCTATGGTCTCGTAGCCAACGTGATAGACCGTCCCGACGGGATCATGATCGCTTTGTTCTTCGTCGGTGCAATCATCTTCACCTCGCTCGTCTCGAGGGTGTGGCGCACGACCGAGCTACGCACGGAGAAGATAGAGGTAGACGAAACGGCCCAGAGGTTCATCGATGCGGCCGCAAGCGCAGAAGAGGAGATCCACATCATCGCCAACGAACGCCAAGCGGGCGACGAGCGCGACTATCTCTTGAAGGAGAAGGAGCAGCGCGAGCACACTTATATCCCACCGAATTTTCCAATCCTCTTTTTGGAGGTAGACGTGGACGACCCTTCGGAGTTCGAGGACGTGCTCGAAGTGAGTGGGGTACAAGTTAGCAGCTACCGGGTGCTGCGTGCTAAGAGCTCGACGGTCCCCAACGCCATCGCCGCCTTCCTGCTCCACCTGCACGATGCGAGCGGCAAAGAAGTGCACTGCTACTTCGGCTGGACGCAGGGCAGTCCCCTCGTGCACATATTCCGCTATGTCTTGTTAGGAGAAGGGGACATCGCTCCGGTTACTCACGAGGTACTTAGGCAAGCCGAGCCTGACCTCGAACGGAGGCCCGTCATCCACGTCGTCGGCAAATGAGCACTGGCACGATCCGGCTGCGTGAGCTGGATGCGGAGACATCGGAGGGTGAAAGCGTACCTGCCTACTTACCGTCAGGGATGGGAGAGCAGACCGCTACCACAACGGAGAATGTCCTGTCCTTATTAATGGAACCTCAGCTGTTAGTAGTATTAACTCCTCTTCCCTGTCCCTTGCCCGGATTGCAAAGGCGGTGTGAGCAGCTGGAGGGTTGGAGTCTTATAGTAGCGGCAACTGAACTTCCGATCGTTCACCACCCCGGAAGCTCAGTTTCCGAGAACACCCCTTCTAGGCAACAGAGTGAATATTAGATCCAGATATCCGATGTGACGTTTAGATCCAGATATCCGATGTGACGTCACCCCCCAGGTAGCGCATCTCGTGTGCCCGAGCGGGGCCTGCAGGCTCTGCCCCGAAGTCTACGAACAAGTCCTCGTTGGTCTTCATGCCCCCCTCCGCGGTGTTGCAATCGACCTGGATCATGTACGAGCCCTCTTCAGCTATCTTGGGTGTGCGGGAGAAGAAAGGCGTTCTCGAAGTATTGTGGGGCCTAATGACTGATTTTTAGTCACTAGGAGTATCTACGGAGAAGGCAAGCCTCGGTACCGAAACACCCTTAAACCGGCGGGGCGTGGGAACAGGCAAAGCTGCCGACCACTCGCCCGTCGACTTCGGCCACGACCGAGTAGACGTCGCCGCGCGAGAGTATCGACGCTACCAGTCCGCTCGCAACCTCCGACGAGGGGAAGTCGGGGGGGAAATTGTGCTGGTCGGCGATGGCCTTGAACGCCCCGTCGCAGATGGAACCGCAGGTTTCGGCGTCTTCGGATCTCCCGGCCCGCAACGTCAACTCCGTCGTCCATGTTCCCTTCGCCGATTCCTCCACGTCGGTGTTGTCCCCCGCTGTCGCTACCGTGGTTTGTTTGGTGTTAGTCATCTCCTTGACCTCCTCTGAGAGCGGGGCGCGGTTGACACGCCCCGCTCGTCGGTTGTTCGCGTGCTCCTAGCCGTGGGCCGCGCTTCTGTTGGCCGTCCCCGAGAACTCGCGCTCGGATCGCCTGGACATCGTCTGGAGTTGCTCCAGGCGCGACAGCAAGTACTCGGTAGAGTCGATATCTGGAGAGAACAGGACGTTGAAGATTATCTCTTCCGTGCCGAGTTGCTGGGTAGCGGCGACGTCTTGTTCGATTTGCTCAGCGCTGCCCACGAAGATTGGGCGGCCGTCGCCGAGCGGTGCCGGATGGAACTCGATGTTGGCGATGACGATGAGCTTGAGATTGCCCGGATCGCAGCCGGCTTCGGCGGCGCCCTGCTTGATGGCGGCGAACATCTGCTCCATCGCGCTCAGCGGTACGCCGGCGGGGATCCAGCCGTCGGCCAGGCGGGCGACGCGGTCCATCGTGGCGGGCGCGTAGGCGGCCATGTAGATCGGCGGCCGCGGCTTCTGCACCGGCTTCAGGTCGAAGAACGACTCCGGGACCCGTAAGTAGCGGCCCTCGAACTCCACCGGGTTATCACGCCAGATCGCTTCGATGACCTGCAGGGCCTCTTCCGCGCGCCGCCCCCGCTCGCGCATCGGCACGCCTATGGCCTCAAATTCGTCCGGCGACCAGCCCCCGCCGAAGCCGACGTTCAGGCGGCCCTGCGAGAGCACGTCGATCGTGCCCAGTTCCCGGGCGAGGAGCACGGGATTGTGAAATGGCAGGTTGATGAAGGTGCCGATCCTAATCCGGCTCGTCGCCGCCGCGAGGTACGCGAGAGTCGCCAGGGGGTCGAGCGAGCGCCGGTACGCAAGCGGCAGCGAGCCATCGGCGGTCCCCGGGTAGGGCGCCCGGGGGTTGATCGGGTAGAGGAGGCGTTCGGCTACCCACAGGCTGTCGTAGCCGAGGTCCTCGGCCTGCCGCGCGACTTCCTGAAGCGCCTCCGGCCCGGCATCCTCTCCGAACTGCGGTACCGTGAAACCAAGCCTCATCGTTCGCTCCTCCGTCGTTAGCTGTCTCCTCCTTTCGGGTCCGGCGGGGATACCAGGCCCCCGCCCAACGGGTTCCGTTCTTGCTCTAACCGGACTCCGGCTAAGCCGCGCGCCTCGCCGCCTTCGACGGCAGTATGTTGCGGCCGAAGCGGAAGACGTTCTCCGGGTCGTAGCGGTTCTTGAGCGCGACGAGGCGCTCCCAGACCTCCGGCGAGTAGGCGGCCCGCACCCGCTCCGGGGTCGCCTCCTCGAGGTCCAGGAAGTTGACGTAGGTGGCGCCGGTCGCAAAGGGACGCATCGCCTCGGCCACGCGGGCGTGGTACGCCCGGACCCGTTCGGCCACCTCGGGCGTCGAGGTGGCCGCGATCACAGACATGATGAACCGCGAGTCGCGGTGGCCGATGGCGCTGGGCCGGGTGGGCTCGCGCGCGAGCGCCCCGCCGAGCTGGCGTATCTCGAGCACCTCCGACGGCATGCCAGAATCCGCGCCCGCCACCTCGACCAGCGTGGCGATCGCCTCCGGCGTGAGCTCGCCGAGGCGTTCGACGCGGAGGTCAATCGCGACGGGATCGACGGGGTCCATGCTGATCGCGTCCATCTCCGCATAGGGGATCACACGCATGTCGTCAACGTCGGGCTCGCCGAACCCCTCGCGCCAGGGGCGCATAAGCTCCTTGCCCTCCTCCGGCGTCTCCCCCGAGTAGGCGCCGCGTACCGCGATAAAGGACCGGCCGCTGAGGTACGGCGGGAGCTCCGGGATGGGCGGGAAACGGAGGAACACCACCGCCGACGTCATCTCGTCGGGGAGCGTCTCGATCCACTTGGCGTAGTGCTCCAGCACCTCGGGGGCCTGCTCGATGGGGTAGAAGAGGTTGCCGCCGTAGACGTGGGTCAGGGGGTAGAGCGATATCTCGAGCGAGGTGACGATCCCGAAGTTGCCCCCGCCGCCCCTTATCCCCCAGAAGAGGTCCTCGTTCTCGTCCGCGCTCACGCGCACGAGCTCGCCGTCGGCGGTGACGACCTCGCCCTCTATGACGGAATCGGCGTTGAAGCCGTACTTGCGCCCCAGCCAGGCGAAGCCGCCGCCCGTCGTGTAGCCGGTGACGCTCACGTCGGTGGTAGAGCCCAGGAGGCCCGCCAGCCCGAACTTCTGCGCCACGGGGATCAGGTCGGCCCACTTCACGCCGGGCTGGACGCGGGCGGTCTGGGCCACGGGGTCGATGTGTACGCCCTTCATGGGCGAGGTGTTGACCAAGAGCCCTCCGTGGGGGAGGGAGGCGACGCCGTGGCCGGTCGCCATCACCCCCACGCCCAGGCCCCGCTCTCGGGCCAGGCGCACCGCCGCGACCACGTCCGCCGCATCCTCGGCCATAACCACGAGCGCTGGGCGCTGGTCGGCGTTGAGGTTCCAGGCGCTGCGTGCCCCGTCGTAGCCCTCATCGCCCGGCGCGTAGGCCGTGCCCCGCAGACCGGCCCGCAAAGCTTCGAACTCCAGGACGTCTCTGTTTGTAGTCTCCATACACGTCTCCTTTCTCTGCGATCGTTTGCTCTCGCCCAGAGTCTGCCGCTTGACGCAGCAACGAACCACCCACACCACTGGAACACCGCTGGAACGCTCGGGGTGTTCCAGGTCGGGGACCCGATCCCCTGCCCCTCGCCCACCATGAACGCCGCTGGTATGCTTGAGGCGTGGCAGAAGGTGGGGCTCCAAGAGAGGTGGCATCCGGGGAAGAAGGCGCCGCTCCGAACTTCGGTGGGTGGCTGCGGCGGCTGCGCGAGGCCGCCGGGCTCACACAGGAGGAGCTGGCCTCTCGGGCCGGGCTTACGGCCAAGGCCATAAGCATGCTCGAGCGCGGCGAGAGGAAGCGCCCCTACCCGCACACCGTGCGCGCCCTCGCCGACGCGCTAGAGCTCTCCGAAGGGGAGCGCGCCGTCCTCATCAAGGCGATACCCAGGCAAAGTGGCGGCGATGCCCCGGTCTCCGATAGGGCAGCGGACACGCGCTCGTTCGCCCTGCCGACATCTCTCACCCCCTGTTGGGGCGGGAGCGGGAGGTGGAGGAGATAAACGGCCTGCTGCTCGGCCGGGACGCCGCAGTCAGGCTGCTGACGCTCACGGGTCCTGGGGGTATCGGCAAGACCCGCCTAGGCATCGAAGCGGCGCGGAAGGCCGGCAGCCACTTCTCTGACGGTGTGGCCTTCGTCGCGCTGGCGCCCCTGGGCCACGCGGCACTCGTGGTGCCGACGGTCTCGCGGGTTCTGGGCTTGAGGGAGGCCATGGGTGTACCCTCGCTGGAGGTCCTCCGCCAACACCTGCGCGAAAGGAAGTTCCTACTGGTGCTCGACAACTTCGAGCACGTGGCGGAAGCGGCGCCCGAGGTGGTCGACCTCCTCGGCTCATGCCTGGACCTCTTCGTGCTGGTGACCAGCCGCGCACCCTTAAGGGTCAGAGGTGAGCGCGAGTACCCCGTGTCCCCCCTCGCGGTGCCTGACCCCAACCGCATGCCGGAAGCCAAGGAGGTGGCCCAAACGCCGGCCGCTGAGCTCTTCATCGAGCGGGCCGAGGACGCCTCTCCCGCCTTCGAGCTCACCCAGGCGAACGCAGCGGCGGTTGCGTCGATCTGCTGGAGGTTGGATGGGCTGCCACTGGCGCTGGAGCTGGCGGCTGCCCAGACGGGGTTTCTAGGTCCCACGGCGCTCCTCTCCAGGTTGGATCAGGCGCTGCAGGCGGGAGGGGCGCGAGACCTACCCGAACGACAGAGAACGATGCGCGCCACCCTCGACTGGAGCCACGAGCTCTTGCACGAGCCGGAGAGGGAGCTCTTCAGGCGCCTCTCGATCTTCGCCGGGGGCTTCACGCTAGAGGCGGCTGAGGACGTGTGCGCGGCTGGCACGGTCGAAGCTGAGGAAGTGCTCGTGCTGCTCGGAAACCTGGTGGAGCAGTCGCTGGTGGTGGCGGAGACGAGCCCCGAGGGGAGGACGCGCTACAGGATGCTCGAACCGGTCCGCCAGTACGCGCTCGAATGGCTTCGCGAGAGCGGTGAGGAGGACGAAGTGCGGCGGCGGCACGTACGACGCTACCTCGCGCTCGCAGAAGAGGCCGAGCCGCGGATAAAGGGCCACGAGCAGGTCGAGTGGCTCGACATTCTGGAGGCCGAGAACGACAATCTGAGGGCCGCGATCGGTTGGTCGCTTGAGGCGGGCGACGCTCAAACCGCCGCCCGGTTCGGGTGGGCTTTGAGCATGTACTGGGTGATGCACACCCGCCAGGACGAGGGGCGACTGCTGATGGTGCAGACGCTGAGCCAGGCCGATGGACTCCCGTCAGAGATGCGAGCCAAAGCCCTCTGGGCGCTGGCGGCTTGCATGTACGGCTCTAGGGACGACGAGCGGCTGATGGCGGTAGCCGAGGAGGGCGCCTCGCTCTTCCGGCGGGCCGGGGATAGGCCAGGGGAAGCGTACATGCTGACGATGTGGAGTCTGGCCGCTATGGGTCTCGGCGACCTCGACCGGGCAACGCGAAGCCTGGAGGAGGCTCTAGAATCCTCTCGGAAGCAAGGAGACGCCTGGGGCTCCGCCCACATGCTGATCCACCTGGCATCCGTCTCGTTCAGGCGGAGCGATCACCCACGGGCCGCCCGGTACGCGGAGGAGGCCCTCACGCTCACGCGGCAAACGGGGGACAGGTTCGCGCCAACATCGCGCTCTCCCTGCTGGCGCAGATGGCCTGGGCGTCGGACGAGCACGAGCGCGCGGCCCGGCACTGGCGGGAGGCGCTGACGATGGCCTCACAGTTGACAGACAAAATGGACTCCGCCTACTGCATGCGGGGGCTTGCAACTGTGGCCGGGGCGCGGGACGAGCCGCGCCGCGCCATGCGGTTGCTCGGAGCGGCGGAGGCACTGCTGGAGGACGCTGGGCTCGCCTACCTCGCTCATGAGACGACCAACCAACTCCACCATCGCGTGGCGTCCGCCGCCCGCGAGAGGCTGGGAGAGCGGGCATGGAAGGAAGCGCGTGACGAGGGACGCGCAATGTCCTTTGAGCAGGCCGTCGAGTACGCGCTGGGGGAGATAGGTGCTGACGCCTCACCGTTTACCTAGCACTGGTCATCACGAACTTACGAGAAGGCCCTTCTAGACACTTAGGTGAATAGGGCTCTGATGGTTGCGCGAACCTTTTAGGATGTCATCATGGCGGTGTGCGAAAGTGCTACGTAGCACTGCAGGGTCGCCGTATCCATTCCCTCCCGCCGGTGCGCGTCGACTATCTGCTCCCACTCGTCCTCGGGCAAGGTACCGGTGTCAGTGAAACCAGCTAGGTAGAACTCGGGCAGGATGTGGTGTTGTCTCGGTTCGCTCATCTACGAATTGTTTTATGCGATCCCGAAGGCTGCGCTGCGGTACTAGGTCTGGGTTGTCGTCAGGTTGTCGTCAAAAGAGGTGAGGGTTTAGTTCAAGTTCGTTTTCTCACCTACGTGCTTACTGCAAACTACCACTTTTTCTGAGTGGGCGATGCTGGATTCGAACCAGCGACCCCCTCCTTGTAAGGGAGAACTGGAGCGTAGCACGATGTTGCCGTAAGTTGCAAAATTCCTGCAAATAAGACCAATCTCTCACTGAGCAACATTACGCTACGACAGGCTACATACGCTCGGTGGTGTCAACGTGGTGTCAGAAAGGCGGAGGATTGGGAGGCCGGACGTGGCAGTATCTATTACATCGAGGACCGGAACGGCGAGAGGCGCATCCCGGTGTTTACCACGTATGAGAAGCTACAGGAGTACGCTGCTGCGAACCTCGACAATCCGACGGTGTACCTAACGATGCTTGAGAGCGTAGGGGCCACGCACGCTGCTCCGCTGGTTGCGGACAGGTTTGTGGCCATGCCGCTCGACGCGAACGGTGTAGCCCAAGCAGCTGCTCTGGTGGATGCTGCCTACCTCGTCAGAGATTCGCGCCCCGGAGAGCGGCAAGAGGTATTGCGGCCTGATAGGTAAGTATATCAGATCGGGGCCATCGCTTATTCACGAGGTTTCCGGTATTCTCGATTCTCGGAAACTCAGAGAGCAAATACAGCGGGCCGGGCCCCGAAAGAGAATCCCGGCCTAACAGAGGCGTTACTTGCAGCAATCGCAGGGGCACTCGTCACAAGGGATGCCGCAGCACGCGCCGCCGCTAAGCCATGCCGCCGCGCGAGCCCGTAGGGGACGGCGACAGCTCTCGATCTCAGGCGGGGCTCGCCACGCCACTCTCGTTGACGATGAAGGAACCGTTCGCGTCGCCATTGAAAGTCCCGCTCTTGATCCACTCGATCAGCGCTGCCTTGAGCGTAGCATGAGGGCCAGCCCAGGAAGCGCCGGGGGTCACGCCGTAGGCCGGCGGCGAGGCCGGCTTGCAACGGTCCCCGGCGCAGCCCTCCCACAGCAGCGCGTGGCTCGCGCAGTTTACCTTCACCAGCGCCTTGCTCGTCATGTACGCCGGGATAGCATCATAGATGGCCTGCCCGGTCTGCGGCCCTGATGGCAGACCGGGCAAGGTTGGCAAGACCCCGTCCAAGAGACCCTGCATGACGAGCGTGGGTGTGCTCA
>Ga0126307_10003325_pt1 | contig 10983 bp, 8 predicted proteins | sample Plot28_FD_89955 | JGI IMG/M metagenome (GOLD analysis project Ga0126307, IMG submission 89955) | Serpentine soil microbial communities from UC McLaughlin Reserve, CA, USA - Plot28 | ecosystem: Environmental > Terrestrial > Soil > Grasslands | place: USA: UC McLaughlin Reserve, Lake County...
GATCGACGTGCTCGTCGGCACCCACCGGCTGCTGCAGCCCACCACCCGGTGGAAGGACCTGGGCCTGGTCATCGTCGACGAGGAGCAGCGCTTCGGCGTCGAGCACAAGGAGTACCTGAAGACCATGCGGACGGCGGTCGACGTCCTCTCGATGTCGGCCACCCCGATCCCGCGGACGCTGGAGATGTCGCTGACCGGCATCCGGGAGATGTCGACGATCCTGACCCCGCCCGAGGAGCGGCACCCGGTGCTGACCTACGTCGGGGCGTGGGACGACAAGCAGATGGCCGCCGCGATCCGCCGCGAGCTGCTGCGCGACGGCCAGGTCTTCGTGATCCACAACCGGGTGCAGTCGATCGACAAGGCGGCGGCGAAGATCCGCGCCCTCGTGCCCGAGGCGCGCGTCGCCGTCGGCCACGGGCAGATGAAGGAGCACGAGCTCGAGCGGATCATGGTCGGGTTCTGGGAGAAGGAGTACGACGTCCTGGTGGCGACGACGATTGTCGAGTCGGGCCTGGACATCCCGAACGCGAACACCCTGATCGTCGACCGCGCCGACACGTTCGGCCTCTCCCAGCTGCACCAGATCCGCGGCCGGGTGGGCCGTGGGCGCGAGCGGGCGTACGCGTACTTCACCTACGACCCGACGCGGCCGCTCACCGAGACGTCGGTCGACCGGCTGACGACGATCGCGCACAACACCGACCTGGGCGCGGGCATGGCCGTGGCCATGAAGGACCTGGAGATCCGCGGCTCGGGCAACCTGCTCGGCGGCGAGCAGTCGGGGCACATCGCCGGCGTCGGCTTCGACCTCTACGTGCGGCTGGTCGGCGAGGCCGTGGCCGACTACCGCGCCCAGGTGACCGGCGAGGAGCTGCCGGCCGAGCCGGTCGAGGTCCGGGTCGACTTGCCCGTGGACGCGCACCTCCCGCACGACTACGTGCCCGGTGAGCGGCTGCGGATGGAGGCCTACCGCAAGGTCGCCTCGGTGCAGAGCGAGGAGCAGGCCCAGGCGGTCCTGGACGAGCTCACCGACCGCTACGGCACCCCGCCGGCTCCCGTGCTCAACCTGCTCGCCGTCGCCCGCTTCCGGGTGGCCATGCGCGAGCTGGGCATCACCGAGGTGTCGCTGCAGGGCCGCGCCATCCGGATCAGCCCGGTCGTGCTGCCGGAGTCCAAGCAGATGCGCCTGGCCCGCCTCGCCGACGGCGCCACCTACAAGGCGGCCGTCGAGACGATCTCGCTCAAGGTGCCGGTCGGCCCGGACCGGAGGACGCCGCTGCGCGACGTCGCCCTGCTGGAGAACCTGCACGCCACCCTGCGCGCGGTCCTCGAGCAGCCGGTCGCGGCGGCGTCCTGACCGGATCGCGTTCCGGCTGGTTCAGCGGAGGGTGGCCGACATGCGGGCGGCGAGGACGTCGGCGAACTGGGTGGCGAGCACGCCGGGACGGGTGCCCCAGTCGTCGGAGTGGCTGCCGGGGACCTCGGTGACGATCAGGTGCGGGGCCACCCTGCGCCAGGCCGTGAGGGTGTTGCCCACGATGGGCGAGCGGTCCTCGGCCAGGTAGTAGGTCACCGCCCCGTCGAAGGGGCCGGGCCGGTAGGACCGGGCGACCCTGGAGGACTCCGCGAAGAACCGGTCCTCCGACGAGACGTCGTCCGCTCCACGGTGCGGTCGTAGCCAGCCGAGCAGCGTTCGGCCAGGGCCTTCGCGGAGGAGGAGGTACAGCCGGTGCGCCCACCAGGCGGCCCTGACCTCGCCCGGCGTCATCGCCGCCTCCGGCGGCACGGTGTCGATCAGCCCCAGGTAGCTGACCTCTTCCCCGGCTGCCGTCAGGACGGTGGCTGCTTCGTAGGCCACCAGCCCGCCGAACGAGTAGCCGGTGAGGCTGTACGGACCCCGCGGCTGGACCTCGCGGATGAGGGCGACGGCGTGTCGTGCGATCTCCGGGATGCTGAGGCGCCGTTCGTCCCGGTCGACCAGCGGCGCCTGGACTCCGTGCACGGGCCGCTCGGTGCGCAGCCGCTGCACGATGGCGGCATAGCTGTTGACCTGCCCCCAGGCGTCGGCGAGGAAGAACACCGGCCGCCCGTGCCCGGGCCGGAGCAGCGGCACGGCGTCCGTGCCGGCCGAGGCCCGCTGCGCGACCGCGTCGGCGAGCCCGCGCGGCGTGGGGGCCTGCAGGAAGTCCTGCACCGGCACGTCGACCCCGAGCTCCAGCGCGACCCGCCGCATCAGGCTCATGGCCAGACGTGACGTGCCACCGACGTCGAAGAAGTCGTCGTCCGGGTCGGCCGTGCTCAGCCCGAGGACGCCGCACCAGACGGCGGTGACGTCGCGGAGGAGGGCATCCCCGGTCGCCCCGACGCTCGGGACCGCGGCGCGGGAGGGCTCCGCTCCCACCCCCCGCTGCGGGCGGACCGCCGCGGCGATGGCCGTCAGGCAGTCGGGATTGCGCAGCGCGGCGAGGTTGCCCACGGGGTCACCGTTGATGGCGTCGCGGGCCGCCCGCTCCGACTTCTTGCCGTTGTGGGTGATCGGCAGTTCCGGGACGGCCGCGATCACGGACGGCACGTGTGCGGCCGAGGCCTGCTGGCGCAGCAACCGCCGGATCGTGCGGGGCAGGTGGTCGTCCATCTCGACACCGGCACGCAGCACGACGAGCAGCACCATCCGCAGTGCGCCGGGGCGGTGCGGATCCCGCTGCTCGATCGCCATGGAGTCGGCGATCTCGGGGATGCGGCGCAGCACCGCGTAGATCTCGCTGGGGCCGATCCGCAGCCCGTCGATGTTCAGCACGCCGTCCGAGCGTCCGTGCAGCCGTGACGAGCCGTCCGCCTCGAAGTCGATGCGGTCGCCGTGGGTCCACATCCCGGGGTTCTGCACGAAGTACGCCTCGTGGAACCGCCGGCCGTCCGGGTCCCGGAGGAAACCGACGGGGCGGGAGGGGAACGGGTTGCGGCACACCAGTTCGCCGACCTGCCCGATGAGTTCGTTGCCCTCGTCGTCGACGGCGGCGACGTCCATGCCCAGGCTGCGCATCTGGATGCGGCCGCGCGGCACCGGCAGCTCCGGGTGCGAGAGCACGAACGCGCCGAGGATGTCGGTTCCCCCGCTGGACGACCAGAGGGAGACGGGGCCGACGGCGTCGGCGACCCAGTCGTACTGCCAGTCCTCCAGCACGGCTCCCTGGGACAGGACGGCACGCAGCCGGGACAGGTCGACCGAGTCAGCCGGCCGGTAGCCGGCGTCGTCGCACAACTGCAGGTACGCCGGGCTGGTGCCGAACACGGTGACGCCGTGGTCGGCGACGAGCTCCCACAGGCTCTCGGGCCCGGAGACCGGGCCGTCGTAGAACACGACGTGCGCACCGCTGGCGAGGGTCGACAGGCACCGGTTCCAGACCATCCAGGCGGTCGTGGTGTGGTGGAAGTAGACGTCGTCGGGCCGCATGTCGTTGTGGAGGCGGTGCTCCTTGATGTGCTCCAGCAGCGTTCCACCGATGCCGTGCACCATGGCCTTCGGCGGCCCGGTGGTTCCCGAGGAGAACATCACGAACAGCGGCGCGTCGAAGGGGTACCGCTCCCAGGCGTCCACGTCCGCGTCCGGAACGGGCACCTCGTCGAATCGGTCGACCGGCACCGACGCCGCGGGAAGCGGCTGGTCGTCGAGCACCACGAGCCGACGCAGCGTGGGCAGCCCGGCGAGCAGTGCGGGGAGGGTCTCGTCGGCCATGCCGGCCCGGTCCACCACCATCACTGCCGGCTCCACCTGCTCGAACCGGCCCAGCAGCGCTGTGGCGCCCATGTCCGGCGTGGCCGTGGCGAGGGGCGCCCCGAGCGCCGTGGCCGCGAGGGCCACGATGACGGTCCGACCGCTGTTCGGTCCGATGAGGGCGATGCGATCGCCCGTGCGCAGGCCGACGCCGGCGAGGGCGGCAGCGGTGCGCCGCACCTCGGCTCGCAGCTCGGCGCGGGTCCAGCGCTCCGCAGGCCGTCCGGCGTGCACCGAGGTCAGCGCGGGCCCGTCGTCGTCGACCCCCGGCAACGGCTGCAGCAGCGTCTCGGCGTAGTTGAGCCGGACATCGGGGAAGAACTGCGCGGTCTCCACGCCGTCCCCGACCATCGCGACCTCGTCGCTCCCCGACCAGGGCAGCTCGGACCAGCGGAGCAGCTCGCGCCAGAAGTCGGCGACGTGCTCCACGGACCAGGCGTGCAGCGCGTTGACGTCGGCCAGACTGCGTCCGGCGAGCTCCTCGAGGCGTGCTCGGAACTCGGCGAGCTGGGCCGGACGGCGGGTGATCCCCGGATCCGATGCGGGAGCGGTGAGCGTCATGCAGGCATCTCCTTCAGCGGACCGAGAGCGAGGGTGGCCACCCAGCCACGCGGCACGGGAACGTCTTCGACCGTCCAGCCGGCGACGACGCCGGTCGGGCACCCCACCGGGGTGACGATGGTGCACGGGTCGTCGAGCAGGCCGGTGCCGCGCGCCTTGAGCACGGCCTCCTTCTGCGTCCAGCAGCGAGTGGCGGCGAGCGCGCGCTCCTCGACCGGGAGGCTCTGCAGCGCCGCCTGCTCGGCGGCGGACAGCCAGCCCTCGACGAGGGTGTCCGCCGACCAGGGGGCGATCCCTTCCACGTCGATGCCCACCCGGCAGGCGCGGCCGACGGCGATCACTCCGAGATCGCCGCTGGCCGAGCAGTTCGCGTCGAGGAGCGCTCTGCTGGCTGCCATCGGAAAGGGCCGGCCCGACGCCGACGTGCCTAACTGCACGGCCGCGGGGTCCTGGGAGAGCTCGTTCCCCAGAGCGGCCCGTAGCGCCGCACGGAGCATCACGCGTCGGCGGTGCACCGTCGAGGTGCCGCGACGGGCCCGCGCTCGCTCGGCGGGGCTGAGAACGGACTCGGCGCGACGCAGTTGTTCGGGGTCTGCGTCGAGATCGACCAGCCTCACCGCCACGGACAGCTCCGAGGGGTCGACCCGGCGGATGCGGGTCGGCCGCACGCGCAGGTCCAGGGGCACGTCGAGCATCCTCGCTCCCGGTGTGTCCCGAACACATCCCCCCATGGGGCGACGCCGCTGCTCGACGGCACGTCCCGTGCCCTGACGGGTCGGGTCCGTCGTCGGGATCAGCGGGTGTGGGATCGTCGCGGCGTGCTGAACCGTCGCCTCGCCCGGGGACTCGCCACCGGGTTCCTCCTCGCCGTCGCGGTGTCCGGCCTGGCCGCCTGCCGCACCTCGCCGAGCGTCGCCGCCTACGTGGGCGACGCGCAGGTGACCGTCGCCGAGCTCGACGCCGCGGTGGCCCAGCGGCTGGAGGACGACGACGTCGCCGACTTCGCCGAGAGCAGCGAGGACGACTACACCCGGCGGGTGCTGTCGCTGCTGGTGCAGGAGGAGGTCTACGCGGTCGCCGCCGAGCGCTTCGACGTCCGTGTCAGCGACGACACCGTCCGCGCGCGGATCGACGAGCTGCTCGGGGACGACGACCCGGACACCGTGTACGCGCAGCTCGCGCAGCAGGGGGTCGCGCGCGAGGACGTCTTCGAGAACGTCCGCCAGCAGCTGATCCGCCAGGGGATCGCCGAGGCGGAAGGAAAGGCGGAGGGGCTCAGCGACGAGGCGCTGCGGGGCCGGTACGAGGAGGTCCGCGAGGACTTCGCCGAGGTGTCCTTCGGCTACATCACCGTGCCCGACCAGGCGACGGCGGTCACCGTGCTCGCCCAGCTCACGGCCGACCCGGCGTCCTATCCGGCGGTGGCCGCCCGGTACCCCGGCACCTACACGCTGCCGGCGCTGGAGTCACGGTCGCCCGACGAGTTGCCCGCCGTCCTCTCCGAGGGCGTCGCGGCGGCCGCTCCCAACACCGGCTTCAGCGTGCCCGTGCCCGAGACCGGCGGCATCGTCGTCACGTTCGTCGAGGGCACCGTGTACCCGCCGTTCGAGGAGGTCCGCCCGCAGCTCGAGGGCGAGGCCGGCGACGCGGCCGACGCGGCGGGCACGGAACTGGTCAACGAGGTCCGGGACGACCTCGGGGTCACCGTGAACCCGCGCTTCGGCGTCCTCGAGGAGGGACGGCTCGTCCCCGGGGACTCCGGCGTCGTCGACATCCTCGGCGACGAGGAACCGACGGACGGCGCCGCGGCCCCGGCGGAGTAGGACCGCGTGCGGGTCGCGGACACTGGGCCGGTGCCCGTCGCGCTCGTCGTCCCCGTCAGCCCCCGACTGCCCGGCCTGCTGAGCCCGGCCGCCTGGCGGGCGGTGACGGGGGAGCGGCCGGTGGTCGCGCTGCCCGGTGCCGCCGCGACGGCCGACGTCCTGCGCGACGCCGGGATCGACGTCGAGGCCGTGCCCGACGTCGCAACCGCGACCGTCGGGACGGACGTCGTCTGCCTCGCCACGCCGGAGGAGACCGCGCTGCTGCCGGACGTGCCGCTGGCCGCCCCGTCCCCGGAACCGGCCGGCACGCGGCTGCTCGACGTCGTGGCGGTGATGGACCGCCTGCGGTCGCCGGGCGGCTGCCCGTGGGACGCCGAGCAGACGCATGCCTCGCTGCGCGGGTACCTGCTGGAGGAGGCGCACGAGGCCTACGACGCGATCGTCGACGACGACCCGGCGGCCATGCGCGAGGAGCTGGGGGACGTCCTGCTGCAGGTGGTGTTCCACGCCCGGGTGGCCGCCGAGGCCGTGGCCGGCCGCCGGTTCACCGTCGACGACGTGGCCGGCGACCTCGTCGACAAGCTGGTCCGCCGCCACCCGCACGTCTTCGGGGATGCCGGGCCCAGGGACGTCGCACAGGTGGAGGCGGGCTGGGAGGAGATCAAGCAGGCCGAGAAACAGCGGCGCTCGCCCACCGAGGGGGTGTCCCGCTCGCAGCCGGCCGCCGCCTGGGGCGCTGCCCTCGTCCGCCGTGCGGCCCGCGCCGGCCTCTCGACGCCGGAGGCCGCGCCGCTGTCGGCCACCAGCCCCGAGGAGCTGGGGGAACAGCTGCTCGCCGTCGTGACGGCCGCCGAGCAGCGGGGCTGGGACGTGGAGGACGCCCTCCGCGAGGCCGTCCGCCGGTACGCCGGGGAGCTCGACGCCGAGGCCGCCGGCCGTGCGGCGCAGGAGCCGACGGGCTGAGCGGGGCGAGGCGGGCGCTGGTCGGCCGCAGGGCTGGCTAGGCTGCCCCCGTGCCCAGCATCGACGCCGTAGGCGCGCGGGAGATCCTCGACTCGCGCGGAAACCCCACCGTGGAGGTCGAGGTCGCGCTCGACGACGGGACGATCGCCCGCGCGGCGGTCCCCAGCGGCGCCTCCACCGGTGCCTTCGAGGCGGTGGAGCTGCGCGACGGCGGCGACCGCTACGGCGGCAAGGGCGTCACCAAGGCGGTCGACGGCGTGCTCGACGTCATCGGTCCCGAGCTGGTCGGCTACGAGGCCAGCGAGCAGCGGCTGGTCGACCAGCGGCTGCTCGACCTGGACGGCACCCCGGACAAGTCGCGGCTCGGCGCCAACGCCCTGCTGGGTGTCAGCCTCGCCGTCGCCCGGGCCGCCGCGGACTCCGCGGGCCTGCCGCTGTTCCGCTACGTCGGCGGGCCGTCGGCGCACCTGCTGCCGGTGCCGATGATGAACATCCTCAACGGAGGCGCCCACGCCGACAGCAACGTCGACGTGCAGGAGTTCATGATCGCCCCGATCGGCGCCGCCACCTTCGCCGAGGCGCTGGCCATGGGCACCGAGACCTATCACGCCCTGAAGTCGGTGCTGAAGAAGGACGGCCTGGCCACCGGCCTCGGTGACGAGGGCGGCTTCGCCCCCAGCCTGTCCAGCAACCGCGCCGCGCTGGACCTCATCGTCCGGGCTGTCGAGCAGGCCGGCTACAACGTGGGCACCGACATCGCCTTCGCCCTCGACGTCGCGGCCACCGAGTTCCACGACGAGGGCGCCTACGCGTTCGAGGGCAGGAAGCTCTCGTCAGCCGAGATGACCGAGTACTACACCGGGCTGGTCGACGCGTTCCCGATCGTCTCGATCGAGGACCCGCTGTCGGAGGAGGACTGGGAGGGCTGGGTCTCGCTCACCGAGGCCTTGGGCGACCGGGTGCAGATCGTCGGCGACGACCTGTTCGTCACCAACCCCACCCGCCTGGCCGACGGCATCGCCCGAGGCGCGGCCAACGCCCTGCTGGTCAAGGTGAACCAGATCGGCACGCTCACCGAGACCCTCGACGCGGTCAACCTGGCCCACCGCAGCGGTTACCGCTGCATGATGAGCCACCGCTCGGGCGAGACCGAGGACACGACGATCGCCGACCTCGCCGTCGCCACCGACTGCGGCCAGATCAAGACCGGCGCCCCGGCGCGCAGCGAGCGGGTGGCGAAGTACAACCAGCTGCTGCGCATCGAGGAGGAGCTCGACGACGCCGCGCGCTACGCCGGCGCGGCGGCCTTCCCGCGGCTGGCCGGCTGAGCAGGGCGCCGATGAGCAGCGTTCGGGGCCGCCGGGGCGGGTCCCCGGCGGACGGGCGCCGCACCACCGGCCGGGTGCCGCGGGTGCACGCCACCCGCCCGGGCCGCACCGGCCTGCGCACGAATGCCACGAGCAGGCCCGGTCAGCGCCGGCCGGGGCGCCGCACGGCCCGCACTGCGGCGTCCGCGACCGCCCGCCGTCGTCCCCTGTTCACGGGCCGCGCGGTGCTGCTGGCCGCGCTCGTGCTCCTGCTGGCCCTGACCCTGGCCGGTCCGGTCCGCCAGTACCTCGCCGGCCGCGCGGAGCTCGTCCGGCTGGCCGCCGAGGGACGCCAGCTGGACCAGCGGGCCGACGAGCTCCAGCAGCAGCTGGAGCGCCAGGCCGACCCCGCCTACGCGCAGCGGCAGGCCCGCGTGCGGTTGACCTACGTGCTGCCCGGTGACCGCCTGGTGGTCGTCGTCGACGGCGATGCCGTCGAGGGGGACGCGGGAACCGTCCCGGCCGCCGACCCGGAGCCGACGAGCTGGTACGAGGGGCTGATGGAGTCGCTGTCGGTGGCCGACGGCGATCCGGCGGAGTGAGCGACCCGATCGGCCCCGGCGAGCGCGCGATCATCGAGCGGCAGCTGGGGCGCCCGCCGCGGGCGCTGGTCGCCGTCGCTCACCGCTGCCCCTGCGGTCAGCCCGACGTCGTCGAGACCGCTCCCCGGCTCGAGGACGGCACCCCCTTCCCGACGCTCTACTACCTCACCTGCCCCCGGGCGACGGCGGCGGCGAGCCGGCTCGAGTCCGCGGGCCTCATGCGCGAATTGCAAGACGAGCTCGGCACCGACCCCGACCTCGCGGCTCGCTACCTGGCTGCGCACGAGGCCTACCTCGCCACCCGCGACGCCCGCGACATGCTGCCCACCCGCATGACCGCCGGCGGGATGCCGGACCGGGTGAAGTGCCTGCACGCGTTGGCGGGGCACGCGCTCGCGGTCGGACCGGGGATCAACCCGATCGGCGACCGCGCCGTCGAGGGCATGGGGGAGTGGTGGGCCGCAGGCCCCTGCGCCCAGCCGGACGGGGACGGCGCATGACGCGGGTGGCCGCGGTCGACTGCGGCACCAACTCGATCCGCCTGCTGGTGGCGGACGTGCCCGAGGCCGGGCCGCACACCGACCTGCTGCGGCGCATGGAGGTGGTCCGTCTCGGCGAGGGCGTCGACGCGACCGGCCGGCTGTCGCCCGTGGCGATCGAGCGGACCCGCCGGGTGCTGGCCGAGTACGCCGCGCAGGCCGAGGACCTCGGTGCGACGGCGGTCCGGATGGTTGCCACCAGCGCCACCCGCGACGCGGCCAACCGGGCGGACTTCGAGGGCATGGTGGTGGCCACCCTCGGCCGGAAGCCCGACGTCGTCGCGGGCACGGAGGAGGCCGAGCTCTCCTTCATCGGGGCCACGGCCTCGCTGGGCGCCGCCGCGGCGGCCCACGGCTCGCCGCCGCCCCGCCCGCCGTTCCTGGTGGTCGACATCGGCGGCGGGTCGACCGAGTTCGTGCTGGGCGACGAGGCGGGGGTCCGGGCCGCGCGCTCCGTCGACATCGGCTGCGTCCGGCTCACCGAGCGGCACCTGCACGACGACCCGCCGACGGCCGAGCAGGTCCGGCGGGCGGAGGACGACATCCGCACAGCGCTCGCGCTCGTCACGGACGAGGTGGCCGTGGGCGACGCCGCCAGCCTGGTCGGCGTCGCCGGCTCGGTGACGACGGTGGCCGCGATCGCCCTCGACCTCCCGGAGTACGACGCGGACGCCATCCACGGCTCACGGATCAGCGTCGAGGACGTCCGCGCGGTCACCGCCGACCTGCTGGCCGCCACCCGCGCCCGGCGGGCGGCCATGCCGGTGATGCATCCCGGTCGGGTCGACGTCATCGGTGCCGGGGCGCTCGTGCTGCGGGTGCTGATGGACGAGTTCGGCCTGCCCGAGGTGGTCGTCAGCGAGCACGACATCCTCGACGGCATCGCGCTGCGCCTCGTCCGTTGAAGGACTCCGATGCCCCCCACGCCTCCCAGGCTCGCCGCGGGCCCCTGCATCTCGGCCGTGCCATGACCGCTCAGGCCGGCGGGTTCCCGGTCACCCGCACGCCGGCCGGGGTGGTGCGCTCGGCCCGCTCCGCGCCGGACCTGGCGACACTCGACGCGCGCGTCTCCGGCTGCTACGCCTGCCCGAGGCTGGTGGCCTGGCGCGAGGAGGTCGCCCGGGTCAAGCGCGCGTCGTTCCGCGACTGGGACTACTGGGGCCGGCCGGTGCCGGGCCTCGGGCCGGCCGACGCGCGGATCGCCGTCGTCGGGTTGGCCCCCGCGGCGCACGGCGGCAACCGGACCGGCCGGGTGTTCACCGGCGACCGCAGCGGCGACTGGATCTTCGCCGCGCTCTGGCGGGCCGGCCTGGCCAACCAGCCCACCTCGACGCACATCGGCGACGGGCTGGAGCTGACCGACGTCCGGGTGGCCGCGTCCGTGCGCTGCGCGCCGCCGGCGAACGCCCCGAC
>Ga0126307_10003326_pt1 | contig 10982 bp, 8 predicted proteins | sample Plot28_FD_89955 | JGI IMG/M metagenome (GOLD analysis project Ga0126307, IMG submission 89955) | Serpentine soil microbial communities from UC McLaughlin Reserve, CA, USA - Plot28 | ecosystem: Environmental > Terrestrial > Soil > Grasslands | place: USA: UC McLaughlin Reserve, Lake County...
GCCGATGATCGCGTATGAACCCATCACGCCGTGCTCGACGCTGGTGAGATGCATCGATCCGCCTTTGCCGCCGAGCAGCCCGTTCGCCCGGCCCAACAGCTCGGCCAGCACGCCCTCCATGGGAACGCCGCGGGCGAGCGTGTGCGCGTGCCCGCGGTACGTCGCAAAGGTGTAGTCAGCCGGCCGCATGGCATTGCCGAAGCCAGCCGCGATCGCCTCCATGCCGAGGGACAAGTGCGATGTGCCCTTCACCAGCTGTTGCATGAACAGGTCGTATGCGCGCTTCTCGAACTGCCGCAGCTCCTGCAGCATGCGATAGATCTGCAACCGGGTTTCTAGCGGTACGTCGGCTCCGTCGTGCGACGTGGGGTCACCAGGCGGCAGGACTATGTCGTGCTCGCCGTAGGGATGGGCTTCCAGGGGAAGCGTCATGCGGTCGTCCTCGTGTTCAGGTGCGACTGTGAGTCGCGGGTGGTCGGGAGCGGTCCCTCGACCGTGAAGTAGCGCTGGCCGGCCACCAGGAGGTCTTCGGCCGGGAACTTGGTGATGACCTCGCAGCCGTCGGCCGTCACCACGAGCTCCTCTTCGATCCGCGCGGCCGACCAACCGTCTGAGGCCGGCCAGTAGGTCTCAAGGGCGAAGACCATTCCTTCCTCCAGCACCTCGGGATGCTCGAGCGACACGAGCCGGCTGAAGATCGGCTTCTCCCAGATGGACAGGCCGACGCCGTGTCCGTACTGCAGCGCGAATGCGGCCTCTTCGTCGGCGAAGCCGAACTCCTCGGCACGCGGCCATATGGACACGATGTCGGCGGTGGTCGCACCGGGTTTCACCAGCGCGATCGCCTCGTCCATGTATGCGCGGCACCGCTTGTACGCGTCTCGCTGGGCCACGGACGCGCTACCGACCGCAAAGGTTCGGTAGTAGCAGGTCCGGTAACCCATGTAGCTGTGCAGGATGTCGAAGAAGGCGGGGTCGCCCGGGCGGATGACGCGGTCGGAGTAGACGTGTGGGTGCGGCGAGCAACGCTCACCTGAGATGGCGTTGACGCCTTCGACGAACTCAGACCCCATGTCGTAGAGCACCTTGCTGACCAGGCCGACGCACTCGTTCTCCCGTATGCCGGGACGCAGGAACTCGTACAGCTGGTCGTACGCGGCGTCGACCATCGAGGCAGCCTGGGTGAGGAGGCCGATCTCGTCGCGAGTCTTGACCCTACGGGCTTCAAGGAAGACTTGCTGACCGTCCACCACCTGGATGCCTGCCTGCTGGAGAGCAATGAGGATTGGCATCTCTACGACGTCGACGCCGAGCGGTTCGCCGAGCATGCCGAGCTCCTCCAATTCACGCTTCACCTTGCGGGCAACCTCCTCGGCGATGCCGGCCTGCGGGTGAAAGGCGCCGCGCAGCGTCGAGATGCCGGCCCGCGCCCCGGTCAGCTTCTTGGACCCATTCGGAGAAGTGCCGTGGTGCGGGGCCCCAGCCTCCGGAACACTCTCCGCCGCCGAGTAGTCGAGCCACGGGTTGTAGAGCTGGTGGTGCCGGGCAGCCGAGCCGAAGTCCCAGATGATCGGCTTCCCGCCGCGGACCAGCAGCGCGTAACGGATGAGCTTGTCGACGGCCCAGGTGCCGATGTGTGTCGACGTCATGTAACGGATGTTGGTGAAGTCAAAAGCGAGCACGGCGCCGAGCGACGACCGATCTAGCTCGGCACGCAACCGGGCCAGTCGCTCGTGGCGTAGGCGATCGATGTCGAGCCGCTGCTCCCAATCGACCGCGTTGGTACCGTATGTGTGAATGCCCATCTCACGTCCTTTCGAGGGTCTCGGTCGGGGCCGCGGAACCCTTGGTTGCGGAGGACCCAGCCAAGTCGCCGAACCACGCCGCCAGCGCCGCCATGTCCTTCGCTCCGTAGCCGTCGCTCAATGCCGCCCGGTGGACCCGCCAAGTCTCTTCGATGAGTGAGGCCTTGATGCCCGCCCGAGCGGACGCGTCCGCGGCGAGACGCAGATCCTTGGTGGCCGTCGCCAGGTCGAAGGCGACTGGTGAGCTCTCGGGATGCAGGAACGCCTCCCGCTTGTAGCCCAGGAACGTGTTTGCGAGGACGCTGGACTCCAATACCTCGAACAGCTTCGCGCCGGCCACCCCTGCGGATTCGGACGCGACGAGTGCCTCCGCAAGTGCAGCGCTGAACGTGTGCAGCAGGCCGTTCACCGCGACCTTCGCCGCCGCGCCCGCACCGGTGCCCCCCACATGGATGACCGTCCGGCCGTACGCCGAGAGCACCGGGCGGACTCGCTCCAGCACGGAAGCGTCACCCCCGACCATCAGGCCGAGCTCGCCGCGCGAGGCGACGACGGTGCTGCCGCTGACCGGGCAGTCGACGAAGTCCACGGCGGCCGCTGCACACAGCTCCCGCGCTTGCCGCACCCGCTCCGGCCCGCTGGTCGAGCTATCGACTACGACTGCACCGGGCCGTAGCCCGGCCAACACGCCGTCCTCTCCCTGAAGGACACTGAGCAACGCATCGCCGTCCGTCAGCATGGTGACGACGACGTCTGCGTCATGGGCAGCTGCTGCCGGACTAGTCGCTGCAGTCGCGGAGACCTGTGCGGCGAACTCCTGGGCCACCGTGGCGGTGCGGTTCCACACACTCAACGGGAAGCCCGCCGCCGCGACGCGGGCGGCCATCTCGCGGCCCATCCGGCCGAGGCCGCAGAAGGCCACTCGGGTCTCGGCAGCGTCGCTCACGTGCCGACCACCTGGGTGTCGACCAGCATCTTGCCCTTTGCCCGGCCTTCAACCATCGGTCGCAGTGCTTCGTCCACGGCGCGCTCGAGCGGCACCACACGTTCGACTAACAGCTCGGCCAGGTCCCGATCGGCCAGCAGCCGCAGGGCTGCCGGGAGGTTTTCGTCGCAAACGTGCGCGACCGTCGTCGCGACGTCGATCTCGCGCAGGATCAGGTCGACCGAGTCGAAGGTGACCTGCTTCTTCGGTAGTCCGACCAACAGGATCGTGCCGCCGCGTCGCGTCAGCCGCTGAGCGTTCGACATGCCCTGTGGCACACCACTCGCTTCGATCGTGACGTCAGCCATTGCTCCGACAGTGACGTCCCGCACCAGCTCGTACGGGTCATCCGCGCTCGCATTCACCGTGTGGGTCGCCCCCAGCTTCTGAGCCACGTCGAGTCGCCCCCCGTCCACGTCGAGAGCGACGACGGCTCCTGCGCCGGCCGCGACGGCTCCCGCGACGATAAAGGATCCGATGGCCCCCGCTCCGTTGACGACCACGACGTCGTCTCGGGAGATCCTGCTCCGACTCACCGCATGCATGCCGACTGCGAGCGGCTGCGCCAGGGCGGCGTTGTCGTCACTCGTTCCGTCCGGCACGGGGTGGAGCATGGCGGCGGGAACGGTCAACCGCTCGGTCAGGCCGCCGTCGGCGGACAGGCCGTACGTCCAGTACGACGCGCACAAGTTCGTCTGGCCGCGACGACACCAGCTGCATTCGCCGCACCAGACACCAGCACCTGCAGCAACCCGGTCTCCGACCTTGACCCGGTCGACCTCCGAGCCAACCGCCTCCACCACGCCGATGAACTCGTGCCCGAGGACCACCGGTCCCTGCACGCCACTGTTCGGGTGTCGTGTGGTCAACGGTGTCATCACCGGCCCGGCGGCGTACTCGGTGGCATCGGTCCCACAGAGTCCAGCGCGCACGACCCGCAACAGCGCGTCGCCCGGCCCCGGGTCGGGTGGCTCGGGGCGGTCCTGGATGCGGGCGTCACCGGCCGCGTGCAGCACCAGAGCCCTCACGCCCGGTCCTCGTGCTCGATGTGCACCTTGACGTTCTCTTGCGTACGTCGGGCGGCCGCGTACGCGTCCGGCGCCTTGTCCATGGGAAAGCGGGCGGTCACCATGGCCGAGAGATCGAGACCGGTGCGCGCCAGGAACCGCAGCGTCGCGGGCCACACTCCCGGTGACCCGATCGTGCCGCGGATACGCAGCTGCTTGGACTGGATGAGACCGAGCTTGGCCGGGGCGTTCCTGCCGACGTCGATGCCGATGTTGACTAGCCGCGCGTCGAAGCCGGCCACCTCCAGAGTTGCTGCCATCGCGGCCGGCTGACCAGAGGCCTCCATCACCACATCTGCACCGCGGCCGGCGGTTAACTGGCTCACCTGGTCGCGGAAGCCCTCGGCGCGAGGATCGACAACCTCCGAGGCCCCGAGCGAGCGAGCCAGGTCCGCTCGCTCCGAAGATGGCTCCGCGCAGATGACCGTCGCTCCTAAAGTGGACGCCACCGCGATACAGCCCAGACCGATCGGGCCAGCTCCGAACACGACCGTGGTGTCGCTCGCGTTGAGGTTGCCGACCTGCATCGCGGCGTAGTACGCGCAGCTGAACGGTTCCACCAGCGCTGCCTGCGTGTCGGTCAGCTCGTCAGGCACCTTGTGCAGCCACTCGGGGCGAGCCACGAAGTATTCGGCGGCCGCACCGGAGATGGAGAATCCGAAGTGATCCATGCCGATCACGCACTCACCCAGTACCCGGTCGCCCGCCGAGAAGCCGGTGACGTCCTTGCCCACTTCGGCGACCGCGCCAGACCATTCGTGCCCTGGAATGAGCGGGTACTCGAACGGGATGATGTATCGGCCCTCGAGGAGCTCGAAGTCCGAGTGACAGATCCCGACCGACCGAAGGCTCACCAGCACCTCGTCGTTCCCGATCCGCGGACGGTCGATCTCCGCTAACGCGAGTTCGTTCTTTCCTTGGAACTGGACCGCCTTCATGGGATCACCCGCTCAGCCCGGAGGCGGTCGAAGAGGTCCAAGAAGGACCGCTTGCTGTCCTGCTCGTCGGTGAAGCCGGCTTCGCGGCTCTTCGTCATGTCGGCGTGTGCCTCGACGACCCGTCCGAGGTCGCCGTCGGTGTGCCACCAGGACGCCAATCGGTCGACGTCCGGCACCCTCAGCTGATGCCGCTCCGCGACAGCTCGCCACTCGTCCGCGGAGTCCACCATCTGCTCAACCAGCGGGCTGGGCTTGCCCGGATACGGTGCCGGCTCCACGCCTAGCCCGGATGCCACCACCTGCCACATGTCTTGCCATCGGAACTTGTCACCGTTGACGATGTTGAAGGGCTCGTTTGCGGCAGCGGGAGAAGTCGCCGCCCAGGTGAGCTGCCTCGCGACCAGACGAGCGTCTGTGATGTCGGTGAGGTTCTCATGCTGCTCGGGCGAGCCGGGGAAAAGGAATGGCCTGCCTGTCTCCCGGCACAGCGTGCCGTACACAGCGAGCGTCACGCCCATGTTCATCGCGTTGCCCAGGGCGTAGCCAATCATCGTGTGCGGCCGGTGCACCGACCAGCTGAAGCCGTACCGCTCCGCCGCCTCGAAGAGCACGTCCTCCTGCTCGTAGTAGAAGTTCTCGTAGGGAAGTCTCGGCTCGCTCTCCCGGTACGGCGGCCGGGGAGTGCCAGGTTTTCCGTACGCCTCGAAAGGTCCGAGGTAATGCTTGAGGCCGGTGACCAGAGCCGCATGCTGGAGACGTCCGGTCGTGCCGGCGGCATCGAGGACGTTCCGAAGCATTGCGCGGTTCACCTCGATGTTGCGTGCCTCGGTGTCCTGACGCGACCAGGTGCAGAAGAACAGGTGCGTCGCCGCAATGCCCGATAGCGCTGTCTCCGTGGCAGCGCCGTCCAGAACATCCAGACTTACGTGCTCCATGCCAGCCGCGTCTTGCGGCCGGCTTCGCGACACCCCGATGACCTCCCAGCCCTCATCGGCGAGGTGCCGCACGGTGTTGCCCCCGGTAATGCCGGTTGCGCCGATGACAAGAGCCCTGCGCTCAGTCACGAGTTCTCCTTCTAGATCGGGCTGGCTGACCTGGTCAGGGGTGGCTCTCTGCGCTCTGGAACAGCTCCAAGGTCACGCCGTTCGGGTCCTTGAAGTAGACGAACGCGCAGCCAGCCAACGGTCCGTCGGTGATGTCAAGCGGTGGGGCGAGGAACTCCACCCCCTTGCCGCGTAGCTCCTCGTACGACGCTTTGATGTCGGGGACGTCGATGCAGACGTGCGGCGAGCCGACGTCGGCGTTGGACCGGGCGAAGGTCTCCTCGCGCTCGTTGTCGTAGCAGAGCAGCTCCACCACACAGCTGCCGAAGCGCAGAAAGGCGAACCGCAGCTTGGCATCCTCGACGCCGAGGGCATTGGAGAGCGTCTCTCCGGAGCCCTGGGCGATGAACTCGCGCTGGACGCCGAACATCTCCTCGTACCAGTCCAGCGACGCCTCGAGGTCGCGGACCGTGATGCCGACATGGTGCACATCCCCGATGCGAGCCATGGCTTCCTCTCCTCAGGCCTCTGCGCCTGAGTGCACGAGCACCTTGAGTTGGTTGCCCTTCGGGTCGACCAGCACGTCGAAACCCTTCTCGACCACGTCGACGAGCGGGATCTGCGCAGTAACCGCCTTGGCGATCGGGTATTTGCCGGACGCCACCAACCGGATCACCCGGGGCCAGTCCGTCGTCCAGTAGCACCAGCTGCCGTAGAGAGTGAGGTCCTTCTCCGACAGGGCCATAGCGTCCAACGACGCAGGCTTCGTATGCAGGCCGGTCTGGACAATCGCGCCGCGTTTGCGGGTGTTGGTCACGCAGGTCGCCAGTCCCGGGGTGGTGCCGGAGCACTCAACAGACAGGTCGACTCCGACACCGTCAGTGAGGTCGGCGATCTGGTCGCCGAAGCCGTCCTGGGTCGGGTCAAGCACCGGCCCGATGTCCATCTTCCGAACCAGTGATGCCCGATTCGGGTTCGGCTCGGCCATCACCACCGTCGCGGCGCCGATGGCGTTGGCATACAGGGCCGACAGGACGCCGATCGGACCGGCGCCGGTGACGAGCACCACGTCGCCGCCCGTCACGCCCGCACGGTCCACCCCGTACGCCGCCACCGACGCCGGCTCGATGACAGCGCCCTCGAGGTTGGAGACCTCATCCGGCAGGACGGCGAGCTGGTACTCCTTGAGCACCGCGAATTGGGCCAAGCCACCGGTTTCGGCGCTCAGTCCGGTGCACGCGAAGTTCAGACAGAGGTGCCCCATACCGCGCCGGCAGTAGTAGCAGCGACCGCAGATGATGGCCGGCATGATCGAGACCCGGTCGCCGACAGCCACGTCCCGCACCGCCGAGCCCGTCTCGACGACCGACGCCGAGAACTCATGGCCCAGCGTCTGCGGCAGGGTCGCCCCCGTCAGGGGGTGCGGTGTGGTCGGCGTGACGATGGGACCCACAAGGTACTCGTGCAGATCAGTGCCGCAGATGCCGCAGAAGTGCACTTCGACCAGTACGTCGTCGGGATCCCGCAGCTTGGGGGTAGCCGTGTCCTCGACTCGGATGTCGCCCTTGCCGTGGAATCGAGCAGCGCGCACGACTGTCTTCCTTTCCGAGCTGTGGCTCAGGTTGCTACGGAGGTTCGGGCCCGAGCGCCGCGGATCTGGCTGTAGAGCACAGCGCCGACAACGATCAGTCCGCCCTGGAAGATGTACTGCCAGGTCTGGCTCAGGTTGAGGAACGTCGTCGCGTTGAGTGCCTGAACGATCAGCCCAGCGCCGAGCAGCGTGCCGACGAAGCTGCCGCGGCCGCCAGCAAGGCTGGTGCCGCCGAGGACGACCGCGGTGATGCTGCTGAGCGTGTAACCCACACCCTGCGCCGGGTCTCCGATGCCGAGCTGGGCGAGCAGCACCAGAGCACCGAGGAACGTGAACCCGGCCGACGCAACGTAGGCGAGAATGATGGTGCGCGTCACCGGGACACCGACCCGGCGCGCCGACTCCTCGTCCGAGCCCACTGCGCGCACCCGCAGACCCCACGGCCGCCAGCGCAGTACAAGCTCCATGCCGATCGTGATCACCACCAGCAGAATGAAGACCAGGGGGACCGGGCCGATCTTCCGGGTAATCGCATCGGTGACGTCGCGGTTGATGATCCCCTCAGGCGCGTCGCGCAGCAGGAAACTGAAGCCCTGGAGAGCGATGTACGTCGTCAAGGTCGCGGCCACGGGGGTGAACTTGAGGAACCGGATGAACGAGCCGTTCACCGCTCCGGTCGTCAACGCGACAGCGAACATGAGCAGGAAGCCGAGTAGAAGCACCAGCCCGGACTTACCGTCGTTGATGAAGAAAGACCCGACGACGACGAGCAAGCCGGCCAGTGGCCCAACCGACAGGTCGATTCCGGCCGTCAGCAGCGCAACGGTCTGGCCGAGGGCGATGAAACCTAGGGCTGCGACGAGCAGCATCACCGAGGTCGTGTTGAAGGAGTTGAGGTAGCGGTCGTTCTGCGAGTAGATGTACGCGCCCAGCGCCAGCATGACGACGGCCAAGATGGCGACCGGCGCGTAGTCGCCCTGGGTGAAACGCCGTACGGCGGTCGATCCGGTCCGGGCACCGGATGTCTCGCCGACGGCCTGCTTGCGCCGCGTGGTGGCACGCACAGCGGCACTGATGATCCGCTCTTCGGAGACCGCCGGGCCGGCAAGTGTCTCCGCGACGTGCCCGCGAGACATCACGATCACTCGGTCGCACAGACCCTCGAGCTCTTTCGCGTCTGACGAGGCGACAATCACCGGCACGCCGGTGCCGGCAACCTCACGCAAGATCCGGTAGATCTCTGCTCGGGCCCCGACGTCGACACCCTGGGTCGGCTCGTCGGCGATGAGGACCGCGGGTTCTGACAGCAAGGCCCGCGACATCACGACTTTCTGCTGGTTACCACCGGACAGCGCCCCCACGTTGGCCTCGAGAGAAGGAGTCTTGACTTCCAGCGTGTTCAGCTCCTTGCTGACTACCTCGACCTCGCGCCGCCGGCTCAGGAACAGCCACCGCTTGAGGCGCTCCAGGGTCGTGACGGCGGAGTTCTCCCGCACGGTCAACGACATCATCAGGCCTTCGTGATGACGGTCGGCCGGCATATAGGACGAGCGCCGCAACAGGGCTCGGGACGACTGCCGCTTTCCGCTGACCTCCACGGTTCCGGAGAACGGCACAAGCCCGGCAAGTGCCCGCAGCAGCTCGCTTTGGCCGTTGCCGACCACACCGGCAACTCCGACGATCTCGCCCCGGCCCGCTGACACGGAGACGTCGGAGAACCCGTCACCGGATAGGCCGTCCACCACCAAGACCGGCGTCCCGTCCGTGTCCTCATGCTTTGCCGGGAAGGTCGACTGGAACTGGCGGCCGATGATGAGCGCCAACAACTCGTCGTCCGTGACGTCAGAGACGTTCATGGTGCCCCGGACCTTGCCGTCGCGCAGCACCGTCACTCGGTCCGCCAGGTCCCTTACCTCGGCCAGCCGGTGGGTGATGTAGACGACCGCCGTGCCGCCGGCGGCGGCGGACCTGACCCGGTCGAAGAGCAGCTCGACCGAGTCCTGGCCCAACGGCGCAGTGGGCTCGTCCAAGATCAGTAGCTTCTGTGCCAGGGCAAACGCCTTAGCCAGTTCAAGCAAGTGTGTCTGCGCGACGCTGAGCGAGTCGACGCGGTCCTCAAGGTGCGCCGTGCTGCCGACGTCCTCGAGCATCTTCCGCATTGATGCCGCCTCGTCACCGGCGGAACGCAGGAACTCCGGCGGCACCGCCACCCGGATGTTCTCGGCGACGGTCATGTCAGGGAGGACCGCCGGGTGCTGGTGCACGATGGCGATCCCCAAGTGGGTCGCAAGGCCGGGACTGAGGTTGTGGATGATGTCACCGTTGAACGTGACTGTGCCGGTGTCGGGCCGGGTGGTCCCGGAGGCGACGGCCATCAACGTCGACTTGCCTGCACCGTTCTCCCCGAGCAGCGCGTGAACCTCGCCCGGCCGGACCTCCACCGACACGTCGGTCAGCGCCGCAACGGCACCGAACCGCTTCGAGATGCCGGAGAGAATCATGGTGGGGTGCGTCACGGCCACCGCGGTCTGCTCTGTCACCACGCCGTCCTTCGTACTGAGTCGCTCAGCTGCTAGGCGGAACCGGTGGCCGGCCAGGCGAATTTTCGTCGCCTGGCCGGCCACGCCCGTTACTTGAGCAGGGCCGCCTGCTCCTCGGCCGGCATCTCCGCCGACAGGTAGATGTCACCCGGAAGGTCCGGCTCGCACTGCACCGGGTTCGGCTCGTCGGTCGTTGAGTCTTCGAATGGCGCATGCTTGTGAACCGTCGCCGCTGGCACCTCGCCGTCGGTCGCCTTCGCGATGGCCCACCTCATAGCCGTACGGACGTGGTCATTTCCGGTCGCAATCGTGTAAAGGTCGAAGTCCGGGTTGGCCTCGTGGTTGTCCGTCCAGAAGCAACCCAGGACGTTGCCGTCGGACGTGGCAATCGGCGGGATCGACCGTCCGGCCTTCTTGAAGGCACTCAGTGCGCCCACGAGTGACGGCCCGAAGTCGGAGACAATCACATCGATGTTCTGGTTCTTGGCGATCGCAGCAGTCAACACCTTCTGCGTCAGAGCCGGGTCCCAGTTCGTGACCTCGAAGGGCTGCTCACCGATGAAGGTGTACTTGCCGGTCGGGTCGAGGATGTCGTGCAGTCCCTTGGCCTCACCCTCACCCTGGCTGTTGCCCTTGGGCCCACTGAGGAACAGCACGTTGCCACCGTCCGGGAGCACCTGCTTGATCCAGTTCGCCCAGTTTTTCCCGTCGTTCACCGAGTCGAGGCCGATGTACTTCGTATAGTCGACGCCGTCCTGACCGCCGGGGTCGACCCGGTAGGGAACCGTAACGACATCCGCCTGGACGGCCGAACGCAAGGCTGGAAGCATCGCCTCACCCGCATCGGGGAAGACCACCAGCGCGTCGACTCCCTTCGCCACCATGCCTTGGATGTCGGCGATCGCCTTCTGGGTGTTCCCCTGCCCGTCGGCGTAAAGGAATTCCTTGACGCTGGGGCACTTCTGCGCCTCGTCCTTGCCGGACGCGGTCGTCACCAGGCGCCAGCTGTTGCC